>Ga0081473_127210_pt1 | contig 22625 bp, 22 predicted proteins | sample CisSprmetagenome_FD_70977 | JGI IMG/M metagenome (GOLD analysis project Ga0081473, IMG submission 70977) | Hypoxic/sulfidic aquatic microbial communities from Cistern Spring, Yellowstone National Park, USA v2 (version 2) | ecosystem: Environmental > Aquatic > Thermal springs > Hot (42-90C) >...
TCTGAGATATATAAACATGAGTATTGAAAATTTTAAGAAAATAATTGATAACGCCCTGAACTCTGGTGTTAAAAAGATTGTTTTCTCAGGATGGGGAGAACCTACTATGAATCCTTATATACTAGATATGTTATATTATGTTAAATCAAAAGGTTTTTCAACTGTTTTAAATACTAATGGCATGACCCCTCCCCGCCTTTAAGGGCGGGGTTTCGAATCTCTGGGTCTCGGGTGTTAGCCCTCTGGTGAGGGATTAATGGTTTTATGCCGTTATGTGTTATTAGATAGCTCTCAATTTTTCTTGTTATTATTATCTTATATCCTGCTCTTCTTGCTATGTTTAATGCTGCATTTATATCTGCATTAATCTTTTTATTAGTCTTTCTACATATGTATAATCCTCTATATATTCTTCCATTTTTATGTATCTCTCCACATATAGAACATTTCATACTTGTATAGTCCTCAGGAATTACCTCAACATCTATACCATATTCAATAAACACATCTATCATCCATAGAACAATCTTTCTATACCACCATATGTTAATATTATACTCATTACCATTATATTGTGAGAGCATCATTGGATATCCAATATATATCTTCATAACTCCTCTGCTCCATAACATTTCAGCTAGAAACCTAATTGCTGTTCTATAGAGATGTCTAAGTCTCTCATTCCTCTTATATAATGTTTTAAGATATTTCTCATGATACTTTATCCATGTTAAGAACCCAGCATTTTTTAATAAATCTCTAACAGCCTGATATGTCGAGATCTCTCTTTTCCACCAGTAATACTCAGATTTAATTACTCCTCCTTTGACAAGCAATGCTGATCCGTCTGAGACTACCACAGCAAACAGATTATTCAAGCCTATGTCTATGAAAGCCTTTTTGTCTCCAACAGGATCTCTCTGTTTAATAGATCTAGGGTTAAAGATCCTATCTTTCTTATCTTTATAATTAGGCTTTATATATCCCTTTGGATTTGATTTAGAAGGCTCTACACCGACTTCTATAGGTATATAAGCAAACCATCTGCCAGCCTCATAAATAATTTCTAATCTTCCTTGTTTGCCTTCCCATCTTATTCTGCCAGCATATCTTATGCTCAATTTAAAATCCTTGAGAACCAGACGGCCCTCACCTTTATTAATAGTCTCTAAATAATATCTATCGTTTCTAATCAAAATACGGATCTTCTTTTTACCTGTGATCCTATCCTTCCAATATCCTGGCGGAGAAATTTTTCTGATGTGTGGCGGTAATCTTCTCAGTCTCTTCATTTTCAAAAGCTCAAAAAATGATTCCCAGGCCTCCTCATTCTTGTTGATAATCTGACCAGCATTAACGCCTAAAATTTTCCTATATTTATGATAATATTTTCTGTTGATCTCTTCTCTTTTCTCATGCGTCAGATCGTCCTTAAAGAATAGCTGTCTCTTCTCGTAGTTAAGCTCGTTCCACAACCTCACAGATGCCAAGCCAATATCAAATAGTATCTCTTCCTCATGTTCTTCTGGAAGCAGTCTCAGCCTCACAGTTCTTTTACTACTCTTCTTTCTCTTCTCTATAAGCTTCTTAAATGCCTCTAGAGGGTCGGGCTCTCTGACGGGCACACCTCGGGGATTCCCCCCGCTGGACATTCTGAATTTTCTGCCCGCCAAAGACCCGACCCTCAAAAATATTTAAAAACTTATAAAATATATCACGCCCTAAAGAGCGAGGCTTGCCCTTACGTTGTCAGATACTCTCAAAGCCTCTCTAACAACTTCATAAGGATCTTTCACAAAACATAACGTGACAATTAAAAAAGAACATTCGAAAGATCCTTCTCTAAATGGAAGATGCTCACCATACCCAAGGATCTTTTCAATATCTCTGGCTTTCTCAAGAAGTCTTATAGAAGGATCTATACCTGCCAACACATTAATATATGAGCCGAATCTTCCAGAGCCAACACCTATCTCAAGAGCCTTCTCACATCTAAATCTTTTCACAAGCTCAAGCTCAGAAGCCCATGCGAAATAATTCCTCTCATACCAAAGATCATATTTATCAGCATATTTATCAAATAAAAAACTTGTGTCTTCTCTCATCAATCGATTATTTATTAAACAACATATTAAAATTTTCAGCAAATTTAGTCGAGAACTAATGAAGGATCCTTTATCTCTTTAAAACAAATATGATAAATAGTCTGTAATATGATTATATAAAATAGATGATAAAAATCTTTATATCAATAGATTCATAAATTCTTTTTATAGAAGCTGGATAATGATAAACAATAATGTTAATAGCCGACTGAAAAATGTCGACAGCATAGTCATTTATCAAATCATAATAATTAGTCTATTCACATAGATTAACATTACTAACATATTATAATAAATCATAATAATATAATCTTTTTTAAGGGGATATATTTTGTCAGCGACTATCAGGATCCCTGTGATATTTATTTCTCCAGAGACTTCTCCTAATAGCTACACAGGTGCTTTAGGAGGGCCTCCTTTGATCAGAGAATGGCTTGAGAAAGAGATGCACAAGCTTATCTATGTCTTAAGAAACAATTTTTCAGACACTGACCTGGTCTTTTATGTTGTTAAAAACGTTGATGATGCCGTGAGAGTCCTAGATTCTGAGAAAGATTCTATTGGTTTTGTAGTTGTTCTTTTACACACATGGTCTGGAGGTGCCACAAAAGTTTTTCTTGAGAGTGGCAAGCCTGTTATTCTTATAGCAGAGTCTTATGGAGGAGGTGGTGAATTTCTTCTTGAATATGGTAAAGCTGTTGAGGAGAACAGGCCTGTGATAGGGATCTCCATCAGAGATCTTGATGATAAGATTGTTATTAAAAAGGTCAGGCTTCTCAAAGTCTTGGCCAGACTTAAGATGACTAGAATCTTATTTGTCACGTTGAATATAGATTGGTTTAGAAAGATCTCTTCTTTGATACATGATCTTTTTGGCATAGAGCCTGTAGTGATTGATGGGAGAGAGTTTGTAGAGAAATATTATATGAAGACTGATGATGCTGAGGCTGAGAAATATATGAGAGAATGGATTAAAAATGCTGACCGCGTCTACGAGACTAGTCATATAGATATTCTCAAAGCCGCTAAACTATATATTGCTATGAGAAAAGCTTTAGAAGATCATAAGGCTGATTCAATTGCTGTGGATTGTATCAATTTATATGATTCTAAGGTTCTAGATGCATGGCCTTGTCTAGGATATATGCAGCTATGGCTAGACGGATATGTTCCTGTATGTGAGGCCGACCCTTATTCAGCAGTTATGCTCTTAATAATATGGTTATTAAATAATGAGCCTGGCTTCATCTCGGACCCGGTCTTGGACTATAAAAACAACGAGATCATCTATTATCACTGTTACGCGCCTATAAATCCTTTGGGAGGAAATCTCAGAGTTTCTTACTCTATAACTTCTGCACATTTAGGTCTGAAAAAAGCCTCTGTACACGTCGATCTGCCGGTTAATCAGATCATCACAGCAGCACAGATAATACCTGATCAGAAGACTATCATAATTCATAAAGCCAAAACATTGAGAAACGAGTTCAGCAGCCATGCCTGCGCTACAAAACTAGTTGCAACATCAAATGTGAAAGCTTTAGCTAGAAACTGGAGATGGACATGGCATAGAGTTGTATTCTATGGAGACTTTGCTGAGGATATTAAGGATCTTGCCAGATTAATAGGGTTTAAAGTTATTGAAGAGGATAAATTGAGAGAAGATTAAAAGATGATTATAATATTATGTGAATCAAAAGATTACTTCTGAGAATCATACGATTATTTTATCACAAGATCTTTATAGCTATAGATCTTTATCTCATATGTTTTCTCAAGATCTTTTTAATTGACAATATAACTCTTTCTTCAGTAGCAAGATCTTCTCTAAGAGATATTGCTGTCGCCACTATGATAGAGTCGATATAATCTCTCAACAGCTTATAGACCTCATATGAATATTCGATCATCTCTCTATTATAAAAAGGTATCACTCGAATACTTGAGTTTATAATTTCAATAGCCTTAGCAAGATTTTAAGAGGATATATTCAGATTGACAGCTTTTGCTTGAAGATCATCTATATCAATATCTATTCTCGTCCTTCTCTCCACAATAGCTTTCAAAAGATCTTTGTTTATGCTTACGCCGATAAGTGGAAGAAGATATGTTGTGTCAATAATCAACGTGAGACAAACCTCTTCTCAAGCTCTCTACGAAAAATCTCAAAGTCCTCTTCAGATATGTGAATAGTTTTTTCAGAATATATAAGTCTGACAAGATCCTCTTTATACGAGAGACTTTTTCTCAAAAGATCATTAATTATCTTTGATAATGCTCTCGTAGTACCATATCTCTTTATGCTCTCTCTCACAATTTTCTCATAAACATCATCATCTAAAATGACTGTTGTACGTTTAGGCATATAGACATCATAAATATATATGTTTAAACATTTGTATTCTTATAATATAATTATATTAATTGAAGATCTATTAGAATGCTCTCCTAGAAGAATTATGATCCTAAGATCTTCTCATTGTCATCTGAGCAATAAGTTGAAACAGGATCATATCAAGTCGCGTTGAGAGCCTATCTATAGACAGCTAATGTTATTCTCATCATGAGATTAGATTTTAAATCTCACTGTAATAATATGATGAAGATAGTGAGGTTATGTTCATGAGATACAAAGTTGTTGATGATATTATTTTTATGGAGGAAGGCTTCAGATTTCTACTGGGAGTAAATTATTGGTCTAGAAAAAATGCTTTGAGAATGTGGATTGATTGGAATGAGAATTCTGTTAGAGAGGATTTTTCTATAATGAGGAAGATCGGTGTCAGGGCCGTCAGAATGTTTATTAAAGATGAGGATTTTGCTGATGAGAATGGAGAAATTAATCAACATATGTTGGATAGGTTGAGAAGATTTCTTGACATAGCTTATGAAAATAAGATCATGATTTTTCTGACTTTCTTAGTAGGTCATATGAGCGGGAAGAATTGGAGGATTCCATGGGTTAGATTCGAGGATCTTTATAAGCCTCATTCTATTGAGAAGACGATGAGATTTGTCAAAAATATAGTTGAGAGATTCAAGGATCATCCTGCTGTCGCCGGCTGGATATTGAGCAATGAGCTTAGTCTTGTGAAGAGAGCTGAGAATAGAGATGAAGCTCTAAAGCTTTTGAAAGCTTTCTCAGAGACTATAAGAAGTATCGATAAAGATCATTTGATCTCTTCTGGAGACGTTCCTGATAGTTATATGCAGGAGACACCTAATATACGTGGTATAGTGGATTACGTAGGTCCTCATCTATATATTTTTGACACAGATGATGTGAGACAAGGATTTAGTTATGGAGCATTTATAGAGTTGTTTAGAAACAGCGGAGATCTGCCTTTGATACTTGAGGAGTTCGGCTTCTCAACAGCATTATTATCTGAAGAGCTTCAGGCCAGAGCTGTTGAAGAAGTTCTTTATACAGCGCTTGCTCATGATGCCTCAGGAGCTTTCATATGGTGTTTCTCAGATTTCTCTCTTGAGAACGAGCCTCCCTATGAATGGAGACCTCTTGAGCTTAGATATGGTCTTGTCAGATACGACGGATCTTTAAAGCCTTCTGCAGAAGTTGTGAAAAGATTTTCTGAGACCATTTCAAGTCTTGAGAGACTAGGTTTTCACATAGATTTTAAGAGAAGACCTGAGACATCTATAATAACGCCTTTCTATGTCTTCAGAGACTATGAGTTCGTCTGGTATAGAAATGGGATGGGCTTCTGGAGAGTTGTTCAGCCTCTCATAATCTCCAGCATGTTGCTGTCTTCCGTAGGTGTTGATAACACAATGATATATGAACTGGATCTAGATAAAGTCTTGAATAAAAGAAAACTTCTTGTCATGCCTTCGCTGATAGTTGCTTTATCAACTACATGGAGAAAACTTCTGAGATATGTTGAGGAAGGCGGCAATCTGTATATATCGTTGTCAAAAGGATTCGGAGATTATATTGCTGGTTATGAGGCTACAACACATTTATGGAGCGAGTTGATGGGCATCGAGAACAAGTCTAGGACGGGAGCGCTAAATATCTACAGAGGTCGCATAACGATCAGCTTTATAAGAGAATTCAATGAGATAGATAGAGACAGCAAGATCATTATTGACACACCGACATCAATATACACATATTATGCAGAGCCTGTTGATGCAGATGTTCTTGCAGTAGACGCGTCTGAGAGACCTGTGCTCTTCAGAACTAGAAGAGGTAGAGGAAATGTGTATACAATGCTCATCCCTATAGAGATGATTCTTGCATTATCAGATCATATGAATTTAAAGGATCCTTATAGAAAATCTATTATAGATCTCTTCAGATCAATAGCATTAGAATCAGGTGTTGAGATAAGATATAGAACATCTTCATCACAAATAGAATTGAAGCCGTTCTACGGAAAAGACTCAGATATTCTAATAATAATTAACCATGGAGATCCCGAGAAAATTAGTATAGAAAGCTCTCTACCAATAAAAAATGTAGAATTGATCAACAGATCTTCATTAGAGAGATCAGAGATCATTAAATATTATGACAACAAAATCACGTTATCTATAGATAAGAAAGAGACCTTAGTACTAAACATAAAACACTAAGATCTTATGGTTTCATATGACATATATTTAAACAAAAACATTTTATTCTTCTATGATCCTTCCATGCTCTTAAAGACAATACTTTCAGCTATAAAAATCTGGCGGTATTTTTAGTCTCTCAACTATTAAATTAATAAAATAGGAATCATGAGTAGAGATATTTAGAAATAGAATAGATTCAACAAAATTATACCAGAGAAATCTAAGAAGAAATTTTAGAACTAGAGTAAGCTTATAAACTTTCTAGCCATTGAATATAGTCTTCGCTTCGATGACAATATGACAGTTATCAGATACGAAAGATAATGCCTAAGCCATCACGAGACAGGCCAGGAGACAACTATCTCTCTGGGGGATGTGCCAGCTGTTTGAGTGTTTTGAGCATAGATTTATCAACTCTTTAGCGCTTAAGTCTTTTTGAGAGAAAAGGTTGAGAAAGGCTAAGGAGAGAAATATTGAGGTAATTAAGGTTAGGCTTCTCAGAGGTCTTGTTATGAGATCTCGCAGATATATTGCTGAGAAATATGGTTTTAGGCGGAGAACCTTGTCAAAGGCAATGGCAGATCTTATTGAGAAAAAGCTTGTCCCCACAAGAAGTTAGACTGCAGAGGGTGTAGAGAATATTGTTGGTCTAAGGCTTTTATCTGATTATATGTGGAAAGGTGAGGATCTAGTAGAAGCTTTGAGGAGAGCTAATGTATCTGATAGACGCTAATTTAATATAAGGTTCTATCAAAGCTTGTATTTTGCATTTCACATTACAGCTAAAAGCCTCGACTTTTTAAGGTTAGATGAGAGGAAAAGCTTATTAACAAATAAGATTTTATATGAAGAAGATATTTATAGATGCTCAAGTCTTCTACGCAAGATTTTTCTTATGTAATATAGTTCTTTATGTTTATGTAATACATTTATATATTTTGTTGTTATAATTTCTCAGGGTATGTCTATGTCAGTTGTGGTGAGTTTTCGTATTAGTAAAGAGCTTAAGAGAAAAATGGATATGTTAAGTTATATTAATTGGAGTGAAGTTGTGAGAAAAGCTATTGAAGAAGTTATTAATAGAGAGCTTTCTAAATTAAAGTCTAAAGATATTGAGAAATTAAAGATGGCTGCATTAAGATCTGAAGAGTTATCTCGTAAAGTTGAGGGATGGAATAGTGTTGAGGAGATAAGAAGATGGAGAGAAAAGAGATAGTTGTTGTAGACGCATCTGTAGTTGTCAAATGGTTTGTTGAGGAAGAATATTCTAAAAATGCTAGGCTTCTCAGAGACTCATATGTTAATGGCTTGATAGATCTGATGGCTCCAAGTCTTTTATCATATGAGGTTATTAACGCACTTAGATTCTCAGGAGCATTCGGAGAAGAAGAATTGGCTGAGATAGCTAAGATCCTTGATTATTATCAGATAACTACTTATGATCTTAGAGGAGAACTTGCTTTTAAAACTATTGAGATCTCTTATAGAAAAGGGGTATCTATATATGACGCGGCTTATGTAGCGTTATCATATTTGCTAGACACAATATTATATACAGCTGATGAAAAACTGATTCAGAAGATAAAAGATCCTACGCATGTGAAACATATATACGAGTATTCAGTCTGACAAAACTTCGAAACAACAAAATTTTATTAAAACTCTTATATATGATGATCTAGATGAAGGTCTCTCGATATCCTAATTATCAAAAGATCCTTTGCACATATATTATGACTCTGATTAAAAACTGTGTTATTAAATTATATATTGCAAATATTTTAGTTAGGTGAGAAGTCTCTGACTCGTGTTGGATATATCAGAGCTGTTAAAATTAGAGTAGGCTGGATCAGAGGCTTTGTGTATGGCCGTAAGAGTGAGACTAAAGATCTGGAGAGAAGATAAAGTTTTAGAGACTGTGGCTCTGGTTAATAGTGGTTACGAAGCCGACTCTCCACAACTTATGATACCGATCTCTCTGGCCAAAGCTCTCGGCATATGGCCTCCGCCGCCAGATTCAAAAGAAGAGATTTTTGAAACCGCAGGAGGACCTTCTAGAGTATGGGTTGTCAGAAAGAGTGCTAAAGCAATGATCGTTGCTGAAGATGTCTCTTCTAAAGAGATTGAGATTGATCTTGTTGTATCTCCACATGTTGACGAACCATTAATAAGCGATGTTTTAACTGGAGAATTTGAGATAGTTTTAGAAAATGTTGCTAAAGGTCTCTGGAGATTTAGTTGGGATCCTCCGTCGAGACTAAGAAAAAGCGAGAAAAGATCATTCTTAACATGATCATTTGACAAGACAGTAAAGATCTTTTCTATCTGGCTTAGAGACTTATCTTTCTGAAAGATCTTTGTCTAAATATTGTTATGAATATCAGAACTATCACTGTTATTATGATTGTGGCAGATATGATCTGTGTTGTCGCTGTCTGAGAAGAGGTTGATACAACATCTAGATCTGGGATCTCTCTCAGTTTTATTCTCTCGACTTCAGTACCGTTTCTAAGGATCTTTACTCCAGCTTCTGGAACAAGCTCAACCTCTTTATTCAATAGATCTATGTTTTTAAATATTTCATCAGCTCTTGAGGCTAAGATGTATAAAGTCATTAAAGTGTCTTTTGGAGACTTAGACTCTCTACTTATAATCCTCGGTGATGTAGCATTGATCTTTATCAAGCCATCTTTCAACTCGATCTTTAGTTCAGCTTTTGATTTTAATATTCTGAACATATTAACAAGATCTTGAGATAAACTCATGATCTTCTCCACAAAATCTTTCTTATAAATAGGCTCCGCAGAAATATTCAACTTATGATCTATTAATTCTAAAATTTTTGTTCTGAAAATCTTTTGTATATCATATAGATAGGCAATATCTTCTCTCAGGCTCCTGTTTATATCTGAATCAATACTGACATACATCTCTATAATAATATGAGAGACGTTATAGAAGATATATATCTTGTCTTCTCTAGATGAAAAGTTTCTCAGAAGCTCTTTGACATCTGATATGTTCAGACCTGCTCTCTCGATGATCCTCTCAAAATTTATCTCTAAATCATATTTAATCTTGATCATGTCTCCACTTATCTGAGTGGAAAGATTGTTTATCTTGATCCATGATGTGTCTCTCTGAGACGTGAGACCTCTGATCAACATGTTTAATAATGTCTGTGATAAAAACATTTTTCTGAACTCTCCAGAAGCCCTTAGATCCAGCTCTCCACCTAATGATCCTGATAAACTTCTCATATCAATCTTATAAACAAGCTTGTCAAATGAGATATTTATGATCCCTCTCACATCGTCATAAACACTGATATTAATCTTAGCATCATACTCATAATAATCATCATATCTTTTTCCAGAGCCGTTTGTTATCATGGTCATATATGTGCAGTTGAGACCGGCCTTACATGAGAGGTCTGTCCTCAGAATAATATTGATCTTATTGTAATAACTGTTTTCATCAATATCTAAGAGATAGCAAAAGATCATGTGTCCGCTGTCTTTGATGTCTCTAGTCTCTGAGTATTCTATGAATATGCTTCCATCATTATAAACATGTATCTTAGGAAGATCTGTGGATGCTGATAAACTCTTGTCTCAGACGACGCCAGGATCATTATTAGCGTGATTATGATTATTAATAGTCTATTTTGCATGAAAAACCCATGTTATATCTCGTATCTGGTTAATATGTGTGAATGTATCAACCGTGTACGGTTCTATAGATCATGTATATGGCAACAAGGATCATTATTATTGCGAAGATTCTTGTGAGAGTCTTTTTAGATATTGTAGTGGTCACATGTGCTCCAAGCCATCCTCCTAATACTCCTCCTAATAGATATAAGATTGATATCGGAAGATCTAGGTAGCCGTTTAATGAGTATCTTAATGCTGTTGTGACACCGAAGACCCCTACAGAGATCAGTGATGTCCCTACTGCTTTTAAAATATCTAATCCTCCTGAGTATATAAGGCCTGGGACTATGAGAAATCCTCCTCCAATCCCGAAATATCCTGATGCAAATCCCACCACAAATCCTGTCCCCATAATTTTTGTATAAGATCTTTTTATTTGAGAAGAGACCTGTTCTTCGCCATATCTTCTTTTAATCATGTATATTGCGATTATGATCATTAGTATGGCGAATAGTAGAAGAAGCTTCTCTCCAGGTGTCACAAGACCTAGCTCTGCTCCTAATAATACTCCTAATACTCCTAAGACTGCAAACACAGATCCTGTCTTAAGATCTACATGACCTTTTCTTAGATGTGGTATGACGTTTATAAATGCGTTAAGTCCTACGGCAAGTGCTGTCGTGCCGATCGCCATGTGAGGATCTTTTATGCCCACCAGATATATTAACAGAGGTATTGCAAGTATAGATCCTCCTCCGCCGATTAGGCCTAATGATAATCCTACTAAAAAACCTGAGAATACTGATAGAATCATCTGTATAAAAGAGATCTCGACCATCGTATCATCAAAAAAATTAATCTCTCCATCAGTTTATAAATATTTTTAATAGTTTAATATTGATACGTTAAGTATCATATGGAGATTGCGAATGAGCATATTTATAGATGATGATGTTCTTAAAAGACTTATTTATGAAGATATTCATTTCATAGATCTGACTACTCAAGTCTTGGAAATATCAGATCTAGATGGTGTGGCGAGAGTATTCTTCAGAGAGCCTGGCGTGGTCGCCTGTAGTGAGGAGGCTGCCAGAATATATAAGATCCTTGGTGCTGATGTGAGATATATTGTTAAAAGTGGTGTAGAGGTTGAGGCTGGTCAGAAGATTTTAGAGGCTTTTGGAAAAGCATCTTCACTACATCTTGCTTGGAGAGTTGCTCAGACACTTCTCTCATATGCCAGTGGTGTAGCGACTTATACCAGGAGAATGATTGAGAAAGCTAGAAAAGTTAATCCTAGAATCATTATTGGAACAACCAGACAGCCTCCTACAGGCACAAGAATTTTTTATCTGAAGGCTGTTTTAGTAGGTGGAGGAGTTGTTCATAGACAGTCTCTCTCCGACACAATATTGATATTTGATAATCATCTTAATTTTATTGAGAGGCCTAGAGTGAGAAAAGTTGTTGCGAGAGCATTAAAAAGATCTGGAGGGAGATGTGTTGGTGTTGAAGTGAGAAGTCTTGAAGAAGCTGTTGAGGCAGTATATTCAGGAGCATGCTACATACAGTTTGAAAGAGTCTCTCCAAAAGATCTTGAGAAAATAGTCAGAGAGATCAGAAAGATCAGTGATAAAATCATTGTCGGAGCAGGAGGAGGCATAACATTAGAAAACATTGAGGAGTATGCAGCCACAGGAGTAGACATGATAGTGACATCAGCACCATATAGAGCAAAACCTATAGATGTGACAACAATCATTGAAAAAACATGATAAAGACTGTATAGATGTATCTATAATATCAGATTCATTTTATTAAATTAGCAACAGATAAATCTTTCGCATATTTTTTCTTATGACAAAAAATATTTAGATGTTAATAGATATGACAGACTTTTTGTCCGAAAAGTCCAGAGAAAGTTTCTTGGATCCTCATTTGTTACCGACAAGTTTTTCAGAGCTTCAGCTGAAGACTTCCCACAGAGATCGTATATAAGATTTGTCTGATAAATCTGGCATGCATATTCTAAAATTAGTTTAACCTGTTAAATCAGATGATCCTGATGACTTTCTGAGAAACATCATAGTTGAAGCTAAATAAGATGAGATTAGAAATTTTCTTGAGATTAAACTGGAAAGGCTCGAGAAACTTAAATACTCTAATTGCCCAATTATCTGTATAAAATCTATTGAAGGGCCTAAAAGAGGATGCAAAGATCTTTCTGAAAAGAGACATACTGTAATCTCGTCAATACTTGATCTTCTGATATAAGGAGCCTTAATAGATTTTGTATTTAAAACGTTTTGAAAAGTGGAGGAAACCAGAAGATTCGAGAGAGATTTAAAAAGATCTTGTAAAGAGATCCTTGAAAGAAATCCTGTCTTAATAGCGAGGTGATATTATACTCCATGAAGCTTTTAAGATAAATATCTATTAAACGATCTACCATCGTTTTTTATCACCTTTTTCTAAAGATCTTTATTATCAAAAAATCGTACAAAGCACTCTTTAATTATCGAGAGATAATATATCTCATATGCATCTAGATCAGAGAAAGACTATATAATGAATTCAATTCCAATAATTAGCAAGAAAAAGATAGATTAATACCACGATAGATTAGATTCTTGCTAAATCACTTTATCTAATTTATAAAATATTTTATAAAAGCGAAATATCAAATCATAGAAGATATTATTTTTATGCACATGAGATTAGTCAGGTCTTCAATATCTTTCAAGTCTCTTCATTAGATCTGATTCCAATCATATTAGATTCCTCAGAGAAGAACATCTCATCAACTACTTATTTTTATTAATGTAGTTATTAAGAAAGAGAGTTTTTCATAGCATTGATGCTCTACTTAAACTACCTGTGAAGGTTGTCTAAACATTATTTCGACTGGATCTTTATATGGCTAGAATGTGTCTTCTGAAGATGATCCTTAAGATCTGCTTATGCTTCTTATAAGATCTTTTTATTAAAAAGATCGATCCCATAAGATCAAAATCTTTTACTTTTTATAAAATCTCAGCTCTAATAAAAGTTCTATTATATGTGTCATTAGGCCTCTTTTTATAACTTTGCTCACTATCAATCTATATTATTTCTTAAAATTATTTTTTAGGAAGTCTACCTCTTATCTTATTGGTTTTATTAATGAATGTATTGGATAGATCATTTATTTTGTTTCTCGTCAAAAATCATTTGATCTTATTCATAGATCTAAACGCTCTTGCATTAACTACATGCTCTAAATAATAACTAGATCCTGAATCATTGAATAAAATCTATTCAGATCATAAAAATGAGATATGCAACAATGCCTAATTACATTAGATCAAAAATAAAAAAGATCCTTCGTTTAGCATTTGCTAAACAATTTGTTAATAAATCTCTCTTCAATAGAGCTAAGTTCAAGTATTAAATATGAAAATAAAAAACATAACTATATAAGAAAAAGATTAATAAATTCCTAACTAGAGAGAATTCAATTGCCAAAGACTACATGAAAATTAATCCTGATTGAAAAATAGTAAAATAACAAAATTCAAATATTTAAACTTTTTAATTACATTATTAAGGGGTATAGTTTTTGAATTATTCTAATGAGGATCCTGTGGAAAAGTTTGCTGAGATAGCCCGATTAGTAGTTCATCTTGAGCAAGCATATGATATAACCGATGAGTTATCTAGATCGCCAGATAAATACGAAGATAGTCTGGCCAAACTATCTAGATTAGCTGTAAAGGTGTTGAAAGACATAGACGATAAGATTGACGAATTAAAAGAATCTCAAGAGAAAAGCAGTGAAAGTAGTAATATAGAATCTAAGTTAAACAAATTAAAAACTGCGAAAACTCTCATGATCAATTTCAATGAGCGTTTAGAAACATTATTTAGATATCTTAGAGAGCTTGAAAATAGCGACAGAAATAAAAGAAATAAGGAGATCAAAAGATTAGCAGCATTAATGATCGCACCTGATAAGTCTTCATTAATTGTAAAGGAAATTATGGAGGGGTGACAGCTTTATGTATCCTCCTTATGTTAGATTATCAGCCAGAGTCAATGTGGAAGTCTCAGTTTTAACCGGTTCAGGTACAATTGGTAATTATAATGCTCATGCCATGGCTACAGTGATATTCAAAAAAGATTCAGATCCTCCGAGAGTATATGAGATTCCAGTGATAACAGGTAACGCTCTCAAACATTGGCACTCGATATATCTTGCAGAAACCTATGAGGCATTAGGAGGTCGTTATCTAAATGATCTTTGCAAAAGAGGGATCGGTGCAAGAGGATATACCGTAGACTCTACTTTGGTTGATAACAAGCTTAAGGTTGCTGAAAGCGAAGCTGATGCTATAAAAGATCTTTGTAATGATATTCACGGATTTTTGAATCCTGATCAACAGATCAAACGTGATAGCTTAGTCAAAGTGTCTTTTGGAGTTCCAGTACTTGAAGAGGAGATATTAGAAGCTGTTTCAAAATATTCAGTTATTCATAATAGAGTGATACCGAAGGAGGTGTCAGGAAAAGTGGAAATGATGATATTTAAACAAGAATATTCATCAATACTTTATGGGCTTTCAATAAGTATGAATTTAGGAATGACTCTTAGACCAATGTATTCAGGCAGAGAAGTGTCAGGTATACAAAACTTAGATTATGAGCGCAAGTTAAGAATTAAAGCATCTATACTAGCTTTACTACCTTTGTTGTTAGGCTCAGCTTCTAAACAGGCGAGAGCACTACCTATTTCACGAATCGAGGAGACGTTGCTCGTAGTATCTCAGCTACCGGTACCAAATATAGTTCACGCAAGCTATCCTGATTACATAGAGAGATCTATAGAATTAGTAAGAGGCTATGTGTCAGGTGTCTCAGGTGAGTCAAAAGTCTCTAATTTAAATACATATATATATTGCTATAGTAGAGCTGAAGCTAGATGCCCTAAGGAGGGGATAATGGATAATGCCATACAGATAAAAAGATTTAATGATCTAGGCATGTTAATTAGAGAGGCTGCGGATATAGCGTCAAATATGATTAAATAGGTGGAATAGTGAGATCTGAGAGATCTAATATAGCGATATGTGCAGAGTTATATGCCCCGATAATATCTATAAGAGACCCAGAGGTATATCAGGTAGCAGTATCAATACCACTACCTCAGCCATCGACTCTGATAGGTGCTATAGGATATTCTTATTGGAAGTTGAAGTTATGCAATGGAGAAGAACAATGCATTCAACGAGCTAGAGAAACGGTTGTTAAAGCTAGAGCTTCGACCACAATATCTTCAAAGTTTAGCGTGGTCTTATCAAGATACAGAGGGGTTTTAGAAGAGAAGAGGTTGCCTGAAAATATAGATGAGATATTAGGGTTTAGAGACGCTATGGTACGGGAGTATGTATTTCTCGACAGATTAAAAGTATTGATCATTCCATCACACAGTAAATATATAGATGAGATTAAGAAGGCATTATTAATTACCGAGAGAGTTGGTGATAGCGAGTCTCTAGTCTCTATATTATCTGTTAAGGAGGAAGAGATCAAAGACTGTAATGGAGATTCTGTTAACGTCATAATAAGAAGCTCGCTGGCAGAGGGAGGAGCTTATACAATAGTCCGAGGACTATTAGAGAATGGAACAAAAGATCTGCTAGCTTTACCTCTTCTTCACGAGAAAAATTATTATAAGCCTTCCTATATCAGAGTTCGAAGAGATATTAAATGCGCGTGCGGTCTTAGATTTCCAGAAGGTGATGACTGGTGACCATCTCTCGATTAAGAGACGTTATATATGAAATGATCTTTTCATGGAATAAGAAGAGGGAAATAAAGATAGATAATGAACTTTTAAATTTGCAAGAGAATATAGCATCAAAAATTTACGATACAGCTCTATCGCTAGAGAGAAAAGGACTGCTGATTTTATTAAGAGCGCCTACTGGTGCTGGAAAAAGCGAAACTATTCTTTCACCATTTCTTTGGCAATGGTTTAGAAAGGATTTTTTCTCGCCGAGGGTATATGTTGTAGAACCTGTTCACGCTCTCCTGAGACAGTTCAGAGATAGAATACAGAGTTATGTAGATGGCTTAAAGCTTAAATTACCAGTAGGAGAGGATCATGGCGAGGTTATTAAGGACACTTTTCTTTATACATCTACTATTACTTTAACAACAATTGATGCGTATATATATGGGTATGTAGCTAAGAGAGCTAAAGTTTGGAGAACACGTGGTGATGCAGTCACGGGAAGATATACTATGCCGGCAGGTCTGATTACGTCTTCGCTATCGATCTTTGATGAGGCTCATTTAATACAAGATGAAATGTTTCTAGGACCAAGACTTTTAAGCAGAATATTATGCTATCTCGTCTCTTCAGGTGCTATCATTATCATTTCGTCTGCAACTTTACCAACATACTTAGAGAAATTATTGATTGATAAATGCTCTGGAGACTTTGAAAAATTAATTTTTAATTATAAAGGTATGAGGAGAAAAATTGATGTAAGCATCGATAGTGGCTCTATTTCAAAAAAGATCGACCAGGATATTTCATGCGAGGAGAATAATTTAATAATTGTAAACACTATAGGAAGAGCACAGAAGATCTATCAAGTTATTAAGAATAAATGTAGGAACAACCAAGTGTATCTTCTTCACTCATTGATGCGTAGAGAGGACAAAGAGAAGGTCATTGATGTCTTGAAACAATATAAAGATTCATGTAAAAAAGATGCTAAGATAACAGTCGTTGGTACACAGACTCTAGAGGTAGGATTAGATTATGATTTTGATACTGTTTATACAGAGCTGGCACCCGTAGACTCAATTCTACAAAGAATTGGGAGAGTTGGGAGAAGAGGGAGAGATGGTAAAGCAATTTTATACCTAGAATTAGAAAACAATGCACCTTATTATGAGAAGCTTATTGAAAAAACTAGAAATCTTATTAACCAGTTAGATACTTTATCGATAGATCTTAGCGATAATATTACTTTAACGTCTTTGGTTGATCAAGTTTATAATGAAATCATTATAAATGAATTATCAGATATAGGTAACAGACTTTATGCAAAATTTCTAGAGTATGTCAAAGAATTACATCTACTAGCATATCCTCCAGACAAGGATTTTACTTTTAGACCATCGTTTTATATAACGCTCTCATTGATAAAAAGTTCTGGCGCGAGAGCAGATAAAAATGAGTTAAGGGTAAGAGATGAAGATATGATTAATGGCTCAATCAAATATTCTATACCGTATATCTTTCAGACTTATTATTATGATAGGCTTATTGCGCTTCTGAAAATGGCTTTTAATAAAGATGCTATATATATAGTTAAAGAATATGATCCAAAGAAGAGAGAATTTATACTTACGAAAGTTGACACATCTCTGATAAAAGATGATGAGCTTGAAAGATATATAAAAGGTAATATTGAAGAGCGTAAAACATTTGTAATATTAATGGATCATATAAAGGATCTATATGATTCATCGCTTGGGATACGCATTGATGAGCTGGATAAGATAGAAAGAGTTAGTAAAAAAATTATTTCAAAAGAGAGAAAGAGTAAAAAAGGTAAATAAGATGAGTTGTTGTGCATTTTACTGTGAAGAGAAATGTGTTGAAACTTATATAGATCATATAAAAAACGTCTTAAAAGCTTGGAGTAGTGTTAAGAGTTATTATAAGAAACCTCTTAATCGAGTGGTAGGCGCGTATAATTTTGATCCTATAGCAATAGCTCTTACATTACATGACATTGGAAAGATTCTGAAGATATATAAAATACCAAGATATAGATATATGTATAGACATGAGATTATAGGGGCGTATGTAGTCTATAAGATTTTGCATGATATATCTAACGACCTTGCCATTACATTAAGTCTAGCTGTAATGCTTCATCACGAGCCAGCAATTATTGGAGCCTACATGGGAGAGTTAGGCGAAAGATATCTAACATTAACTACATTAAGATCTATTTTAGAGAATTATTCAGATATGCTTGTCATAGATGAAGAAACATGTAACATTGATACACTTGTGCAGGAATTAGCATCATTAAAAGAGGTTGCAGAGATGCGTGATAAAATCTTTGTGGTGAAAAAAACATTATACAATTTAAACAGCAATATTTTAGACATAATAGAGACCATGAGAGAACTGATTTTAGCTAGTAGTGTTGGATCACCATTTAAACTTAATGTTCTTAGAAATAAGGTTGCAACATTATTACATATGTTGGCTATATCTGATTCTATTGGTGCTTATATAGGCAGAAGATCTAAGTGTAAGAAAGATAATGATGAAGGTACGTGGATAATTGAAAGAATCAGAGAAGGTGCCGAGCCGATATCGATCGATAGTTTCATGGAGGTTATGTTTTAATGTATAGATTGTACACGCCAGGGCATGGGTTAGTAACTGATTCATTGATTCTGCATGGGTTATTGAAAATTCTTTCGTGGTGCGAAGTTAATAAAGGCGAAGTAAGTAGACTAGGGGATAGGTTTATAATATTATTAGACCATGAGCCCAAATGCTCCTCAGAAATAATTGAGGATCTACTTGAAGAAGTCTTGATCTTAATAAAAGAATATAATAAAGGGTATCAGGACGCTATTTATGTATCAGACAGAATAAGCAAGATTAATTATGCAAACATCAACAGACCTGTATTAAAAAACTGGTTGAACGCGATTCTTGATGCTTTAAATAAGCCCTTTAATCTTGAAGTTTATAAAGACGCTGATCATATATCAAAATTCGAGAAAAAACGTAGAAGTAAGAATTTGTTAACACTTTATCTTCCCTTGTCTGGAGTATACGGAAAATATTCACAGGAGGCAAAAATAGTTAGTGAGGGCCCATATAAAGTTTGTGACACATGTTTTGTTGTTTCAAACATAGGATTGATATACGGTACATATATCATTAGAATAGCTAAGAAACAGAAGGTAAATGTTTATTATACCACTCTTATTCCCAAGGACTCTATTGATATAAGAGATCTTTATCTTCTTCAGAAGCTTACTGAGGGATATTATTTACCTGATAGAGTTGAGGAAAGCGTCGAAATATCTTTAATATCAGCACCTCTCGTAGCGTTTTCCCAAGGAGAGACAATAGCATCTATTGAGAAACCTCATAAAATACAAGTTTTAACATGGGCACTACAGTTGGCAAATAATTTCCAAAGATCTCTAGGACTACTAATGATCGATTATAAACCGCTATATGAATTTATAGCAAACATAAAGCTAAAGATCCCTTCTTGGCATTTATTCTTAACAAGATGTCTTGTTAATGTAGATGGAGGTGAAACTGTTCTAACAGCCATTTCAGAGGCTTTGTTATTTGGTGGCGATATTTATGGCGTCTCAAGAGTAATTACATCTCATATAATGAGTATTCTTAAAAACGATAAATTAAGTAAAGATCTTAAAGATCTATGTAAAATAGATGTAGACGAGATCGTTAATTCGCTTTATATGGTTCAAAGTAAAAATATTGTTGCAAAGGATGTGACTATTTAATGATGACATAAAATATATTAAGTCTAGGTATTTTGATACTACATAGGTAATTACAAAAACTCTCTAGATCATATGCGATTTCAAATCCGTAGCTATTTCTTAAGCATTTAATATCATTTTCTATTATATATCTTATGTTAGTAGGATCTGAGATGCCTAACAATACTAATACTTCAGATAAACTTTTGCTACTTTTATCTATACATTCATTTTCACATATAATTTTATTGATTCTGCAGATCTGATTATCATTTATAATATGCTTCTTTAATCCCTCCACGCTTGTAAATTCAATGACTACTAGACGATCTTTACATAAAGCTATACAGTCCGCACATCTATCACCTGACACACCACAACTGTCTGAAATTTCGTCATCTATGACATAACCTTTATATTTAAGGACTTCGTTTCTATCATGAACGAATAATGTGCCTTTACAGGACAACCTTATATACTTATGACTGCATTTATATTTGTCTTTATCTCTGAAGAGAGCAAGTCTCACCACACAAGGACAATCACACTTATTCATGTCGCAAACACCTGAATTCTAATCACATTGTTTGAGGATGATCATTCATGTATAGATTTTTAATATTTCGTCTACATAGCTTTCAATATTTGATGAGGCAGGATCAATATTCTCTGCTTTAAATCTCTTACCAACCTTTCTCATCACCACAAGAGAGATCTCGGCTGGCTCAAGATCAAGATCGAATTCATCAAAAACCTTATCTACATTTCTCAAGGTGTCAAGAAAGAACAAATTGTGAGTAGCAATTATCATAGGCATGTTCATTCTGGCTAATACGTGAAGAAAGAGCGCAAGCTGTTTTACTGCACTAGGATGTAAACCTATATCTGGTTCGTCTAACATTACTAAGGGTTCGTCTCTTACTATATATATTAATAGATGAATGAGTAGTCCAACCCTTAAGAAGCTTGCAGCTGAGATAGACGCCGGTATCTCCTTGCCATCTATCATTTCGACAAATCTTTTAAATTTTGTTTTAAACCTGTTCGAATATAGTTTATCCCCCATTTTATATAATATCTCTTTTAACTCGCTAGGGATATTTCTTAATGGAAGCCCCTCACTCAACATTTTTGATGCTACTAATATGAACTTAATATCAGACCATTGAAATGGAAAGAAAAGGGTAAATCTTAATAGAGGGTCAAAATAGTGAGGAATCATATATGTCTGTCTCTTAAATTCGTGACTGCCTTCAGTATCGCACGCGGCCTCTTCAAATGATCTTCCACCTGCACACTTTAGGATCAATTTTTCTTCATGGTCTTCACTATTTATTTCAATTTCAATTCTCTCAAGAATATCTGCGAAATCTCTCAGCTCGCTATCAACATATGCCTCTAGATCTTTCTTATATAGAGACACTGCATCATGGATTACTCTCATCAGTATAGTCTTTCCACTGCCAGGCGGCCCCATCAGTATAGTTAAATCTTTTGTATTGAATTCTCCCTCTGAGAAGTCTCCTAATATAAATCTCACATTATACATAGAACGCCACCACACCATCCTTTCAATTTGCTAAATAAAAATTTGTTTTATTAATTTTTTATCATAACAACAATAATTGTGAGGCATATGGCGAAAGTCATTTAAAACTCTAGATCTTTCGAAGAAATAGTAAGTCTAAAAACTTAGATCTTCAAGTTCAAATCAGATCTTGCCGAATTAAACTCTTGTGAGAAAATCTAAGCAATTTATGAAAGCTTATAGAGATAACCAAATTAAAAATATCATAATATTTGGGAATTATAATTAAGTTTTATATCGAGGTTCGGGGCTTTATGAGAAGTAATTTTATCATCACCTCTGGACTTTTCTGGTGAGAAGCCTATTAGACTGGGCTGCTCTTGGGAAAATACCTTGGATCCTGCTCTCTTCTACGCGTATCTTGTTAAAGCTGGGGTGATAAAACTGTTGTTAAACCTATTAAGCTCACTGAGGAGGGGGATTTCTGATAATGATCTTAGTAAGATAGGTAAAGAACTACTTGGCGAGCGTGGAAAAATTTATGCTTTTCAATTCTATGAGAGAGCAACTCCGAGAGCTCTGAGATACTTCTCTAGACTTATTGTTAGCTCTCAATTCTATAATAGATCTTCCCAATCCATCATATAGAATTTATCCTTGTATTTTTCTTCTTAGGATCTTTTTTCACCATATTGGTTTTCTAATCATCATAGAAAAATCTTCTATAACAGATCAGCGGCTCACTATATCATTATCTTAGAAAATTTAAAAATATTATTGATCGTGATAGCTGAAAAAGAATATCTGGCTCAAATCCTCGCGTGCCTATGTCAAAAAATTTTTGGTATTTCGCTCGGAGACTTTCTACAGATTATTTTACTTTTGATATCTCTATTTCTCCGAGGCCTATTCCTCTTCCTCTTCCTATTCCTAGATGATTTGCTAATGCGAGTGTTTTTTCTGCTATTCTTCTTATTTTTGGGTGATTGATTTTGATTATTATATATCCTATGAATCCTCTTGTCTCTCTAAGTTTTCCATGTTCGTCTCTTCCTACGGCTATTGTGACTGGTCTGATTTTATAGTCTATGATTTCTGTGAATATATTTGCTAATAATGATGTTTTGAATATGTAGAGACTGTCTTCATCGTTTGGATATGTGAATCTTTTTTCTGGAGGCATTATGTTGTTCCAAAGCTTCATTGAGTATC
>Ga0081473_128062_pt1 | contig 22575 bp, 20 predicted proteins | sample CisSprmetagenome_FD_70977 | JGI IMG/M metagenome (GOLD analysis project Ga0081473, IMG submission 70977) | Hypoxic/sulfidic aquatic microbial communities from Cistern Spring, Yellowstone National Park, USA v2 (version 2) | ecosystem: Environmental > Aquatic > Thermal springs > Hot (42-90C) >...
AGGACTTCAACAAGGACGTCGTCGAGTCAATGATCAACAAAATAACCAGGCTCGGTAGGGTTAGGAGGATCGGGGTCGTATTCGCAACCCACACACCAGAGGACCTAAACAACCTAATCCTGCAACTAACGAACACGAAGATCGCACTCAGAAGCGAAGAGGGGGTTCTGGAGAAGGTTGGGTTAAAGGATTACGCGGAGGAGCTCGTCTATGCACCGGACGGGGTCTCTGTGATAAAGAGCTACGTATTTAGGACGCACGCAATAACGATAAAGACATTGCCACCACAGACAATGCATAGAAGCCACAAATAGCTCCAACGGGTAAAGGTGGTTTTAACAAACATTCAGTAGTGATTTTTATTATCTGGTATTATCTGGAGAGATCCTTTATGCCCACCGACCCCCCTGGCCTCAGTGGTGACTTCAGTATCCTAATCGCCACCAACCTCCAGAGGAGGTCGCCGCCGTACTTATTGTACAATTCCTCAATGGTAGTAATGAACCCATTGGCTTGCGACCGCACAGGTGGGTTTGGTTTGCTTGGCTTTGGCATATTGTTGCTCATGTCTATTAACTCCTTCAGTAGCGGTGGTAGTTTCAGTGATGGTTTCTCGAAAATAAGTACCTTATTGGGCATCATCGTTAGTACACGGGCAGTACCCCACACAAAGCAACTCTCGTTAATGCCCAAAGGGTCAATAATGGGCCTCATTGATGCGGAAACGAATGAGGGGCCTATCGATAATGCGGAGATCACTGGTATACCGTACGCGAACCACTCCTTAAACCCACTATAGCCCGGCGGTAGGTTGTTGAAGAAGCCTTTCTCAATTATGTCACGGAACGGGTACTCAACATTGTTTTGGAAGAACGAGTATTCGAAGGCCGTGGCCAAGCTCTCCTCAATAACGTGGCTGAAAACCCAGGGCAGGTTACTATACACACTGTGTTCAGGTCCTAAAACACACCTATGCACAGCCATTAGGCAGTGGGCGTACTCGTGAGCTATAATTAACTTAAGAAGCTCCACATACAAACCCTGCACACTCACCCTATCCTTATCGGGGCCATTGTATGAGTCGTAGATTTTGTTTGCCTGCTCCCACACCTTATCGGTGTTTATCAATATCGTAGCCCTAGGTCTCAGGTTACAATCATACACGCAGCACCCCAATGGATAAACCACCTCAATGCAGTTCCTCAACTCATTAGCCAGGTTATCGAGGGTTGATGAATCATAGCCCTGGGCATTTTGTAAGAACCTACTTAGCCTAGGCCGTACACAGTCATCACTCAAAACCTCTGATTTACACTCATCACCAACCGCCCGCCTCACCTGGACATCCGCAACAATCCTCGCAATCGTCCCCGCAGCGCCATTGAACAAGCCATCCAAATCAACTAGTGGGGCTCCCATCGGGGGGTTGTGGATGGCGTACCTATATTTGTTTCTGATTAATGTAGTTATCAATTAGGTATTTTTATTCGATAACTAATCGGGAAATTTCTACAGAAAAATTTATTAGGGTTTGCGTAACTAATCGTAATGATGGGCATTAGATGGTGTAGGACACTGTCTGAGGTTAGTTCCGCGCCGCAGGGTCCATCCACAGTGATTACTTGTGAGGATGTGTTGCTCATGAAGATTGTTAGTGACTGGTTGGCTAGGGATAAGGTGGGTGTTAGGGGGTTGCTGGGCTACGCCAGGGATTACCTAGGCATAACAAGCCCAGTGGCTGTATACTCAATGCTGAGGAGGTTGTGTGAGTACGGCCTAGTAACCCTAGTCAGAAGTAGGAGGTGCAAGTCATTGGATGAGTATAGGAAGTGCATGGTGCATAACCTACCATGTAGGATAGTCAATGTTAAACCAACACTACCCGGCGCCCTACTAGCCGCCACAAGCGCCATCGCATACCACACATACCTAAAACTATACCTAGACTACGCAATGAACAGTGACAAGAGGGGTGGTGAACCGTCAAGCTACATGAACCTAATAATCAACGCAATAAACAACCTATTCAACACAAACATAGAAGGCAAAGACGTAATAAGGGCAGTTGAGGGGGCGATAAACGCGATAATGAACGTGAACCCCGAAAGGCTGACTAAGTTAGCCACAGTGACGTGCCTAGACGACCCATTCCAAACATACGCATTCAGGGGCATGATCTACGGAGGCTGGGACGCAGGCATAATCCTCAGGTTCCTAATCCCACGGGTAATCAGTAGATACGAGAACTACACCAGGAAGCATGGGAGAGCAGTTACAATAGGTAAGTACGACATGGATGAATTAAGCAAGGCATTTGAGAGGGGCAATGTTGACATAATTAAGGATAAATGGCATATAGTAGAGAAGCTCGCAGATCCACGCATTCAATGCTCATTCTAAAGTAGACAGACCCACCATTAAAACCATTAAAACAACCCAACTCACTCATGAACCCCCTCACCCTGAGGCACACTCAAGCCGAGCCCACCATCACCGTGCCCACGCACACCACCAACATACTTAATAACCCTCCTAAACATATCCTCAACCCTAACTGCTTCCTCACTTCTCCCTTTTCTTAATGAGGTCGCTATGTACTTCGCCGCTTGCTCTGCCTTCCTCAGTGTGATTGCGTCTATGTACTTCTCAACCAACTCCCTGACCCAGCCCGGCATTTCTGCGTTGGCTACCCTGCCCATGAAGATTAGGATTTCATCAACGCTTGGTTGCGGTACCTCAATGGGCACAAACCTATCCATCAGAGGCATCCACCAATTGCTAGCCCTAAGTCTCGGATTAAATGGGTTGGCGGCTGCAACAGCCCTAACCCAGGGTGCCTCAATTACCGTGGTCTTACCACTCTTCGTAACCCTCAACCTACCACCGTGATCCAAAAGCTGGAGCAGTGGACTCAATGCCACATTTTTAACCTTGTCAACCTCATCGAGGAGTATGACATCGAAACAACCAGCCTCAATTATTAAGTCCTCAATGCCTGCTGCCGAGGCGTCTGCCATGTTTATGTAGAGCGGGTCGCTAGAAGCCTCATAGATCGCATCGAGTATTAGGGTCTTACCACTACCGGGACCACCAAGCAACATAACATGATTACCGGCTTCTAAGTTAATAGTAACCTCCTCAACGACGTTCCTAAGGCTAGGCACTAGGCTTGAGACCCTCTCCCTAACGCCATCAATGATTCTACTGATGCTCATGCTTTGGCAATCACCCTTAACCCCACCATTACCGCCACCTTGCACGAACCTAATCAATACCTCCACGACCTTACTCACGGCATCCGGGCACTTCACGCCGTCAATTACAGCCCAGGTGTATGACCTAGACCTCTCAATCCTAAAACCAAGCGAAGCCAAAGCCCTGAGAAGCGCGTTGTATTGACCAGAGCCAAGTAGGTAATGCAAATCCCTAATACTAACCCACGCAGAGCCACCATACTCACTACACCCAAGATTACCAAGCATGCACAACCCCACAAACCAAGCGCGCACAGGGGGTTAAGACTAACCCAATAAATCAGTTATCGAAAAATGTGACAGAGTTCAATAACTAATTTGTTGAGAATGGGTTAAGGGTTTGTGGTGTATGGATTAGCGTGGCGCTGCAGGTTAGGGTTTTTGGTGTTGAGGCGACATCGCCGAGGATCATTGCGGCGCAGTTGGAGAGCGAGCTAAACAAGGCATTGGGGGAGATTGTGAGGAGTGGGGCGAGGGTCGTGGACATCAAGATATCCACAGCAGGCACCATGAACGCCTACATGGCAATAGCCATAGTAATTTACGACACTAGCCCAAACGGTTCACGAATCCAACCCCTACCACCAACAATGATTTAACCAAAAATCACTGCTTCTCAAAAACCAACTTACTAATGATCTCGACGAATCCCTCTTTATGTTCAGAATCCTTCTCCAGTGATATTAATGGCATTAACCTCTTATTTACCACATCAAGCGTTTCCATAACAACCTCCTTGCCATCAAACTTACGGAAAGCCTTCCATAAGTCTAGGATCTCCCCGAAGTGCATCATGACCGTTAAGTTATCAAGCACAATATGTATCTTCCTTACCGAACCGCAACCCCTATACTTCTCAATCGTCTCCTGAATCTTCTTAACACTAAACGCGCCAGTACCATAGAGCGTCTCCACCTCATAAACCTCACCATTATAATAAATATCTGGAACTACCCTACAGTCACTAAGTGGCTCCTCGATCTTGATACTTTGCCTAAGCTCGTTGAGCTTATCCTGTAACGTTTTATCCCTATTGTTCACTATATCTAGTAAGTTCTTGTAACTATGCACTATGTGGTAAACCGTGAAGACCTTCATTAAGTAATGCTCATTAGACTCACCCGCACCCTGCGGTATTTTAAAGGTAACAGTAACTCCATTGATGTTGACCGTGCTTGTAGACTCACCCCTACTAACCTTAACTAGGTATTGATACAGCCCATTTTGATCCTTAAGTATGGATTTGAGCTCACGTGATTTATACTCGGAAGACCTGACGAACACCTTATCAAACCTACCTCCAAACTCGTTAAATTTATCTTTATTTAGCACTCCATTAGCTATACCTGGAACGTACCTATACTCATCACCACCCTGAGATGCGTCAAGTTCAATAATTGGAACACTAGGTAAATCACCAGGTAAATCGCCATTACGTAACTTATTGATGTCCCCTAAGAAGTTCTCTATTTGTTCATTGCTACATATCCTTATTATCACGAATCTAGGCTCATTAATAACAGCTATCTCCCTAAGCTTATCCACGAGCACTTCAAAATCCATCAACTTAGTTTTAGCTTCGCAGTAATCTAACCTCACCAAGTTATACTCACTAAGTAATGTCTCGATTAGAGAGCTTATCGAACCTGGATTAGTAATCTTAGATACAATCTTAGGCCTAACATTGTAACCCAGTTCTCTAATCCTCCTACTGAGTACCTCCTCGAGGAAGCCAATTCTTGGATTATCATGAGCGTCACGAAGTAATATTACTGCTTTCTCGATAGAGCTATTGATGAGACCTAGCAAATCTAGATCACCACGAATCACTTCAAATACCCGGTTGAGCACTACGGTTGCATTAAAGAGGTTCGACAAGGCAAGTACGGTAAATATGTCGGTAGATACTACCTCTTTTAGCAATGTCTCCTGACGTAAAGTTACGCTGGTTATTTTAGCAAATGATAAGCCTTGAATAGTATATGGACGACCTACAAGCACACCCTTAGGCTCCGCAAACTTAAGTCCCTCAATGACGTACGGATTAAGGATGACTGCATTCTTAGGTTGCCCAAGTGATACATCTATGTAATAAAGTATGTCATCGTACACCTTACGTTCCTGTTCAGGTTGAGACTTCGAAACTACAGGGAGCGGTGCAGGTGCAGGAATTTGTGGTTGAGACTGCAACGTAATTTGCTGAGCAGAAGTAGGGACCTGTTGCTGAGATGGCTGTTGCGAAGCCGGGATTCTAAAAATTGTGATTTCGATCCCCTCAGTCCCAGGGAACTTCCGGATTTCTCCACTGGTTATCTCTGATGATGTTATTAATATTTTATATGATTTAGTTACAACGTTGTCGGTGCTCATTCAGTATCACCAGTACCACCATCTTCGTAATACCTTAAATACCCTATAGGGCGTTCTCGTCTTTTGAATGAGATTGTAGATTGGATGGTCTTTAATTTTGTTAGTAAATTCTTCGGGATTTAATTCAATTAATTCTAGTCTATTAAGCATGAGTTGGGGCATTATCATGTCCATAAACGAATTCCAAAGCACAGTCTCGCTATTACCCCCTATTAATATTAACAAACCATTAAACACCACGAAATTATTGTCAAAAAATGACGTCTGTGGCGCTATTAATGTTGATGGCATTATCTCCTTCCTATCCTTAAATATTATGTATGCAAAATCAGCGATATCATCGTAATAATTACGTACATAATTAAACATTGTCATTGCCTTATTTATATCGAAAGACTCTACATCAAATAACTTAAAACATATACTACTCATTCTATTACATATGTAATGGGACTTTTTATACGTGTTTGCGATTGTTCGTAACGAGTTATTTACCATCGTAGCATAGTTTACAAACGTGTTTATCAGGGGTTCATCGCCATACATTATTAATGCCGAGAGATCTCTGCGTTGTAGTACCATGTCCCAGACGGTCTCGTTTAATAATGTAATGAGAGCGCCGAGACTTGCACCTTTCAGGTTATTTCTATCTAGCTCGCTTGATGAGGTTACATATGGTAATTCAACTTTAAATTTTTCATGATATGCATAAAGGTAATATATTTCATACCCTACTGCTCTGGGATCCCAATCCTTGTAACCACCTATTTCGTAGGTGTTTAATTTATTAGCGTTGGTGCTGGATAATTCAGGTTCTAGCCCCCACTTGAAGCCTAGTTCACTGAGTACTTTGCTGTATTTACCTGGGTCGCCGTAGTGTAGGTAGAAGTGTATTGGGGTTATCCTCCTAATGCTGACTGCGAAGAATGTGTATGGGCTGTAGTACATGGTTGACTCAACCGAGTACTTAATGAATTCATCAAAGCCGCAACCACCAATCATGCCAGCCCCACCCTTAGCCTTGTTAACTATCTCCGTCGCCAGCGTAGTTATGGAATCAATGTACCTAACCAAGTCATGTTTAGAACTCCCCATTGACTTGAGGATTTGAGTCCCGCAGCGGGCCAGCGGCTCTATGGTCTTCTCAATGTAATTGCTAATCCACGAGTTCCAATCATGAACCCCATACTGTGTCATTAAGCCCTCAAGTATAGGCTTGGATGAACCTTGCCCAACCAACTGGGCCATTAACTGATTTGTGCTCGTCCCTTATTTAAGCCCTCTTTAATTAATTTGTTACTGATTATCCTATCGTATATCGGTAACTAAACGTACAAAATCTATGACTAAGATTTCAGCATAGCTTAGGGCTTGGTTGTAACGAACAGTTTTAACTTAAGTCTGTGCCTCATATATTATGAGTGCCAGTGCTGTGCATATTGATTGGCGTGAGTTGCAAGCCGAGGTCAACTTAATATCGATTACCCTGGCACCAGCCTTGGCTAGCTCGGTCAGGGCATCGTTCAACATTGGCTCAAGCATCTCTAAGTGACCCGGGGATGCGCCAGAGACTACCACGGCCTTAACCCGCAAAACACCCATGACTACCCACCCCTCAACTCCCTCCACCTACTCAGTAACCTCCTTGCGACATCCACCAACCTGACCGGCGCACCGCTCGTTATATCCAGCGTGTAAAACTCGATGTCTCCCTTGTACTTCCTCCTAACATGCATCTCGAGCCTCAGTAGTTGCGGTAGGTAGATGATAGCTTGTGGGTTTGGTATAACGACCCAGAGCCTACCCACGCCGGAGCTGATTCTGCCCTCTATCGTGTTCAGTACCTTGTGCAGGACTGTGCCTATGCCGTAGAGCGTCTCAACCTCAATAACCAAACCACCAAACCTAGAACCGCAGCCGGGCTTGACATACACGTCAAACCTAACATCACCAAATCGATACTCAGTTTCAATGCACCCCAGGGCCCTCGACCTAGCCTCATCCTTCGCAACACCCTTGTCCCTGAATTCCTCAGTCAACTCCCTGATTAGGTAGTTGACAATGAATGCCTTGGTTAGGTAGTGGCTCATTGACTCACGACCACCCTCATCGCCCTCAACACTGGGCCTAACCAAGACCTGGACATCGAAGTCCCTAACCGAGCCCTCAAGAGACCTCCAGTAACCATCCTCAAGCCAAACAACGAACCTATCAAAGGCATCCTCAATACTGTTCCTATTCTTATTATCATTATCAGATTGTTGGCTACCAAACCGCCTAACAACCTCCTCATAACTCATCACAGTTTCACCAACCCTACCCCACATGAGGTTTGCAACAAAGACGTAGAACTCCCGAGAGGAACTTGCATCAAGCCCCGAAATGACCGGGCCAACCTCAATTGGGCTAGGCACCGTTGAGTGGTATTCGAGGGTATTCTCGCGAATAGCCTTAACCCATACGTCAACTAGGAATTTATTCACGTCATCATTATCCCCATAAATCACGATGAACCCAAAGCCCTGTGAGAACAACTCCCTAAGCCTATCCCTAAACCTCCCCCTAATCCTCGCCAGCCTAACGCTGTCCTTAAGCAACTCCCTCAAATTATCGCTGGTGAGGTCAATCACGAACAACCTACCACCAGCACCAACCTCAATAGGCATGAGGAGCGTCAAGTCCTCGGCATGACCCAAGTGCTTCGGGCTCGGCAAACCACCGACCCTGACCCTATAAACCTCCCTAAGAACCCTCTTGAGGGACTCGATATAGCCAAAGCCATCACCACGCCTGGCAATGATTACCAGGGGCCTATCGGGAACAACCCTACCAAGACCAAACAACACCTTATCGACAACTTCATCAACCTCGACAACCTCACCCTCACTCAACTCATAGGTTTTTGATGCCGTAGTGGTTGCTGTAGTATTTACTACAATGTTACTTAAGCCTATTGTTTCATGGTTAATGTTTTCGAGAGACACTCGCTTAGGCTGTGCGAACGTTACGGATACAGGCTCAAGCTCGTAGGTGACTTCCCGTGGTATGTAGTAATTATTATCTAATTGAAGGCTTATGGTGCTCGGCCTATTAAACGAGACGGTGATGGGCTGTAGCGATGCCTTAATACTTAGTAATTCACTGATAAGCACCTCCTCATTGATTACCAGCGATACTAGGCTGGGATTACTGAAGGAAACCTCAATAGGTATTAACTGCCGTGGCTTAACCAATGGAAGGCTTGGAATTTCCGAGTCAAGGCTTAAGCTAACGCTCCCTGGCTCCCTAAAGCTAACACCTACCTCGGTCAATCTTAGGGTAGTTACGCCTAAATCAGGCGTTGTTGAGTTAATGCTTAAAGTAAGGCTTGGGGGACTTGCAAAACTGACGCCGACCTTAGCCAACCTAATCCTAACCTCCTCACCACCAGCAGCGCTGGGTCCTACACCACCTGGCATTGTCGGTATTGATGATGCGCCTAGGCCCTTAAAGCCGCGAATTATGTAAAGCACGTAACCCTCAGGAAGCTCCTCCTCAACAACCTCTACCTTCTCCGCCATATCAATCACCTAGTGCAGTATGTACATCGTAACCCCCTGGTCGGTCTTAGAAATCCAAGCGACGCCAAGGAACAATAATGGCGAAAACACCTCTAAGAATCTTTCATATTTACCATTTTTTATTTCCTTTATAATGTACGATCTCTCAGTAAACGAGAGAAGCCAGTAAGGCTCTGAACCTTCAAAGTCGACTTTACCTCTATCGGTTCTTACCCTTATTTTCTGGCAGTACTTGTACTCAACCTTATAATCTGTGTTAAATACGTCCTTTGCGATATTTATTAGTTCCTTTATTGTATCGCCTGTTGGTATCTTTTCCTCGTACTTCGCCTTAACGTATTCCTTAAGCTCATCATTTACAGGATAGCCGAGTCTATTCAGCTTATACGTTATATCATAAATATCCCATATCAACTTAATTATTAAATCGCCAACGCTTCCATCCTTATGCCCAACAATCGCTAATTCATCATTTACGCCTTTCACACTTAAATCCGGGTCTAGTATCTTCGTTAACTCAACTCCGTACTTACCCATTAAGTTCATAACGGAATCGCTGAATAACTCGTCACAGTACATGACCTTAAGATAAGGCTTTGGTGTTGAGCGTAGTGACTGTATGAAGAATGTAAATTGGTTATACAGCGGCAATAACTTGATGCCCCTGTTTAGGAAGTCCTCAAAGGCCCTAACCAAGTCAAAGCCGTAATTTGCCTGCGTTTGACCTACCTGTACAACCTGCCTCACCTTATTGTAAATCTCGTCTGTAAGTTTCTTCATTTCAATTATGGTAGTCATGATATTCAGGTACGATAGAGATGCATAATCATTTATTGAAACTCCTAGCCTTTCCTTACCGATTTCCTCAAGTCCCTTTAGTTTCAATACTTTTAAGACCCCTCTTGTTTCTCTCAAATCCTCATTCCCATCTCTCCCCAACCCTATCCCAAGTACGTACCTGTAAAGGTGCGCAACCTTGCCAGGCGAGATGCAGTTAATGCCTACTTCTATCTTTTCTAGGCATTCCTTATCTAAGCCACCAAACAGAACCTTTAGTGCCAAGTCCCTCTTGTTTGGGTTTGCGAGTATCTGGGCTAGGTCTCCGGACAATTCCTTAAGCAATGCTTCCCTGGCATTAAGTAGTCCCTTGAGCGATGAGTAGAATTCGGCCAGGTCCTTCTCGAAGAACTCCCTCCACCAACCCTCATCCTTATACTCAATCCCTGGGATCTTGGGCTGGCAGCTAGCCATTACCATCACCTCGCTGCTTGGTTCTTAACTGTTTGTTTGCACGTTAATTTCCACTCCCTATCGTCAATATTCACCCTCACCCAGACACTCCCATTGACCGGCTTCCTCGACAACGCGTGGTCTAGAAACGGGACTAGGTCACCCCTCAACTGCTCAAGGTACTTGGCGAGGAAGTCCTCCGTGTACTTCGTGCTTATCGCCGGCCTATAGAGCCCAGCCCTATCCAAGCCCCACCACTTATAGAGTATTGAGAGTGCCCTCCTGATTAGGGACCTATCGATGCTATTGAGTCTCATGTATAGCGGGTAGTACCAGCGTAGACGTATGACTCCCCTGAAGGACCAATCGAAGGGCCAGTGGACATGTATGTGGTCGCCATGGTGAACCATGTATGGCGTTACTAACAGACCCAACCCAGAGGACTCCTCGACTAGCCTGAATGCCGTGTATTGGCAGAGCCCCTCATCGGCATCATCATAGATGCTCCTAAGCCCCATGCTTACTCTAACGTTCTCGAGAGTGTGGTGGCAGAGCTCGTGTAGGAACACAACCCCTGGGTGAATCGCCAGGGCTAGGAGGCCCTCGTTGCGTTCGGTCTCGGAGTGGTTGTTGAGAACGACTTTACTGAGTCTCTCCAGGTCCTTAAGCATTGCAGGGTGTATGAAGTAGATTCCCCAGTCATTTTTATATTTATACACCGTGTATGGCTTGTAATAGGCTAAAACGTCGTAGGCCAAGCCCTCACAGAAACCGCCGGCGTCAAAGTCAACACCGGACCTGGCAACATCCACACCACCCTCCGGAATCCATTCGGCACCGGGCTTGAAGGTGTCTAGGAAAGCCATGCCACCCACCGCATGTTATGTGCATGCCCATGAATAAGTAGTTTCCTTTACCGTAGTTATTGGAAATTTTGTACCGAAAAACTTAAGGAAGCCTAAAGCGGCTACCTTACAATGGGTGGCGAGACCAAGGCATTGGTGGTGAGTAAGGACGTAACCAGCATTGCCAAGTATGTTTTGAGGAGTCCCTACGCAAGTACGATCTTCGAGTGCCTCGAACTGTGGTGTAGGGATGATGTATCCGTCGTTAATATCAGCGATATCTACAGGTGCTTCGCAGAGAAGTACCAGGTGAGGGAGTATAAGTCCAGGGCTGAGTACGTGATAAGGAGGTTCAGGAAGTTCGATATAATAGATGTTAAGGGTGTGAGGGCGACCATAAATTGCGGCAAGGTGTGGCAGGTCTATAATTACATCGGCGAAAAACCAATCATTAATTGGGTAAAGACGCTTAAGTACCTAGGCAAGATACTTACCGATAAGTTGCTTGGGGAGGAATTAATTATCGAAGAGAAAGAAGAGAAATTGGGCGGTTGGGATGCGTACGTGCGCTTCACCTACGCCTCACTAATGAACGCACTACAGGCCGGCTTCGCATCCTACGTATTATCGATATTAACGGGCCACTTCACTGGACAAGTCAGAAGCATAAACGAGGTCTACGCAGGCATGGGGCTACGTAGTGGATGCACGGAGTTCAAAGCCTCATCAGCGTGGGAGTGCCTAAATGAGGTGCTTAAAAACGCGGTTTGGGAGAGCCACTGCGGTGTCTGTAGGTACGGTGGTAATGGTGGGGTTTGGTACACGGCATCGAGTAAGGAAATCCTCATACACGTAGAAAGCAGGGACAGTAAGTACTTGTTGGTAATGCATGGATGGTTCAAGGAGGATAAGGGCGTAGAGAGTGCGAATGAGAGGTTGGTCAGGGAGTTAACGCAATTCTTCAGCAACACGGATAAGGATGATGCGGTGTATAAGGCGCTCACAATAACCATGATCAACCAAGGTATAGCACCACTCCTAGACTACACAACAAGCCTAATCCACATAATAGCCGGCGATAGGGAGGATGTGGGCTTCGCCCTTGATGGCGTGGTATCGGCCGGGGCCCTATCCATAGACCCAGAACCAACCACACTACTCATGACACTACTACCCAAGAGCCTCCACAGGAAACACACCGGGCTATTCACCGAATTGGCAAAACTCATGCTGGACATCAACGGATACTTCATAGGGACACCCGTAAGTAGGCTATTTAGGGGGGTTGATGGTGAGGCTCAGTTAATACCGATGAAGTATTACGAATTAATACTCATGAACCCAAAAGACATCATTAAGGATGAATAAAAGCAACAACTCCAAACCTACCCACCCCTAACCACCTCACCCATCGTCTGCATCACCAGGCACTTCAAGCTGCATGGTGGTTCCTCTTCCTTGCTCCATGTTACTATTAGTTTACTGCCTTCGCATCGCGCCTCATTGGCTCCTAGCCTGGTTGCCTCCTTGATTAGCTCCTCGTTGCATGTCCTTATTATCATTATGCAGTTGCATTGACTGCGCATCTCCACCGCCTGCGCCTTGCTTCTCCTCACCTCCTTTTCTTAGTACTAAATCGTGCAGTATTGTCCCGGATACTGTGGCTACGATTACTCCCTTACCGAGCCTGAACTCGACATTCTCTGGGTCTGGTGTTAGTTCCTCGACCTCAACCACATTACCCATGAATGTGTTGTAGAGGCTCCAGAGAATGTCGCTCAACTCACCCCTCGCCTCACTAACGATTAAGCCGACCTCCTCGGCATCCCCAAGCGTGATAGCCGCACTATGCTGCTTAAAACCAACCAAGGCCCTAGCGACCCTCTCAGCCCTCTCGGGCTCACCCCTAAACATCCTATTCCTGAGAAGTTTCGTGCATAATTCAACGTTGTGCTCAACAGCCCTCTTGAAGTCTCCAAGCTCGATGATCGGCAACCTATTGAGTATCTCGGCGACTAGATTCTTCGGCAACTCCCTATTGCTAAGCATTGTGAGTAGCTCGAGTATTGATTGTAGTGGTATGTACCTACCTGTCTTAGGCTCCCTAAGGACTGGGTCTATGGGCCCTAGCTCTGCAATTGGCGTCATGACTATCTCGTCTGATGCGCATGCAATCATCATGGCAGCACTCTTGGCAAACCTGGGCACGAAGGTTACAAGCCTAGAACCGGCAATGCCCTGCAGGTACCTACCCAATAAATAAGCCTCATCAGCATCACCACCGAGCGAGTTCAAAACAACACCCAAACCATCAACCCCACCCAAACCCTTGATAACAGCATAGATGGAGTCAATCGATGAGTAATCAATATACCTACGGGGAGTGAAGAGCATAGGAACAATAGCTAGGTTCGTTAGGACACCAAGCCTATCCAATAGGCCAGACGACTCACCAACAAAGACCCTAAACGCATGAACCGCATCAACAACACCATCAACAAGCACAGAGAAACAAAACAAAAGGAAAACAAAAAACTAACCCCACGAACACCTCACTCATCAACCCACCACAACCTCCTACTCATAATTAACCCCTTCTACTCCCTTTAGGGAGATTCTGAGTTGTCAGTTTATTAACTCCTCCATAAGTTTTCCATGCCCGTTCACAGACCTCGTCAGAGGGTTTATCCGGGTGGTTATTTCACGACTTGATAAGTCTCTGACGGTGGGTTTGGTTCTCCTGGTTACTAGGCAGGTGCTTAACTGCACATTTAAGCGGTGATTCATCAATGTTATTGGCCTAGCTTAATTATGGCATAACCACCGCTTGTTTAGGAAGTGTTATAAATTCCCCAGCATTCTACTTCTTAATGCCTGACTTAGGCGAGGTTAGACGCTATGCGGAGTTGTTTGTTAGGATGGGTCTTGTTAAGAGCGAAAGCGGTGATTACATACCGGCGTGCACTGAGTGCATTGAGTACCTCGATGGGTTGTTGAGCGACGGTAGGGATGGCGTTCTTGGTTTCATAGTGTTCATGTGTGTCGTGCGTGAGTTGCTAAATGACTCATCAATAGACACGAACATGGACATTAACTACGCAGAGATGATTCTAAAGCACGTACTCGACAAACACGAGGGCGCTTCAGAAGCCGTGAACGCACTCTACGAGAAAACAGCCGAGAAAACAAACGCAGAAGGACCAAACAGGGCAAGGAAGGTATGCGAAGCGATAATAAATGGCGAGGTATTGTAACCGAAACACCTAAATAAATCTAGTTGAAACAAGAATTAATGCCAAAATGCCCATACTGTGGCTCCGAGGACTTAACACCAATCAAGTCGTGGAGGTTCAGGATCTATAAGGTTACGCGGTACAGGTGCAATAAGTGTGGCGGAGAATTCAACCACTACGTAAACACCACAGGCAGAGGCAAACCCGAGTACTACATACCGAAACCAAAGGTTCCCTCCGCCACACCTGGTTTCGACCATGAGACCGTTAAGGGTTGGTTAGTAGAGATTGGCGAGGTGCTCGGCTACTACGTTAAGACTGAGTTTGAGGGTGATATCCATAGGTTCGATGTTGTTTGGTGGGGTAGTGAGGGGGATTTCAGGGGCGAGAGGCATCCTGCCGCTGTTTTTGAGGTTCAGCGTGGTGGTAGTTTGGTTGAGGCCTTGGCTAGGCTTAAGCATGCATTGGATAGATGGAACATCTACGGGCTATACCTAGTAGTCACGGAAGAGGGGGATGTGGAGAGAGCCCGTAGACTCGTTGAACCACACCTAGAGGGCTCATTCCATGAATTGCAGGGAAGGCTCAGGATATACACGGCAGGCAGGGTCAGGGAGATACGGGACGTACTAATTAAGTACAAAAACGAAATAACAGAACTATCAAAACTAAGGGAGCAATAACTACGTAACTCAAACATAATTTAGGCTTAACCGATTATAACTATTACGAACACTTACTGTATTAATGATCGCTGCCTATGATTCAGTCAAGCTTAAGGAGCAGAAAGACCGTTAAATGAAGGAAAATAAGAAGAATTTGACTATTCCTCTTCAATTTCTTCTTCCTCAATACCCTCTTCTTCGATTGGTGCAATCTCATTTAACCATTCGCCATATTCTACGAGTAATTCATAATCGTCTTTATTGATATTAAGTACTTCGAGAAGTTCATTTGCAAGCTCATCTTTATGTTTATTCAATATTTCATTTCCAATACTATTGAGATCCAATGCTTTATCAGCACTTTTATTTTTATCGATGTAATTATTGATTAAGTTCCACATATTGCACTCTATTAATGGTAGTGGTATGGGAAGGTGCCCTACAGTGTATGATGTATGCCTATAAGTACCACCTCTTGCTGACCAGGCCCAAAGCTTTATGAGATTTCTTGCCAAATCAGAATTTAGATAAAGCAGTAACTTAAGTGCCTTGATAATGTTTTCCTCTACTATGAAATATACCGTCTGAATCGGAATTAAGACCTTATCTTTATTGCATTTATTATCCCAAATCTTTACGGGTAAATATGCGGTCTCCAAGTGTCTAGACATTTCTTGCCATGCTATTCGGTATTCCCTAAATTTATCACCAGATACCCTAAATATTGCCCAGGGAGACAAGTTATTTCTATAATCATCACGTTTAACGAGATTCTTAAAGTAATTTCTAAAGTGTGCTGTAGCTTTGGGGGCATTTGGTATCTTAAGGCCTATGATGTTAAATTCTATAGTACAAGTATTATGTTTAGAGGCGGCTTCAATACCTATCTCTAGGATTAATTGATTGTTCTTAAGGATTCTATAGGTTTGATTACTTAATTTAGTGATATTGAAACCTAAATTACTGAGACTTTGAATGACATTATTCGCATTATTAAGGCATTTATTACAATTATCTTCGCATTCCTTAACATATTTCACAATACCACCACTTGCATCGACACTAACCCCGCTACCAAGTAAGCCAAGTGTTTGTAAAATAATTTTTTGGTCGTTGTCCCACAAAGGTTCAAAATTAGCAGTATCGTGCGGGAATATTATGTATTCTGTCCCGGCGAATTTGAATGGATCGATATCCTCCCCTCTCACCACAGGATGTACCAGAAACTCTTCTACGTCAATGTATTGAGACTGGTTATTTATCTTAAGTTCTAGCCTAGCAATATTATTTTTTGCATTGCAATTAACTAGATTACCGATGTAAATATCATTTAGAGATGTCTTAACCCCCATCATTACTTCATATACATCCCCAAGCCTTATACTCTTCTGGTATAGGGTTCTGACAATTTTTGATACAGGAGGTGGGGCTAAAATCCAGGGTGATTGTTTATCATTAAGGTCTAGAGGTAACTCATTCTGGTTCAACGTAAAGTTCTTAGGTTGGCCTCCTGTGTTATATACCGTGATATTGACTGTGTGACTTGATGAGGAGGGCTTGCTTTTCTGTACAGAGATTACTAATGGATAATTAACGACATCTTGGAATAAGGGTACACGATGTAGGCTGTAGTCTATAATTCTAATTATCGTATATTTAGTGAGTAAGTCCTCACGCATTTTACCGGCATAAAGGGTTCTTATAATCTTTGAAGTTATCACATAGGACAATATACCTCCATCACTAAGGAACTCAAGCCCCCTTTCAAGAAATGCAACTGAATAATCAAATTGCTCCCTAAAGGGTACTTTAGTTCTCTTAAAGTTAGGATTATAAGCTGAACCCCTTTGTAGCCATGAATAATTATTCCTTAAGTAATTTCTAACATATGGCGATAATTCACGTATCCTAACCCATGGCGGGTTACCTATGACGTAGGCGCATGAATTGACGAGAGATTGAACAGTAATTGTATTCATTAAAAGATTGAGAATTCTACTATTTCCACTCTCATGTATTTTCTTCATAGTGTCGTAAAGTTCCGCAATATCTTTTATTATTGCGTCACGAGGAACGGAGGCGCAGAATCTCTCCACAATATCACTTATGAACGCATCACGATTAGTTCCTGATATTACGGCTTCCCAAGTTTTATCCAAGATTTCTTTAAATGAAGCATCTGGACACATGGGTATGCTTATTGACTCCTTTCCAATTATTTGAGTTAAGGCTGGAATATTGATAGTTAAAACTTTGTAATATAATTTTTCGGAATTCTTTATACGTGCTAAACTATCTGCCCAATAAATCTTTACCTCATTTGGAATACAGCCGAAACCTCTCTTGGACGACTCTCTCATGATTGTTAAAATTACGTTCAACTTAGCCATTTCTACCGCAAACGGATTTATATCTATTCCCACGATTATGTCTGTTATGAAATTGCATATGTCCGATGGTATCCAATCAGTGAATGAGTTAAAAATTAATTTTATAGTTTCAATGAGGAAGGTTCCAGATCCACATGCTGGATCTAGTATATATATTCCAGACTTTCTACCCTTATTCCATTCATTATAAAGTTTTATAACGGCATTACTATCCAGATTAGCTGATTGCAGTACCTCCCTAACAATATCCTCACGCGTATAGAATTCTCCTAAACTTCTCCTTATTTCTCTCGGTAATATATTTTGATAAATCTCCCTAAATATGTCGAAAGTCACGTGTGTTAAATCTAAATTATATATAACCTCAAGCATGGTATTCAAACTTTCTATTAATTGTCTGCGTAGATTAGGATCTAAATTATTATCCTGGACAGCATCAAATATCCACTCAAATACATTTGGTTCGAAAATTCCTCTACGGTTGTTAATTTCCTTGTAAAAATCATTTATGTTTTGTTTCGCACTTCCTAATTTTGATAATGCAATTGACCTTATGAATATATTAAGGTAGGTCTCTATGGAATATAGGAATAACCATCTTCTCTCTGTATTTGTTAATTGTATACTTAAAATCCCTGCTATATTTTCAAGAGCATCCCAGCCTTCTTTCGATATATTAATTGATAATGCATGAAGCTCTTTCCAAATGCTATAAAACCTCAGTACTCTTTGGCTATTTGATACACTCCGATTATTATTGTACCAATCCAATACTTGATAGAGAGCCTTTATAACGTTGTGTGAAAGTCTCGTTGTGCCCCTACTCATGATTTACACACCAAATACAGCAGTTAATTGTTCAGGATCTGTGATAGTTATTTTATTCGAACAAAACACATGTAGAATCCTGCTCATAATAGTGCTCATTTTGTCATAATCTTTCCTAATAATGTTATCACATGAACCTCCTCTGAAATACCAATACTCAGTCTCAACCCCATTAGTGACTATGCCATGTATTTCTACATTACCGCCTAAGCTTTTTGATAACTCACATATATAATTTCGTAATTGTTCGCGCCCATTACTTAAATCACTATTTGGTGGTTCTACCTCAATTATAAGGTTACCAAGTCTTATGTCAGGTCTTGTTGCGGTAATAGTTCTATCAATGAATGGGACTAAGCCATACTCATAAAATTTGCCCTTATTCATGCTTTCGCATAAACTCCTTAATTCGAACTTAAGGGCCTCAATGAATGCTTGTCGAAGCTCAGCTTCATTCGAAAATTGCCCCGCATTAGTGCTCTGTTCGACTTCCCTAAATGATTCATAGATCTTGCCGCCCATGACTCCTGAATTCTTAGAATTTAAAAAATCTATAAAAACTTATCTTTAAACTTGAGTTGTGCCTTGGTTCGTATATAAGGATGATTTATTCATCCCCGTGGAGGTTAGGGCTTTAACGATTGATGAGGCGGTCAAGGTCGGTTTACCTATCGCCAGGGAGGTTTTGGGCGTTGTTAATAGGTACTGTCTGTACGAGGTTGGTGGCGAAGTAATTATTGAGTATTGGAGGGATAAGGAACTATCGGTAAAGCTCATTTACGCTAACGACCCAGCGAGGGCATTGATGCACTACTACAACGCTGAGAGGTCTGGCTTAGTCAAATGCTCCTCGGTCTCTTAATTTTGGTCCATCAATGCCGCCGTTGTTAACGCTTAAAGTTGGGCGTGGAGCGGGTTATGTAATGAGCGGTGTGTTGAAGACATCAACACGCATCGCCGTACTCACCATAATATTCACACTAGCCACATACACAGTCTCGATATTTATCGGTTAAGCAACGCCACTGGTTTACGGCTATGAGAAAAGATAGAGAGTAGGTGGCTATTAAGAACCACACTTGTTCACGCTGTACGTCTTAACCACTCTAGATCCCGTCTAACAGTGCTCACCACCACGGATACCCACCAAGGTGCATCAATTCTTCTATTTTAGATTCTAAGAAGCCTTTAGCTCAAGGCTCATTTTGTGAGTAGATTCAGGTACAGGTTTACGAATTGCTAAGAAATTAGGATAGGCAGTGTTGCCTTATGTAATGTCCTAGAGGTGTGGGATGTGGAGAGGAACCTAATCTACTCCTTCAGGTGCTTTGAACAGCTTGGCTTCATGTGCATTAAAAACGCAATCAAGATAATTAAGCTCCACCGCTCTGGGGTTGCTGTGAGGAGGGTCCACGCGACTGAGCTTGTTGGGGTGAGGAGGGCAGAGTGAGTAAGCCCCTATCGAACAGTCTCTCCCTGTTGTTCCTGAAGGTCGGTGGGGTTATGCCGAACATCTCGCAGACGTCCTTCTCCTGTAGCCCGAGGGCTTGTTGGACCACGAGGGCGGCTGTGGCTGGCCTGTTTTGGGCAACTCGTCTCCACTGCTCGAACTTCTCAAGCCATGGCTTTGGATCAATGTTGTGGCTCTGGAGGATGTAGGTTATCCTCTCCCTACAGTGGTCGGTTACCGTCCTCGACAGCCCCAGATCGCTTGACATCCTCCTAGCTAGCCTTTGCACGCCAGATATGTTGTCTATGAAGCCGTTGCGGTACAGCTCCCTGAGGAGGACCCTCACGGCCTCATCCCCATTGCACGTGGTCATTACGGCGGCGACGAGCGCCGCCGATGCCAGCAGGGACGTCTTTATCCTTTTGGCACCTTCCTTCTTCATGTAGTTCTCTATTATTGCCTCAGCAAGCTTGACCACTTGGTCGTCCACCAGCTTCGACCCTATCTCGTCCACTATATCCTTGAGCGCGACTATCCTCTTCCTCTCCCTCTCCGCCTTCTTTATCGCGTACTTGTACATGGAGAGGAGCCTCATGTCCACCAACTGCACGTTAATCCCCAACTCCCTGAGCTTGTCCTCAACCTTCTTCATTATGCCGAGGAGGTGCGGTGAGGTGCCCTTGCTCTTCCAGATCTCCAACGCAAAGAGGGTACAAAGGATTATGCTCTTCTCGTTTGCCGTACACCTGATTGGCAACTGCTTCACAAGTACCTTATCCTGCCCTGCAACCACCTTTGCCTGGAACCTGGACCTCCCATCAATGATGTATCCGTCCAAGTCCACAATGAGGGGGTAGACCTCGCCAATCTTCCGCACAGAGTCCACAACAAGGAATGTCTCCTCAAACGAGTGGGACTTTACAAACATCTCAATATCGTCCTGTAGCTCCTTTCCGAAGATCTTCTTAAACATTGCTGTCTGGAATATTGGGTATATGATGGCGTCTATGGACATTTCCCCCACCCCCTTCTCGTTAGCCAACTTGTTCAGTCTCCTCACTTCCTCATCCAACGACTCCGGCTTTACGTCCTTAAGGGAAACTGAGGAATCCATTTGCATTACTATTGCATTAAGGGTTTTTAAAGTTTTCTATATCAATACACAACCTTAAAATACTTGATCATTAACTGACCAGCTTCAATTCTTCTGTATTTCTGTATTAGATTCTCCACAAATGCTTAATTGGCCAGATTGGTCAATGAGTTATTTGCTTAGCGTAGTCCTAAATAAAATTAAAATGTTTAATTGATTACTTGCTTCTTCAGCAGATTGATGAGTTGCTCCCTCGTAGGTCTATTCGTCTTGACGTATTTTGTTATCATTACGATTTTCCTCAGACTCAATGTGTCCGCATATTTGACTATTGTGTTTATGATTTCCTCGTCCTCGGTATCCGCCTCATCTGCTATGAAGAGCTTTAGTTCCTCGTCAGTCGGTCTTGGGAGCATTATTATGATGAACCTGTCAATCAGCGCCTTCCAGTAGTTCTGGGAGCGCTTGTTCATTGCTATGTTCATCGCTGCCACTATCGGTACCTTGAGTCTCACGAGGAAGGACTTGTTCGCCTTAGTTATGGCAACCACCTGCCTCGTTGAGTCCGCCAGCTGGAGTATTATCCCTAGATCCCTAGTGTTCGCCTTATCTAATTCATCTATCAGGACTATGTCCGTCCTAGCCAGGATGGGTATGATGTTCTCGATGCCTGCATTGCTTGCGTTGGTCATGTTGATGTAGACGGCATGGAGTAGTTCGCCTAGGACATCCATGAACAGGGACTTCCCGCTCCCAGGTGGACCTACCAGGAGGACGTTGTTGCCCGCCTTTAGGTGGTTTATCGCATCGGAGATGTGAGGGACTTGGCTTGGGAAGTGCTTAAAGCGTTGGGCAACTGTGTCACGTATCTTGTCCCAGTCTATGGATTTCTCCTCGCTGATGACCTCGATGGGGCTGTAGTCGGTGAGCTTGGTCCTCCACTCATTCACAATGTCGTTGAACAACGCCTCGGCGTTTTCCGAGTCAATGCACGCCCAAGTGCCGCCCACCTTTTCATCCCTTATTATTGTGAAGCCCGACGACTTAAGCATACTACGTAGGGTGAAATACCTCTCGGGATGCTCATAGTCATAATAATCCGAGATCTTAAAGCACCTCATAGTCCTCCCATAATCAGATTAATTTTTAAACTTTTCCTCCATACTATTTCTATTTCAGGATCCGAACGAGCCAATACTCTAAAATGCTCAATTCTTCTGTTTTAGATTCCATGTTGTGATTTTATTTGCTTCTTTTTAAGTTCCCCTACTTGTTCATGGACCTCCGTTAGAGGGTTTATTCTAGTGGTTGTTTCATGACTCGTCAAATCTCTGACGGTCTAGCGATACGATGCTTGAGAAACTCCAACGAACAATTCAACATCTCAATGCCGTGAGGACTCTGACGGTGGAGTTGAATTGCTTGATTGCGGGTAAGCAATTGCCGAAGGCGCTGAGTTTGGGTCTGATGTCCTAGTCCTACGGATTCCTTAGTTTCCTTGGTTTTCTTCTTGATTGTCTCTTGGTAGTTGCGTGCTTGGTTGTTGTGGTGGTTGGTGTTGGGTGGGTTAGGTATTTATTGATGCGGCCTATAGCTTCGTGGTGCGTCTTGGGTTTGTTATTGCTTCCCTACTCGCCGTGTTGCTGACCTACACCGC
>Ga0081473_127472_pt1 | contig 22552 bp, 35 predicted proteins | sample CisSprmetagenome_FD_70977 | JGI IMG/M metagenome (GOLD analysis project Ga0081473, IMG submission 70977) | Hypoxic/sulfidic aquatic microbial communities from Cistern Spring, Yellowstone National Park, USA v2 (version 2) | ecosystem: Environmental > Aquatic > Thermal springs > Hot (42-90C) >...
ATTACAACTGCTAATTGCCTATCCTCAAAGGGTCTTGGGTTCCTCACAATAGAGACGTTAAGTGGTATTGGTGGGTTAAGGACAATGGGTTCCTCACCATACACATCCCTAACCACATTAGCCGTCCACCTGGAGTTAGCCATAACAACCTCATTAACAACAAAGGGATTACCCCTATTGAACCTCTCACCAAGCCACAAGGCGCCCTCCAAGTACACGTTCCATGGGAACCTACCATAACGCTCGAAGATGTACGGATCCTTTTTCCAATAATACTTCAATGGTTTATAAACGACCTCAAACGGGTAATGAATATACTCAATTGACCTAAAGCCATACCTCCTTTTCATAGCAATTATTGGTTTTGTAACATAGAAATCAACAAAGACAATGTCAGGCTTTAGTCGAGGTATGACCCACATGGCTGGCAACCACGACAGAGCACGTAGGTAGATACCAAAAGCCCTTAGTTTGAACGGCATGCTATGCACTGGAATGTCAGTAATGTCTATCCCAAACCAATCCCTATAGCACGGCACGCAGAACTTGGTCGTAGCCGTTATCTCAGTATGAAAGCCCAAGTCCTTAAACGCCCTGGCGAAGGCAGAGGCTACTATCTCACCACCACCTGGTCTATCCCAATAGTGATGAGTGACCAAAGCCCTCATAATGCATCACCAGTGAGTCATAGCAGACACAAGATAACGAGTTTTTATGAATTTAGGCAACCCACTAACGTGTAGGTTCTTGAACAGTAAATAATGAGCATAAGCCCTAACATGCCTATCACATGCATCACCACTACCACCAGCATTATACGCCATTGGGAACCACGGAGTTAGTCTCTGTCCAATCATTAATGCATACAACCCTAGGACAGTTTCATCAGCAATGCATTGCCTAATTTGTCTAGGGACATCGCCTAAGACATCCATCAAGGCATCAATGTATGAAGCCTTAGGCTTGTGGTTCACAATAATCGCCTGCTTAGGACCAAAAAACACGGGACTATGCCCACACCTATTGAGAACAATCCTAGTGGCAGTTATTGGGTAATCACCACCGCCAACCCTAACCTTAGTTATAACATCCCTAGGACCTGGTTTCCCATCGGCATCGGCAATACCAATCAACTGAGTATTATCACCACTCATTTCCATAACGGTCCTAAGGACAGATGGAAAGCTTCTATGAAGAACCACATCGGAATCAACAATGACATCACCCCTCTCGGCATCTCCCAAAGCCATTAGCAGAGTCTCGCTTCTATTGCCAACATTAACGAAATTCACACTAACACCAATCTCACCATCGACCAAACCCTCAATTGTTTTGCGAACCATGTCCTCAATCTCACGCATATAATTAACATTATCAATGAAGACAACGAACTCACTGGGCTTCAGCAACCTTATATTCTCGACTTGGTACTCCCTAATATCCTCAATCCTAGAGATAGGCAAGTAAGTGATTAGTTTCATTGGATAGGTATTTAATCAACCCCATAAATAACTAATGCTGATGAGCGCCCTAACCACAATCAGAGACGCCATGTTATTCATGGCACTGGCAATCGTAGTCCTAGTTATCGACGCCATCATCTACATCCACTGCGGACTCCTACACATAGTAAAACATGAACCACTCAAACCATGTATAAGTGATTTTGAGGAGACAGACCTTATTGAGGACTACGACCCCTATGTTTACAGTGAATAAGACCAACACCACTGCCCAATCTACATAGTTCACACTCAAAATCGTTCTTCAATACGTTGAGAAGCACCATAGGGTCCCCATGGTACTCAAGGACAACCTCCCTAAACAACCTAACATGCTCATAATCATTAAGCACCACATCGTACTCACAACCCTCACAATCCATCTTAAGCACAGCTTCACTAGGGTCTATATTGAACATGTTGATTAACTCACCAAGCGTTATCGCTGGGACGGTTTCACGGCAATCACCAAGCTTGAAGTATGTAACCGCAACCTTGTCAGAAGGGGCATCGACACATACCCTACCTGGCTTACTAGCCAAGCCAGCATTGACTGGCTTGACGTACCCAATTAACGGAAAAAGCAGTTTGTTTTCCGTTACATGGTAATGCAACATGTCATAAGTGAATGGGTGAGGCTCAATCGCAATAACCCTAAAGGCACCCCTCTGGATGAAGTATATAGCCGAGTCACCAACGTAGGCACCAACATCAACAACATCCCTGTCCTTAACATCAATATCAAAATAGTCCTCCCTAAGGAATATATCAATGAACGTAAAATCTAACCTCTTGAACCTAAAACCATTTATGTAGTAATCAGCAGTATCGTACTTAACACGGACCTCATTACCACGAGCATTGACAATAACGAATTCACCATTTTCGCAACGGAAACCCCTTACATAACCAAGCTCGACAGCATACAACAACCACCTAAGAAGATACGGTGTAGCACCCACTCTTTCGCCATTGCATTTGACAGTAATCGGCTCATAAACCCAGCGAGTGAGCAGGGCATACAATGCCCCAAAGCCCATGTGCCTAACCAACCAGAGAGCCTTTTTGAATTTCCTAACAATCCCAATCATCCCTCTAATTCATTGTAAAAACATATTAAGTAGTTAGCGCATAGCATTGTTGTGAGCGAAGAAAAACCCTACGAGATTGAGGAGTACCCACCATACGAGTTTGAGGTCGAGAAGAGACCTGGCGAGCGAATTAGAGTGAGAGAGAAGAGGGTTCAACCCTGGGGCGAGGAGGAGAGCGAAATGGAACTACCAGTGACGGCGTATTTCCCATACGAGGAATTTGTATTACCAGCATCAACAGCATCAGTAGGCTCGGCACTCACTGGACTAGGAATAGCCCAAAACTTGTTCCCCAACATAGCCCAATTGTTCCAGAAGTACCTACCGTTCCTAACGGCGAAAATCACCATTTTCTCAATAAACATACCAATAATTTCAATCATAGGGACGGGATTGATTGGTTTCTCAATATTTTTGGTGTGGTTGAATAGCAAAGCAACAATAAGGCTTTAATAATTCTCGTGCTTAGAGGTTGTGGTTGAAAACATCAAACTAGCAAAAAGCCTTGCGAAAACACCATCCTCACCAAGGTGCTTAGACTCACGCTTCTCATTATTATCAGCACGACCCACCTCACTGGATTCAGGGATTGGTGTAGGTGGCATCCTAATCGCCATGGATAACTGGACAGAACCAAGGTTAGCAGTTAATTCCTCATCACCAATCTCACCCTTTAGGTACTTCAAGTATATATCCGCCATGGCGTAAACCCTAGATGCCTTACTGTGGAGTTCATGTAATGTGCCATCCTCCATGCTACGCAACAAAGCCAGGTTAAGAGCCATAGCCCTAACAGCAACCTCCTCTGGGACCCTGCTATCACTCACTACAGTAGCGACAGCCCTAATCAACCTACTTAGCCTAGGGTCCACAGCCAAGTCCTCATCGGGACTTGAGGGAGCATTTTTCCTCGCTTTCCTCTGCCAAATCTCCCAAGCAACCCAAATCGGAGCAAACATGAGTCTCGCAATGTAGTTAATACCAGGCAAGTACCTGGCGAATGAATAGAGAAATTTAACGAAATCAGGGTTGTTGTAATACAGGTTAAGAGCAACCTTTGCAGTGCCATCCTGCTTGTAAGCAATAGGAAAAACCTCATCCTTGGAAGTAAACTGGGCAACCTTCCTAGGCATAGTTTCTAACCATGACTTTTCCCACGCAAGAGGTTAATAACTCTATACCCCCTCCCACCCACCGAGACCCCACCAATATTTATTACAAACTTAGCAAACTCTCGGTTAGGAATATATGCGGTAAGGTTGTGTATATAATGTGTTGCCTTTTCATGGTTTATGTTTCGTAGTTGCCACAGTGACTTCCCAAGAACATATCTAGAGAGAGTGGTTGTTTTCCTCATTAAATCCTTAAATAATACCTTTAGGTCTTTGGGTTGTATGGGCATGGCAAACCTAACAGGGCTGGAGAAGGCTGTGCTTGTGTCCTCAGCCCTAGCCTTCATATTGCCAGTCGTCTTTGCCTCGATAATCATATGGTCCTTCATAAACAAAGCCACATTCATATCACCAACCGAGAACATATACACACTACAGACGGGTGTTGGCGCAGTTGGCGCAGTGTTTTACGCAATTGTTTCGATACTCTACATCGCATTTTTCTGGCTTGTCATAGCCAGCATTATCGCTGGTGGCATAATGATGGCAGTAGGACCAGCAAGACCAATTCTTGAATTCTTTGGTTTGCCAATACCCAAGGTAACCCCTGAGCAGGGCTTTAGGACAATATTCTCGGCAATATTGGCATGGGTTATTGTGAACACACTGTTGGCGTACTTCCACGTAATCCCACCATCACCAGTCTCGGTGTACCTATCAACAATAACGACAGGACTAACGGTAGGCTTCGTTGGGGACTTCATAGGGGCAGTAATAATTCTCGTGATAAACATACCACTCATTATCTACGCCCTGGGCGAAACCATAACAATTAGGATTTGAGGCGAGGAATCATGTCAATCAACATCGCAACAATCTTTGAGGTATTCTTGATGGCAATGCTCATTAATTTAGCCCTAACGATAGCATACGCCCTCTATTTGGTAAAGGAGGAGAAGAGCATAACGGGGATGATAAGCCCGAGGAGGATATTCGAGTCAAGTTTGATGATTACTGGGGCAATAACATCCGCAGTTTGGTTTTTCATCATATTCATAATCTTCTACGAACCACTACTATACGGAGCAATAGCATCACTCATTGCTGTTACTGTGTCTTACCACCACAGCCATTGGCTACCGAGTAATTTAGCGGATGCCGTGGCGGTAGGGAACATAATCACAGTATCAATATTGTCATACATAGCAGGTGGGATACCACTACTTGCATTCGCAATCATCATGATAGTCACGGCATTCGTTGTGTCAGACGCAATCATTTCCCTTGTCAGATTGACTTAAAAACCACTAAACACCATATTATTGATGCCTCAAAACAACAACAAGTATGTGATTAAGCCCGTCATAGGAGTACTAAGTAAGTACAGGATGTTCATTGTTGTAACCATTGCCTACGCCATAGCCTTTATCATTGTTTATTTCGGGATACCACGCATAATGTATGCATGGTGGGGCTACAATGTGGGTAGCAACACGGCAATCGGTTACTACATGACATTCGCCGTCCCACTAATGATGATGGCACCACTTTTGTTGATTACAATTGGTCTCATATGGCACGTGGCGACTGAATTAACGGACCCAGTCATGAACGCCGTTAGGCAAAGAGCAATCCAGAAGCTCATTGATGACAACAAGTACAGGGACAAGATAGAGGTAATCGCTGAGAACTACTTGAATAAGCACCTTGAGGGGTATGGCTTCATTAAGGTTGTGAAGCCAGGGCTTAGGGGTCGTGTCGAGGTGCTGTTCAAGAGGGGACAGCATGGAGAGAGTGTCGTTATGTAACCACTAAATCCTTAAATAATAATAATTTGATTCAAAATTGATGTCCACCAACCAGAGGAAGTCACAACCAGTGGTTGTACCTGCGTTCGTTGTCACAGAAAAGAACGAGCTTGATTACGTATGCGTCTTACCCATAGACCCAAGCAATAACTACGTAGTTGTGGATACAAGCAATTGCATCATAAACAAGGGGGATAGGAACACTGTAGCTACTAGGTTATATAATTTGTTTAAATCAGCAGGTGTTCCAGTGGTTAGGAGGGGTTAGTGACGGTCGTTAGTTTTATTAGCTTCTAAAACACGGTCTTAAATAATGGTTAGGGTTGTTGTATTGGATAGGGTTCATAAGCACTATGTGGTGCTTAACTGCCCACAAGACGTGCTTTATGTAATCACTGAACCAACACCATGCAAACTAGTCAAAACAAGCATTGAGGTTAAGCTTGAGGTTGGTAGGCTCACAGCATTCCTGATGCAATTATTCCACATCAAACCCACGGTTCACTTCTACAGAGAACCCGGCTTCTACGATTTCTTCTGGGACGGGAAAGAACTACTGCTTCACGGTGTAATAGAGACTAAGGAAGGCATGATAACCGTTAGACCTGACATTGTGTATAAAGACATTGTTGAGTACAAGGAGGTCAATAAGTTCATCCAGGACACCTATGATAGGTTCGTGAACACCCTCAACAACGCAATTAACCTGGCATCTGTCGTGGCTACAGCACCTCTTAGGTATATTAATAATTTGATTGACTCAATGCATGGGTCAGTAGCCATGGTTCAGGAGCTGGGTAGGCACAATGTTAAGATTGTTGAATTGACTAACACGGCATTGAGTGGTGCCAATGTGAGCCTTGACGAGGTGATTCGTGCCGTGAATGAGATAATGATAAAAGCCAGGTGGTTACTAAGCCCACCACCACCGACCCAGGCATTCCAAGCACCGCCAATGCCACAGCAACCAACGCAACAACAGCAACAACAAGGTGGTGCCTAGTGGCGTCAATAACCGAGACTGACATTAAGGCGTTTATCGAGAGGATTAACCACACAGCAATAACTATCCACTTGATTATTGAGCAGTACATGGTGCCTACTCTAACCGCCTTTCAGCAATCCAGGTCCTTGGCAATTTTGTGGTTCAACGGTGAGCAATTGGTACCCCTGGGCACTCAGTACACGCCAATTGAGCCAGAAGCCCTATTTCAAGCACAACAAATCGAGGATTACCCAAGGGTTAAGGATGAATTCATGAACAAATGGGGAGTTAGTATCAACACATACATTGCTGTTAATCCAGAGCCTGGTAATCCAGTTTTAGCCAGGTTTGGTCCAATGTACTGCCCAGAGATGGATGCCGAGTGCTTGATTAAGCACATACCACAGTTCACATACATGAACTGCGTTGGTGATAACCCACCTGAGGACCCTAGGGCTATAGTGGTGGCATTGATGCAGGACCCCAATAGGTTGGCGTGCGGTAGCGAAACCACAAAACAAATCCGCTTTTTGGTTAGGGTATTCATTGACGTAATCCTAACCAACCTAAGGGACTTGGCTATATCAACGATGGCATTCACAGAGGCGGTTCAACTACCACCCAGGTTGGCGCTAATACTCGATGCATATGCGATGGAGGCTTTAAACAAAATCGACAACATCATGTCAAAGAGGGCTGGTACTGTGTTCATGATACCGCCTGCTTTAGTCATATCTCAAGTAAGAGATGCATACAACTCAGTATCGTCTTTGGTTCAAACATTGACTTCGGCGATAATGGCTAGGCAGGCTATTAAGGCGCCATCGTGATGTTCATAAGTTCATTACTTATTATACGTTCTATGAAACATTTTTATGAACCACGGTCGTTACGATAAAAATCCTTAAATACTACCCCTAAAAGACATAGAATGACCAATATGGCAGTCGCACTACCTCCACAGGTAACCCAGGCAATAGCGCCTAAGTACTATGAAAAGCAGAGCCTAGGCTTCTGCAACTTCTTAGCTAGCATAGGCATAGCACCATCAGCCGAGCAATGCGCCCCACTCCAGAGACAATACCTTGAGGCTAGGAATGCAATCGGTAAGTGGTACACTGGCTTATCAATGTACTACAGGGTGCTCTCTGGCGGTGTAACACCAATAGTTAGATAAGCGTGAAAGGTGATTAGCGTGAAAGCGATTAAAATCGAATTGTCGCCCCAGGGCTTGCAAGGCATGGGATGCGGTGATTTAGCCAATGTAATCGGTCTACTCAATTACGCCTGTAATGTGCGTGGTGACAAGACTGCGTGTAGGCAACTTGATTATGTAAGGGGGATAGCGCAGAGTAAGGGTTGCACCATCTAAGCCCTAAAATAATGCGTTAATTTAAAAACCACCTTTTTCCTATTTTTCCTAGGGTGTCTTTATGGGTACCTTAGGAGCCATAGGGCGAATAATAGGAGGAATAATCCTGTTTTTCCTATTGATAATCGTGGTCTTACCAATCTTGTTGTTCCTCGCTGGTTTAACAACACCACTCTGGAGCGCGATTTACAACGCCTCATTGCATGCATTCGGTCCCAATAGCTCATTAACGTGGATTGCGTATGAGATTTACCAATTCACTGTTTATTGCAACAGATACATAACGAGTTATATTATTCATGGTGGGACTTCATGAGCGAGAGAGGTAGGAGTCTCCCAACTGTTAGGAATAGGCTTGTGCCGTGTGGTGATGGTGCTAGGATTGGTGTGTACATTGTTGCGTTCTATGATTGCCCGCACTGCATGCAATTATTAAGTAGCTACCGATTTAAGCTATACATGGAATTCGTGAGAAGACAGTTCAAGACCGCCGTTGTTAGGTTAATCATTCACCCAAGGACGTATGGCTCATTTAATGAGTTTATTGCTGACCCGTTTGATAGGTGCATAGCGAATTATGCTCAGTGGTTGGCTAGGCACCAGGGGTTTGGATACATGTCTGGTGACACTGCACAGTATTGGTGGCAAACCAATGCATTGTCACCATTAATACTCCTAGTCCCACCAGAACCCAAAACACCGATACTCCTACCTCTTGAGATGCAAAGTATGCTTTTGCAATCAAAGCCTGGGAAGCCTGAGTGGGAGTATGCCATGAAGTATGTTGTTAGTTACATAACTGGTAGGATATACACACCACCTCTCGAAATAGCCAGAAGAAGACGGAGAGGTATAACAACTACGGAGGTGGTGGAGGTCGGTGGCTAGGGCGTTGGATAAGTGCGAGTACTGTAGGATGATTGGTTATCACTGCAAAGAGAGACGTTGCGGTATTGAGTATGCGAAATACGCAATCATGGTCCAGGCACTGATTGACTTCATTAACCAACCAATCGATGCCAGGGTTAATGTTGATAATGCAAATGTAGTTAGAAATGCCGTTAGGGAGCTAAAGCTAATGAGACGTAGTGGTTCATTGTTTGCCTTCATTATTGATAGGGTTATTCCGTATGCAGATAGATTAATGGATAAGAATGAGTACTGCAATGCAATGAATGCCGTGAACTGCGATGTTGAGTACATGAAGTACGTAATCATGTACTACGCAATCACTGACTTCATTAACCAACCAATCGACATGAGGATTTACGTCGATGGTTTCGTTGGCGATAGCGACGTGATTAAGGTTGCCTCTAGGGAGCTAAGGACCCTCAAACGCATGGGTGGCTTACTTAGGTTCATAAGGGATAGGGTTGCCCCGTTCATACTTGTTTCTAGGGACTGAGCGCCAATAAATCCTTATATAATAATGTATTTATCACTGCCTGTATGAGTTACACAGAGGGAGAGAGCATACCGAGGTGGTTTGCGTGGCTCGGCATGATAATTGCGTTGCTCATGCCATACGTCATGGCTGTCGTGGTTGTTACACCACCAACAACAAGCATAGTCAGTGAGTTAGGTTTCGACCTAAGTGGATTATCAATAGCACTCATATCCATACCGTTCATATCTGTGATTGTCATCATCGTGACTTACCTGTGGTACCACAATGATTATTGGTATAAGGACACCGAGCATACCGTGCTCAACCCAATAGTTCTCATACTCATCATTGGTTATCCAATAGCATTTGCCTTGACTGCCAATAGCTCGATGGGCGTGTACTTCGTTGGGGCACTGTTGATAGCGATAATCGTTGCCATGTTCTACAAGTGGGAACCGAGAATACCCACCAGTGTTGGTTACAAGATTGGTCTCTTTTGGGCTGGGATTACGGCAGTCGTTGTGCTGTTAATATCCTCACTAGACATACTAATCAACCACGGATTTGACGCGTGGCTCTCGGCTCTGCTGTCACCGACGTGGTACCAACACGTCATTATTTACTCATACGCATCGTGGCTAATCAATCAATTCCACATCACCAACACACTACAGTTGATACCCACCATAGGGCTTATGGCATTCATTGTAGGCTTTAGCGAGGAGGCTTGGGCTAGGTTGAGCATACCGATGGTTGGTAAGTACCTGGACAACCTCACGTTATCCGTGTGGTGGCTAGGCACCACTTGGTTGTCATTGCATGCCGTAGTCATTGCCGTGGAGGTTGGGCTAAGCGCCGTCCCAATCAATTTACTAATACTATCCCTAATCTCCATGCCAATCTTTTACGTATTCGCTAAGACGGGGGATTACATAGCCACTGCTATAATGCATGGCTTCTATGACTTGATGGTCTCCCTAGGGTTCATAGGGCTGGTTCTAGCCGTAGCTCTCATAATAATCTTCGCTAGGTACCACTAGTTGCAGTTTTTTCCTCGTAAAATCCTTAAATAATTCCTCCCTCATTGTCTCCTCGCTATGAGAAGGTCTATACTATACATAATAGGAGTAATAACACTAGTGGTTGTCCTAGGCATAAGCCATGTGGCGTTTGCCTACGTCAGTTGGTCCCCAACAATAACACCTAACTTCGTAACATCGACAGTATCAAACCTACAGGCAAGTTACACATGGTCTACACCTATAGGACCAACGTCAAGTAACCCACTTTATGTATACGTTCCTGGCAATATATACCTAGGACAATACGCCAACGGTGTATATAGTAGCGCATTAAACGTAACTGTCACAATAAAGAACCCAGGCGTTGCAACTGCTTCTGCAACTGTCTATGTCTCATGCCCATCTCCGCTAGGGAGCGCTAGTGCTTCGGTAACAGTCAGTGGTGGATCATCGGCATCAGTAACGATACCACTCAGAGCGGGAATAAATGGTCCAGTCACAAGCCCTGGACAATTCCTACAGTGCTTGGTCTATACCTCATTATCCACAAGCAACGTTACTGCTGTGTCAGTCCAATTACCAATACAGATTACAAACTACGGCATTGACTTCTACGGTGGCGCCTACCACCCGGCATTTACTGTTAGTTTCTACGCACCATACTTCACCTTCGGCACAACAACATACCAACCATCATTGAGCATAGTACCGTTTGCTGGTCTAACCATGGGTTCAACACTGTATTTGGTGCAAACGGGTTCATCGGCTAGCGATACATCAGCATTCTCACTACCTACACCGTCCTCCGCAGGGCAGACCTACAGCCTAGAGTTCATATTTGTGTCACTACCCGCAACCACACCAGGTGGGCGCTACTACTACATACTTGAGCCATTCCTACCGACACAACTACTGGGTGGTAAATACCTCCCATTAAAAGATGGTTCGTATTACGCACAACCAAACATACCTGGTATTGTGATTAACCAACAAAGCGGTGCCAACTGGGTGACACTGTACACCTCTCCTGGCGGTATAACGATAGAACCCAGCACGAACTTATTCATACAACCAACCGTGCCTGCGTTCCCGTTCTATACAAACGCAACGACATGGTACTCATACACTGGTGCCATGTGGTCAGGCAGTTGGTTCAATACACCAGCATACGGCATACCAGTACCACCTGGGCAGTCGCAGAAAGTGTGGATTTTGATGTTCATGAGGAACAACACAATTTATGGTTCTCATCTGTGGGTGCCTGTGCTGTTGATGTTCAACATCGTTGGGTTGGGCTATTCGGCAAATACCACGCTCCTTACGCAGGTGAATGGTGCTTCAACTAATCCGTTGCCTCCTGGCGTGAGCATTCCGCAGTACATAATCAGTGCGAATGGTAACTACACGTGGGTTAATGTGACGCTGGCAACACCAATCGGTAAGATAATCGGTAATACGCTCGATACTGCTGGTTACTTGTACTCACCCACGTCAATCACGGTATTGACTGGTCAATTTTTCAGTGCTAACTACACCACATCACAGGACTGGGGCTTCTACACCTACGCATATGCAAGTAATTACTACTTGTTTGGCGATACCTTACTTGTTAGTGGGTCGTTTGTTCCGAATAATAACACTGTGTTTGGTAACACGGCTGTTAGTGGGTCGTCACTCATTCCGTATGGTTTAATACCGATATTCAACGTAACGAGTGCTGGCACATCCAATGCACCACTGTGGAGGTTTGGTATATCGATGCAGTACGTGAAAGTACCCGTGACGTCATATGAGAATGTAACTATTGTCACGGCAATGAACCAGGGCATTAACCTAGCTGTCTCTGGCGTTTCACTGAGTGGTTACCCGAGTTGGATGTTCAATATTGTTCCCTCCCTCGGATTTAGAAAGTACCTTGGTGTGCACACTATTCAGTACTTCATCAATGTTACGGGTATTACAGGCGCTGGATGGGCTGTAGTGTACCCAACATCATCGTCCCAGGTGAACGCCACAGTCTTCATGTTATATCCAAATGGAACATCTGCATTGCTTGGTTACAAGCTTGTGCCCATCTGGACAAGCACTAGGGTGTTTAACTTCACGATTGCCACGTATTACGTCAGTAGCTCCAACACATTCGTTACGGACCTCATTCTAGGCATGAACCAGGCACCGCAGGTCGCTGACGTATGGTACTCACAGTTCGTGCCTGGCGCCACTGTGTACACAACAACATACTCATCACTAATGAGTCCTGCACCTAGGGTGGTTACAAACTCATCCGGTTACGTGTTCATGGGTTATGGTGTGCCGTATTACACGGCATACGGCTTCGGCTCAACCAACCAGGTCTACACCAACATCATGGTGACAAGGTATGGTTTAGGCACCACAATGTATGTGACGTACCCGTCGGTGGTTGGTACCGTGTCCTACTCATTCTCCATACCTAGTGGCGCATCTGATGACTCTGTGCTGTTGTTCAACGACCCAGTGCAACCACTGTCTGCCGTGAATGTAACGTCAGTATCCGCTACACCCAGCTCTCAATCCGTCCAGGCTGGCTCTGCTGTGAACATGACCGTAACGATTAAGCTAAGCGCTCCTGTCCAGGTCACGCAGGCGTTCCAGGGCACTGTTTCGTTGAATGGCACGACAGTGGCTACGTTCACAATCACAGTGCCACAAGGTGCATCAAGTGCTTCGGCAACCGTGATGTTCGTAGCACCAAGCAAACCTGGTACCTACTACGGTGTTGTTAGTGTGGCTGGTTTAACATCGACGTTTACGCTGACTGTCACGCCGTCATACGCGCAGATCGGTACTGTGTTGTTGATTGTGTTGGTGTTGATAATCGTTGTTGTTGCCGTGGTTATGTACAGGAGACGTGGTGGTGGCACGGTAACCATTAGGATATAAGCACCTAACCCCAACGTCCTCAAAATCAAAATCATTCTTCCTCATTAAATCCTTATATAATACCTAGGGTTTCTCCTAGTGATGGCGTTCAACAACACACTATGGGGATTACTTTTGGTACTGACTGGCTTTGTGCTGTCAGTCATTGGTATCTACTACACTCAGTACTTCGCATCGCTTGAGCTTGTTGCCCTGGTAATTGTTGCCCTGGGTGGTTTTATTTACTACGGTGGTCGCTCCAGGACTAGGGTCTCTAGAAGGCGTTAGGTGGTTTGGGAATTAGGTGGTGTGGTGTATGTCACAGCAGGGAGGGAGTGCCCAGCAGGGAGGAGGAAAGGGCGGTGGGAAGAAGCAACCCCAGAGACTCACTGTTGCGGGTACTTCGTTCATGGCATCATCGTTTACAATGATGTCTAGGTTCCTATCGCCATACGATGCATTCCTCAACTATGGTCAAGCCGTTGTTGCATTGGTAATGCTCACTGTGTTGGGTAACGCATTTGCTTTTTTTATGGGTGGGTTGATTGTTGCCGAGACGGCATTGTTGATTGTCCCATCCTTTTTTCTAGCCCTACTATCAATAGCCACTGGTCCTTTTGTGAAGCCTTTTGCCGATGCTATTGTCCGTTCAGGCACTGCCACAGTGGTGTCTGCTGGTCGTAGGAAAATCGTCATACGGTCTGCAAACTACATAATGCGCCCCGTGTACGACATCTTTGCACTACTAACCGTTGGTCTGCCTTATTCCCTTGCTTGGTTTTGGGAGGGTAAGATTCTAGCCACTGGTCTCTCATTGCTTGGTTACCTGACGAATGCGTATTATTTGGGTATGGCTATTGCCTACTACGCCACTGCCTTCGCCTTTGCTGGTTTTATCTATACGCTTGTTGGTTCATATAGAAATAAGGGGATATTTGGTGGCTTTACCAATGTTGTTTACGCCTTTTCATTCATTTTTTCCATATACATGGGGTTCATTCTTGCCGATATCATATTTTTCCTATGGACGTGGTTATCCAAACTGCCTGTGTCATTGGTACTCCCACCAGTGGTGACTGCCATCCAGTTCTGGTACTCGGCAGGTGCCTTGGGTGGCTTCATTCTTTCTTTGCTGACGGTTGATGCGTTTAGGCGTGTCGTGCCTAACGTTAGGCGTGTCCCTGTTACGTGGAACATAATGGCGTTGATAATAGGTGCCACGGGGTTCATAGGGACTGACTTTTACATTTACGTAATTGTTGCGTTAGCAATATATATGATGATGCTGTATTTGATTAGTGGTGATGGTACGTGGTTGTGGTACACGGTGATTGCTGTTCCATCGGCTCCAGCCATTGCCTACTACCTAGGGTATCTAACAAAGCTTTTGATTCAATACACCAATGCGACCACGGTTGCGTTGATTCTAATATCGGCAATGTCTGTTGTCATGCTTGCGATTTTTGTCGTGATTGTGGTTATCATAGCAATACCAGCCATCGCCACAACGGTATCCACTGGTCCATTTGGTGCTATTGCGGGGATTGTTGCATTGAGTATGGCTATCGTGGGTCTCATCATTGGTGTTGCTGGCTTCATTTCCACAGTGATTAGTTATATCCAGGTCTGGGTTTACTTGAGTAAGGCGTACAGCATCCTCATTGCTCCTGCGTAGTGTTCATAAAGTCGTGATTTAGAGCGTAAGAGAAAGCAATATAAATCACTGATTCTAATCCTAATTAGTATGAGCAGGGATTGGGAGAAGTACACCTTGGAGCTTCTGGCGGGGTTCATATTATTCCCAATTCTTATTGTATTGATATCCGTGTTGGCAGTCTTTATCGCAGTCCCAGCCGTGCTCAGTAGTAATCCAGTTATTGCCGTTATTATCGTTCTCGCTGGGGTAGGGCTTATTTCATGGTTAGTAATCAAAATACTTAGAAAGGTGTCTGAATTGGTTTGGCAGGGGTGATGTTATGAGGGCTAGGGTTATGGATGCTAGGGAGTTTGTTGATTGGTTCAGTAGGCAGGTTGGTGGTGAAATGGGGTGTAGGGTTAGGGTTTTGATGGTTGGTGTTCGTATTGATGGTGTGATTGTTGTGTTTAGGTGCAAAAATAGGAGGTATATTGCTAAGGTGAGGGTTGGTCATGACTTTAGTGTTTCGCTGTATGAGTACGTGTATGAGGGTGATAGGTTTGTCGGTATCGAGAGGTATGAGTTGCGTGGTAACGAGATTTTCAATGTCTATGATGAGTCGTATGGCTTTAGCAATAATGCATTGTTTTATGTCGAGGATGGCGTCAATATCGATGTCTATGAACTACAGAGTGAGACGCAATAGTGCTTTCTCATTAAATCCTTATATAATACCTAGGGGCTTTTCTGGTGTATGAGGGATGCCACAATAGACATGTGGGAGACCTTGTTCATACTGTTGTCGCTGTTTGCCGTTGTTGTTACTGCCATGAGTCCATATTTTATGTGGCTTTTGGCATTGGCGTTAGGCATACAGCTTTTTGACTTTGTATCAACACCCGACCGCTGGCTTGACTTCATAATACTAGTGTTCCTAGCCCTAGTGGCACTGCCTGCCCTAGGCATCTACACAGTACTGGCACCGTATGAGTCATGGCTATTATTCTTTGCCTTACTGGCTCAATTGTATGATGACTACATATCGTAAGAGGTAGGGGTTCCTAGATGGATGTTGATTTAAAAACAATCGATAAGGTCCTTGCCATCATCTCAATAATCGCCTTCGCTATCTCAATATTCTACCAACCAATCATGATTGAGTCCACGATACTGTTCATATTTTGGCTAGGTTTCGACATGTACGTATCAGCCAGGACGTCAATTATGGACTTCATGATTGACGTGGCAATCATAGCATTGCTCGTGTTGCTAACATTCACTCCCAATTTGCCAACGACTGCGATAGCGTTACTGCGATTAATCATGCTGTTTCGCTAACCCAACCCCAACCTTCGAGCCTAGGGTGTAGAATCGTTGAAATAAGATGCGGTAAGCCGAAGGTGGAATGTTATATGTGAGAAGCTGGATATGTTATGTGTAACGTGCATTGCGTGATGCGTTGTGCTTGATGCGCCTTGTATTATGTATTAAGCATCAAGTACTAAGCATAATGTTTAAGGGTTTATGCACTTGGTGCTAAGGGCTGAGGTTTAAGCCTAAAGGTCCGTGGTAAAGGCATTGAGTTAGATGCAATAGGTTGCCCAAACGGGCAGTGGGAAAGGTATTGTTTTGGTTTAAATGTTTTTTGCTTAATAAGTTGTATGGGCGGAGCGAGAAGTAAGATGCTAAAAGTAGTATGCGTGATGCAATATGCTCTAGGTTTTTAGCGCGATGGGTTGCGCTACAAGCACTGTGTTGCTGTGTTATGCGTCATGCTTCGTGCATTATGCTTGATGCGCCTTGCTTCGAGGTCGTGCCATAAGAAAGAAGTTGCCCAATTGGGCGTGGGAAAGAAGTTATTGATTTTTAAAAGCTTTTCTGTCGTTTGGGTTTACTGCCACTTGATTATTATCCTACCGAAGCCCCTGGATTTCATCCTACCAACGATGATTTTAGGCACCATCAACTCTGGAGGTACCTGCCCCTCATACAGCAATACCCCATGTGCACCAGAGGTTATTATCTCGGTAATCGACAGCGTTTGCGTCCTTTGTTCCCCCCTGGTTATTTTCCTAACTAACAAATTAACGTCATTCTCGTCAAAGTAGATACCTAAGACTGCAAAATCATACTTTAATGGTTTACCTGCCAACCCTGCCATTTCCTTGATTGCCGACAAAACCGCCGTGCCATATATACACGGCATCATTTTGTTGGCTATGGGCGATAAACAACGTGGTATGAAAAAGTCTATGTGACTAACGTCATCTGTGATTCCTGCCTTTACGTATTTCTCGGTTAGGATTTCTTTTGTTTTGTTATCGGCATACTTTAGTGGGAAACCGTAGGCGATGTTCGTTAGTGCTTCTACCTCTACCATCCCTATTCCTACCCCTATTTCTGCTCGCTTTTTCACATCTTTTTGCTCAGTCCTTTGTTCGGATTTTCTCTGTGACATCATAAAACCCGTGCTTCTGAACATTTATATGCCTATCGCTCATTGACGCCCTTCGAGCCTAGGGTGTAGAACCGCAACCAATAGTTTTATATTCACTCTATGCTTACTATTGTTGATGAGTAGCACAAGTGTGAGCACTTTCTTAATGTTGATTGAAAAGGTTCTCGGTATCACTACCTTCACCCTTGGTGCCATTACGCTGTTCTATAGTCTGGGCGTGTTAGAAGCAATTGGAGTAGGTGTTGCGTTCGTTTGGGTGGTGGTTTTTATGTATGTGTCATTCAAAACATCGAAGCCTATCTTCATGGTTAATACCCTCACTATTAGTACTGTGCTTATTATACTTCTTGTGCCAAGTCTTAGTATAGTGGTGACAACTTTATTTATGCCGTTCTCGTCATTGTTTAAGTTGGTACTTGCAGGTCTTTTTCTAACAGCTACAGTGATGTATGCAATAGATGTCATCCATATACTGCGTAATACCGAGGTAGTGCTGTAGCCATTCTTCAAGTCGTAATCGATAGTTTTTTATTTCTTAAAAACACGGCTTTTCTTTGATGGGTAGTGCGGGTTATGTAATTGGAACGATACTGGTGATAGGTGTTGCTGTGTTTGTAATGTACATGGTGCCTAACTCAGTGAATGCTAACGTTGGTGTTGTGAACATCAAAAATAACCTACTCGAGAAGGAGGTGACTCTTGATGTTCAGTGGGTTGGGTATAACGTGTTTGGTCAGGAGTTGTTTAGTGTTAATGAGTATATTGAGTATAGCACGAATTGCGTTAGCCAGGTTAGTCATGTTTCTGCATGGGTTAATTATGAGGGTTCTAGGTACTACACTGTCCTAGCCACGATAAACGGTGCATCCCATGCCGTTACTTCATCGTTCACGTCACCCATCATCAACATAACAATAACCACTGGGAACTACGTCACTGTTGATACCAATTACGGCATCCAGTTGGCGTCCTCGCTTGTTGTTTCTAGCATGCAATCAAACGTGGTAATAATGCCGTCCAGCGTGAACTACACATTGAGTGGTCCAGGTCTGATGGAGAGTGGGGAGATACCAGTGTGTCGTTGATAATATTCTGTGTGTTAATCATAAAATAAAATTATTATTGATTTTGAGTGGGTTTGGGCTTTGGGGTTTAGGCTTTGAGTGCCCAAATGATTTTCTTGCCTTTTGTGGTGCCCGCACGTATTATGACGCCGTCCCTCTCCAGCCTGCGTATTATCTCCCCAACCCTAACCCTGAGTGGTACCTCATCAATGCCTAGGGTTTCGGTAACCTTATCCACAAGTTCCTTAGTGGTGAATTGCCCACTTTTCAATGCATTGATAATTAAATCCTTGATTTCATCGTCATCAATATACCTATTGTGTTTAGGTATGGCTTCTACCTTAGTTCTCAAAGGTGTTCTAGACAGTGGACTCATGCAAACGGGGCACCTATAGTCCCACTCCCTAAGCACTAAATCAATACTTTTGAGTTCATTTTCGTTGTAGAGCACGAATCCGCAACTATGGCATCTAATGATTATTGGCATGCTTACCTACCCACCACAATTCCCTCAACCACGTCCACACCCTTTCGTGCTTGCTCCTTATAGAGTAGGTCCCTTATGGCGATGCGTATAGCCTCGCTCCTACTCGGGAACACGCCCTGTGAGGTTAGTTCGTCTATTTCCTCCAGCATTTGTTTCGGTAGGTGGACGCTTATTAGGACCATCCTCTCCTTCGACTTTGTCCTTGGCATATTATCACCGTATTATTTCCATATCACCAGAGGTATATAAGAGTATCGCATAGGTATTTCACGGGATTCCCCTATTAATTCTTTACGAATTAGTTAATTATGATGGTTAGGGCAATGGGTATTGAGGAGTTGGAGAGGTTAATACGCAGGAGGTATCACATCTCGAAACTAGCCAAGTTGGAAAAGGTCGAGGTTGCTGACTATCTCGCCGTGTTCAAATTCAGTAATGGTAGGGTCGTGTTAGTTGTATTTGATGGTTTTGATGCGGAGAAGAAGTTGTTTGTTTTTGAGGATGAGCCTCTAATGGTGGTTGCTACACAACGACTTTCTCGAGGAAACTAAATACATCCTCCGGTCCACCACTTTGTTTTATGAATGTCCACAGGGGTGAGTTTCGGTGAATGCAATAAATGAATTCCCTCTTTGATATGCGGTACATGAAGTCCATGTACCCATCCTTAACCAACTCGTCCATGACGTATCTGACTAAGTGCCTAACCACGGGGTTTGAGACCTCGGGCGATTCAGCATACCTCAGCACCTTACTCGGTGTTAGGTACACGCATGAACCCCTGGCGTATTTTATCGAGACCCATAATCCCCTAGCCACGGCATCCTTTATTAGTTTGAAGTTCGTTGAACTCACTAAGTTAGGCGTGCTCATCAATAATGTTCATAAAAATGAGATTTAAAAGATTTTCTATCCAACGGGCTTATGAACCAAGTATCCTCACTCTATGTAGGGGGCATTTATCAGTGCCTTCATATGGACACTCCTTACCTGACTCTGTGACCTGCTTGAACTTGTCTATATTGACACCAACGATGTTGCACGGCACATAGAGATAGAATGAAATCTGAGCGTAGTGGTAACGTATGTAGATTGGTGGTCTGTGTAATAATGTCTCATAGATTGCCGTGCCAAGTGGTACTCCATACACTGCGTTTATGAAATCGCACCTGGCTTTAACTATCGAGTCTCCGCATAACACCTTATCGCCCGTATCAACCTCAATAACACCCTCCAACTCAATGAAGCCTTTGCCTTCATGATAAACCACCCTAACCCTAGATGCATAAATCCATACAAACACCACATTACCAAACCTAGTCCTTAACTTCTCAACCAACTCCCTAGTTCTCATAAGAATCACCTCTTCACGGCATACTTTAACTCCCTAATTAATTCTTGCACATCCCCCACAGGTTCTGCACCTGCATTAACAATCAACCTATACGCTTCTTTAATATCCTCACTTTTCAATATATCTTGCGGTGGCATGATTATGAACGCTGGTCGTTCATACTCCTTTGCTTTTTTAACAGCATGGTATGTTCCACAACACGCCACGTCGTATCTGTACCACTCGGGGTTGCTCACCCTGGCTTCAGGTATGATTAATGCGTATGACATACCAACGACAATCCTGTTTCTCTCGACAAGCCAACCACTCATTCGTGACCGCCAATTATCAGTGCACAAGTGCTCGCTCACCTTCTCAATTGTTGAGTCATAAATATCCTCGCTTAGTGAAATGCATGGCAGAACTTTCACTCCATCTTCATCATAGATTGCAGAAATCCTTAGTGCAATCCTATCAATACCCCTTGCGCCACCTGACACAATCGGCTTGAATCCTTCATCAATCAACGCCTTAACGACCTTCCTCGTTAAGGCAACACCGTAAGTAGGTTCCCTAGTGCCTGCAATGGCTATAGGTACAGCACTGTTCCAGTTAATAATTGGATTAATCACATACAGGCGTGACGGTCTATCGGGAATTTCTCTAAGCAGTGGTGGGTACTCACGGTCGTCAGGCGTAATACTCATTATTAATTTATCAATAGCCCTCATAAGAGACACCTAGCATGTGTATGTGAGTGCCTTTATAACCCTATTGTACTCATTAATGGCATCATCAACGCTCGCAGTGATTTCTAACCCAGTCTCCCTTAATAATCCAAATATGTACTCAATAGCCTGCCTAACCCTATCTTTCGGTGGGTCTATGTGGATAATCGCATACCTAGTGTCGGTAGCGCCCTCGCTAGTACAGTGCGTGTTTTTCTCAAAAATGATTGTGAACCTACACGACACCAGGATGTCGCCTAGCAATATGAATGGTATGTTGTGGCTCCTCAAAACATCTATTATCTTGTCCTTAGTGTCCTCGCTCACTTTCCCCGTGAGCACTATGTATGGGACTACCGAGATTGGGCACGGTGCCAGGACATCCTCCCAATTAGTCATACAAACATATGATTTAAGTAATGGTTTTATAAACATTACCCTATCGATACGGTGCTAATGTGTTGATTAACAACGCATTAATTAAGCCCGCTTAGGTACACCTCAGGGGTGTTTTTTCTAAAATTCACTCCATCTGGGTACATCAAGACTGCTCATCATGTAGGTTTTAAAAGGATTAGCCCCAGTACCATCACCGTGAAAGTCCACTGTTATTTTATCTGAAGGCAGTTTTAAACAGATTAGCCCCACTCACGAACGTTGGCTAAGATTCTTTTTTCTTAGGCATGTTTAATCACTTGTGCTTTTTCTTAACTCCTCGAAGAAGTACTCATTGATTCTATAGATGCGCTCTTTGCCTTTTCCTGTGCCCAACCACGCCCTCTTTATGAGACCCTCCCTGGCTAGGCGAGATAGGTACACGGCTAATTCTCGCTCGCTCATGAGCTTCCTCTCAACGACGAAGTACTGTTTGAGGTCCTTCCAACGTGCCATCTGCATGGGTCTATTGGCTATGTACATGAACACCATCATTTTCTTCCTCGTTTTTTTACTGAACTCACTTTTCCTAGGCATACCGTAAACCTATCGTAAAGTAGGTTTAATAAGTTTGTTGGGTAAGTAGGGATCGTGAGTAATTGCGGTTCTGGAAACGGGACAGTAGGTTTAACAAAAGTGTTGGGTGCTCCTTAAAGGGTGCTTAAGCAGTATTAAGTCCTAAAAACTCAAAAAACTTGGGTAGGTTTTAATTTGATGGTTGGGGCTTGCTGTTGCTTATTCCTCGGGTGTCTTATCGACAATCCTTACTTCTGTGTAGAGGTCGTCTATCCATATCTTTGGGCGATACCTTAGGTTTATATGACCCCCTTCCCGTCCTTTAGGATGGGCTTCACTCTGGGGGTCTCGACAGTTACCCCGCCTATTGCGGGGTTACTGGGTGCCTTGGAAGTACTGGGTTTTATAAACCTATCGTTAATGGTTCTACACCCTAGGCTCGAAGGTCCTGGGGTCTTAAGACCTTAGGTTTATTAGGAGGTTCTTTATGTGGTTAGGTGATGGTGTCGAGTAGCAAATTCCTAATGGAAATCCTAGCTCATAAGGCAAAGATAGAGTCTAGGGCATTGGGGGCTTTGCGTTATGTGGCAACCACAGTCTCAGTAACACCGCAGTATGAGTACACGTGCTGATTTTAACGATGTTTTTAATAACGTTGGTTTAATCACAACCACGCATAAAAGGAACAAATACACTAACCCACCTGTCCGGTTCC
>Ga0081473_130195_pt1 | contig 22549 bp, 24 predicted proteins | sample CisSprmetagenome_FD_70977 | JGI IMG/M metagenome (GOLD analysis project Ga0081473, IMG submission 70977) | Hypoxic/sulfidic aquatic microbial communities from Cistern Spring, Yellowstone National Park, USA v2 (version 2) | ecosystem: Environmental > Aquatic > Thermal springs > Hot (42-90C) >...
ATTAACCCGTACTAATGTCCTTCCGTCTCGAGATCCCCTGTGTGTCAGAGGAGGAGGTCGCCAGGGTCGTCGAGTGGATCCTATTTCAGAGGAACTACAGGGCCTACACGGAGAGAGTGAGGGGCCGTCACCCAGAGACCGATTACTTGGAGGTAATGGGCCAAAAGGCGTTCACGACGATTTACGGGAAATACGAGATACTGCTCCAGTTCTCTGTCATTAAGAGGAATCTAACCCTATGCGAGGTAGGCGCGCATTACCTCATCAACCCTATTGAGGAGCGTGAGGATCCCCAACTCGAGATGATATCCCTTAAGACGGGCGGAGTTTACGGGATGGTGGAGGCAGAACTTCGCATTATCATGACGGAGATTCTAGCACGTTTGAAGGGATGAGTCCTCCCGAAGAAAAGTGCGGTTAATCCGGTCTGAGTTTTATCCCTCTTGGTGTTTATAGGTGTTTATACGCGCATCTAACCCCCTTGAGGGCTCGTCGCGGAACCGACCTTCTCTTTCATGGCCTTCTTCACCAGGTTCAGGACTGCCCTGCCCAGAGGGGTGAGCTCGACGTCCTTCTTCCTCCCCTCCCTCTCCGCCGTTATTAACCCTTCTTCCTTGAGGGACGTCAGCTGAAGCGAGACGGTCGAGGGCGACTTGTTCAGGGCCCTGGCGAGGCCGGTAACCGTCGCGCCGGCCCCGATCGCTTCCAACACGTCCAGCTTCTCCTTGGTGGGAACTGACGGTACCCTCAACGGGAGTTCCTTCGAGCTCGTCATAGCCTCGTCGTAAGCGATGGCCTTCACCTTGACTCCCGGCATCGCTGAGAGCAGTAAGGCGAGGTAGTAGAGCGCGAGCAGGGTCATCCTGGTCCCTCCGACCAGGTGGAACTCGTAATCGTCGTAACCCCCTATCTTCTCGGAGACGTATTCCAGGATCGTGTCGAAGCTCCAGTCCACGTTCACCTTGACCACGTCCACGTCCGTGACGCCCGCGATCCTCAGGAAGTCGAGGATGGCAGTTATGGCCTCCGAGGACCTCTTCTGGGAGTACTGGTCCTTCGATTCCATGGCTACCAGGAAGATCTTTTTGACCCCGTCTATCGACCTCCTCGAGATCGCCCTTATGACGTACTCCGCCGTGAACCCCACGTTGAATATCAGAACCGTCACGTTGTTTTAGAATAGCGTAAAACTACTTAAATCTTTAATCCATGACGAATCGAAAGTTCGGGACCTCACTTTTAGCTTAAGGTAATACGTCGTGATCTGACTTCCTCCCCGCTCTAAAGGGCGAGGCCTTTCACCCCATTATCCCCGTTTTCTGTGAACCCCTAGAGCGTGGGGTAAAGGTAGTCCACTCCGACCCTGTCTAAGCCCTTCAACCAGTTCAGGAACTTCCTGACGTTCTCCCCCTCGAATATGGCCCCGTGCTGGGGGGCTATCACGTCTATCTTCAGGCCCTCGATCCTCTTGAGCCACGCCTCTATCGCCTTCTTGGAGGCCAGGTACCTCCTGTGGAACCCCTCCATGAGCTTGGCGTGTTCCTCGAAGTCCTCCACTATTAGGTACCACCTGTCCTTGAATACCGCTGCTCCCACGTCGCCGGAGAAGTAGACCTTCGCTACCGGGTCGTAAAAGTGGAAGTTACCCGGCGAGTGCATGAAGTGGGCGGGGACCGCCTTTATCGCGAGGTCTTCAATCCTTATGTCCATCCCCTCGTCGGGTATCTCAACGACCCTCTGTAAAACTTCGGCCCCGAGGTGGGGGAGGAACCTCGTCCAGAGGGCGGAGATGTAGAACCGGGCGTTAGGGATTACATCCGCGAGTAAGGTCAAGCTTCCGACCACGTCGGGATCCTGATGGCTGTACAGCACCGCGACTATGTTCTCGGGCTTCACGAACTGGGCGACGTTATCGAACATCCTCTCGAAGACGAAGTACCCCCCTGGATCGAGTAGGATCCCTTTGCCCTTGTGAACGATTAGGTACTGGTTGGTCAGGATCCCCTTCTCAGCCTCGCTCTCGTCGAGGCCGAGCCAGACGAACTTGTGAGCTTCGTCCTCGTACAGCAGGTATGGTTCGTGGACCCTCAGTTCGCTCATTCGAACCACCCTCAGATCTTAAGTGGAATCAACGCTATGTATATCTTGACCTTAAAAAGGCCCGAAAGCCTGCTCAGGCTCCTCTCGTCGGTCGATTCCTCTCCCTTGAAGTTCACGTAGACCCCCTTCAATTCCCCGTTGGAAATGAGGATCCTGAAGCTGGAGCCCTCCGAGATCCCCGAGACGTAGATGTTGTTATACTTGCCCATGTACTTCTCGACCAAGTCGAGGATAGCTTCAACGGCGTTACCATCGGAAATCATCAGGCTGGTCTCTTCCGCTAGCCTGGACTTCATGATTATCTTGGACACCACGCTCAACTTAGATAGGTCTACCGTCTCCCCTGAAGCCTCCGCCGCTTTAACGCTCGTGACTCTCGTCCCTGCCTCCTTTATCACGGCCTCTGCTAGGGTTCTCGCTATCTCCCCAAGGTATTTGGACACTATCCACTCGGACTTACCCGTGTAAGAGCCCACGACATCCAGCTTCCACCTCTCCCTATCCCGCTTCACGATGAACAGAATCTTAATTACGTTCTCCTTATCTGAGATGAGGAAGTACTCGACCATTGAGTTACCCAGGACGTTTACGTAAACCTTGAACGTGTCTTTAAAGGTGAACATGAGGTACCTTCTGAAATACAGGGTTATCGTCGGGATTGTAAATGTCGAACCCCCTTTAGTTACCGTAGTTCTCCCTCTACCCACCTGGTAGGGGAAATATGAGATCATAAGATCAACGTCCTTGAGAACATCTATTAGTGTAGCTGGTTCACTCGCAGGCACCTCATACTCCTGTGACCATTCGAGGTTTTTCTCTTTGGTCACTCCTCCTTCCCCATCCCGTCAGTTTCTAAGGTAAATTTAATGATCTTACTATAAATACCTTATTCCCGGTCACTTCTCGGTAATATCTTTGCTTACTGCTTTTATAGTACTCTACACGTCTCGTTTTTATCCTAGAACTTTCAAAATTTGCAATCAATTTTAAAATCTCCAGCTCTATTTCAATAACGTTGCAAGGGCTAGGAGGCGAACGTGGGGAAGGTTGTACCTTTCCAACATCGCTATACCCGGCGGCAGTCGTTGAAACGATATCAAGGGAGGTCGCTGATCCCCTTACATAGAAAGGGGTTAAGGGGGTGAAAAGCCTCGCCCTTAGAGCGGGGAGGAAGTCAGACGATGAAAACGAGGACTCCCCTTCAATGATGCGCGGAAAAGGAGACCGAATGAGGCGAGGGAAGCTCAAGGGGACGTTGAGCGAGTTAAAGGCTGACTGATAGGGAGATCAAGTCCTAGTGCCAGAAGGCAGTGAGGATCGCTCGCTTCCTGTAAAGCCCGGCTGAGAGACTCTCGGACCTTCGCCGTCCTCCCTGGTGGCAACGGTGATAACCCAGTAGGTCGCTCCGGTGTAGTGATCCGTGACTCTCTCCCTTTCCGTGCAGCACTCCTCCACGTACCTCACCCTGAAGCCCTTGCTCCTGAGCAACTCGGGTGCCCTGTCGTCGTGGAGGTTTATTATCACTATGACGTCGCATGCCTCCGAGGCCCTCTCGATCCTCTCCACTTCCTCTCCCCCGAAGACGCAAAGGTGTTTCACTATCGTTCCGAGCCTGTCCAACACCGCTGTGACTGATGAGACTCCGGGCACGAACTCCACCTCTAAGCTTTCAACGGTCTCGCCCAGGAGGTGCCTCCTTATTGGGTTCCTTATGGCGGGCGTCCCGATCTCGAGCCAGACCGCCCAGTCCACGTCCAGGCTAAGCACCTTCCTCCTGTTCTCCTCTATTATCCCCTTCCTCTCCTCCTCGTCCCTCGCCGTAAAGGCGGGTCTCAGCTTGATCACCCGCTTGCCCTTCAGGAGGTCGGAGAGGTCGAAGGGGTAGTCCGTGTCCATGACCAGAACCGCCGGGGCCTCCTCGATGAGCTTCAGGGCCCTGCAGGTGATCAGCGAAGGATGAGGGGAGATGCCGACCACGAAGACCTTCCTGAGCACGGATCGGGCTAGCCTCGGCCGTTAAAAAGGCGGTTGAGCCCCTTACGAGACCTCAGGGCTCCACGGTGTAGTAGACCCTCTTCCTAGCCTTTCCCTTGCTCTCTATCTTGATTACCTTAACTGTGCCTACCTCCGATGTGTTCCTGACGTGAGGTCCCCCGTCGGCCTGAACGTCTATCCCCTCTATCTCCACGATCCTCCAGACGTCGATGTCGGGCGGCATCCTGCCGGCGAGCTTCACCACGCCCTCTATCTTCATGGCTTCCTCCCTCCTCAGGAAGTAGACCTTTACGGGGAGGGCCCTGGCCAGAACCTCGTTGGTCTCCTTGACTATCTCGTTGAGGAGATCCTTGTTCTCGAGGTCGAAGTCGTCCTTCGCGTACTCGGGCGTTATCTGTCCCCCCGTTATCTTCGCGTTGTACTTGGAGTACGCGATCGCCGCCATGACGTGAGAGGCCGTGTGAAGCCTCATCATCCTGTACCTCCTCTCCCAGTCTATCCTGCCGACGACCTCGTCCCCCTGTGAAAGTCTCAAGCCCTCGAAACCCTCGAGCTTGTGCAGCACTCTGCCCCCCTCCTTCTTGACCTCCGCGACCCTCACCTCCCTACCGTCCTTAACCACGACGCCGGTGTCGTGAAGCAATCCTCCCCCTCCCGGGTAGAAGGCGGTCCTGTCGAGTTCCAGCCACGGAGGATTGAAGGAAACAACTCTCGCCTTGAACTCCCTAACGTAGCTGTCCGTGAGGTATAGCTCCCTCTCAGGATCCACGTTCTTTAAGAGCTACCCGTAACTTATAAGCAGGCTCAATCGTTCAGGCGATACCTGAAGGCTTTCGGTCGAACCTTAAAGATGGAGTGCTGAAGGGCCTCACTCCGTCCTGTCCAGGTAGTATTTGACGGCCTTCCTCAACGCCCTCCTCAGGATCTCCTCGAGGGTCGGGGCCTTCACGCCTATCCTCTCGGCCAGCTCGGTCAGAGTTATCTTCCTGTCCGGGTCGAAGTAACCCATCTTGTAGGCCAGCTTCAGAACCTCCCTCTGCCTCTCTGTCATGTCCTCTCCGCTCAGCTCCGACACGCTCAGAACAGTGGCCTTGACTCCAGCGTCCTTAAGTCCTCTTAAGAGCTCCCTCAGGGATGCCATGCTCGGTACAAGGAGGGCGTAAACGACGCTCCTCTCGCCCGCGACCTTGACTTTCTCCACCACCACGTCGCTCGAGTAAAGGAGCTTACAGACCACACAACCGTTGGTCCTGACCCAAACCCTGTTCTCGCCGAGCCTAACCACCTTAACCGCTCCCTTCTTCAGCTCGGCCAGCTGAGCCTCGTTCAGCTCCGCCTCGACCACGTGATCGGTTGAGCCCTCCCTGAGCTTGATCCTCTCTGTCCTCGCCTTAGCGCCCAACCTCCCTAGCGCCCTCATTACCTCGCAGGGATGGTCGTCTATCAGCACCGCCACTTCAGCCGCTTTCTTCATCGGGAGTCACTCTCTCACCTTTCAGCACAAGCATAATATACTCCCTTAGGGCCTCGGCGTTGTTATAGGGAGACTTAGCGGCATAAAGCAAAGTAACGTTCTCGGATTTCTTAGTGAGCTCCAGGAGTACCTTGACCTTCGGGTTTGAGGAGAGCTCCCTGAAGTACCTCTCCTTGAATTCCGCCCACTTGCTGGGGTCGTGATTGAACCACCTCCTCAGTTCGTCCGAGGGGGCCAAGTCCCTCAGCCAAACGTCCACCTTATCCTTGCTCACTCCCCTCGGCCAGAACCTGTCAACCAAGACCCTTATCCCGTCGTCGGGCTCGGGCTTGTCGTAAACCCTCTTAACCTTTATCAAGGGTTTTTCATCAGTTAAAAAAAGGGAGTACACGAATAACGTGGAACCCTAACCGATTAGGGACTACGAAGGGAGGACTCGGTCTAGAATAAGGCCAGTGATCCGCGAGTAGTTCGGGAACCCCTCAGCCTCCTTCAGTACCTCCTCTAGTAAACCAGAGGTCAAGGGTCTCAGGTCCTCGAGCACCAACACCTCCTCGTTCCTGTTGTGGTTAATTACAACGTCCACGTACCTGCTCACCCAGTCCTTCCTCCTCTCCCTGATAACGGAGTTCCCGAACTTCTCGATGAGCCGGTGGTCGTTGCTTAGGGGCCTGGTCCTTTCCAGAAGTAAGGGGAAGAGGTACTCGTCCTCGATCTTGGCGTGCCAGTTCACGACTAATTCGTGTATCTCCGCCAGCTTCCTGAAGGCAGTTTCCTCGCATTCGCTCATTAGGTCCCTGACCTCGGAGAGTCTCACCCTAATGATCGCGTGCTCGAAGTAAATCAGGTCGACCAGGCCTTTAATCCACAAGGCGCATCACTCCTTCAAATCACCCTTAACCCGTATGCTACGGACGTCGTTGCTAATAACGTGAGGAATAAGAGGTCCTTCCACAGGCCCTTCCTGCCCAGATTCCTTATCTCCTTGGGCGAGGACAGCTTTTTTCCAGGCCTGAGGAACCTGAAGGACGGCTCTACCAGGGCTAAGGCCATCAGGGGATGGTTGACCGTGAGGGGAGCGACCGTTAGGAGGGAGGCGACCCAGGAGAGCCTGACGGAGTTCGGGCTGAACCTCCTGAAGGGGAGCTTGTACTCAACGTAAACGGCTCCGGTAAAGACGTACAGGGTCCAGTAAAGGTAGGCGACCAAGAAAGTAGGGCCTATGAACCCTCCCCAGACGAACGACAAGGATGCTATTAGGGCCGTACCGGTCACGTTGCCCCAGGCCTGGAGGTTCGCGTTATAAAGCAGTAAGGTGGCCAGGAGGAACGCCGCTGGAACTGAAAGTAGGAAAGGCGGCTCGAGGAGGGCTAACGCTAGATAAGGGACTGAAATCAAGGTTATGATCAGACCCTCCTTCGGTCCGAGCCTTCTCGAGGCTGCCCTGGGCCTCAAGCGCTCCGTAGCAACAAGGGTCGCCAGGGCCAAGGGGATGAGAAGGACAGCCCTCACCGGGTCGACCCCTACTATGGGTAGCAGCGACACTATGTAGGTTAGGGCGCCCACGAAATAGAGCCCCCTGTTCCTCGTTACGCCCCCGCCCTGAGCGGAAGACCCCTCCATACCCACTGCCTGGAAAAATCGGAGGGAGCTATTCAGTGAGATCCCTAACGGGTTAGGGCTCGTCATTTCGGGGCCTAAGCTTAAAAGGTAGCCTAATGCCCCGATTTCGCCTGTATGGGACTGAGGAAGCTCGACCTGGCCCTATTATCCCTCGGCTACTCGTTGGCCTTCTTCGACATCTTCAACGTCCCTTACATAGAGAACTACTCCTCAAAGGAGATAGGCCTCGTCCCTTCAGCCCTGATACTTTCGGCGGAAATGATCGGTTATGTCCTGGGCGGGCTGATCAACGGCTACTTGTCCGCCAGGTCGGGCAGGAGGGCGGGGCTGATAGCTTCCTCCCTAACGATAGCCCTGGGCTCCTCGATGGGGCTGACTGCCAACTCCTTCGCACAGCTCTTCCTGGCGAGCTGATCATAGGCGTTGGGATCGAGGGCGAGATAAGCGTAGTACCTGCCAATATCTCAGAGATGGTGGGCCCGACGTGAGGGGGAAGAGCGTCGGCCTCGTTTCAGCAAGCGGCTTCCTGATGTCCCTGGTAGTCGGCCCCCTGGCAGTCCTCTTGGACCAAAGCTACTGGAGGCTCCTGTTCCTGCCGAGCCTTCTGTTGGCCCTGGTCTCGTTGGCTTACAGGCTCACCCTAAAGGAGTCGGGGATGTGGTTGGAGAGGAGAGGGCAAAGGCTCGTTTGGGACAAGGGCGCGTTGATATTCCTAGTTACATGGTTCGCCAGCTACTTCACGGGCTACGCTCTCTTCTCCACCCCCGTTTTCGAGCTCATAAGGCAGAAAGGTCTGAACGATAGCCTCGCGTTCACCTACATCCTCTACGAGGACCCGCTTGGAGTGATCGCGGCGTCGGTGTTGGCCGATAAGTTAGAGAGGAAGTACGGCTCCGCCCTCCCCAACCTGTTGACTGCCGTACTGATGGCCCTCTGGCCCTTCTCTCCCAACGGCTTGGCCTTCCTGGCTTTAGGCTTTGCCATAATGTTCCTCCCGGGCTTCAAGTTCCCCATGATGTACGCTTACACCGCTGAGAACTTCCCCACGAAGTTCAGGACCGTCGGGTTCGGCATCGCTGACGGTCTGGGACACTTGGGCGGCGCCTTAGGCCCCTTGGTTTACGCCCTGCTGAGCCAGAACTCTCTGAGCGCCTCGACCGCCCTAGTCGGCTCCGGTAGCGCCATATCAGGGGCCCTGATCCTAACCTTCGGTCTCAAGACCACCGGAGTTCCCCTTGAGAAGCTCGAGGGCTGAGGAGAAACCCTTTAATTTTTGTTCGGCACCTTACTTTCGAGTGGATAGGGACTTAAGCCTCCTCATGATATCTAGGGCCCTCAGGAGCTTCGTCGCGGGCTACGTTAGCGTAATTGTAGGCCTTTACCTGCTGGATAAGGGGTTTTCGTTGCCCGAAATAGGGGTGGTCTTCGCGGTCGGTTCCTTCTCCAACCCCCTGTTGTCTCTTGCCTTTGGCTTGGCCGGGGACAGGGCGGGAACCAAGAGGGCCCTGCTGGTCTCCCTCTTCACCTTGGTTATAGGACTAACCCTAACCTACTTGTCGACTAACTTCTACCTCCTCCTCCTAGCCTCAGCCCTGAGCGGTTACGGGACAGTCGGAGGTTTAGTTGGGGGAGGGATAGGGGCCTCCGCGGCTCCCCTCTTCTCCTCCCTGATCTCGAGAAAGGTAGGGAGGGAGAGGTTGAACTGGGTGATGGCGGTCTTCACTGCCCTGTCCTCCTATTCTGGTGCTGCTGGGGCCCTGCTCTCAGGCCTGGACTACTCGACCCTTTTCCTTATCGGTATATTTCTGGCCCTGGCTTCAACAGTCGTAGTTGTACCGGTGAAGGAACCGGAAGGGAGGGGAGCCACGCGTGAGGACGGTCTAAGGAGGACCGGTCGAGGAACCGCGTCGGGCGTGAACGAGAGGAAGTATTTGGCTCTCTTCTCCGTGACGGGGGCCCTCAACGGCGTCTCCCAGGGCTTGGTGGTACCCTTCATGCCCGTCGTTCTGAAGCTCCACTTCGGCATGAACAACGGCCTCATAGGTTCCCTTTATACAGCGATCGGGGTAGCCTCCGCTACAGTAATGCTCCTCCTGTCGCCCAAGCTCAGCGAGAGTATGGGAATAGGGAGGTTCATATTCGTTTCGAGGACCGTCAGCGCCGTTTCAGCCCTTGGGATACCCTTCGTGGATAACGAGGCCTTAGCTATCGTGCTTTTCGTATCCTTCATGACGCTCAGGGTTCTCCCGCTTCCGGCCCAGCAGGCCCTGATGGCCGCTGTGATAAGCGAGAGAAGGAGGGGAACCGCGTTCGGGCTGAACCAAAGCTCCAGGCTGCTCCCGTTCTCGTTGGCTTCCCTACTCGGGGGATACCTCTTCGGCCTCGGCCTACTGGCCCTGCCGTTCGTCCTCGCCCTGATAGCGACCGAGGGCGGCGCCTCCCTCTACTACAAGTACTTCGCGGACCTCCGGCTCTCGAGGGTCTCCTTCCAGGTGGATTAAGTTACAAATAGGATTCAGAGATTCAGAAAAAATTCAAGACCGCCTTGACCCTTATCACCAAACTTACAAATTAGGAATTCAGCAACGGTTTAGTCATCGTTGTTTATTTCGGAAAACTCATCCGCTTGGACTGATTCTAGTTCCTCACTTATCGATCCTCCACATCAAGAGGCTGACCGCTATCAGCACCGCGTCGAGTACCCAGCTGATCACCACGTACACGTTAACGGGCAGGGGATGGCCTACGAAGAGGGCGGGTCCAACCCTCGTTTCCGTCAGCAGGAGGAAGTCTATCACGTAGAAGATTAGGCTCGGTAGGTAGAGGCCCTTTACCCTGAGCAGGAAGACCACGGCCATAACTATTGCCAACGAGGCTGTTAGGGCGAAGAAGTTGCCGTAGATCTGCGTTGCTAGAGCGTTCCCTGGGAACATCACGCGGGAAGCTAGGAACAGGTGTACCCCAGCCCAGAGCGACGCTCCAAGACCTCCGACCCATCCCAGGACCTGAACCGCCGAGGTCTTTGAAGCGGACATCAAACGACGTCGTTGCTGAGTCCTATTTAACTCTATTCAAAAGATATTTAATTAATTATCCTGCGTTTTATTACTTTATTTTGTTACTGAAAAAGTCGAATTACTTTTTCAGTTCGATGAACGTGAAGGCTTTACCTTTTAAGCGCCGTTAAGATGCGTTTCGCCTTCAGAACGTCAGGATCTGGTAGCCCTTGTTCGCGTGATCCAATATCACTTCGGCGCCCTTAACGATCTCGTCATAATGAACGAGGTCTTCCTTCGTCACGTTGAAGTTGGCCATAGCCATCTGGCACGCCAGAACCTTCACTCCGGCCTTCCTTAAGTCCTCAGCGGCCTTGCTGACTATCTGGGAGGTCTCGGACTTCCTGCTCAGCGCGTTTATTCCCGGTCCCAGAAAAACCATCCTGACGTCATCCGCCCCCAAGACCTTGAGCCTCTGCCCCACGTTTATCGCCGTGTTCACGTCCATTGGGTTCTGGGACTTGACTACGATGAGGAATTTGACCACGAGAGGTTTAAACGCTTCGTTCTTTTTAAAATTAATTTAGACTAAGTATTCTTAAAGCGCTACGTTCAGTAGGGGCAGGCCGGGTCCTCAGCCAGGGGGTCACCGTAAACGGCGTAGGCCCTGGCCCTGCTTCCCCCGCAGACGTTCACGAACTGGCAGGTCCCGCACTTCCCGCCCAGCTTCGCGCCCCTTATTTTGACCAACACGTCGTTGTTACGGTAAATGTCCACTATGCTCCTCTCCCTCATGTTCCCTAATGGTAACGGGAGGAACCCGCTAGGGTAGACTTGCCCGTCGTAGGACACGAAGAGGATCCCCGAACCGTCCATGGTCGGGACGAACGACTTGTCCACTCCCTTAATCGGCTCGCCCAAGAGGCTCCTCAGCTCCCTGATCAGCTTGTTGTTGAGGTTGGGCCCCGAATATTCTAGCTTGGCCCTCCTGAAGAACGGCGCCTCCACCGTTCTCACCACCATGTCGTACCTGGACACCTCCACGAGGAACTCTATTACCTCCCTGTACGCTTCTTTGGGTACGTCGAGCTCTGCTGTGCCCCTGCCAACCGGGATGAGGAAGAAGACCTCCCAGACCTTCACGCCCAGGTCCTTGAGCAGTTTGGCTACCCTCGGTAGCTCGGGGTAGCTTCCCTTCCAGACCACCGTGTTGACCTGAACGTTCAGGCCCTCCTCCAGGCCGGCCTTGATGCCGTTTATTGCGTGCTTATAGCTCGCGAACCCCCTCAGCCAGTCGTGGGTCTTGGGCTCCGCACCGTCGAGGCTTATCGATACGTACCTTACCCCCGCCTCCTTGAACCTCCTCATGACTTCCCTCGTGAGCATGGGCGAGGGGGCGGGGGCGACCGAGGTTATCAGCCCCAAGCCTCTAGCGTAATCCAGAAGCTCGAAGAGGTCCTTCCTCATCAGGGGGTCGCCGCCGGTGAAGACCACGATCACCTTCCCGAACTGGGCTATGTCCTCGAGGAGCCTCTTCCCCTCCTCGGTCGTCAGCTCCCCGGGTAAGGGCCTCTCTATGGCGTCAGCCCTACAGTGCTTACAGGCCAAAGGGCAGGCCTTAGTCATCTCCCAGAAGACCAGGTGGGGGGCCCTCTCGAACCTCCCTGGGGCTCTTCCGGCCTGGACAGCCTGAGACAAGGTCGAGGTAATGAGCGAATCGGTAGGATAAAACTATCAGCTTAATTCCTCCGTGTTAGATTTAAGCTACGGGCCATGCCGTACAAGGACCTCAGGGAGTTCCTGGAGGTTATTGAGGACAAGGGGGAGCTGGTCAGGCTGAAGGAGGAGGTCAGCGTCGACTTGGAAATGGCCGCTGTGCTCAGGAAGTTGGCCTATTCCAAGGGACCGGCGGTGATCTTCGAGAGGATCAAGGAGAACACCCTTCCCGCGGTGGGGAACGTCTTCGGGACCTGGGAGAGGGTCCTTCTAGCTACTGAAGGGGTTGACCCAGAGGAAAAGGCTAAGGCCCTGACGGAGCTCCTGGCCTTCAGGCCCCCCGAGGGAATTCTTGATGCTATGAAGAGCCTGGGGGAGCTGAGGAAGGTCGCCTCCTACTTCCCCAAGAGGACTTCGAGGACTCCCATGGACGTGGAGTGGAAGGAGATAGATCTCTTCAAGCTCCCCGCCATCAGGCAGTGGCCCCTAGAGCCAGGAAGGTTCCTGACCTTCGGGGCGACCTTCGTGAGGAGGGGGGAGTCGATCAACTACGGCTATTATAGGCTTCAGGTGATAGCTAAGGACAAGTTCCTGGTTCACTGGATGCCTTGGAGGAGGAGCGAAGCCTACGCCTTCGGCCAAAATAAGGTCGAGGTAGCGGTGGTCTTCGGCATGGACCCCGTTACGACCCTCGTGGGCGGAGTCCCCGTGCCTCCTCCCCTGGAGAAGCTCTTCGTCTCTGGAGTGCTGAGGGGGGAGGGGGTGGAAGTCGTCGAGGGCAGAACCGTTGACTTGAGGTACCCCGCCAACGCGGAGCTCGTGATTGAGGGCGAGTTAACGGGGGAGACCGCGCCGGAAGGCCCTTACGGTGATCACGCTGGCGTCTACTCGATCGTTAAGAACTACCCAGTGGTTAGAGTCAAGGCGATCTACTCCAGGGAGAACCCCCTGATACCCGTAACCACGACCGGTAAGCCCGTCCTCGAGGACGGCTACTTCATACTCTTCGGCCAAAAGGTCGTCAAGCCCCTGCTCAGGACAATACTACCAGAAATAGTCGACTTCTACATGCCTCCTGAGGGCCTAAGCTACGTCTTCGTGGTCTCGATCAGGAAGAGGTTCCCGGGCCACGCCAGGAAGGTCATGAGCGCCATATGGGGGCTCACTCCCCTGATAGGTAAGATCCTGATAGTCGTGGACCACGACGTGGACGTCAGGGACTGGGGGCAAGTGCTTTACGCCGTTTCAGCTCACGTGGACCCGCAGAGGGACGTGGTGGTTTTAGAGGACTTCCCCGCGGAGGAGCTAGACCTCTCGCCCTCAACCCCGGGCTTGGGGAGTAAGCTCGGCGTAGACGCGACCCGTAAGCTCCCCGAGGAGTACGGAGGTAAGGAGTACCCGAAGGACGTAGTGGCTCCCGACGAAATCGAGAGGAAGGCGGACGAGGTACTGTCGAGGCTCCTGAGCCAGGTCAGGAGAAAGAAACCGTAAGGCCTAGGGTCGTTAATCCGGATAAGAGGTTTCGAGGTTTCAATAAAGATTTAACTAAGGAATAGTTCTTTCCCTGGGGCTTCAGGAGGTTTCCTGGCTTGGAGCAGGTCCCTTTGATCTTAGAGTCTCCAGACATGGGAATGAGGTCGGCGATAATCGTCAGGAGCGACAGGCTGGACAGGGTGGTTGCGCTTAGCGACGTCTTTTACGGAATGGAACTAACCCCCCTCCACTTGCCCTTCATTATACTGGCCACCCTCGCCTCGCCTTATCTTCCTCAGGCGAACTTCAAGGTGAGCAAGGTAGTGGACTTCCTCACCGACTTCCAAATAAGGCCCGTCAGCACTCTCCAAGGGATGGAGGTGATGGTGTATGATCTCGACTCTAACAGGCTCTACAAGACCGTCTCGAACTACTCCTCTAACTTCGACAAGGATCAGGCCTACTTCCAGGCCCTGGTGAGCAAGGGCGTGGTCAAGAGTGACGAGACTCTAATAAGGATAACCAGCGTGGAGGGCAAAGTAGAGATAGTGCCGGAGACGAGGTTCGAGCCGGACTGCGACGTCTTATCAGCTTATTTCTTCGCCAGGAGCTCACTCCCTACAGTCAACGCGTTTACGGTGGCGACCGCCACCGCTCTGACCCTAGCGAGTAGGGCGATGGGGAACAGGACCAAGTACGACGCGGGCGCGTTGGCGGAGTTGGTGACCAACTTCAAGACCAGGTTTCCCATCAGGCTGAAGGCCGAAGGCCTGCCTGATCCACAAAGGGTAGTAACCTTCAACATCGTGAAGTCGGCCGCGACGGAGACTAACCTCCAGGTGACCGATTTGATGGGAGAGAGTTCCGCGGTCATAGACCCCAGGGATAGGCTGTCGAGGTGTACCTTCAAGTACCCGACCTTGCTCTCTATGGCCTTTCTGGAAACGTTCAGCCCGAAGTCCTGGATTCAGAAGACCCTTTACGGCTATTACGTACAGTCCTTCGTGGGTGAGGGAGGAAACGGATACGTGTTGGCAGCCTCGAGGGATCCGAAGTCGGAACCCAAGTACGCCCTGAAGGTCTTCAAGCTCTTCTCCTCCTCCGGGACGACCACTCTCACCAGGAGGAACATATCCGAGTTCATGAGGGAGGCGTCCCTCCTGACCTCGCTCTCCCACAGGAACCTGGTGAGGGTCTTCGCCGTTTACATAGACTCAGTCGCCATAAGCGAGATCCTCTCGGGCAGGACGGAGACCTTCATCAACAACCCCCCGCTCCTCGTGTTCGAGTACATGGCGGGGGGCAATTTAGGCCAGGCAGTGAGCAAGTTCGGCCCGCTGGGCGTGGAGGCCGTGCTCCACGCGCTCAGGTACGTGGGGTCGGCGCTGAACTACCTCCATTGGGTGAACCTGGTGCACCTAGACGTTAAGCCGTCCAACATATTCGTCTCGACGCCCTATTCGAGCAAGGAGGGTCTAGAGAAGCTTTTGGCCAAGGGTGACGTGAAGCTGGGGGACCTCGGCTCAGCGGTCAGGGATGGAAGCAAGTATTTCGCCGTGACCTTGGAGTACTCGCCCCCGGAGCAAGTCGAGGGGTTAATGAGGGGAGGCACAGCGTCTAAGTCCATGGACGTTTTCTCGTTGGGGGCGACAGCTTATGCCTTACTTACGGGTAAGAACTTCAACCCGCCGAACGTGGTGAGGCTTTACAGCGACGCTTTGGACGACTTCGTAGTCGGCGGGGTCGAGTGGGTCAACCACATGGCCGGAGCGAAGGAAGAGTACAGGAAGTTCTGGGACTCCCTAGAGGACCCGTTAGGGGGTCTGATAAAGAAGATGACGCATCCCGACCCCTCCAGCAGACCCTCGATGAAGGAGGTTTTGGAGGAAGTGGAGAAGCTCATAGGAAACAAGTGAAATCCTGCCGTCAATGATTTCCCCGAAACGTAGCCCACTTACCCTTCACCTTTCTTCTCTTTTACGATCTCCTCGAGCTCCTTTTCTAGTTCGCTTAAGTCCTTCGGTTTGGGGGCTGTAACCGATTACGCCGAAAAGCACGGTTATTATCGCGAAAACGGCTACTTTCAGGAAGACTTCGCTGTAAGGGGAGAAGAAAAGACCGTACGCGTAAAGAGCGAGCACGAGGAGGGAGAGAGCTGGGAGGACTACTCCTGAAAACTTCACAGGGGGACATGGTATATAAGGGCGTTGTAAGCATAGGATTAGATGGTGATTCTATTCTGACCGCTTCCAAGTCAAGATATAGGTTATAAAAATTTGACTGCTTTTCTATATCTAAAAGGTGTTTTGGAATTTATATCTGAATTATTACAGGTAAATACCAATTATGTCGCTATCAATATTAAGTGTATATCTATGCTTAATCAACCAAGAAAAGCTTATCACTGTCTATTTGATCCCCTAGTTCTTAAGTAATTTTTGTACCATCTTTTGGCAGCATAATCCTTGATTATTTTAGGTGCGAAAGGTGAAAATCCGTACAAAAAAGGCATTAATCTTCGCTTATATTTGAGTTGATATTTGAGATACTTAATGAGCCCTCTTAGTGTAAGCTCGTTCTTAGTATTAGGCAGCCTACTGTAAGTAATAACCCATCTTAGATATGAAGCTTCAAGGTGAGAAATTAGTCTCTTCTTGTATTCATCTGGTATTTCACATTCTTCATAATGAGTAAAGATGTCTATAAAAGTCAAGTAATCGTACTTATATATTTTAACCAAATTAGAGACATAAGCAAGCCAAGACTCATAATCATTTATTCTAGCTGCGCTGGCATTAGTAGTATGGATTCTTCTTAAAGTTAATATTTCATCGTCAAATACAAAATAACCAATGTTACAATACGCTAAGTAAAATAGTAAAACGTCAGCCATAAGGTGAACGTTTTTGATCTTATCTAATGCATTCTTACTAAAAATCTTTTTTCTGACAGTTATGGAGGAATTGTTAACAGGAGGAGAAAGGCTCTTATTTATATCACGTATTGTTAATTTCAATAATTTCCCTGAATCTTCGTTTGATTTAATTTTATCTATTAATGAATCTATGCTAAGAGACCCGTAAAAATTATAACGATTGTTGTGGTAATATATTACGTTTTCGTCTTGGAATACCTGTTTTACCTTTTCTAATTTTTGTGGCAACCACAAGTCGTCATCCTCAAGCAACGAAATTACTTCACCTTCACTCTCTTCAACGCCTCTAGCGATCTTAGCGCCTAAGGATCCTTCATCAGTTACTATATTCTTCACGCCATGCTCTTCAAGGAACTTGTCGATCCTCTCGTCCTCGAAGTTCTTCACAACGATTATTTCATACTCGTCTTTCGGCAGCGTTTGGTTCAGAGCGGAGTTAACGGCATCTAACAGAAACTCCCTCCTGTTATGAGCAGTAATTATAACTGATATAAAAGGCACAAAAGGAACAAGAAAGAGAAGCATAAAAACTTTATCTAAAAATTTTTACCTTCTTCTCCGCCTATATATTCATGGCTAAAATAACTTTGGAAGTAGGAATAACAATTGATAGCATGACATAATAATAGGAACAAGTTCCGGTATATAAAAGGACATTTACGTTCTAATGATTATGTAAGTCCGGCCAACGGTTAATATCCCTTTTTGCTTCTCATCTCTGATACTTTCTTTCTGCCTATTTATTGTACTATTTTATAACTCAATTTATTTCTTTTAAAGCTTTCTCAAAACTCTCTACTGTTTTCGCCCATGTAAATTTTTTGGCAGTCTCTAGTCCGTTCTCTATCATTCTCTCCCTCAGTTTATCGTCTTGAAGCGCTTTCAGTAAGTTATCTGACAAGGATTTAACGTCGCCAGGTTGCGATACTAACGCGTTAAAACCATCTATAGCGTAATCCCTCGAGCCTTTGTTATCAGTCATAACTACTGGGGTTCCGCAAGCCATAGCCTCTAACGGAGGTAAACCAAAGCCTTCAGCATAAGATGTAAAGAGAAAAACATCTGATGACGAATAAAGTTCAGCTAAGACTTCATCTGATACGTTAGAAAACACTGAGTATTCGAAGTCTAATCCTATAGTCTTTGAATAATGTCTAACAAGTCTTTTACCTCCTACGAAAACGGCATGAATAGGAACCTTTTTATTAACGTTCTTTAAGACTTCCAGTGCTACTTCATCACCTTTGTGCCTAGACCCCCTTAATATTACCATAACCCTCTTCTTCTGATTTCGGCTATTCGTTCTTCTTGGTCCGAAAATGTTCAAATCGACTCCGGGATGCGCTATGGTAACTTTCGCTGTAGGATTGTTTTCCACTATTAGTTGTTTAGTGTAAGAAGAGATTGTTATAAAAGAGAACGGTAACTTTAGCGAGTGATAAAACATGTTTAAGCCTAACTTTCCTTCATTTTTCTCTACCAGTTCTGGAAAGTCTAGCATCAAATAAAATGGGTTTTTATTTTGTGAAAACCAAACAGAGAAAGCTGTCAAATAATAAGTAGCAACAGTAACATCTGAATCAAAGCTTTTAATTAACTCGGCTAATTCGATAATGCTATCAGGTCTTACCCCCAGCAGCTTAGATGATATTGAACGAAAAACACCATAAGGGGTTCTCCTAACACTTTGTAAAGTTATATGACTATAAAACTTATACAAACTATATACTGTTGAACGGAACATATTTAAGTTTAATGACTTATAAATAACATCTACCTTTAAATTCTTGAACCAACTATGATCTCCAGCTAAAGCTACTATTTTCACGTCATGGCCTTTATCCTTTAACCCGTTAGCTACTTCGAAGATGTATCTAACTCCGCCGGCTAGTCCCGTGCCAATTAAGGCGAACGAAATTTTCATAAATTAATCTTATGGATAGGGCAATAAAAAATTTATTGACCGCTTATTTATTACACTCCTAAATGTTTATTAGCGTGACTTTTGCGGTTGATTACGGTAAGCTATTTCATACTGCAGATAGATTGACGAGAGGTAGAATACACAATAAGAACACCTCAATAGCACTTAACGAAAAGGGTACAGAAAGAACTCTATTTAACTTAATGAGGTCTATAAATGACGGAAAAATTATAATTAATAACATCTCTCCTAAAAATCAAATTAGTAATGTTATAAAAATAAGGTTATTGAGAGCTAAGTTAACCTTGTATGACTCGCCAGAAGAAATAAAGAAAAAAATTAGGCTCCAAACAAAACGTATTAAGTGCGATTAAAGACCTTTCGGAGCTATACCTAATTACCCACGATCTACATGCATATCTTAGTACACTTGCATACACTATTTATAATAGTATTCCTTCCAAAAAGGACGAAAATGTCAATTAAAAGAACAGTTAAAGGTGCAAGGTAATGAGTAAATATATAAAAATGGCTAAAATAGCTATTAAGTCTAGGAAATTGCTGAAAAATTGAACCATTTGTATCCTTAAATATGCTTTTAAAAATCCTGAAATTCTTCTTAAATGAAAGGATAGTGGTGTAATTAAAGTCAGCAGAGACGAGTTGGCGAAAATTTCATCCCTATATTGTATCCCTACATTATAAAGGAAAGATAATTAATTGCGCCAATAATTCTATTGGATTTTACGTTAATGGAAATACTTATTGGATACCGGTAAATGAAATCCTTATAGCTAGTGGAGAATTTGATAGTATTCTGAAAGCCCTCTATTATGATTGGAGATATAACGGCAAGTATTGGGAAAGAGGAAATATAAAATTTAAACATATTCATTCTGAAATAATTGAAACATTTGAGGATGAAGCATATGGTTACGTGGATGTTAAGAATAAATCAGTAGTAGACATAAGGGCTTTCGTAGGAGATTCGGCAATTCATTTCGCAATTAAGGGGGCTGAAAAGGTGATTGTAATAGAGCCTCACCCTGGAGCATATGAAGAATTAGCGGAAAATATAGAATAAACGGTCTTGAAGGAAAGATCGTTCCATTGAATATAGCTGTAGGAGATAAGGAAGGATATATCGTCATCTCTAATGTGGAAACTAAGCGAGCGTCGGTGACGCTGTTCAAAGAGTCTGAAGGAAACGGAATAAAGGTTAAAATGGAAACATTAAATAACGTTATAAAGATGTATAATTTAGGAACTGATGTACTAAAAATGGATTGCGAAGGATGTGGATATAGCTTAATTTTAAAAGATTATGAGGCGGTATCTAAATTTGATCAATTAGCGTTTGAATATCATGCGTATAATACTGATATATCTATCTACAAGTTAACATAATTGCTGGAGAGAGAGAATACAACTGTAAATTTGTAGATGAACACAATCTATAAGGAAAAAATGATCCAAACTGGGATAAAAGTAAGATAGGTATACTTTATTGTGTAAAAAGAAAATAGTTCAATTTTATTTATCATATTGTCCCACCCTTGCGTGATCGATAATTATACAGTAGTTTTATTATTATTTAGTGAATATGCTAATGTGCTATCAATTGTTATTCCTGCTTCCAACGCTGAGGATACAATCGGTGAGTTATTAGAAAGCATTAAAGCTCAAGACTTCCAGGACGATTACGAAGTAATTGTAATAGATAACGATTCTAAAGATAAGACTAAAGAAATAGTAAAAAATTGAATATTTTACCAATAAAATACTTTAAATAAGATGAAAGACTAGGTGTTGCAAACAGTAAAAACGCTAGAATTAATAAAGCAAGCGGAGAATTTATTCTCTTTTTAGATCATGATATAACATTACCTTCAGGCACATTATTCCAATTGTCTACTATATTAAATAAAGAGAATTATAATATTGTTTTTCAGCTAAAGTTGGTTTACCCTAACGGTTTAATTGATAGTTGTGGAGGGCTTATTGATGAACTAGGCTATCCAAGAGAGCTTTGGAAAGGAGAGCCGGCAGAAAATCAATGTTTAGATGTCAACGACATTCTTTACGCTAAAGGTTCTGCTATGCTAATCAATAGAAAGCTTCTTGACGAGCTTAAGGGTTTTGATCCGAATTACTTTTACGAGTATGACGACACTGATATATGCTTTAGGGCGATCAAAAGAGGATATAGAGTAAAGATATTGCCTATTAGCGTATTTCATCATGAGCACGGAGCGTTACCTAAGGATTTGAGAAGTAGGGAAATAAGGCTGACGTATTTTCTTGAGAGTAGGAGGCTTTATTTCCTACTGAAGAACTTCAGTAGGGGGTATTCGATTAGGAAAATGCCTAAAGTTCTCTTCTACTTCTTCGGTTCGACTGGTGAAATAACGTTGTTCTTAGCTTTAGCGCTGTTGATAACCTTAGCCATACCTCAATCGAGGGAGTTAGTGAAGGCCTGGATACCCAACCAGTTCTTCCTAATAATGGCGCAATTCAAGGCTTTGAGGGGCGAATTCTTGATGTGGAAGAAGGAGAGCAAGCAAATAGTTATCCCGCCAGTTTTCTATGTGTTTTTTGGTCTACCGTAAAGGGGTGAGACCTTCGATCTTCTGTAATTCACTTCCACGGCTCGTCTTCCTTAAAGAACTTATCGGCTATTAGAGGCCTCCACCACCACTCGTTTTCCATGTACCACTCATAAGTCTTCCTCAAGCCCTCCTTCAGAGGAGTCGTTTCGTAAGAAAGCCTAGTGTTCATGCAGTACCTCCTGTCATGCCCCGGCCTATCGGAAACGAACTTAATCCTGACCTCTTTCCCCATAACCTCACTTAACAACTTAATTAACTCAAGATTACTAACCGTCTGCTTTCCGGGAATATTGTAAACTTCACCCTTCCACTCCGCTCTCTCCAGTAAGTCAGCTAATATCCTCGCTGTGTCCTCCACGAAAATCCAATCCCTCTCCTGTTTACCGTCACCGTAAATCGGGACGTGCAGGCCGAGCAAAGTCCTAATAATTATCTTCGGGATAAACTTCTCAGGGAACTGCCTAGGCCCGTAATTATTAGAAGGCCTAAGGATGATTGCCTTAACTTTATAAGTCCTGACGTAGGCCTTAACGAAGAGGTCCGCAGAGGCCTTGGAGGCGCTGTAAGGGGAAGAGGGGTTAAGAGGAGATCCCTCATCAACACATTCCTCACCGTAAACTTCGTCAGTCGAAATGTGAACGTATTTGAAGCCGAAACGCCTAGCAGCTTCCAAAACGTTTATCGTGCCTAAAACGTTGGTAGTGACGAAGTCTTGAGGTTTATGAATAGAGCGGTCCACGTGAGTCTCCGCAGCGAGGTTGACCACTACGTCGGCCTGTTTCAAGATCTCGTGTATGGATTGATCTCTAACGTCGGCTTTCACGAACTCGTGGTCGGTATCCTTTAGATTCTCCAGCCTCCCGGCGTAAGTTAAGAGGTCTACGACTAATGGCTTAATCCCCCTCTTGTTCAATTCCCTCACGAAGGCGGAACCTATGAAACCGGCTCCTCCCAAAACCGCTATTCTCATAGTTCAACCCTCGAGTTCTCCCCTATTACCAGCTTAACCCATCTCTTACCCTTTACCACGCTTGAATTGTCACCTACTAGAGAATCCATCATAGACACGCCTTCAACCTTCACGTTGTCCAGAACTACACTGTATTCTATCTCGCTGTTCTTCACCTCACAATCATCCCCTATCGAAGTGAACGGGCCTATGTAGGAGTTTATTATCTTGGTTCCCTTCCCTATATAAGCAGGCCCCCTAACGGTTGAGTTCTCAACCAGCGCTCCTTTCTCTATTATTACTCTGCCGTCAACTGACGAGTCCCTGACCTCTCCCTCTATCCTTCTCTCGGCGTATTTGTCCAAAAGGAAGGAGTTAGCCTCAAGTATGTCCTTAGGAGTTCCAGTGTCCTTCCACCAGCCCTCTATTATCCTGTATTCGACTTCCCTACCCCTGTCGATTAGTCCTTGTATCGCGTCAGTTATTTCCAACTCGCCTCTCCAAGAGGGCTTAAGGTCTTCGATAACGTCGAATATCTCCTTCGTGAAACCGTAAACCCCTACTAGGGCGAGGTCTGAAATCCTCTCCTTAGGCTTCTCAACTAGCTTAACCACTTTCCCCTCCTTTATCACAGCTACGCCGAAGCGGTTAGGGTTGTCGACCTTCGCTAAAAGTATTGAGGCCGAGCCCTTAAAGGAAAGGAATGAGGAGAGGTCGTCGTAAGGAACGATGTTGTCCCCCAAGTAAACCAGAAA
>Ga0081473_127927_pt1 | contig 22472 bp, 23 predicted proteins | sample CisSprmetagenome_FD_70977 | JGI IMG/M metagenome (GOLD analysis project Ga0081473, IMG submission 70977) | Hypoxic/sulfidic aquatic microbial communities from Cistern Spring, Yellowstone National Park, USA v2 (version 2) | ecosystem: Environmental > Aquatic > Thermal springs > Hot (42-90C) >...
GGCACCTCAGGGCTGGGCCAGTGGATGAGGTAGAGGTCTATTGACCTGACCCCAAGCCTCCTCCTGCTGGCCTCGGCCGACCTCACCAGGTCGTCGTACCTCAGGTGGTTTGGCCAGACCTTGGACACTATTACAACGTCTTCCTGGAACTCACTGAGGGCCTGGCCAACGAGCTCCTCCGAGTGGCCGCCCCCGTACATCTCGGCCGTGTCGAAGACCCTCACGCCCCTCTCGTAGGCGTACCTAAGCGCTCTGATGTACCTTTCATCGTCGGAGTAGTCGGGGGTCCAGAAGCCGCCGCCCATGCCCCAGGTCCCCAGGCCTATCGGGGAGACCTCCTTGTCGCACAGCCTCATAAGCTGGCCCACGGCTTACGGTGACCAACCCTTTTTATGTCCTGGCATTAGCGCCTGGCCAGGCGATGATGACCCAGCTATCACTGACAGGTGAAGATCGTGGCCTTTGCTGAGCCATACTGTTGAGCTCATGACGTCTTACTAGGACGAGAGGCCCGACGGGCTGCCAGGGAGAGGCTATCTGCTCACCTGCACGCCTGCGCCTAGGTAAAGCTTTTTCCATGAACCAGGCCGGGATGGATGAGAGCATGGCAAGGCTAACGTCCCAGGCGCTTGAGCACAGGACGTTGCTTATGCTCGCTGCCTCCTTCAGGGTGGCAGAGGCCGTGAGCCTTGACATACTAGAGGAGGAAGTGGTGCCCAGGCAAATAGAGATCAATGGCTACATCGTGAGGTTCTCCTACAGGCCCAGGGAGATAATAACGCTGCTGCTAAGGCCTTCACGCTAAGGTGCCTTACGCTTCAGGCGATGCCTCAGCTGTAACCCTCTTGCACCTGCAGAACTCGGTGTTACCCCTCATGGCCTCCTCAAGGTAGCCGAGGCGCACGAGCTTGCCTGAACTTCTTCCCCCAGTCGCAGCTGTGCTCGATCACTCTGAGAGCGAAGAGGCCTGCCCGTTTAAGGTAGCCTTCATGACCCCTCATCGATAACCGCAAAGGGGATACTGGTTACGAGCTCCGCGGAGCCGCATATTGTTGCGAGGGAGGCCCCAAGAAGGCTAGGTCTAATACAAGGCTGTTTCCTCAGGGAGAGCGCTCAGAGACGTAGGCAGTACGCCGAATAGACTTGGAGCTGGCTTGTTTAGAGGGAGGACGGTCTTTAGCTACTATACTACTTGTAATACCATAGGGCTCTGTTGCATATGTAAACACTGTTGAAACTATATAGGAAATATAGATTATGTACGTCTATCTAAATTGTATACGTAGAGCTTAAAAATCCGTTCATAGCACTTAGCGCGGCTGGTATGCATGGCTAAGGGTCTCTCAACAGCGGCCTACGCGATCATAGCCGTTGTCGTCATAGCCGCGATAGCGGGAGCGGCATGGTACGTGATGCGGTCCAAAGGGGGCTCAAGCGCTCCCAGTACCACGACGACACGAACTTCCATAACTAGCTCAACTGGCAAGACAACGTCAACCTCAACGCCTGCAGGCACTCCTGCCTCCTCCATTTCTGCCTCCATAGTCGCAGGCGGCTCCACCTTCGTCATGCCGCAGATGAACTCCTGGATCCAGGACTTCGAGAAGGTCTACCCCAACATCCAGGTAACGTACAACGGGGTGGGCAGCGGGGCTGGCATCAACAACTTCCGCCAGGGCGCTTACGACATAGGGGCCACAGACGCGCCAATACCGAGCAACCTTTACGCCAATATAAGCCAGGCCAAGGGCGGGATCATAGAAATCCCAGACATCGTTGGGGCAGAGGGCATAATTTACAACATACCGGGGTTCAACCAGAGCGAGTACGGCCCGCTCAACCTAACCGCTGACGTCCTGGCCAAGATCTACCTGGGCCAGATACAGTACTGGGACGACCCTGCAATCCAGCAGCTGAACCCACACTTCAAGTTCCCGCACCAGCCCATAATTGTAGTTCACAGGTCTGACGCGAGCGGGACCACTTACGTGTTCACCCTGTGGCTCTACAAGTCCTCCAGCGCCTGGAGGAGCTCTGGGGTGGGCTATGGCTTCACCGTGAACTGGCCCGTCGACCAGACGGGAAGGGGCCTGGGCGGCAAGGGCAACCCAGGGGTCACCGAGCTCGTGAAGAGCAACGCGTACTCGATAGGCTACGTTGAGTTCCAGTACGCCATTGCAAATAACATAACCATGGCCTCCGTCCAGAACCCTTCCACAGGCCAGTTCCTTCAGCCCACGACCCAGACCGTGCTCAGTGCCGTTTCGTCAGTGAACCTGAACTCCCTGCCGAGCCCGACCTCAGACATAAGCAACATGACGGGCCTACTCCTTAACGTCAACGCCAGTGGTGCCTATCCCATAGTGACCTTCTCATACCTGGTGATCCAGAAGAACTACAGCGACTTCAACAAGGCCGCGGCAATCTACATCTTCCTGCACTGGGTCTACACGCAGGGGATGAACCAGAGCGTGATACTAACGGGTTACCTTCCGCTGCCCACTAACGTCAGGCAGTACGTGCTTAACGCACTGAACCAGATTACATACAACGGGCAACCAGTGTACACGCTGCTAGGTGGTGTTCAATGAACGCGAAGCGGGCTAAACTGGAAAAGTCATATCTGTTTTTCCTCCCCGGCGCCTTAGCGTTAACTATAATAGTAATTTCACTTTTTGTTTTCCTGTTTGTCAACGCCCTTCCTGCGTTTTACTATGCAGGGAAGTATGTTCCTGAGTTCCTGCCTGCGATTTATGGAACCGCCGTTGTGACCACGGTGGCCGTGCTGCTCGCTATACCCCTCTCCATAGGCCTCACTATCTTCATAGCGGAGCTGTCGCCGAAGGCCGTCAGGGACGTCCTAATAAACATTAGCGACCTGATGGCAGCCTTTCCGACGGTCGTCTACGGGCTCTGGGGCCTTACAGAGCTGGGACCCTTCCTCAAGTCCACGCTCTTCGCTTTCATCAACCGCTACCTGGGGTTCCTGCCTGTCTTCTCTGGAACACCGACAGGGGTGAGCTACCTGTTGGCCTCGATGGTTCTGGCAGTCATGATATCCCCGTTCGCCTCGTCTCTTATAAGAGAGATTTATCTGCAGGTCCCCAGGAGCTTGGATGAAGGCGTCTACGCCCTGGGCCTTGGGAGGTGGGAAGTGGTAAGGATCAGGCTGGGCTTCATCAAGAGGGGCATCGCAGGCGCCCTGGCCCTCGCGTTCGGGAGGGCCGTAGGGGAGACGGTAGCAGTCGCAATGACCGTCGGAGGGGTTGTGGCCATCAACAAGAGCCTGCTCTCCCCTGGGATAACGATTCCCGCGTATATAGCTAACCTGTTCGGTGAGGCGTTTTCAACTGTCGATGTAGCATCATTCTTCATGCTATCCCTCATACTGCTCGGCATCGGGACGGCCTTCTTAGCGGCGGCCAGGTTGTTCATACTCTCAGAGCAGAGGGAGGTGAGGACCTACGGCAAGGCTTAAGGACGCGCTGCTCTGGACGGCGGCGCTGGGATCTACGCTGCTTCTGTTCACGCCGTTCCTCTGGATAATCGGAGACGTAATAGTGCGAGGTGCTTCCGTAGTGATAGAGCAGGGGGCAAAGTTCTTCACTGCACCCCCTCCGACCACGGACCTCGGCCTCGGCGGGATAGGCACTGTCCTTCAGGGCTCGCTTGTCTTAGTGGCAACCGCCCTGGCCTTCGCGGCCCCGATAAGCGTCCTGGCAGGGGCCTTCATAGCATTCTACCCTAACTCTTTCACGGCGAGGCTGGCGCGCCAGCTGGCTGAAGTCGTCGTGGAGTTCCCAACTATAGTAATAGGCCTGTCAGTCTTCGGGCTCTTCATAGTGGACCTTCACTGGGGCCTGAGCGCGCTGACGGGCGCAATAGCCCTGGCTGTGGTCATGATGCCCTACATGACCATACAGATATCCGAAGCCTTGAGGGTCCCCAGGGCGATGTTCGAGGAAACACTTTACGCGTTGGGAATGAGCAGGCTGAGGACCATGCTGTTCGTGATGTCCGCTGGGAGAAGGGGCCTCCTCACGGGACTGCTCATAGGCATGGCTAAGGGGTTCGGTGAGACCGCCGCCTTGCTGTTCACGGTAACGACGTCCTTTAACCTGTTCTTCACATCCTTTAACAGGCCAGTGAGCGCCATACCTGTGTTGATATATTTCTACGGCTTGGCGCCCTACGAGAACTGGAGGGAAGTGGCCTGGGGGGCGGCCTTCGTCCTGACGGTCCTGGTTCTCGCCCTTTTCTCCCTAGTAAGGGTACTGGCTAGGGGAGGGATGAGCAGATGAGCGGGCACTGCGCGTTCAGAATAGAGAGGCTCAACGTGTGGCTCGACTCCAAGCACGTGCTCAATGACGTCTCGGACGTTATCATTCCCAGGAACGTCGTGTTCTCGATAATGGGACCCTCGGGGAGCGGGAAGTCAACGCTCCTGAAGACTCTTAACAGGCTCGTGGAGACCTACCCGAACGCCAGGGTCGAGGGGAAGGTGCTGTTCATGGGGGAGGACATCTTTTCCATGGACCCCGTCAAGCTGAGGAGGAGGGTCGGCTACGTGTTCCAGCAGCCCAACCCGTTCCCACACATGAGCATCTACGACAACATAGCCTATCCCGTGAAGGCCCTGGGGCTGGCTAAGAGCAAGAGGGAGATCGACGATATAGTGAAGGACTCCCTAATGAAGGCCAACCTCTACGATGAGGTCAAGGACCGTCTGCACGCCAAGGCTTCCGCACTTTCAGGAGGTCAGCAGCAGAGGCTAGTGATAGCGAGGGCCCTGGCCCTTCGGCCCTCAGTTCTCCTTATGGATGAGCCGACATCGATGATAGACGTGGTCGGCGCTAGGAAGATAGAGGAGCTGATACTGCAGCTCAAGAAGGAGATGACAGTGGTTGTTGCGACCCACACGCCCCAGATGGCAAGGAGGATCTCGGACTACGTTCTCTTCCTCTATGACGGCAGGGTGGTCGAGTGGGGTCCCAAGGAAGTAATGCTCGAGGCGCCAGAAAACGATCTCACCAAGATGTACGTAGCCGGACGCTTTGGGTGAGACCACCTTCTACCCCTTTACCGTGCTGACTAGCTCTTAGGCTTTGAAACTAATCTAGGTGATCAGTCTGATCGACCTTCCTATCACAAAATCCGTGAGCCCTCCTTTTGAGGACGCTTCAGACGCTCAGCCTAGCCCCCTAATAGTGAGGGTCCTCGCAGTCTCACGGGCTGAGGCCCTTCCTCTCCTCGTCTTAGTTCCCCGGCGGCTCTGGAGACTTTGGCTGTCACTGAGGTCCTCAGCGTCCTTAGCTATCTCGACCGACTCCTTGACTTCAGTGGCGCGGTCTTGGTGAGGGGAGGGCCAAGAGCCTGGACGTACTTGAGGAGAGGCGAGACATAATATAGGAATTAAATTAAAGGCAACGCTGTTAGGCCCTCTTGCAGAACTGAGGAGATAGTAACGCTGCTGAGGCCCTCACGATCAGGCCTCAGCTGCACCCCCTCTTGCACCTGTAGACCTTGGTGTTGCCCTTCATGACTTCCTCAAGGTAGCCGAGGCGCACGAGCTTATCGAGCCTCCTGTATAAGGGGCTCTTGGGTATTTTGGTCTCATTCATCACCTGGGAGGCGGTGGCCTCCCCTCCGAGCCTTGATATCGCTGACAGTATGGCCCTATCCCTGTCGTCGAGGGCCTCGGCCGGCCCCGCCCCTCCCCTCCTACGTAATACAGCCGCGGCGGCCCCTGCGGCAGCTCCGACAACGATGATCGCCACCACTATAGGTATGAAGTAGGACGTCACCGGTGTGGGCTTGACGCTGGTCGTGGTGGTTGGGCTCGTGGTGGTGCTAGTAGTAGAGGAGATAGTCGTGATAGGCGTCGTGGTGGGCGGTGAGATCATGTACTCTACCGTAAGCGGGCCCGACGGCATGACCAGGACAGGCGAGCCGTTAACGTAGAACACCTGCTGCGGTATCGGGCTCACGTAGACGGGCGTCGAGTACCTCGGCAGGGTCACGTCGCCAGCGCAGGGCATGGTGAAGTTGGCCTCCCAGAGGGCGCCCTCCTTGGAGGTCGCCTGGAGGGTCAGGTAGGAGACGTTCACGAGGCCTGGCTGGTCTACGGCGACCAGTAGGTCCGTTCCGTTGTACTGGACGGGCAGCGGCGTGGTGCCGTTCTCGACCGCGAAGTAGCTCACAGGTGACCTCGCCGGGACTACAAGGAGCGAGGGGACGCTCGTTACGTTATAGACTGCGTAGAGAGTCAGGTCGCCCGCCTCGTCTATCCTGGCGGCGGCGCGGCAGGCCAAGGGGGTCGACTGCGACCGAGCCGGGTGAGCTGTTAGCGTAAGGAAGGACAGGGAGAGCGCGAGCAGTAGCAGGGCCACTACGGCGTGCCTAGCGACCACTAAGGCCCCTGAGGACTCAAAGGGAGAGGTCAGGAAAAAAGGCTGTCTATTGGCCCTAGGGGGTTCAGCTCTCATATAGGTTGTTGCCTTACGGTCATCGCCTCATCCCTGTTCCCCCGCACCCCGCTCGGGCCTTCATCGGGCTTGGGGCGTTCAGGGCCACCCCAGGGGCCCCACATCTTGAGTACACTTTCACGTACCTCCTGTATGTGCTGATCGCGGTGACAACTTATAAAACTATTATGAAAGTTGAAACAGCTACGTAGGGCTCAGCTAGTGGTAGTGGTGTTGGTTGAGGTGGTGGGCGGCGAGTAGTAGGCCTCGGCCGTGACCACGGGCCTAAGTATGACCTGACCCGTCCCGGTCGTGGTCAGGTGGGGCCCCATGTATATGACTAGGTAGGCAGTCCTCCCGCTGGTCACCTGTAGGCCTCCTTTAATTATCGGTATCTTTAGAACGCTGCTCGGCAGCGAGGCGGAGACGTTGACAGGTCCCATCTGAACGGTCACGGCAGAGACGACGAGCCTGACCTCGGTGTAGTTGCCGGGCGGCAGGGTCGCGGAGGAGAGGAACGAGAGGGACGAGCTAAGCTGGACCGTCATTGTCTTGTTCGAGACCGTTATCCAGCCCTTGCTGGTGCCGTGGATCATTATCGAGGTTATGGTTAGGTAAATGGCCGTCGGCGACGAGTTGCTTAAGGAGCTGGAGGGGTTGCCCGGGTCGGTCAGGTAGAAGTAAACGGTCCCGCCCCTCGTCATGTAGTAGTAGGCCCCTACGGCCGCGACTACCACTACTATGACCACTACGGCCGCTATGACGCCCGCTGAGACTGACCTCCTCATGCTCTCACTCAGCCTAACTGTAGGCGACCCCCTTTATTAGGGATGACATGAAACCGGCGCGGGAAGGCCCGGGAAAGGGCGCGGGAAGGGCTTCCCGCCATGACCCTAATAGGGCCCCGAGGACACCCCTGGGCCGGGCGTGAGAGCGTGAGGGTCAGCCTGGCCCGCAGGGGCCTCGCGGTGTTGATGGCCCTGGCAGTCGGCCTGCTCGCGTTGTCGCCGCTGGCGGTATTTGTGACCAGGGCCCAGACCTCTACAACTACGTCAACTCAGGCCGAGCAGCAGGCGGCCGAGGTCCTTTTGAACATCACTCAGAGGGCAATAGCCGCTGCCAAGGCCCTTGGCCTTAACGTCACTGAGGCCGAGAGCCTCTACTCCGAGGCCCTCTCCTACTACAAGCAGGGTGAGTACAGCCAGTGCATATCAGTTGCTATAGGCATAATGAGGCTGCTGGCCTCGGGACTGAAGAGCTTTAAGCCTACGCCAGTGCCTGAGGCGGTGGGGCTTGAGGCCCAGTTCAAGGCTATAGAGGCCTTCATATCCTCCACTAATGCTCTCAACGAGACCCAGAAGGAGGAGGCCCTGTCCCTGGTCAACGAGGGCCTTAAGTACCTCTCACAGGGCAACGTGAGCGCTGCCGCCGCAGTCCTATCTGAGCTAAAGCAGCTCCTCAGCAACTACTCCGTGGAGGTCTCTGAGTACGCCAAGCACGCCATGATAGGCAGGATAGCCAAGCACCTGGCCCACGCCAAGAAGGAGGTAGAGGGGAACTGGTCCTTCCTAGAGCAGGCCAACGTGAGCCCGTCAGAGGAGGCCGATAAGATCTTCGGAACCCTTGAGGAGCTCCTCAACAGGTCAGCCGTCAACGCGACCCCGGCCCAGCTCGTCGAGATGGCCAAGATGGCAGAGGAGCTGGAGTCGGAGGCCCCTGAGCTAGAGCCCTTCCCCAACGCGTCAGGCCGCGTGATAGCTGTCGAGGCCCAGGCCCACGTGATTAAGGGCATCAACGAGAGCCTCCAGGCCATACAGCCGCTGCTCCAGCAGCTGACGGGCAGCGAGAACCAGACGGCCGAGAAGGCGCTCAACCTGCTTGAGGAGGCGCTCAATGACACCTACACCGCCGTGCTCCTGTTCGCCAAGGGCAACGACACGGGCTCCCTCCTGATGCTCAACCAGTCAATGAAGCTGGCTAACCAGAGCCTGAGCCTGGCGGAGAACCTGAGCTCAAGCTCCCACGGGCCAGCTAGGGCAGTAGGCGAGATGATAGCAAAGGCCGACGAGCTCGTCATAAGGCTTGACGAGAGGCTCTACGCCTTCATCAGCTCACAGAACATAATTGGCAAGGTGCTGGAGCTTGACGTAGTCCTGCTCTACAGGGTCAACGAGACCACGTACATAGGCGTAGCGAGAATAGTCAACGGCACGACGCCTCACGTCCACGTGATCTTCGTGCTGATAGAGATAACGAACTCTACTAAGGTCTCAGGCAACCTGACCTCGGCCCAGCTGCCGGTCAAGGCAATGGTGGTAGGGCTAGTCAAGGCCAGGGTCCAGGGCCTCTACCTAGTTGAGGCCTACACAGTTACATTAGAGAACGCGACCCAGGGCCTACCTTCTTAGTCTTAATTTATTCTTAGCTTTTTTAACTAGCTCAACTCACGTTTTCAGGGCTCATCTTGAGGGCGCCGGTTAGAGTTGTTGACCTGACATGCGACCTCTTCGACGGGATGCCCACATACCCTGGCGACCCGCCCTTCAGGCACCAGTTCGTCATAAGGGGCTCACGCGATGGCGAGGTCACCCTCTCTAGAGTTGAGTCAGGGCTTCACTCAGGCACTCACGTAGACGCGCCCCTTCACTTCATACCTGGAGGCGACAGCGTTGACAGGGTCAGCCCCGCGAGGCTGGTCGTCCCGGCCGACCTTGTTGACCTGACCAGCAAGGGCCCTGGGCAGCCCATAACTAGGGACGACCTGGCGGGCAAGGTGAGGCCAGGGAGGGCAGCGGTCCTGTACACTGGCTTCTCGGCCCTTCGCGGCTCAGAGGAATACCTTCACGCCTGGCCCTACCTTGAGAGGGGCGCCGCAGACTACCTAGCTGACATAGGCGTCGCTGCCGTCGTTACTGAGGGCATGAGCGTGGCCGGCTGGCCTGGGGCCAAGGGGTTCCCGTGGCCTCCTCTGGTCAGCGAGGAGGACGTGGCCTACGTCCACGTGAGGCTCCTGAGGGCAGGCGTCATAATAGTAGAGGGGGCCTGCAACCTTAGTGAGCTCGTCGGCTGCGAGGAGCCCCTGCTCGTCATAGCGCCGCTTAAGGTAAGGGGCGCGGAGGCAGCTATGGCAAGGGTGCTGGCCCTTTGCTGAGGAGCAGCGCCGCGGGCGGGATTTGAACCCGCGCGGGGTTTCCCCCACCGGCTTAGCAGGCCGGCGCCCTACCGGGCTAGGCGACCGCGGCGCCAATAGATTAGGTTAGGCACGGAGTTTTAAGCAGTTCGCGAGCTGCCCACGACGTGGCTAGGCAAATTAGCCCCGCCTACAGCGCTTCAGCAGGCCTCTGTGATGTGTTACCTCCGGCACTGAGTCGGTGAGGTAAAGGCATTTGCCTGAGGGGCCCTGTCGTTAAGGAAACTGGCTTCAGCCCTAACGCGGTCAGCCCCGCTCAAGGCCGCGATCATCTACGACCAGCGGTGAGGCCAGGGTAACCGATTTTCACCTGTCCAGCCCCTTACGCTCACGGGGTCGTATGGCCTGTCCAACTGTGGCCGTGGGCAGCGTTAACCCGGTCAAGCTTGACGGGGTCAGGGAGGCCTATGAGGCCTTCTACGGCTGCGCTAAGGTTGTGCCCGTCGAGGTCACAGGGCTCCCGCCTCAGCCCGTAGGCCTTGAGCTCACGAGGCAGCTGGCCATGTTAAGGGCTTCAAGGGCAGCCCAGGCGGCTGAGCACGGGGTCGGGGTGGAGTCAGGCATGTTCAGCGTGGCGGGCTACTGGTACGTCATAACTTTCTCATGTATAGTTGCCGGCGGCCTCAGCGCCTGCGGCGCCTCCCCGGCCTTCGAGATACCTGAGGACCTAGCCAGGGACGCTATGAGCTCAGAGCTTGACAGGGCCGTTGAGGTCAGGTACGGCGTAAGGGACGTGGGCTCGGCCCGGGGAGTGATAAGCCTCATGACGGGGGGAAGGGTTGTCAGAAAGGACCTGGTCAGGTGGGCTACGCTCATGGCCCTGGCGGGCCTAAGGGGGCTGCCCAGGGTGCCTGGGCCTCAGGTGGTTCGCTGAGAGGCCATCACTTCATCAACTGCCTTAGCCATTGATGAGGCGAGCTCCTCCATCTTCTCCAGCCCCTCAGGCCTTGGCCTGGTCCTCAGGGTGACCAGGGGCTCAACCACCTTGAAGCCCGACCTCTGGACCTGCTCAGCCGCTATCTTCGCGATGGGTCCCCAGCCGTAGGACGTCACGACCCCGGCCGGCCTCCCCCTGCCGAAGAGCTTGACCTGGAACGTGTATAGGACCTCGAAGAGCGGCATGGGTATCGAGGCGTCGTAGGTTGGGAACATAAATATGACGCCGGCTGAGTTGTTGGCCTCGCTCAGTATGTAGGACGTGTGGACCTCGGCCGCGTCGAGGGCCTTTACGTTAAGCCCCCTTGACCTCAGGCCCTCCTTAAGCCTCTCAAGCGCCTTAACAGTGTGGCCGTACATGCTGATGTAGACTATCGTGACCTCCCTCTCGAGCCTCGGGAGGGCCCACTCCTCGCTGAGGTCGAGCGGCAGGAGGGGGTTAGACCTGTAGAGGATTTCGTGGGCCGGCGCTACTACCTTGACTGAGCTCATGAGGGGCCTCAGCTTCCTCACTGCGTCGAGCGTGTTCTTGGCGTACTTGCCGACAATGTTCACGTAGTACCTCTTCGCCTCACGTATGTACTCGTCAAGGGGCGCCTCGTCGTCGAATAGCCCCTCGCCCAGCGCCCTGTAGGAGCCGAAGGCGTCACAGGTGAAGAGGACGCCGTCAGTCTCGTCAAGGGTCATCATGGTCTCAGGCCAGTGGAGCCAAGGCGTGAAGATGAACCTGAGCCTCTTGTTGCCCACCTCCAAGACCTCCCCGTCGCTGACGGGCCTCAGCCTGTCCCTCGGCACGTCGTAGAAGTCATTGATTATCTTGGCCCCCTATGCCAGATATGGCCACAGAGGCCCCGGTCCTCCTGACGAGCTCCTCAAGGGTCCCCTGGTGGTCCGGCTCGAGGTGGTTGACCACTATCAGCCTGATCCTGGACAGGTCCCCGACGACCTCGGTCAGCTTGGAGAAGTACTCGTCGGAGTACTCCTCCTCAACGCCGTCGACTGCTATGAAGCCATCGCCCGCGTCTATGACGTAGGCGTTATAGGATATGCCCTCAGGTATGGGCCACATGTTCTCAAACCTCACCTTCCTCCTGTCATTGACGCCGACCCAGTAGACGTCATCAGTGACCCTTAGAGGCTTCGTGAAGTCCCTCAAGGTCTATCACAATCGCTTAGGGCTACTAAAGATAAAATACCTTTTTCCTAGAAAGCTGTTTAAAAAGCTTATAAGTCTAATATCTTGGCCGTGACGCCTACGGTGGGCTGATGGGCGTGAGGGTGGTCTACGCCACCATGATCTACAGGGACCTCCTCCCTGTCGACGCCCTGAGGAGGCTTCACGACATGGGCGTGGAGGAGTACGAGCTGAGCTACGACAACTTCACCGCCCGCCGCGGCCAGGAGGACTCCCTCCTGGAGGACGTGGTCTCCGCGGTGAAGAGGTCAGGCTACAGGGTGGCCAGCGTCCACCTGCCCTACGACAGGCAGACGCTGGAGCAGCTGGCCCAGGGCAAGGAGGGCGCCTTCACTAGGGTCATAAGGTGGCTCAGGGCCTCGGCTGACATGGGTGCAAGGATAGCTGTCATCCACACCCTTCCCGCTAAGCCCCGCGAGAAGGCCTCGGCAGTCAACGAGCAGGCGCTGGCAAGGCTCGCCAAGGAGGCGGCGAACCTGGGCCTCACTCTGGCGGTTGAGAACAGGCTCGAGGCTGACCTCTTCGGCTCCACGGTTGACGAGATACTTGAGCTCACAACGAAGGTCGAGGGCCTGAGGGCCTGCCTTGACCTGGGTCACCTGAACGTGAACTCCAAGGGCCTCTATGACGACATTCAGAAGCTGGCTGGCGTCGCCGCTGAGGTGCACGCCCACGACAACGACGGGTACTCAGACCTTCACCTGCCCCCCATGACCGGGGTCATAGACTGGTACAGGGTGGCCGGGTCGCTGCTTCACTTCGGCGGCCAGCTGACCTACGAGGTCTCGTGCTCAGGGGCCCAGGCCAGGTGCGATAACTACGTAAGGCTGATAAAGATCGTTAACAAGAGCGTCTTTGGCTAGGCAGGTGCAGGGCTTGTCCGAGAGGGAGGGCCAGGACCTGAGGAAGGACCCCAAGGTAATCAGGCTCATGGCCAACCTCATGGCTCAGGGCGCCGTGATGCTCGAGCAGACATGCCCCATATGCGGCCTCCCGCTCTTCAGGCTGAAGAACGGCGACGTTGTCTGCCCCGTCCACGGCAAGGTCTACCTGGTGAGCAGTGATGAGGAGGCGAGGGAGGTGGAGATTGACGAGACCCTCAGGCAGGTCGAGTACATGGCGGCCACTAAGATAAGGGAGTACCTGAGGCAGGGCGAGGTCGACCAGGTCAGCGACCTCCTTAACGTCATGGAGGCTGCGGAGAGGGTCATGAGGCTCAGGATGGAGAGGGCCGAGAAGGTCAGGGCCCAGAGGGCCCCCCTCCCCCAGGCTGAGGCCAAGAAGGGGGGAGAGGTTAAGGAGGAAGAGAAGGAGGAACAGGAGTAAAGTTTTTACTACTCTGAGTAGTAACTTGGTCAGGGTTCGGCTTGGCTGAGATGCTGGAGCTGGTTGAGAGGGCCAAGTGGGGCGGGGCCCACTGGCTGGTGTTCGCCTCAACGTCCATAGGCTACTTCATATGGGGCCTCGTCACGACGCTGGGCTTCCTGGCCTACCCCCAGTTCCACAGCGTCTACTACCTGGTGGCTGTCACGCTCATCCCCATCGTTGGGGACGTGCTGATAGCGAGGGTGTCTGACCTAAGCCTGGGCAGGAAGGGGACGTTCTTCCTGACCATGACGCTCATAGGCGTGGGCGTGGCCCTGATAACTGTTGACATGTTGTGCGTCAAGGCCTACCTTGAGAAGGCCGCGCTCATGCTGCTAGGCTACGCCATGGCGGACGTAGGCGTTGAGGGCGAGGTCCCGGTAGCGCTTACGCTCCTCGCCGAGCTCACCCCGGCCGCCTACAGGGAGGAGGTCCTGGTGCTCTCGCCCAACTTTGACAACATAGGGGCTACGGTGGCGGCCGCCATAGCTGCGCTGACTTACTCTCTCACCGAGTCCCTGCTCCTCGAGTCCATAGCGGTCCTAACAGCGGCGGGCGTGGCCCTGGCCGCGGCCATCATAGTCAGGGGGCTGATGCCTGAGTCCATAAGGTGGCTCACGGCCAAGGGCAGGAAGGACGAGGCCGTCAAGGAGCTCGACAGGCTCTCGGCGACCCCCTCAGACGTGAGGGTCAGGGACGTGGACAGGCTCATAGGGCTCTGGCCCAAGTTCACGATGCTCGCCGTCCTCGGGGTCTCACAGTACATAACCTATGGCCTGATGGCCTATGTGGTGGGGGCCTACTACTTCTCGAGCTCGACCCTGACCTACAACTACGTGATAATGTACGCCAACCTGGGGGCGTCGGTGGCGGGCCTCCTGGCCGCCTGGCTCGTGAGGGGGCTTGACATAAGGTCGTTTGCGGTGCTGGCCTACGGCGGCGGCTACCTCTCAATGGTCCCAATAATGCTTTGGCTTGCTCTGATACCTAACAACATGGCCCTCTTCTACGTGCTGCTCTTCGTCAACATGGCGTTCAGCGAGTTCGCCTGGGCCGTGAGGACCGTCCTCGAGCCGACGCTGTTCCCAACGAACATAAGGGCCACCATGATAGGCCTCGTGAGGGTCGCCCCGATAGCCCTCTACTCAGCGCTCACCTACATCACTTCCTCGTTCAGCCTGTGGCAGTTCCTCCTGCTGAACCTCTTCATGTGGTTCATAGGCTACGCCCCGGCCGCCTGGTGGTCAGGGCACGGGTACGACCTGAGGCTCACCAGGCTTGAGTCCGCCTCAGGCGAGCTGCACCTCAGGCCTGGGAGGCCCTCAGGTCAGCCAGGGCCTGCCTGAGGGCTGGGGACATCGTCAGGAGGTCCTTTACGGTGGCCGGGGCCCTCGGCAGGACCAGCCTCACGGCGTCAACGTTTGTCAGCCTGAGAAGGAGGTCGAGCCCCCTCTCAACGCCCCTCCCCCACAATAAATCCCTCAGGGCGCCCAGGAGCTCCGCTGAGGTCGAGGGCCTGACCAGGTCAATCATCCTCAGGAGGTTAATGGCGTTGACCCTGATCTCGGAGCCCTCGACTCGGCCCTCGACGTATATGAAGGCCCCTAGGCCCTGAGGGGAGGTGGAGCACCTCCCGCTTAGGGCCCTGCAGTCGAAGTAGTCCACGGGAACCCAGCCGTCAACGTGCATCAGCTTCCTCCTCTCAAGGCTCAGGCGGAGCTCAAAGACGGCGTTGGGGGCCCTGTAGAGGACGTAGCGCCCCCTTGACAGCTCGGCCATGTGGTCCCAGAACGACCTCAGCCTGTACTGGCCGAGCCCTATGTGCTGAAGGAGCCTTGAGGTGGCGAAGGGCGGGTCCCTGCAGCGTAGCCCCAGCTGACTACATGCCGAGAGGAGGGAGCTGGCGGCGTTTATCGCGTCTTCATACGCCTGCTTGGGCACGGCCAGCCGGTGTCACCACGACGATTTAGCCGAGCTGAGGGCTTTAAATCAAACCTTAAAGCCCAGGGGCGCCCATTGTGTGTGGTGAAGCACATGTCTGAGATACAGGTAACTCCCGTCAGGCAGCCCAAGTGGTCATCAGTCCACAGCCACATAAGGGGGCTGGGCCTTGACTCCAAGGGCAGGGCAAAGCCGGTCGCTGACGGCATGATAGGGCAGGTGGAGGCCAGGGAGGCGGCCGGCATCATAGTAGAGCTCGTCAGGCAGGGGAGGCTTGGCGGGAAGGGCGTCCTCATGGTTGGGCCCAGCGGTACCGGCAAGACCGCCATAGCGGTCGCGATGGCGAGGGAGCTGGGCGAGGACACGCCCTTCGTAGCCGTCAACGGGGCCGAGGTCCTGGCGGCCGAGAACAAGACGGCCTTCCTGATGCAGGCGTTCAGGAGGGCCGTCGGGATAAGGATCAGGGAGACCAGGGAGGTGGTCACTGGCATCGTCACTGAGCTGAAGTACATCAAGAAGACCTCGCCCTTCTACCCATACCCAGTCCTCGGGGGCGCTAGGATATCCCTGGAGACCAAGGACGACTCGGCCACCTTCACGGTCGGCCCCGAGGTGGCCCAGCAGCTCCAGGCGCTTGGGGTGAGGAAGGGGGACGTGATAATGATAGACGTTGAGACTGGCGACGTGAGGAGGCTCGGCCGCGTCAGGGAGAAGGCGGAGAAGGTCTTCGACATCGACGTGACCCAGGAGGTAGAGGTGCCCTCGGGGAAGCTGAGGTCCAGGAGGGACATAGTCAGGACCCTGACCTTCCATGATATAGACGCCTCGCTGGCGGCCCAGAGGGCTGCCTTCACGCTCTTCGGCTTCCTGAGGGAGGAGGCCACCATAACTGACGAGGTCAGGGCCAGGACAGACGAGCTCGTCAAGAAGCTGAGGGACGAAGGCAAGGCAGAGCTGGTCCCGGGCATACTGTTCATAGATGACGCCCACATGCTTGACATAGAGGCCTACAGCTTCCTGAGCAAGGCTATGGAGAGCGAGTTCGCCCCAATCATAGTGCTCGCCACGAACAGGGGCATGACGACCGTGAGGGGCACGGACGAAGTCGCTCCCCACGGCATGCCGAGGGACCTGCTCGACAGGCTCCTCATAATAACGACGAAGCCCTACACGGAGGACGAGATCAGGGAGATACTGAAGCTGAGGGCCGCCGAGGAGGACGTCGAGCTCTCCGAGGACGCCCTGGCCCTGCTGACCAAGATAGGGAAGGAGCGCAGCCTTAGGTATGCGGTCCAGCTGCTCCAGCCCGCCAAGGTCGTGGCCGAGAGGAGGGGGTCAGGCAAGGTCGAGGTCCCTGACGTGGAGTACGTGTCAAAGATCTTCGCTGACCTCAGGACGAGCATAGATTACGTAGAGAAGTACAAGGACCTCCTGCTGAGGTGAGCTAGAGGACCGCCAGCTTCCTGAGGACCTCCGCCACGGTCTCCCTTGAGCCGCGCTCAAAGAAGGGCTCCAGCTTCTGGGGCGGCCTGGCCAGCAGGGAGCCCCTCACGCCCTGGAGCCCTATCAGGGTCGACGTCAGGGACTTCAGCTGGCCCTCGGAGAGCCTGAGGGCGTAAACGGTGTGAGAGCTGACCTCAGGCCTCCTCATCTCCTCAAGGTCATCCCTGTCGAGGCAGCGGTCTATCGCAAGCAGCACCGCGGCCAGCTTTGTAACGGGCACCCTGTACAGGTAGCCCCTTGAGCCTATGGAGGTGACGTACTCGGCCACGGCCCTGTTGTCGGGCAGGAAGACGGGCCCCCTCGTCCTTATCCCCCTCCTCCTGGCCTCCTCCATAAGCCAGCGGGCCCTCTCCCCGCTGCTCTCGCTGTTGCTCTTGCCCACTACCTCGATGGCCTGCTCGTCCACGGCCTCCTTGAGCGGCAGGTAAAGCAGCCCGTCTGACCTGACGCTGACCTGCGCCATCGCGCCCTGGTCAAGCTCTTCAACAAGCTCGTCAGGTATCCTCCCGGCCAGGGAGACCCCTAGGAGGCTTGGGGCCACCATTATGACGGCCCGCCCCGTTGAGAGGGCCTCCTGGAGGAACCTGGCCAGGTGCTCAGCCCTGCTGCCGCCCGGCGCCTCGACGACCCTCTCGTACTCGTAGATCTCAGAGAAGTCGAAGGCTTCAAGCAGGGCGCCTAGGAGGGGGATCTCGTCAATGCTCGGCTCGTGGACGCTCTTGACGATAAGGGAGATCTCCTTCTCGACAGGGGAGGCCTGGGGCTCCCCCACTATCTCCGTGCTCACCTGGTAGACCCTGGAGGCCGCGTAGAGCCTCTCCAGCTCCTCGGCGCACTCCTCTATGAGCCCCATCTTCCCCGTTATGAGAGGGCGGCCTCAGGAAAAAAGCCTGACTTAGCTGACATGGGGTACACGTCCAGGTAAGAGGTTGTCAAGCTATGGGAGGGACTTCTCAAAGGCCCTGCGAAGGCTCTCCCCTGAGGCAGGGAGGACAGCCGCTAGCCCTTGGCCAGCGACTCGTCATAGGTGAAGGGGACCTTCCTGAGCTCACCCATGACCTTCTCCCTGAAGGCCTCGACCCTCTCCCTGGGCACCTGCTCGCTCGCCCTCTTGAGGACTATCTCCTCCACTACTGAGTACTTCTTATAGGTCTCGTTGAGCCTCCTCCAGTCTATCCCCTTGAGGGCGACCTCAACCTGTTCGTCCCTGGGCAGCGCGCCGGCGAGCATGAGCACAGATATTATTGGGTAGCCCACGTAGCCCCTCAGCCTGGTCCCGTTGTCGTCGCTGTAGACCCTGAACCCTCCCCCCTCCTTAACTACGACGACCCTGTACCTCCTGTCCCCCTCGCTGCTTATGACGGTCGCCTCAAGCCTGTCGGGCGTGAGGCCCTTGACGAGGTGGACCCTGCCGTCTGCTATGGCGCCGGCCGCCTCAAGGACCTTTATCCTTGGCGGCTCACGGAGCCTCAAGGCCCTGCACCTTTATTTTCAGGCCGCCCAGCGGTAATAACGCGGGTGCCGGCCTTGGCGAAGGAGGTCTGGGAGCTCCCAGGCTCCCACTATGACAGGGAAAGCAAGCTTATAGCGGTCCTCCCAATAGGGTCCCTGGAGAGGCACGGCGACCACCTGCCCCTGGGCACTGACGCGATTGAGGCCATCTGGGTGGCCCAGCGGGTCGCCGAGAGGCTGGGCGCTCACCTCTTCCCCCCTATATGGTATGGGGTCTCGCCCGGCCTCGCCAGGTTCCCCGGCACGGTGAACGTTGAGATAGACGCCTTCATAGCGTACGTCAGGAGCGTGCTGAAGGAGATCGTGAGGAACGGGTACAAGCTGATAGTGATAATAAACGGCCACGGCGGGAACTCAACGGCCATAAGGGTCGCGATGAAGGACGTAGCCTACGGGACTGGGGCTACCACAGTCATGTTCGACTGGTGGAGGGACGCCGGCAGGGAGGCCCTGAGGAGGCTCTTCACGGCCCCTGGCCACGCGGGGGAGGACGAGACCAGCGCCATGCTTTACATAGACGGGGCCCATGTGGACATGAGCTCAGCTAGGCCTAACGTAACCGGCTGGTCGCCCTCAGGTGAGGAAAAGGCAGAGGGCCTCAAGGGGCTCAGGAACGCCCTCATCTACATACAGGGGCTCTCGGTGGAGTCCCCAGCCATTGATGAAGCGCTCTACCCGGCCGCCGTCCTCGGCGACCCAACTAAGGCCTCAGCAGACAAGGGCAGGGAGTGGCTCGAGGAGGTAGTTAACGAGATAGCCAAGAGGGTGAGCGACCTGGCGAGACTGCTATCGAGCCGATGACAGGTAAATTTCTGGTAACGCAGCGCGACCTAGGTTCCCAGGCCTACTGTGCGACAGGGTCTCCTAAAGGTTTACCCCTCAGATGGGGGCTCTGCGACGCTGGGCTCGACCCAGCCCATGACGTACTGGTGGGCCGGCGGCACCGCAGGTTATAACAGGACGCTGTTAGCGGGGAAGGCCCCTTGGCATGGACTGCTAACGTCAGGCCGCGGGTACATCAGGTCACTTCTCCGCGTACTTCGTTATTATGATATAGGAGCCGGACACAGCCAGGAAGGAGACGGAGAGCGCAAGCATAGTAACGTAGTTAAAGCCCTCAAGCGACGTCGCCACCATCTCCCTAACGATCACTAACAGGGCTATCTCAACTATGCTCCTGGCCGGCATCCTGCCCTCCCTCACGCTCACCACTATGGTCCTCAGGAGGTCAGCCGCGAGCAGCATTATGATCACGAGGTCCACTATGCTCAGCACAGAGTCGTGCACAACGCTTACGCTGCGCGAGGTGACAGCTGAGGAAATCTCCAGGGCCGTGGCGTATACCGCGAGCGCTATCACGACGACTATGACGGTCGCTATTATGGCCTCAACTACTGTGAGGCTGACCTCAAAGGCTCCCTTAGGCAACCCCTTGGCCTGCCCCATTGGCCGGCCCTCAGGGGTCCTTGAGGATCTCCTGGACCTTCCTCCTGGCCTCGGCCAGGGCCATCTCGTCGCTCGGCTTCGTAGTGGCTGGGTCGAAGGGGTACTGGCTCATGACTAGCTTGACGCTGCCGTCCTCCATCTCCAGGAAGAGCTGGGGGAGCCAGGCCATGCCGAAGTCATCCTTGTCACCGTAGGATATGGCGTAAACGTAGTCCTCCTGCTTGACCTCGAGGTCCACGTTAAGCTCCTTGGCTATGGTCTGGGCCAGGCTGACCCAGTTCCTGTGAAGCGGGTGGAACTCCGCCGTGTCCAGCACGACCTTCTTTACCTTCCCCATTGAGGTTCACCTGAGGGCCTAGCGTTTAGAGGGTTTTAAAGTCATGCTATCTTTATATGAGCTTTTTAACTTTTAACTCGTAAGCTTAACCAGATAAAGGAGGGGGATGAAATATGGCGTCCGCCAAGGTAAGCGCGGAGGACAAGATAAAGTTCGCCATGACCATCCTTACCACGATAGTGAACGACGCCGCCGTGCCGAGGAACATAAGGAGGGCGGCCGCCACCGCCCTGACTTACCTCCGTGACACGCGCCTCTCGCCCGGCGTCAGGGCGGCTAACGCCATAGGGGCCCTTGACGAGGTAAGCCAGGACCCCAACATGCCGCTGCACGCGAGGACCAAGATATGGCAGGTCCTAAGCATGCTTGAGACCATTAAGGACTAACACCCCCTGCCCTGGAGCCCCCTCAGCTCCTCCTCGGCCTCCTCAAGGGCCTGCCTCGGGTCAACGCCAGGGCCCAGCCTCATAACTATGGCCCTCCCGCGCACAGGGGGCGGCCTGAAGCCCTCAAGCTCCGCCATAAGGACCGGCGCCCTTGGGGCCCAGAAGGGGGGAACCATCTCGGCTGAGAGGGGCGACGTGTAGCCCCTGACGAGCATTACCAGGAACGGCGAGAGCCTCAGCGTCAGGTCCGCCAGGGCCCCCTCAACGTCAACCCCCATGGGCGTGATGGGGTCGGCCAGGGCCCAGGTGCCTGGCAGGGGGAGCTGGGGCTCAAGGCTGAGGTCGTCCTTTACCACTGCCTCCCCCACGGCCTCAAGGTCGTCGCCCCTCCTGACGATGACCCTGAAGGGGGGCCTCAGGGACTGCAGGTGCTCAGGGGACCGCATTACCCTCAGCCTGGCCCCAAGCCTGAAGACATTGAGCATGGGCCAGTCCTCGACGACGGCCAGGCAGAGCGGGCTGCCGCCGCGCCTGACGAGCACTTCATGGGGTCCCGCGGTTCCAACCTCGGCATAGCCGGAGGCCGTCAGGCGCCTCTTCAACAAGGGCCTCAGGCCTCTGGTCGGCCAGCTATTTAAGGACATAAAGTGCTTCCGTAAAGCTGTGCCGCTCAGCGACGCCCGGATAAATAATTAATTCACCCCCATTTAGAACAGAAATAGGTGTACGAAGCTGTGTCCCTTCCGGAGGAGGTCCCTGAAAGGCCTGGCTCCGAGCTGACAATCCACAGGATCTATGAGAGGGCCAGGGACCTGTTCTACGACCAGGTGATAGTTTATAGGACCAAGAAGGGCGTCTTCAGGTACACCTACTCCGAGTTCGCCGACAGGGTCGAGAGGCTGGCCGCCGCGCTCTCGACGCTGGGCCTCTCAGGCCTCGACAGGGTCGCCACGATGGAGTGGAACACGCACTGGCACCTCGAGCTCTACTACGCTGTCCCCATGATGGGCCACGTGCTCCACCCTCTCAACGTGAGGCTCTCGCCGCAGGAGCTCATATACATCATGAACCAAGCCCAGGACAAGGTCCTCGTGCTGAACTCCGACTTCATACCACTGGCTGAGGCCATACTTCCGAAGGCGCCCTCAGTTAAGCAGGTGATAGTCACCGACACCGACTCTGTACCCCAGAAGGTTGGAGGGGTCCCTGCGGTCCACTACGAGGATTTCCTGAAGGAGAGGGGAGGTCGCTACCAGTGGCCGACAGTCAGCGAGAGGAGACCAGCCTTCATGTTCTACACTAGCGGCACCACTGGGCTGCCGAAGGGGGTCTACCACAGTCACAGGCAGGTGGTCCTTCACGCCTTCTCCGTGCTCGCCACGGTTGCAGGCTTTGGGGCCGGGCCCAGGGGGCTTCAGATCACGAGCCGTGACGTGAGCATGATAGTCGTCCCCATGTACCACGTCTACGCCTGGGGCTTCCCGTTCTCGTCACTCATGTCAGGACAGAAGACGGTCCTGCCCAACAGGTTCGACACGAAGGCCTACCTCGAGCTGATCAAGCAGGAGGGGGTCACCTACTTCGCCGGCGTGCCGACGATACTTTACATGCTCCTGACGGACCCGGAGAGCGAGAAGTACGACCTGAGGGGGGTGACCTTCGTCAACGGCGGCGCCTCAATACCCGAGGGCCTGGCGATCTTAGCTGAGAAGCGCGGCATGAGGGTCTTCGTCGGCTATGGGCTCACCGAGACGGCGCCTGTGCTGACCCTGGCCATCCCGCACTCGAGGCTACAGGACAGGATGTCCGACGAGGAGTTCTTCAAGGTGAAGCTGAGGACAGGCTACCCGATACCCTTCGTTGACCTCATGGTCGTGGACGAGAACGGCAAGCCCGTGCCCAAGGACGGGAAGACCGTCGGCGAGATAGTAGTCAGGGCGCCCTGGGTCATGTACGAGTACTTCCAGGACCCAGAGAAGACGAAGGCCGCGTGGCGCGGCGACTGGTTCCACACCGGGGACCTGGCAGTCTGGTTCCCGGACGGAAGCGTGCTAATAATGGACAGGGAGAAGGACGTCATAAAGAGCGGCGGCGAGTGGATAAGCTCCCTGAGGCTCGAGGACGCCATAAGCCAGCACCCGGGCGTCGCCATGGTGGCCGTGATAGGCGCCAGGCACCCCAAGTGGGGCGAGAGGCC
>Ga0081473_127570_pt1 | contig 22458 bp, 25 predicted proteins | sample CisSprmetagenome_FD_70977 | JGI IMG/M metagenome (GOLD analysis project Ga0081473, IMG submission 70977) | Hypoxic/sulfidic aquatic microbial communities from Cistern Spring, Yellowstone National Park, USA v2 (version 2) | ecosystem: Environmental > Aquatic > Thermal springs > Hot (42-90C) >...
TCTTTTAACAGGAATTATGTAAGAAATTATAGTTCTTTTTTCTCTTTTCCGTTATCCCTCATCTTTTCGACTATGCCTTTGTTAATTTTAGTTCTTGTACCTCTTGTCCTTAAATTGAGATCATAGTATACTCTACCGTACTCCTTGGTTTCTTGTAAGTAGCCTAAGGAAGTGAGCTTTTTGAGTCTCCTGTATGTAGTCGTCTTTGGAATACCGGTAAAATTCGAGATCTCGGTCAAAGTTTTATATCCTTTCTTTATCGCCTCCATAACAAGAAGGTCTCTATTATCCAATTTCTCACTAACTATCTGAACTTCACTTTTTGCCTTTATCCTTCTGGTAACTAATAGGATGGCAAAGGAGATTATAGCTAGTGATAGTAATATGTCTCCCTGATAACTAGGCAAAACTAAATAAAGTAATATTTTCGGTAAACTGTCTTCCATATTAAAGACATTGACATAATTAAATTGTGTCAATGAAATAGAAGCGCCAGTTGTTAACATACGATCTACTTTGTGTTTTACTATATAAGCCTTTCTCCCTTCAAGAACATATACAATAGTTAGTTGCTTGGAAAATCTGAAATAATTTAACTTATTATATAAATGAAAATTATACTAAAAGATAACTGTTCCAATAGAAAATTCAAATAAAAACAATAGAGGAAAACATAACTTTTCTTTGGGAAATTAATGAAAACTGTGAAACGGTCTGTTTCAGTTTTTGTTCCTAACCTCGTTCTATCTGCTTTGCTTTTAAAGACCATAAACCAAGTCATTTTTTGAGGAAAAAATGGCTAATACAACAAAAAAAGTTAATAAAAAAATGGTAAAAGGTCTATCAAATATAGTTGGATCACTACTACTCATAGTATTAACAATAGTTGCAGCTCTACTAATAGGACACTTCGTATTCGGTCTATTCTCGTCGAATAGCCACAATGCAGGTATATCATTAAGTGATGAATCAATTATTATACCCGGTGGAGAATACCAGACTCAAGGTGCTTCTATATCTGTTACTATTACTGACAGTGGTAACGACCCTGTTGTATTAACTACAGTGAATCTAATTGCAAACGGTAAGGCATATAATCTATATAGCGGTAGTAGTAGTACTACTAATGCGATATCTCCGATAAGCGGAAATTACCAAACTGTGCAAGGCAAAGGTCTATTGATAGAACCGGGTCAGTCAGTGACATTATCAGGAACTATAACCACCAGCTTAGTACCATCTTTACAGACCGGTCAAACAGTAGTTATATTAGCTTCTGCAGTTGACAACGTAACAGCACAGACTGTCAGTCAACAAGTAAGCGTAGTGGTACAAGACTGAAATTAAGGTGAAGAAGAAAATGGTGTCTAGAGGGAGGAGGGGGCTAAGCAATATTGTAGGCTCCCTCCTCTTGATCTTAATTGTTTTTTTAGCTTGGGCTTTCCTCTATCATTACGGTTCTAATTATATTCACATCCTTTCCTCCTCCCCTGACATCCAAGTCAGGGCTGTAGTGATCCTTATGAACTACCAAGACGTTCAAAACCCCGGTACAGTCATGGTTCAACTATATATATCGGATGATGCTTACACACCTTTTATCGTGCAACACGTGTCGATTACTAGTAACGGTATTACAAAAGACTTAAGCGGGAACACATTTTACACGGCCATTGTGCCTTATTCTCAGCTCAACAGTTATAGTGTGCATCTGCCCGTAAGCGTAAGGCAGGCTTACACTCAGTTACTTTACACTTTTATTAGTAACTACCAAGTAAACCAGTACTCCGACTGGGTTAACCAAGGAAACTACACGATAGTTACATTGACCGGCCAATTAGGTTCCTCGGTCATCCAAATACAGACATCTGCACAAGTGGTGAGTGCCTGATGAAAGTCCAAAAAAGAGGTTTATCGGAAGTTGTAGCGGCACTACTTTCTTTAGTTATAACTCTAGTGTTAATAGGGGCTTTCTTTGCTTTTAACGGAGGTTACTTCGTTACTGCAATTCAGAGACCGCCTACCCCCTCGACTTTACCTCTTTTACAGCCCTTATACCTAATACAGAACCCGTACCCACAGTTGCAAAACTACCCACCTTGTAAAACTTCCAGTATGTTACTTTTCTTGGTTAATTACGGTTCCTCACCGGTACAGTTGGCGTATGTAATGGTAAACGACGCATTACAACCCAATATCACGTATGTGTACATGGTAGTACAACCTAGTGGAACTACGGGAGGTCAGCCTCAGTTCATCCCTTGTCCCAGCGGTGAAATACAACCCGGTAAGGAGTACGCGATACTAATAGGCAATGTACCGACAAACCTCAATACCTACTACATAACTCTCGTTTTTACTAACGGTTACTCTGAAGAGTACGTCATGTCACCTGGGGTGATACAGTGATGAAAAGTCACGTGTATATAAAAAGAAAAAAGGGGTTGGGAACTGTTATTGGGATAGTCATTTTTATTATGATATTGTTAATAGCCTTAGCCCTAATATTATCGTATTTAGGGGACTTTCAGGCCGTAGGAGCCCAGTTGTCTCAAGCACAGATTAGCATTTATAACCATAATAATGCGAATTTGCAGATTAACCCGTCTATACAATATAAGTCTATTCAATCGTCACATCACTCATGTACCTATATTGCTAACGGGATAATTTATCAATTTACAGTAACTATAACATGTTATTCCGATCCCACAATAACGATTAATGTTTACAATCCCTCTCAAATTACTCAAACAATAGAATATCTAATCATCTCTGCGGGTTCACCTAACGCACAAAATACAAATTTTATCGGAACGAACCAGCGTTCTCCAGATTATCAGACATTTGCATATCCATACCTAGCTCAATTAGTACAAACTTACATTGGCGAAACAATTGCTCCCCTCGGTTCATTAGGACTTACAATCAGTACTCAGGACCTATTTTCACCATATTATCAGCAAAATAACCCATATTCGGCATATTCGGCTCCTATTGACCTATATATACCATACAAATACTACGAAGTGCATATAAGTTGTCAAGCGGAGATACAAATTCTACAAGGTCCTCATCTTGTTGTGATACCAATAGGTCCAGTACAAAATTATTATTACGCATATTACAAGTACGATGGCTATACTCTATATTATCCTTATTACGGTGGTCCACCCTATCTACCTCTTACACAATACGTTCCCACTGACTACTACAAACTACCTAGTAATCCAGTATATCCTTACGGAAACGTCTACACCATAATGTTCAACAACTGGGGGGGCGTATACTCATCTTATATACCTCTACAATACCCCGGTGGTGGGTGAAATCCTCATGTTGGAACAATCTGTTGTTAAAATTTTAAAACCCGAGGTTAGGGGCACAGTCCTTTTTGAAAAGGAACTTAAGTGGAAGTACGAAGAAAAAGGAGTATCCTATCCTAGGGCTTACGTAATGAGGGATGAACAAGGGGAAATATATTACCAAGTCGACGAGCCGGATCTAGACGAAAAGCAGATAAGAGTTTTGGACAAGTTAAAGAAGACATTATATTATGTTATAAAGCCCTCGGCAAACGAGGACGAGATGATCCAACAGATATTAATGCACCCCGACGTTAAAGGTGATCCCAACATAGGTTACTTCATATATCGTGACATGTTACGCTATGGTCCAATGTCTCCACTGTTCGACGACGAGAACTTAGAGGATATATCGTATTCCGGCTCTAGAACAGGTTCCCATGGAGATGCGGTGTGGGTATTCCATAGAGAGTTCGGAACATGGTTGCCGACAAACATACACTTAACTAAGGCTGAGGCTGACTATCTCATTCAGAGAATCGTACTTAAGTCTGGTAAGTCTGTGACTCTCGCAAGGCCTATAGTGGATGGCATAACCCCTGAAGGCTATAGATTTGCAGCAACCTTCGGTAGTGAAGTGTCTTTACCCGGCTCAACGATCACGATTAGAAAACCTTTAGAGGAGGTATGGACTCTTGCTGATTTAGTTTATAAGCGTAAGACCCTTTCACCTCTAACCGCTGCGGCCATCTGGTACACTCTGGAAAACAGAGGAGTTATTCTGGTAGTAGGTAGGGCGGGAACCGGTAAGACTACTTTCATAAATGCATTAATGACAGTCCTTCCTCCATCTTGGAAGATAGTTACGGTAGAGGAAGTGCCTGAACTTAAGGTTATTTTCCCCAATTGGACAAGGCTAGTGGCTAGGAAGTCTACTACTTTTATGGAGTACAGTGAAGCTATAGAAATACCAATGGATAAGTTGATCGCCCATACTCTGAGAATTAGACCAGACTTCGTGTCAGTAGGTGAGGTAAGAAATAAAGAGGAGATCAGAGAGTTCATTCATTCCGTAGCTAGCGGTCACGGAGGAGTTACTTCGCTGCACGCGGAGGATTTCGATTCCCTTAAAGCCAGGTTTAATTATTCCGGTGTAGACGACTCGTTCTTCGCACTGGTCACTATGGTAGTCTTTATCAACACGTATCCCAATCCCGAAAGGAAGGGCGGTTTAAGGAGAAGAGTGCGAGAAGCGGGCGAGGTGTTGTTGAAGTCTGGGCAAGCGGTCTACAGACAGTTGGTCCATTATAACCCGTTAAAGGACGACTGGGACGATTCCTTAATACCTGCCAGTGAAAGGCTCTTAGAAATTGCCTTGAGGAACGGGTTAACCCAGAAGGAACTTGAGGAGGAATTAAAGTCAAGGGTAGAGTTTTTGGAGAGTGTATATGAAAGGAACCTCTCCATTAATCAATATAAGGAGGAGTTGATGAGGTTCTATGAGGCTAGGGGAATTATCTAAAAAAAAGAAGACCACTATGAAGGTAAAGCCAAGAAAGGAGAAGAAACAGCTGAGGTTCGAAGCTTCACCTATAAACTTCTTGTTTACACTGATAGTCACTATAGTAGTCTTAACGTTGACTCTGCTATCGTTTAAATTCCTTAGGTTTTCCGGACTACCTTACCTAGAGAGTTTCCTATTAGGTCTCCTTCCTTACTCGGTAGTAATAACCGTTTTTAACTATATCCACAGGTATGACGATTACTTGACTAACGTAATAACACCGTTAGTAGAGAAGTCTAAGCTAATCGAAGACCCCAATATATGGCTTAAGGAGATGGTTCAGTACTCATGGTACGGTTATCCACTATCAGCGGTAGTCGGAATGATGATTTATATAGGTAGTGGGGACGTTCTCTATTCGTTAGCTGGTGGAGCAGTAGTCATTATCACTTACTTTTACCCGTGGGTGAAAATGTGGGATGCTAGGAATTCCTTAGCTACCCAAGTAGAGAAGGAGATGCCTATAGTCTCAATAATGATGTGGAGCATGGCTCAGTTAGGTTTTGGAATAATGAAGATGGTTGAAGAGCTTAAGTCCAGCGAGACTTATGCGGATATGAAGGTAAAGAATAGAGATAAGAAGACTAGAGGAAAGACTAGAGGATCTTTATCAATTTTCGACAAAAAGAGTTCTAAGCAGGTAAACGAAGAGGAAAAAGTTGAGGTGGAATATCTCAAGGCAGTCCCCAGAGAGTTCCTCAAGATCCACAGAGACTTCGTTCTATTCAATATGCCTCCCGAAGAGGCTATCGTTAGAGAAGCAAAAGATCATCCCTCTAAGGTCTTCGAAAGACTTTTGCTCGGAGCAGTGTCGATATCTAAGAGTGGAGGAAGTCTGATGGAGTTCATGAACAGAATCTCAGTGGAAGTAATGGAGGAACTGAAGAGAAAGTGGGAGAACTTCGGTAGGGCAGCCTCAAATCTCGGTGAACTTGCTCTGTTGTTCCTGTTAATTATTCCGTTGTTCTCCATATGGTTTGCCGTGTCCTCTAACAATCCGGTATATGGTACAGACAGCGTTGCCTTTTTTATGGTACCTTTAATAGGCTTTGCTTTGTATATGTACTTGGCATTTAGTGCCCCGCCTGAGGATGTTAAGATAAACGGTGATATAAAGAAGGGAGGGATAGCTTTAGCCATATCTATGATACTCCTAGCAGTGCTGACGATATTTAAGATACTCTCTCCTAGAGGGCAGTTACTATGGATTTACTTCGAGATTCCGGTGATGGCATTCTCATTCTTCTATGGTTACTCAGCATATCAGAGAATAAAGGCTAAGAACGAGGCTGAGGAAAAGCTACCGATCTTTGTTAGGTCTATTGCGGAGCTCATAAGAAGTACAGGTGATAATTTCTTTAACGCCCTGAGAAAGTTACAAGAGGGTGATTTATTATTCTCGACCTTGGTAAAGGCTACCACTTTCGGCAAGGTAATAGATGACACGATCTCTCGTTATCTATCATCTATGATAACTACGGGGAACTTCAATCCAAGAACTGACTCGTGGGTCCTTAATACCGTCTTCAGGAACTTAATGGAGATGGACAGACAAGGTGTACTTAGGTATAACATTTTTACTAGGCTTGCAGAAATCACAGACGCTTACTATGACGCCATAATGGCTAAGAAGAGGAGCTTATACATGTTCGTAGGGGCTGCGGCAATCGCACCTGCAATTATGGCTGGTGTTATTGTTATGACGGTCTACGTCTTACACAGCATATCTGGATTAGTCCAAATACCCAACCTGAACTTGCAGAGTGCTAATGGTATTGCTATTCCGTCCGGTATAACGGGGTTACTTAACTTCTTTACAGCATTTACTAACATAGGTAATGAGGTAAATGAGATGTTACCTACATTTGAGCTAATGATCGCTGAAACTGGTGCAATATTCGGACTGTTATATGCTAAGGCCGCTGACGGTACAGTCAAGAATACTTTCAGGGTATTTCAAGTGTCAATTGTTGCCGTAATTAGTATAATAGTAATGCAGATTGCACTAACTTACGTTACCCAAACTCCTAACATATGACCCAAGGAACGTGAATGTTATTAAAAATTTTTCGATCAATTACGTCCCCTTTTCCTCTTTATCACCCCCCCCCAGAAAGATTTATACCTAGTGAATTCTATTATCAACTTTGTAATGGAGGAAATAAATAAGGAAAATATTATCAAACAGCCTGTGAAAGAAGTTGTAAAATTACTCTCTACAGACCTCAACAAGGGATTGGCTGAGGTAGAGGTACAGAACCGGCTGAGAAAATACGGTGAAAACGTGATAGAAGAAAAGAAGGAGAACCCCTTAATCAACTTGGCAAAAAAGTTTTGGAATCCAAGTGCCTGGGTACTAGAGGCAGCAGCTATACTTTCCTATGTATTGGGAAAATACCTTGACTTTTATATAATCATAGCGTTAATTGTATTTAACGCAATCCTCAGCTTTTCTGAGGAGCAGAGGGCTAATAAAGCCCTTGAGATGTTAAAAAGCAGGATACAAGTTACTGCAAGAGTTTTGAGGGACGGAAATTGGCGGAACATTCCTTCTCGTTATCTTGTCCCCGGTGATGTAGTGAGAATAAGACTAGGAGATTTTGTGCCGGCTGACATTAAGATAGTAGAAGGACAGCTTGAAGTAGATCAGTCTGCTCTAACCGGAGAGAGTTTAACCGTTACAAAAAATAAGGAAGATATAGTATACTCTGGAAGTATTGTTAAAAAAGGCGAAGCAACTGGAGTGGTGATTCTTACTGGTAAGAACACATATTTCGGTAAGACGGCGGAGTTAGTAAGTATCGCAAAGCCAAGACTGAGAGTTCAACAAGTGATATCTAAGGTAGTATTCTGGATGATGGTTGTAGTTCTCATTATTCTTGCTATTTCCGGAATAGTGATCTTTCTGAGGCACGAGAACTTTCTCACTTTCTTACCTTTAGCACTTGTGCTAATAATCGGGGCTATTCCTATAGCATTGCCAGCCATGTTTACAATAAGTCTAGCTTTGGGCAGCGAGGAACTTTCTAAGTCCGGTGTATTAGTCACTAGACTAGATGCTATTGAAGGAGCGTTTACTATGAATACTTTGGCTTCAGATAAGACTGGGACTTTGACTATCAACAAGCTCTCGGTTCATAAAATAATTCCCTTAGAAGGGGACGAAAAAGAAGTTATCACTTACGGCGCTTTAGCATCAAGGGAAGAAAACCAAGACCCGATAGACCTAGCTTTCATTAGCAAGGCAAAGGAGATGAACATTGATCTCAAGGAGTGGAAAGTTATCGACTTCAAACCTTTCGACCCCTCAAGTAGGAGAACCGAAAGTACGGTAGAGAAAGGAGGGTCTACCATTAGAGTGACTAAGGGGGCAATAGATGCCTTGAGTAAACTGTGTGGGTTAAAAAACATAGAGGAAATATATGAGAAAGCTCACAGTGAAGCTAAGTTAGGATGCAGGGTTCTAGCTGTAGCCAAAAATGATGGAGAGAAATGGAAGTTAGTAGGTCTCGTCTCTCTCAGGGACCCACCTAGGGAGGATTCGGCTGAATTAGTAAAAGAATTGAAAGACTTGGGAATAAAGGTGATAATGCTAACCGGTGATGCTCAACCTATCGCGCAGGAGATAGCTAAAGAAGTTGGGATCGGTTCTAACGTAGTTAAGGTCAGCGAATTTAAGGAGAACCCTAAGATGATAGACCAGATAGACGGACTTGCCGAGGTTTATCCTGAGGACAAATACACTGTAGTAAAACTTTTGCAACAAGAGAATAAGGTGGTTGGAATGACTGGAGATGGTGTAAATGATGCTTCAGCCTTAAGGCAAGCAGATGTTGGGATAGCAGTGAGTAATGCTACCGACGTGGCTAAGGCGGCTGCCTCTGTAGTTCTAACCTCACCAGGTTTGAGGAACATAGTTGATATGATAAAAATCGGTAGGAGGATTTACGAGAGGATAAATATCTGGAATTCCTAAGGAGGCAATTATAAAGGCTAGTACCACGTCAGCAATTATCGCTAATCCCATAACCTTGCTTGGAAAGCTGTTCCAGAAATTCCTTTTCTCTCTTATGTTTAATAAGTTGAAGATGTTAGAATAAAGAAGATATAAGAAAACCGAGGTCTGCAGTTCTTTCAGGGGCATTTGACCCAAGAAGTGTAACACAAGAAAACTCTCAGCTACCATGACGACTCCAATGATGATCGATACCTTGACTAAGCTAAGAATCTCCCACGATGCAGATTTCCTACTCCACGGTACGTTATCGGTAGACATAGTCAAAGTAACGAAATCAAACATGAACAGTAACAATACCATTTCGAAGGTGGAAATCACGAACTTATTTAAAAGAAGTAAAGCCAAGGCTATGAAAACGACGTTCTGGAAAGTCCTAATTATTCTACTGAGTATCCAGAGTTAGTTCCGATCACTCCTCTTGTAGCTGGTGAAATATTGGGTTTTGCCGCACTGTTCAACTTAATCTTAAATAACTTTGTAAAGTTAGGGGCTGAGAAAATGCTGAAAGTGGAGTGGTAAAGATTTTTTAATCATGAGTCTTAAAACGTGTTATGAATACCAAGTTAGTCAATATAATTATTTTTACGATAATAGTAATTGCCTTAGGGGTTACAGCTTCGTATGTAGTAGCAAACGTGCTTCATGTTCCCTTGGAAGTTCAAGACGTAGTAACTGCTTTAATAATTGCTATAGCTGGGATATCGATGATCACAGTTATAGCTAGGATTCTTGAGCAAAACGTCGGTAATGTTATTGGAAAGACGACGGGCGAAAGTCTTAGTCTTCTCGTTGAAATACTAGGGTATTCAGTAGTCGGGGTTATTGCGTTAACAGCATTGCATGTGGGTATCACTAGTGCATTGTTTGGAGGTGCTGTATTCGGTCTGGTGTAGGTCTTGCTTTACAGACTTCGTTGGCTAACGTGTTCTCGGGACTGTTCTTAATATTCAGCAGACCCTTTGAGATAGGAGACAGAGTAACGATGACTACATGGCAATATGGACTTTTAGCTTCTACTTATCCTCCGAAGTTCTGGAGCAACGATTTCTTGATCCCGGGTTATACTGGTATAGTAACTGACATCAGTCTGATGTATACTACCATAGTTACGGACGAGAATGTCATTATGAAGATACCTAACAACGTAATGATCCAAGCTGCCATATTTGTTCATAAAGAGGAGTATAGGCTAGTGCGGACTAAGTATGAGATTACAAAAGACATAGACCCAGATGAGTTGGTACCAGAACTAAAGAAGAGGATTAAAGAATTAGATTTCGTAATTAAGGAACCCGAAATAAAAGTATTGGACACTACTCTCAATACGTATATAATTGCTATTGACACTTGTTGTAAAGGCACGTACGAAGAGCCCCCTAGAAGTGAGATCATTAAGCTGACACCTCTCCGCCTTGGAAGGGGCGAGAGTTCCCCTCATCGATTCGCTCTTACATCTCTCATTTGAGGGGCAGTCGAGAGGGTCAGAGACCCCCTCCTGTTTAAATTAACTATTGCAATAACGTCACGATCATTCTCATAACCACATTTGCACCTAAACCAACGACGAGAAACCTCAACCATCCTTTTACCGCATTTCGGACATGAGACTGAAGAATAACTAGGATTAACAAGCTTAACAATCATTCCGTGTTTCCTAGCCTGCCATGAAATCCAATACTGAATCCTACGATACTGCATAAGATACAACTTATCCCTAAACTCCTTAGGTAGTTTATCTACGTTCTTGATGAGGTTCTTAAGACTCTCCAATTTAATAACATTAGCACCAAAATCTTCAGCAATCTCAACAACCCACTTCCCAACCTTCCTAGCAAAATCCTCCATAATCCTCCTAGCCTTTAAATGGAAGGAGCGAATCCTGTGAAGAATCCTCTTATTCTCCCTCCACCTTCTTGGGTACTTCCTCTGTAGGTTCTCGGCTAACGACTTCCAGTGGTGAACCTCATACAAACGAGTTGGAATCCTAACATAATGAGTATCGTCCTTCCCTACAACTACCTCAGCCATGTTTATATCTACGGCAATACTTTCCTTTGGTTCAACCTTCTCTTTCTTCTTCTCAAAAACAACTTTTAGAAAAGCCTTATCACCCTTTATTACTAACCTAGCCTCCCTCATCCTCCAACTCAAGTAGTCCTTCAAGTTTCTGGGATAACCCAGAATTGGTAGTTCACCAACACTGGTTATCCTAACATTCATTTTCTCGAAGTCTACATTGTAGCTAGCTTTTGGTGTTAACCATACCGTAGGTTTGTATACTCTTGGAAACCTACCCTTCTTAGGATTATTATACCAACCCTTGTACGTCGCGAGAGCTTCCCTATAGCAATCCTCAGCAACCTTTGATAATAGATTATATTCCTCCCTTAACTTCTCGTACAACTCTTCGTGAACTTTCCCTAATACTCCCTTCTCTTCTGGATTCGGGACATTTTCCTTTAACCAAAATAGGGTGAATCGAAGTGCTTTTACGTAGTTGTTTACGAGGACTAGGAGGGGTTCAGAGAGGGCGATCTTCATTGAAACTGTAGCTCTGATCGCTTTATTACCCCTCCTAGCCATTAATGAAATTTTGGCAAAGAAATATTTAAATATAAGGGGCTATCCATCCCCGCTGGCGAGGCTTTCCGCCCCCTTAACCCCCCCGTTTCTGTAATCATGAGGACTGTTAAGGAGATGCAAAAAGCCAAAGCTAGGTAGGTTTTCCCACCAGCCTCCAAATTAACGATTATTCAGCCGGAATTAACGACGTTTTATAGAGCGTTTTAACACTAAGATAGTAGGATTAAAGTTATAGTCTCTTCTCCATAATAAAATATCGCTGTGAAAAAGAGCTTTCTAGTAATCGGTCTAGTTTTTATTATAGTAAGTTTGGTATTCTTATATCTGCATCTAACCCTATCAAAGAGCTCATACCAAAAGGGTGTTATACCCATTAAAGCGGAGGGAAATTACACTCTTAGTATTAGTTACTCCAGTTTTGTGTTTGAATACAAAGATAATGTGTCTGAGCCGTTGCAAGTAATCCCCGTAAACATTCAAATAATAAACACAACGTATAGTAACGGGACATATTATGTTTTCGGAGAGGGTTTTTACTATTCGCAATTACTATTGAAAAATAATTACACGCAAGGAGTGCTTGTAGGATTTGTACTCATAAATGATTCCCCGATTTATGTGGTCTATTCTCTATCCTTGACTTTTTTCATAATAAGTTTAGTAGCGGGAATAGTAATAGTTTCCGTTTCTTTCTTATTTAAAGGTTCGGACACGGAGGAAGATTGAAGATCCTCCTAGACCTCGAACATAAAATACAGAAAGAAGTGCTCTCGACGGTTTGTCCACTTAAAATTCTTCCAACTAAGGAGTCCAGCATATCACTTACCTCTTCATCGCTGTTTACCTTCTGGACTAGCTCTCCTTTCATCTTTATCTGCTTTTCATAAGTGGTTGCTGAAATACCTACCTCCTTTGATGCTTTAACTACAGGCACTCCTTTCTCTATGAGTCTTTTAGCAATTGCTAACCTTAATACCGGAACTACACTCTTAAATGCATCTTCGCATGGTGTGGTAATCTTTCTCATAGTTGAAATTTCGCATCTATTTTTAATAGAATTTGGGTATAATACCGAAAGTCAGTTTCAATTAACAGTGTTAAACGTAAGTGTATAACTTAGTATACCAGTGTTAGAATCCGTATAATTTATAATGATAGATTGAGGTATTAAAATTCCGGAGTGAAAAAGAATTTTCCGTTTACGTCAACTCTCTTTACTTTATAATTATACGCAAAGGACAGTAACTCATCCGAGAGGCCTTTCGGCTCTCCCTCGTAGATAATCCTTCCGTTCTTCAGAAGGATCACTCTATCGACGTAGTTTATAACATCCAGCTCGTGAGCTGTAATAAGGAATAGCTTTTCGTTCTTCAGCTGGCTCATTATAGCTATTATCTTGAATTTGTTAGCAAAGTCCACGTTAGAGAAGGGTTCGTCCATTATGACTAAATTTCCCTCACCAAGTGCTTTAGCTATTAACACTAACCTCTTCTCTCCACTGCTTAACGTGGAGAAATCCCTCTGCATGAACTTATCCAACCCTAATAGTTTAACATATCTCTCGTAATTTCCTCTCTTTCTCCCTGCTGTTAGGACTTCCCAGACTTTCATGGAAGGAGAAAAGAACTCGGAAGGGGAATAGGATAGTTTTTCTAAGTCTACTGAAACCTCCCCTTCGTTCGATTTAACCATACCTATTATAGTCCTGAGTAAGGTGGTCTTACCTGATCCGTTAGGTCCTAAAAGAAGCGTCACCCCTTCCTTAAGCTCGAAAGTTACGTTATCTATGACGACCTTATCACCGAACTTAACTCTCAACCCTTTGACCATCATTTATCCTCACCATGAGCGAAACCAGAACCGGGGAGGACATTAGGGCAATTATCGGAGTTACTGGGATAATAGTCCCGAAGAGACCATGGGATAATACGTTACTTATTAACATAAGGGAAGCACCAATGACAGAAGAGTACACTGTAAGATCCCTCATATTTCCTCCAATGACCCTTCTCACCAGATGAGGGACAAGGATTCCCAAGAAACCGATGACTCCTACCAAGGATATCTCGTAAGATACCACGAAACTTATGAAGGTTAGCCAGAAGACCCTGAACCTTTGGGGGTTAATGCCGTGGGCATAGCTCAACTCATCACTTATTGCTACTAAGTCGATAGCTTTTGAGTGAATTAACGATAGTATTACAAGAATAGCTGAAATTAATATCAGGGGGATAACCTGATCCCACCCAACAATGCTAATCTCTCCTAAGAGCCAGAACAACAAAGGGGGTATAGTAGGATCCTTATACTCAAGGATCGTAAACAATATCGTGTAAATTGAAGTGAAGATGTAAGAGACTATAACACCCCCTATCACTAAACCATAGATCCCTCCTCTTTTTCCTATTATGATTGTTAAACTGGTCGAGAGGAGAGAAAAAACAAAAGCGAACAGAGGCTGGAGGAAGGGCATTATAAAGGAGTTTAACAAGAAATACGAGATTATCGCACCTAAAGCTCCTCCAGACGCTGTCCCTGATACATAAGGGTCGACAATAGGATTCCTCAATAGGTGTTGCATAATGGCTCCGCTCAATGACAGTGTTATACCTACTACCATAGCGGTTATTATCGTAGGCAGTCTGATTCTGTAAAGTATGATCGAATATACACCGTTCGGGTGAATTAAATCGTTAATTGGAATTATGACTTGTCCTACGATAAGAGCCAAAATGAAAGACGGTATAATAGAGAGAAATAAGAAATACTTCAGAATAATTTTATTCACAAGAATTGGATAGCCTATCCATATAATAAACTTTTCCACTATAGGTTAAAGCCAAGGGTGCATCTTAGCCTAACGTCCAACGTATTAATGGGTAAACAAAGTATCGAGGAGAACTCGTCTTAAATAACGATGGAAGAACCCTTAGAGAAGAAGATCAGGTTAACAGTTAATAAACTCTGTTTAGAAAAACAGTCAGCGAACATCTTACGTAATAGGATAGTATACAACCCTTGTATTTCTGAAAGTGTTATCCTCGCAAACTAAGCCAAGTGGAAATTGGTAATTTCGACGCTTACTAGAGGAGAGCTACTTGACTAGGGTTAAAAAGTAGTCACAAATTGCACACTATTCTCGTAAGGTGTAAAAACACTAATGGTGTTCTGAAAGAAATTAAGTATGAGTCGGAATTTCACCACGTTCGAGAACGATCTACATTGATACAATGAAGCTTGATAAAATTTATATGTGTTGGATAACCTATCCATACTTATGAGAAGCTCAATCTTAATCGGAATAATTCTAGTGGTAATAGTAATATTTTCAATTCTGATTTATACTCAATATTATAGCAATAGAACAAGTACTTCCTCCAATATATCCCAGTCCATCGTGACAACTTCAGAAAAGTCCCTGAGAATCGTTAGTCTAGCCCCCTCAGATACTCAGATCCTAGTTTCGTTAGGACTCGGTAAATATATAGTTGGCTTAGACGAATATTCCTTCGAGCTTTTACACTACTTGAACGAAACGTCGCTGATACCATCTAACGTGACTGTGTTCCAAACTATCAGCCCTCCTAACATATCGGGTCTTTTACTCCTTCATCCCAACGTAGTAGTTGTTGAGTATGGGCTAGACTCACACTACATACCAGATATGGAAAAAGCAGGATTGAATTTACTCATTACAAACAACGATTTCGCTTTATCCCTTGTACAAATCGAGGAAAACATCCTTAATATTGCCCAACAATTTAACGAGGTTCAAGTTGGCAAAGAGGTAGTTAATTGGATGAACTCACACATGATTAACTATACTCCTTCAGTAAACGTGGCGTATTTAGACTGGATATGTCCCAACGGTGAAGCTTACACAGTTGGGGGTAACGTGTTTATAAATAATCTTCTGGTCTTGGCTGGAGGTAACAACGTTTTTGCTAACGAATCCGGTTACCCGCTTGTAACGGCTTCCAAGATACTTGTTGTGAACCCGCAAGTGATAATAGCACAAACTGTTTACAACTACACCTATACTATACAATTAATTGAAGAATATTATAATGACAATTCAGCTGTTCATGATGGTAAAGTTTACTTGATATCCGGACTTGCGGTAGACCTTCTAGACGAACCTGGTGTATTGTCACCTTATGGATCTGTATTATTGCACGATATACTAATAGGGAAGGCTCCGCACTACATAAACACTACGTGGGTAGAAGAAAACCTTAACGTCTCACTCCCCGTATTTTAAGCGATAAACTATTTTTCTTTCAAAGGATCACTAACCTCAAATGGGCACTTTACCTGAGCTAAGGTTTAAAATATACCTATCACTTGGCTTGACGATAATCTCGGAAGCGATCGTAACTTACATTCTCTTACAATTGCTTAACTTCCCCGTAATTGCCGTTATACCGTTTTTGGGTTTATTCTGGTTAATTCAGTGGTTGATTTCACCTTACTTGGTCGCTAGGGACTCTTTTGAGATTACAGAAGATGATCCTTATTATGGGAGAGTTTACGAAATGGTGAAGAGGATCGCAATAGCATCTGGGATCAAACCCCCTCGGGTATTCATCGTAAACGCACCTTATCCTAACGCCTTTGCCTACGGGAACTATGTAACAGGGAAGAGAATAGGAATAACTAGCCCTCTGCTTAACATACTAAGCGAGGAGGAACTTGCTGCTGTGATCGGACACGAGGTAGGACACATTAAGCATAATGACGTGGAAATAGGTATGGCTATAGGCTTGATACCTTCAGTCTTGGGCTTCGTAAGTAATCTACTCCTCAATTTAGGCTGGATCAGCTTAATATTTGCTGTAGATGAGACAGACTTATTATTTGGAATTGTTATGCTCGCCGTTGGGGGAGCTCTGTTTATTATAACATTAACACTCCAACTTTTCGTACTGTGGTTTAACAGGCTGAGAGAAAGTTATGCGGACTTTCACGCAGTTCAATTATTCGGAAAGGATGCGATAAATCTAGCAAATGCCTTAGCTAAAATAGAAATATATATGCAGAACGTTAGGTTAGACCCTTTCACCGGGATCATTGTTACTGCATCTCCCGTAAAAGTAAAGGAAACCGATCCATCTATACTGGTCGAGGAGTGGCTAAATGAGAAACCTTCCCCGTTCTCAGACATTTTGTCTACTCACCCTGATCCCGCAAAAAGAGTTCAAATGATTTACAAAAGTGTAATTAGGACATAATTGAAAAAGTTATCATTTTTATTTGTCTAGTTACAGCAATATATTTTTCTACCCTTTTAATAGTCCTACAACGAATCCTATAATGAAGAAGATGGAGTTATAGGGAAGGTAAGTTAGCGCCTCAGTAGCGTATCTCTCTGCCTCTGGTGTAATCGTTGTAACTGAGGTCTTTATAAACGATAAGACCGTGTTAGGTGAGACTACACCTATTACTATAAGTAAGATTATTATAGCTAAAAGGATTATCCCTATTTTTAGGATGTTCTTTATTAAAAACCCGATTAAAAGCCCTAAAAGAAAGGCTATGATTAGATAGACTATTTCACTTTTAGTAACATCTGGGACTATGAGCATTAAGTTGATCTACGTGAATCAGATTTTTATAGTTAAGGCTAATAGGTAAGAGTATGAAAGTAGTAAAATATCACCTCACAGTGCAAATTACTAAGGGCGATAAAGAGGAGAAAATAGAGAAGAAGTTCAGGCACTTGAAGAACGCTAAAGAGTTCGTGAAGGAACTAGTTTCTAAAGAGAAAGTAAAATGCGGGGATTATGACCAAAAAGACGGGTTACTGATAAGAGAGTGTAGCGGTGAAAAGATTAAAATAAAGATTGATATTAAGACCGAAAGAATAAAGAAGGTAAAGAGGGAAGAAGGGAAGAAGGAATCCGGTAAGGAGCAAAAGAAGGAAGAACAGAAATCACCAGAAGAGAAAAAGCAACAGTAAAAGAGATTTTGTTATATAGGTAGCGTTTTATTGTAAATGTTGTTCTAATCCTTGCCTCACTTCAGTCGCAAGTTTTTCAAGATCTTTTTCTAATTTTTCATATAATTTATTTTTATCAACCCAGTAAAGATAACCCGGTCTACCCTTCTTTTTATCCTCACTCTCCTCCTTTTCCCTCATTATCAAGCCCTTGTCAAGGAGGTTGTTCAACGACTTATTGATAGAAGCCTTAGTTACGTTTAATTCTTCGGAAATCTCATCAGCGGTCATTTTTTTCCCCTTAACCATCAATAAGTGCAAGACGCTTACGTCACTTGAGGATAAGCCATACATAAATGCTAAGAATTCATGTATCTCAACGCTTCTACCATCAGGGAATACTATTTTTTCTTCTTCCATAACTATATATACTATTAAAAAAATCAAATATTAAATTTGATCTTTACCATAGGGAGAAATAGTTATAGTTTTTAGGTCAAATAATTATGATCACCCCGTGTTAGAAACTGTTAACCTGACGAAGCGATATAACGACGGTACAACGGCTTTAGACCATGTGTCCTTTAGTACGAATGCTAAGAGCATTTCCATATTGGGCAGGAACGGAGCAGGTAAAACTACCCTTACCAGAATTCTATCCACTCAACTCTTACCCACAGAAGGTACAGCCCTTATAGAGGGATATGACGTGGTGAAGGACGCTAAGAAAGTAAGGAAAATAATCGCATCAATTCCTCAGGAGTCTCACCCAGTGGGATTCGCTACTCCATTCGAACACTTACTAATGTATCTTACGGCAAGGGGGTTTTCTTTGTCCGAAGCTTCCCAGCTAACTAGAAAGACTTTAAAGGAAATTGGTCTCTGGGAAGTTAAAGACAAACCTTCGGATTTACTCTCTGGCGGGATGAAGAGGAAGATATTTGTCGCTATGGCTTTGGCTTCAAGTGCTGAAGTTATCTTACTTGATGAACCCACAGTAGGTCTAGACCCCTATTCAAGGACAGAAGTATGGTCAGTACTGAAAGAGAGTGACGTGAAATTAGTCCTAACAACTCATTATATGGAGGAGGCAGAAGAGCTGTCGGACGAAGTAGTATTACTTCACAAAGGTAAGCTGATCGCCAAGGGTAGTGTTAAAGAGCTTTTGTCGAAATTCGAAAATAAGGTGAGGGTCGAGGGTATAGGAGACCTGCTGGTCGGTAAGCTCAGGATATCTTATGTGGACAGAGAAGAAGCTGTTAAATATCTAGGTAAATACATTGTGAAACCCATAACACTTGAAGACCTCTTTATAATATACTCCGGTGAGACCCTTGAAGATTAAGTTCATTTTAGCCTTTGCTAGGTTTTATGGTGTGGCTCCCTTAGTAAGGGGCATAGTTTACGTATTCTCCTACTTAACAGTGCCTTTAGCAGAACTCTTCTTAATTTACATGATAACGAAAGGAGAATTTGTAAAGTTCGCTGTTGATGGAGGGCTTATAACGGTCATTGCATCTAATGGTCTTGCGTTCATTGCCGATTTCGCTTTTCTAAGACTAGAGCTTAAAATACAAGACCTTCTTGTAGCTACTGAAATAAGCGCAGGTGATTACATCCTGGCCTTAACTTTCTCGAATCTCATCTACTCTTCTCCAGGTATTTTAACATATGTGGCTTTGGCTATTATCTATCACCTTTTAAATCCCTTCAATTTCTTTCCTGTGTTTATGACATTGTTAATACTTTTGCTAAATACTTCAGCAATAGGCTTTTTCATAGGGAGTTTGATCTCCCACGTTCGTTACTCTTGGGGGATCGGAGCGATAGCCGGAACTTTGTTGACCATCTTACCTCCAGTATATTACCCATATTACTTACTTCCTCACATGATCTTCGAGTTGATATATCCTTTACCTACTACTTTAGCGTCCATTTTAATACAGAACTTTACGGGACTTGTAAAAACTAGCTTAGTGGTCCAAAGCTTTACTGTTTTAGTCGTAGAAACAGTGGTTTTTTACTATCTTTCAATAAGATTCAGCCGGTGGGTGTCTAAATGAATTTCTTGGAATAGAGCCCTAAAGTATTGGGACTAATTGTCGTGATTATCATTCCACTATCGGTTGTAGGATTAAATGTACCATGACTAGCATATACTCAAGGAACTAGACTACTGTTTCCAGAAATTTTACTAATTAACTCTGAGTAGTACTAAATGTTACTATATAATCGTGAGCGGTAGTTAGTAATACACCTTCTGGTAATCCAAATACATCATGTTATTTATTTTTTCCTTAAAAGAAGGTACCCTATAAGTTCTATAGCTATAGTTATTATGACTCCTTTGTACAGTTCAGCACTGTTTGTAACGGTTGTGGTGATATAAGTTATGACTGAAGTTACAACATGGATCGTAACATAACTCGTAATTGTAGAAGTTATGGTCACTGTGGATGTGATAGTTTGGTCAGAAGTAATTTGTACCTGCGAGGAAGTGGTTAGAGTAGTGGTGGATTGATTACTAACGTATATGTTTTCTGTCTCGTTAATGAGGACTGGCTCATATATCCCGTTCACTAAGACAAAGACGTACTCTGGCTGAGGAACCCAAAATTGTTTTTCGCAGTATATAAGGTGATTAGACGTTACGTAGTAGGTCTTGTTTAGAATAAATGACGTTAAGTGAGAGAATAAAGGATTCGCAGCCAAGAAAGGAAGAGTTATATTCCCGAAGGGACAGACGGTCGCACCTTGGACGAAAGTAGTCTCGTTAATGAAATAAGATGTACTACCGTTAGGATATTTTATGACCCAGAGGCTTCCGAAGGGAAATGCCAGCACTTTATTTCCGCTTATTATTACACTGGGAAGCGCTAAGTCCTCTCCTACGTAGTACATAACGCCGTGGGTATCATTATATACTACGAATACCCTGTTTCCCTTTGCTAGATAGGCTTTACCATAAACTGCAGAGTCAGCGATATTCTTAAACCCGTCTATTATCGCTGGAGGAACGTACCACTTCCCGTCATATAAGTATTCGGTTGAGATTGAAACATTAAAACCCTTCCCTAAATACGCTGTAGATGCGTTTCCATATCCTGCAACTACAGTACCGGGATAAGTTGTTGCAGATACTCCGCCGTAGGTACCCGGAAGATAACATACTTGTTGGTGCGAGAAGGTTCCGTTAGATGTAGTAAACGTTACGAGGAGTCTACTACCGTTATACTTCCAAACGGTAGTTAGTACGTACTTCTTACTCTTTGAAGGAAAACTAAAGCTTTTCATGTGATATATACCGTTGTAATAAATGCTCAACAACCATTGTTGGTCCCCGTAGGGTCCATAATACCAGAACACGTTTTGGACTAGTATAGGAGTGTTGTTTACGATAAGGTATACGTTCTCTTGTGTCGAAGGAACTTGAGAAGTTACATTTACACAGTAGTAAGTCACTGTAGAGTTAATTCCATTTATTTGCATCGTTGGAAACTCGTAACCGTAATCATTAGCCCCTTTTTCTACGGTAAGGACAATTTGTGAAGAAGCTAGCGTGAGTGAAAATAACGAAGTGAAAATAACTGCCAACGCTAGAGCTTTGAGGAATTTTCTATTTCCTCTAATTAACACGAGATAGATTACGGTTCATTTATTTTAAAAATTTTCCGAATACAGAGATAATGTTTTAAACACATAATCAAGCATTAATGGAAATTGAGAGGCGTTCCAATACTTCTCGCGAGGGCAGTCTATGGGACAAGTTGGTTCTTCCTTTCCCCCTATTTACCGTATTTAATCGGAAGTATACATGCACCTCATTACTTTGTGAGCTTAATTCCCTTGTCCTTCTTTGCTTCAGCTGCTATAATGCAAGTCCCTGCCGCAATTATTTCTACAAAGCTTGGTATGAAAAGAACTTATACATTAGGTCTTATAATTATGGGAGTATCAGATTTCCTGATCGGTTTATTTAAAGAACCATACACAGTATTAATTTTATATGCTTTTACCGGCTTTGGAGCATCGTTCTTTTTCTCGTCCGCTGGGGGTACATTAGCAGTTTTAAATGAAGGAAGAGTTACAACTGCCCTCGGTCTTTATAACGCTATGTTTGCAGTTGGGGGTATATTAGGGTTAAACTGGGGTTTCGTCGACTCTATATTAGGTTTCAAACTTGCTTCTATATTCTTAGGTTCATTAACAGCTCTGATGGGTATTGTAAACTGGTTTGTTTCATATCCTAATATTAGGCCGAATTTTAAGGTCATAAAAGACGTTAGGGTAGCTATCATTGCTTTAGCTACATCAGGTATATGGGGCTCCTATTATGTAGTGAGCGAGTATTTTCCTTCATTCTCATTTTACGTACTAGGTAGATCTGCAATAATAACTGGATCAATATCGTCGATCCTACTTCTCTCCTCAGTAATCGGAGGAGCTCTATCTGCGTTAATAGAAAGAAGAGACAAAATAAAATGGATCGTAATAACTGGGGTATTTGGTGTGATACCAGTAATCTCCTTGTATACACCATACTACGAGGTGGGATTATTCATTATGGGATTTTTTAATGAGATGAGTATTTCGGTAATTTATTCCTTAGTTGTTGATATCGTAAAGAGTGGTAATTCCTCTCTTTCACTGGCTGTTATAAACGCAATACAAATAGGTCTTGGAATGAATGAGCTAATAATACCATCTATTGCAGGATTTTATGTGTGGGTAGTTGTGTGTTTAGTGTCCACTCTTCCCCTCTTTTTATTAAATTTGGTTAGACAGAGTATTTAGTAAATTTCATTATGTAATATTTTGGTATCCTTCCGATAATGAATACTACATTATATACATTATAGTTCTATTTTGTAGATAAGACAAATTATTATATGAATTTAATTTATTTCTAAGCTATTCTAGTCTATTTAATTTTTTATTAATAAATGATATTATATAAAATTAAACTAGTAACAGCAGTTATGGGACTTTAACGTAACTTAAAGATTTTCATCAGCCCCGGCGGTCCACCTAAATAACGTTCAACGAACCT
>Ga0081473_129051_pt1 | contig 22434 bp, 26 predicted proteins | sample CisSprmetagenome_FD_70977 | JGI IMG/M metagenome (GOLD analysis project Ga0081473, IMG submission 70977) | Hypoxic/sulfidic aquatic microbial communities from Cistern Spring, Yellowstone National Park, USA v2 (version 2) | ecosystem: Environmental > Aquatic > Thermal springs > Hot (42-90C) >...
ACTATATAAACATTCGCCGGTCCTATCTACATGCCTCCTTAAATTGGGGAGATAACTTTTTTCGCATGGCGTGATGAAAATACGGTCTTCCGACGATGACGACGAGACCGACTTCTGAGGTCACCAGCGCCTTATCGGCGTTTTGTCTCCTCTAACCACTCCGCTATGGCCTCCGCGAGCTCGGCGTAGCGGGCGAAGCCCTCCAGGTGCTCCCTGCCGCACTCCACCACTATTTTGCCGTCGCTCCTGCGGTACACCCTCGGCCTCTTTCCAGTCAGGGCCTCCACCAGCGCCGAGAACCTCTCCGCATTGGCCTCCTCTCTGATGTAGGCATAGCCCACGGCCTCGTTTCTGGCCCCGCGCCTGCTGAACGTCATTATGTACTCGCCCCTTACGCCGTCGATCTCGGCGGTTATTTTGATCCTCAGGAGGGTCCTGCCGCTCCCTCCCTCCTCGGGCTCGGCACCTCCGCCGAGGACGGTCACGACGTACTTCTTGCCCCCGACGTCGACCTTAGCCCCCCTAACGTCCGCAAGACTTAAGGAGCCCACCTCCCTACCCCTATCCACTATCTCCAAGGCCTTCTTGCGCACATCCTCGCCCTCCTCCCCGGCCCTCCGGAGTATGTACTCTACGAACTCCGCCGCGAGCTCCCGCTGTTCTTTGGAGCCGCGTACGGAGAGCCAGGCGGCGTACGCCAAGCCCTCCTTGAGAATCCTCACGTAGCCCTCCCCTCCGCCCTCCGGCTTCTTCACCGAGAAGTGCTTGCCCTCCTCGAGGCCCATTGTCTTAAGCCGCTGTGCCTCACGCTCTATGCCGTCGGGGCTTGTGGACGTGTATCTGACCTCAAGCGCGCCGCTGTGGGTCAGTCTCACGTGGTACTTCGGCTGGCCCTCCCTCAGCGTGAGGCCGCCCTCCAGCTTCTCCAGCCAGCGCTCCGCCTTGCCGGCGTCCACCCCGCCCTTCGCGAGGGCCTCCCTGACGATCTCGGCGATGGCGTCCCTGAGCTCTCTACGGCCGGCCGCAAGCCTGTCGGTGGTGGCTTCGACGTACCATACGGCCTCGCCGCCCACCTTCTTCACCTCGGCGTTGATGCCCGCGAGTCTCAAGAGGCGTGCCGCGAGTTCGGCGCGGCCCCGATCCGTCGAGCGGAATTGGAGCAGGATATCGTCTTTACGCAGATATACATTGTACTTGACGGCGACGTCGCCCTCCGATATTGTCAAATCGGCGGCGACGGGGCCGTCCTCGGTCCTCCTCCTCAGCCCCTCCCAGCGTATGTTGAGGGCCCCCTCGGCCCCAAGCTTCACGGCCTCAGCCAGCTTGTGGCTGATAACCCTTTCGTCCCCTCCCTCAAGCAGGGGAGGGCCGAAGAGGAAGTAGAGGCGGGCCAGCCTGATGGCATCATCGCCGGACGCGACGACTTGGAACGCAGTCCCGACCCTCCTCACCTCAGCCTCAATGCCGTGGGTCGCGAGGGCGGCCTTCCAGAGCAATGCGATTGCGCGCTTGCCGCTGGCCAGGCCGACCTCTCCCCTCGCCGCGGACACGTGCCCGTCGCCGCCTATGGCCCCGGAGATTACCGCGGCGAAGTACCTCAGGGATTCCTCATTCACGCCGAGCTTCTCAGCCTGCATAAGCAGGAGGGCCGGCGCGATGGCCTCCCTAGCCACCTTGTCATCGTTCAGCTTATCCTTCAGCGCCTCAAGCTCTTTCTGCACATCCCCGCCCAGACGCCTCACGGCGGCCTCCACCACCCCGTCCCAGCGCTCGGCAACCTGCCGCTTGAGGTCATCCCAGCTCCCCGCCTCGACGCCCAGCCTTCTGAGCCACCCGCCTTCAGCGCTCCTCCTGATCGCCTCGTCGAGCTTCTCGAGGGAGGTGCGGGCGCGGAACTGCGGCTTAGGCCCCTCAAGGGTCAAGCTCACGCCGGGCACTGCGACGTCGGACCAGCCGAACAGGGCGTGGGTCTCGGCCAGCTGCCACAGGTGGGAGGTGTCCATCTCCAACGCCCTCTCGTTTCCCTTTCTGCTTATCGCCACGTCTGAGGCAGGCCAGCCCGCCATGTAGGGGAAGGGGTCCTCGACGGGCAGGCGCCCCCTAAGCTCCTCAGCCGCCTCCTCCGCCGCCTTGAGCTCCCGCCCGAAGAGCCCCCGCCGCTCCGCGTCGAGCATCAGGGCGTAGACTATGCTCGCCCCCTCGCCCACCTTCTCGATCTTCAGCTTTATGCCCAGCTCCTCGAGTCCGCCGCCCTCCTCAGGCTTGAGGAGCCTAAACAGGTACGTCTCGGTCCCCTTCTCGGTCTTCTCGGCCTTCTCGAGCTCCAGCGCCAGCTCGCCGCCCTTCAGAAGCTCGACGAAGCCGCGGTAGCGGTCGGCGCCGGGCCTCAGGAACAGGCGGCGGAGGGCCTCGGCGATCATACTTTCGACAGCCGCGGGCCTCTCCGCCTTCGCCTTCTCGGCGTTTTCGTACGCCCTCCTCGGCGCGTAGTAGAGGAGCCGGGCCGACCCGCCCTCCTCGAGCCAGTACCTAGCCGCTGTGCCGTATGCGCCCCTCCTGCCCAGCGCGTGCTCCCTATAGGCCATAAGGGCCGCGTAGGCCTTAACGCCGAAGCTGGCGTCGCCGAACTCGGAGAGCTCCGGTCGCCCCGCCTCCGCCAGCCTCCTCGCCTTGCCCTCATCGACGTTTAGGAGGTCTCCCAGATCGTAGTTGACCGCGTACTCGTTGAGCCTCTCCCTGAGGACCCTCAAGGCGTCCCCGAAGGCCTCCTCTTCCTCGGCCAGCTGCTCCAGCCTCCCGAGGTCCGCCGCATATACAGCCCGCCTGAGCGGAGGCTCGCCGGCCTCCACCCTCTTCACGGCCTCCTCAAGCCCTGCCGCGCGCCTACGACGCGTCCCAGCTCATGCGCATCCGCGCGGCACCCCTAAGGCTGGTGAGCAAGACGGAGATCGGCGTGGGGATGGAGCACGGCCCCCGGCGGCTCTCGCCGGCTTCCACAGGTACGCCCTGCACGGGAGGGAGATGCGGCTCGCGGCGGTAGGGGCGGGGGTCAGCAGGATCAGGGAGTGCGCAGGCGCGCCGCACCGCGTAGCCGAGGCGGCGATGGCGCTGGTGAGGAGGCACATATACGACCTGGAGGGCCTCTCGGCCGTGGCGGTGGCGGCCCTCTGGCTCGCGGCGAGGGATCTGGGCGGGCCGAGGCCGTTGAGCGACTTCCTGAAATGTAGCAAGGCGGACAAATCCGCGGTTAGGAGGGCGGCCTGGAGGCTTAACGAGGCGGCCAGGGGGAGGAGGCCTCCCCTGGAGGACTACGTCAAGATGGTGGCGGCTAGGGCGAATCTGCCGGCTCCCGTGATAAGGAGGGCCCTTGAGATCCTGGCCGGAAACAGGAGGGCTGTCTTGGGCAGGAACCCCTGGGTCCTGGCCGCGGCGGCGCTTTGGCTCGCCACCTACAAGGAGTACGGGATGCTGATGCGTCTCGCGGAGGCGGCCGGCGCGACCGTCGAGAGCGTCAAGGGCGCCGCTAGGCGCATCAGGGCATGAGCTCGGGCGTGGACGCGGGCGCGGTGAGGGGGCCTCCCGGGCCGGCCGACCCAGTCGAACGGCTCCTGAGGGAGTATCCGGAGCTGGGCGTATTCGGGGCGGATTGGCTTAGGACGTGGGCGCCCTACGCGGAGAAGCAGATAGTGGGGATAGCCAAGGTTCTGCGGAGATACCCCTGGATGGCTGAGCTGGTAGGGCAAGGGCCGGTGGGCCTCGTGAACCCGTACTCCGTGGAGGCCTACGTCGCCAGGGACGGCTCTGAGGCGTGTATATCGTTATTCGGCGGCTGGGCCTACTGCTCCGCGGATGGGAGTAACGTTAGAAGGCTGGAGCTTGAGTTCAGCCGACTGGAGCCCCACGGGGGCCGGGTGAGGGAGATCTACAGGCCTAAGAGGCGGTCGATATTCGCGAGGGCCAAGGAGTACATACGGATACTGTGAGGCGCGGCCACGAGGAAGGTTAATTTAGCGGGTTCTTCTAGGGGGCTATGCAGAGGAGCGAGTTCGTCGCGGATATAGCCGTAAGGAGGGGGTTCTACTGGCCCTCCTTCGAGATATACGGCGGCGTAGGCGGCTTCTACGACTACGGCCCTCTAGGGGTCCTCACCCGCCGCCACATCGTCGAGAAGTGGCGTAGAACCTTCGTGTTGCCCTATCAAGACATAATGGTAGAGATAGAGACGCCTGTGATAATGCCCGAGGCCGTCTTCAAGGCGTCAGGGCATCTAGAGCATTTCACCGACTACATCGTCACCTGCCAGAAATGCGGCAGGAAGTTCAGGGCGGACCACTTGATAGAGGAGGTGCTCTCCCAGAGGGGGATAAAGCTAAGCCTAGAGGGCCTCTCCGGGGAGCAGCTCGACGAGATAATAGCCAGGTACGATATAAAGTGCCCCGCCTGCGGAGGCCCCCTCGGCAGGTCCGAGAGGTTCAACCTATTATTCAAGACGAACATAGGGCCGTACGCCAACGAATACGGCTATCTGAGGCCCGAGACGGCGCAGGGCATGTTTGTTTCGTTTCCTCGGCTGGCCGACTACATGGGCAGGAGGGTGCCCTTCGGCGTGGCGCAGATAGGCAGAGTTGGGAGGAACGAGATCTCGCCTAGGCAAGGCTTGATCAGGCTCAGAGAGTTTTCGCAGATGGAGATAGAGCTCTTTTTCGATCCGCAGAACCCCGGCTGCCCGTATTTCGCCGAGGTTGAGGGCCTGGAGGTGCCCATAGTCCCCGAGGAGGAGGTGGCGAGAGGGAACACCGAACCCCAGTTCCTCACGGCGAGGGAGATCGTGGCCAGGGGCCACGCCAACGAGTGGATGGCGTTCTTCATGGCGCTTTCGGCCAAGTTCCTGAAGGAGCTGGGTGTGCCTCTTGAGAGGCAGAAGTTCCTGGGGAAACTGCCGCAGGAGAGGGCTCACTACAGCGCCAAATCCTACGACCAGATGGTTCTCACGGAGAGGTTCGGCTGGGTCGAGGTGTCCGGCCACGCCTACAGGACCGACTACGACCTGTCCAGACACGGCGAGTACAGCGGCCACGAGATGCACCTAGAGCGGAGGCTCAAGGAGGCCAGGGAGATAGAGGAGGTCAGAGTCTACCCCAATCCAGGCGCGTTGAGGGAGAAGTACGGCGATAGGATCGGGGAGGTCATCAAGGCCGTGCAGAAGAACTCGCAAATGATCGCCAAGTCCCTCGCCAGCGGCGCCGAGAAGGTCGAGGTCGAGGGCTACGAAATAACGCGGGATATGGTCTTCCTGAGGCGCGAGGTGAGGCGCACAGACGTGGAGAAATTCGTGCCCCACGTCGTCGAGCCCTCCTTCGGGCTCGACAGAATTCTCTACGTGGTGCTGGAGAGCGCCGCCGTGGTGGAGGACGGCAGAAAATACCTGAGGCTTCCCTCGGACATAGCGCCTATAACCGTCTGCGTTCTGCCCATAGTCAAACGGCGCGACTACGTCGCAATAGGCGCCGACTTGGCGAGGAGGCTCTGGCGCGCCGGAATAACTGCGTTTTATGACGACGAGGGCACCATAGGCAGCAGATATGCCAGATGCGACGAGATAGGGACGCCGATAGATGCGACCATAGACGAGACGACCCCGAAGGACAACACGGTGACCATAAGGGATAGGGATTCGCGGAGACAGATCAGGCTGGATATCGGCAAGGTAGTCGAGTTCGCGGCCGAGATCAAGTCGGGAGTGCCTTTCGACGAGGCGTCCAAGCGCTTGGGCGGCATCCCGTTCAAAGCTTAAATAAACACCAAGCCGTTCTTACTGTATGGGCGAGATAGAGAGGGGCCGCAAGGTCCTAGTTCCGCCGTTTCTGAAGCCCCAGAAGGAGGAGAGAAAAGCCCTCAGGGAGGAGAGGCGGTTGAGAGCTAAGGCGGTCGACGAAGTCGAGAGAGGCAACGCCAAGATCAACAAATCTGTGGCTGAGGAGTACGGGTCGGTCGAGGAGGTGGAAATAGTCGGAGGCGAGAAGAGGAGGACCTTCAAGGCGCTCGCTGACGAGAAGGTGCCCCAACAGGAGGTTTGGGTCAACCCCGAGGACTTAAAGTCGCTCGGCATAGCCGAGGGCACCATAGTCACCGTGCGGAGGATTAAATGAGGGGTGTCCTGAGGGGTTTGGCCGTCGTGGTCGAAGACGTCGAGGAGGCCCGGAGGCTGTACAAGAGCGGGTTCTACGGGAAGTTTCTGCTGAAGGACAAAGTCAAGCTGGAGGAGGTCGACAAGATGGAATCGCCGCTTGTCCTATCGCTGTACGAGGCCCTCTATCTTGCCGAGAGGGATCTGCTGGAGGTCTACGACGGTGAGAGAAGGATAGATATAGATGAACTTAGAAAAATAGGCGAGAACAATCTAAGGAATTTTGACGAAATCTATTTGATATATAAATATTTTAGAGATTTAGGATATATAGTTAAGTCAGGCCTGAAGTTCGGCGCCTTGTTCTCGGTTTACGAGAAGGGGCCTGGGATAGACCACGCCCCCATGGTCGTCGTGTTCCTAGAGCCCGACCGCGGCATCAGCGCCACCGATATAGCCAGAGGCGGCAGGCTTTCGCATTCGGTCAAAAAGACGTTCACGCTGGCCACGGTGTTAAAACCAAGCAATGAGGTCGCGCTGGTAGGATTCAGGTGGGCAAAGCTCTAGTCGATTTTCAGCTCCGCGGTGCCCACTTCCCCTGCCTTTATCGCCGATATTTGGAGCACGCCGTCTTTGTATATCGCCCTGGCGCTGTCCACCCTAAGCCTGAACGGCAGCTCTATACGTCTCTGTATGGGGAAATTGGCCGCCCTCTCCCTGATGACGGCGCGGCCGGGCACGTCGGAGTTGGGCAACGCGGTTATCTCCACTGCGTGCTCGAAGAGCTTGACCTTTATGGAGTCTTTCCTGAAGCCCGGCAGGTCTACCATGATCAGCAGGTTCTCGCCTTGTTCATATATGTCTACGTCGGGCTCGCGCTCTATCTTGCCCACGTTGGCCGTATAGAGCTCTTTCAACCCTTCTTCTATCTTTTTTATAGGCTCCATATAGCCTTTAGGGGAGTCCTCTAAATTGGACCCTTTAAACAATTGAGATATTTGAAAAGTATTCCTGTATCACTTTTTCTGCTTCTGGGGCTTTACCTCCCCCACGATTTGGCCGTACATATTTATCGGGAATTGATAGCCGCATTTGGGACACGCTATGCTGAAGCCCATGTTGTACCAGCTCTCCCCTATCTCCACCTCGAACACATGTCCGCATTTGGGGCACTTGGCCTTCACCTTCAGGGTGCGCTCAGGCACTCCGCCGGCATATTCCCAATCCTCGGGGAAATTCCATTCCTCGCCCTCCGACATGGCCCTCCCTCAAACGCGTTTTTAAATAATTAACGGGCGACGGTTTTTAATAGGGGACCAAGAGGGCACGTGTCGCTTTCCCGCTACGTCGAGGAGCTGGAGGATCTCCGCGTCTACGATCCGCCCTACGAGGGGTTCCGGATAGCGCGGGCGCTTAAGGAGACGGAGGGCTCGGCGACGCCGTACTTCAGAGAGGTGGGGCCGGGCGTCGACGGCGTCGGCAATTTGATCGACAGGAGGTCTAAGCTCCTGAGGATCTTGGGCGCGCGTAACGACGAGGAGGCGTACAGGGCCTTGCTCTCCGCCGAGGACGCCCCGGGCAGGCTCGACGTGGTGGGCGCCTGGGCCGACGACTACAAGACGGTCGACACGTTACGCAAGCTCCCGCTGGTGAAGTACTACGAGAAGGAGGCGGCTCCGTATATCACCTCCGCCATCATCACGGCCAAGGCGCCGGACGGAGCCTACAATGCCTCTATACATAGATTCACCCCTATAGACGACGATAAGGCCGTCGTTAGGCTGGTTCCGCGGCACCTATACACCATATACCGTAGATGGCTGGATGCGGGGAGGGACACGCCTGTGGCGGTGGCGTGGGGGGTCCATCCGGCGGTCCTGCTGGCGGCGGCCTCGTCGCCCCCATATGGGGTCTTCGAGCTCGCCGTGGCCGCCCGCCTCCTGGAAGGCCTAAAGGCCGTCGAGCTGGACAACGGGACCTACGCGCCCTATCTATCGACGGTGATAATGGAGGGCTACATAACGGGGCAGCTGGCCGACGAGGGGCCCTACGTCGATGTGGTGGGCACCTACGACGTAGTCAGAAAACAGCCCGTGGTCAAGATAGAGCGCATATACGTGTTGAGGAGCTCCGCCGTTGTGCACTACCTACTGCCGGCAGGCTTGGAGCACCAGCTGTTGATGGGCTTCGAGAGGGAGGCCAAGATATGGCGCGCCGTCTCCTCGGTGGTCCCCAAGGTGGTTAAGGTCAGGCTCACTCAGGGCGGCTTCGGCTGGATGCATGCGGTTATCTCCATAAGGAAGAACGTCGAGGGCGACGCCAAGAACGCCGCCCTAGCCGCATTCGCGGCGCATCCCAGCCTGAAGCACGTGGTGGTGGTCGACGACGACATAGATCCGGATGACCCGCGCGACGTGGAGTGGGCGCTGGCCACGCGTTTTCGGGCTGATAGGGGGCTGTTCGTGATACCCTACGCGCGCGGCTCGACGTTGGATCCGATGGCCCTAAACGACGAGGGCCTGACGTATAAAGTGGGGGTCGACGCGACGCGGCCTCTGGATAGAGATCCGCGCATGTTTGAAAAGGCGAGGATACCATGAAAAATGGAACTATCCGGACTGCCGTCTTCCTAACTATAACGTAGGCGAGTTCCGCGTATTTCTTGAGGCGGTCTAGGTGTTCTAGAGTTCGAGTCTTAATGTGGAACGGCAAACGCACCAAGCACAGATGCACAACGGCGTCTTTAGGTATGAAGCATTGCGTGCAGAAACGCGGTAGCTGCCATGTGGAGAACGTAGGCTGGCGTGGTTTAGTATGAAGGCAAGGTAGGCGTACCACCTCAAGGGGCAGCGGAGCCATAAGATATATACTGAAAGCGTATTTTTGGCGATGTCGTATGACCGCGTAGTAGGCGTGGCGGAGACTGTCCGCAGAATAGCGGACGCCGTCTCCGGGGGCGAGGTAGTCGAGATAGAGACGGCGCATGTGTCTGGCGTGTCCTATCTGACCCTGGGCGAATACGGCGTGAGGTTCATAGAGGAGCTGGCGGCGTCGGGGGCCAAGGTAAAGGTCTTCACCACGTCGAACCCCTCCGGGGTTGATATCTCCTCGTTTCTAGAGGTTTCGCGGGAATTTGCGGCCGGCCAGCGGAGGGTGATAGACGCGTTCCTCAAGATGGGCATTTCGCCCATCTCTACATGTGCGCCCTACGAGCTTCTGAGAGTTAAGCCGGGCACGGTGCACGCATGGGCGGAGTCCAACGCCATAACCTACATCAACACGTTTAGAGATGCCTGGTCGGACAAGAACCCCGGTCCGCTCGCCCTGCTGTCTGCTGTGGCGGGCTTCGTGCCGAAGACGGATATGTACACGTCCGAGGGGAGACGGCCCACGGCGAGGGTCCACGCCAAGATCGCGGCCGACCCTCTCAAGGCCGGACTGATAGGCGCCTATATCGGCGAATCTCTCGGCTCGGGCATCCCGTACATCTCGGACCTAACGCTAAACGGCGAGGAGGCCCGCCGCGAATTCGCGGCGGCCCTCTCAACGTATTCCTCAATAATCTTCGCCGTGTTGGAGGGCGTCACGCCCAACTGGAGGCGCTATCTGGCGGCGGCCGATTTCAGGGATAGGATAACCATATCTGAGGAGGATTTATCAAAATATCTTAAAGACCTAGATAATCCCGATGTAATATATCTGGGCTGTCCCCATTTAGACTTAGAAACTCTATTGAGAATATCCAAGGTCATTTTCGAAAGAGGCCGGACGAAGAGGCCTGTCTACATATCCACATCGCCTGGGGTATACGGCGCCTTGAGAGAGCTGGTGGATAGGCTGAGGGGATACAACGTGCATGTCTTCGCCGGGTCGTGCCTCGTGGTGTCTCCATACACGAGAAGATTTAGGGTCATAGCAACCGACTCCATGAAGTCCGTGTACTACATACCGAGACTTCACGGGGTGAAGACAATACCCTGCGAGACAACTAAGTGCATCGACTATGCCTACGCTTAAGCCCGTAGTGAGAGGCAGTGGGGCTGTGCGGGCGGAGGTCGTGAAGCTGGGCCCTATATCGTTCCTTGGGGATCTGGATCCGGAGAGCGGCGTGATATCCGGCGTCAGGATATCCGGCAAGATCCTCGCGGTGCCCTACGTGAGGGGCTCCACGGTCGGGCCCTACGTGCTCTGGCACGCCGCAGCTCGGGGCAACGCGCCTGTAGCTATAGTGGCGAGATCCGTGGATTTGATGTTGATCACAGCGTCGGCCCTGGCCGGAGTGCCGTTGTTCCAGGGAGAGCTGCCCGAGGGATGTATTGAAATAGATCTGTCGACGGGCGACTATGAGCGCTGCCGATAGGCGGAAGCTGTTGTCGGAGATAGCGCTCTACATACTGGAGGAGGTGTCGGCGAGGGGGGGCAGGGCCAGGGCTAAGTATCTGCGCTCATATAGGGCGCTGGAGTTCTGGGCGGGCGAGGACGTCGCGCGCGACGTGCTTAAAAGGCTCGCCGACGGAGGATATATAAAATTAGAGCCGAATAATACTTTGGTTCTATTAAAAGAAATTTCCACAAAAATGTCTATTAAAGAAATAGAAAAACTCTCATTATCTATTGCAAAATCTCTTTATAAGGCTTAGGAACTCCTCAGGGACGGCGTAGGATCTATCCCCGTAGAGCACGACCCTCCCGGCCAGCCAGAGCACCGTATCTATATGAAGCGGCGGCACCCCGCTCCTCTCCGCTATCTCGCTCCAAATCCTCTGGACCTCCCTATGTCTCCTCAAGGCCTCCTCCGGGCTGGTTCTTATCAAGCCGAGGCATGCCGTCAGCTTGGCCACTCTGTAGTCAACAGGGATGGGGATATCGCTGGGCAGGGCTCTGTCAACTCCCGCGCAGCACATATAGACGTAGTTCAACATCTTCACGGCGAATACCACGGTCTTAGCCTCGCTATCTGTTTCCAGAAGTCTCGCGAGGTCTCTCCACACCTTGGAGAGATTCTCCAGGTCGGGCCTATACTTGCAAATCTTCCCTATCCTCTTAATTCTGGCGCCTCTGCCTATCGCCAAATAGGGGCTTGTTTGTATATATTGCACAAATTCCTCGCAGATATCGTCGCTCCTCTTCCTGGAGAAGAAATCGGCGAAATACTGCCAATGCTCCTCCCCCTTGCCCGCAAGCCTGTAGCTGATCAAGGCGTTCATCATGACCAGCCGCGCCACGTCCTCCACGGCTCTGTTGCCGCAGAGGCGGCATATGGACTTGTACTGCGGATCCTCCCGCTCCAGATCGAGTATCGCCTTAAGCCCTATTCTCCTTAACAGTAGCGCTATCTCTTCTGCGGCCATACTGCACCGGGTTCTTTACTCCACATCCCAAGTTGGTGGGGCAGAGGCCCCAGGAGTTCATGGTCTCGCAGCTGGGTACCGAGTACTCCTTCCTTCCGCCGGCCTGTCCAGCTATATGTTGCACTTGGTAACGGGTGATCCTTTCGTTGAAATCAGGCGCCGATCTGAAGAGGTCGACTATCCGATCTACGTCCCATCCCTGCCTCAACAAGTAGGCGGTTATGGCGAAGCGCGCCACATGCGGGAGATTCTCGCCGCGTTTCAGCGACTCCAGGATCGACGCCATGCAGGGCGGCGTCTCGCCCGCCGGTGCGGCCCTGGCGGCGATAGGCCTGTAGGATCTCAACCTCTCCAGAAGGGCTGATATCTTGTCCATCTTGCCCAGGACGCCCGCTATATATCCTACATCCTCCCTCGAGGCGAGCCTTAGGATCCTCGCCTCGTACGCCTCCTCCAGGATCCTCTCGAAGTCGTCTATGCGCAGAAGGACCCAGCCCTTCACAACGGGCCTATTTATCATGGACCAGTCTGGATCCTGCGGCGCGTATTTGACGTAATATATCCATCTAATCGCGAGAGGGTGGGTTACGGCGAGGATGGAGCCCTTGATTATATCATGGGTGAGGGCCGTCTCTATGCCCAGATCCGCGGCTATTTCGGCCTTGCATTCAAAGGACTGGATGCCCGGCGTGTTTCTGACCCTGAACGTGAATATCTTGCTCTGGGAATCCGCAAACCTCCTCAATACGTACGAGTTCGCCGAGGCCGCGACGATGTAGACAGCCAGCCTGGCCGCGGCGGCTTCGAGCTCTTGGCTCGAGACGCATGGAGCCGGCTTGCCCCTGCGGAGGGACCCCTCGACGATTTGTATTGCCCTCTCAACCGCGGCCTCGGAAGCCAGGACGTTCTCGAGCGTAAATCCGCGGGAGTACAGATATTCCCCCGACTTGTCGAGATAGGGGAAGAGACACGCGAGCTCCTGCGACGTTGCGTGGCAAGACACTGAAGCGTTTACCGCATTAAATAAAAAGCTGAGGTCCGCCTTGGGCATAGGCCTTAAGGCTAAAAAGACGACATACCGTATATTACGTGAGGACTTACTCCATGGAGCCAGGCGATATATTTAGGGTAGAGGGTCCTGCGAAGATCGACGTGCTGGAGGGCGCCGTATATGCCGTCGGCGTGCTCTACACCGGTGGGAGCCACTTCACGGTGTTGAGGGCCAGAAGGCTTGCGTTTAAGGCGGTGGATAGGGCCAAGATAAGCGTGGTGTTGGGCCCCAACGCCGTTCTGGAGCGGGCGAGGCCCGAGGAGGAGGTGCTCGACGAATGGGAATCCGCGGCGTCCGGCATGGATCTAAACGGGATCACCATGGTTGTCGGCGCCATCGACGTGGGCAAGTCGACCATGGCCGCCGTGTTGGCCAACAAGGCCTTATCGCGCGGCCTTAGGGTGGCCGTAATAGATGCCGACGTAGGCCAGAACGACATAGGCCCTCCCACCACCATATCTGCGAGCAGAGTCGTCAAGCCCATCACGAGCTTGAGGCAGATACAAGCCGAGAGGTCGGTGTTTATGCAGTCGACCAGCCTCGAGAGGATATGGCCCCGGGCGATAGAGGCCATAGGCAAATTGGTGCTCTATGCACAACAGATATGGTCGGCCGACGCGGTGATAATAAATACGGACGGTTGGATATCGGGAGAGGAGGCTGAGGAGTACAAGAGGGCTTTATTGGCCAAGATAAGGCCTAAAAACATCGTAGCAATCAAGGTGGGCAACGAGCTCGACGGCATACTGGCGGGCTTCTCGGACGTGGTATCCGTAAGGCCCCCGCCTGCGGTCGGAACCAGGACTAAGGAAGATAGAAAGATACACAGAGAGATGAGCTACGCGCGGTTTATATTCCCCGTGAGGGAGGTATCGGTGGACCTAAACAGAACGCCTCTATGCAATATAGGCCTCTTCCGAGGGCTCGACCTGGAGGGCCAGTTCAGGGCTATGCTGTCGCGCACGATCAACGCGAGGGTCATGTACGCCAACCAGCTCGGCTCCACGTTATACGTGGTGACAGACCAGTGGATCGTCAGGAGGCTCAACTCGTTCAAGGTCTTCGGATTCCCCGAGGGCTTCGAGAGGGGCTTGTTGGTCGGCGTCGAGGACCGCGAGGGGTTCTTGATAGGGTTGGGGGTCCTCAAGAAGATATACTACGATAGGAAGAAGGCCGTGGTGTACATGTCTTCGAGGACCGAGAGAGCCCTGCAGAAGGCCGCCTGTCTACGCGTCGGGTTCGTTAGGCTCAACGACAATTTCGAGGAGGCGGAGAGGGTGGCGCAACTCCTGAGATATGATTTATATACGTACGCGCAGAACGGCACGATGAGGGGAGCGGGCAGCGCCTGATCTATGATGTCACCATCTCAAGCCGACTCTCCTCCTCGGCTCTTCCGCTGAGGAAGAGATCTAGGGTTCCGAGAAACGTGAAGTCGGTTAGATAGACCTCGACGAGCTCGGGCCTTAGGTCGACATACCTCAAGATGGTCCTATCGTCGTTGTTTAGTTGCGGCAAATTGGCTACGTTGAAGCCTGTTATAAGAGGATGTGAAGCAGGAAGTATAATAATTCTAATTTCCTCATTTAAATCAATTGGTTTATTATACATCTTCTTTATTAGATCACCTTTATTCTGTTTTATCTTAATTATGGCGTGCTCCCTGGAGACGTATCCTATCTCGTCGACAATAGAGACGGACGGATGCGTGTGCCCCATGACCAGGACATCGGCCCTCGCTAAGTCCTCGGGGCGAGGCTTGGCGTGCCCGTGCAGCAACAAGGTAGTTCTAACGCCGTCCAGCAGCACCCCTCTGCCGTCGGCCAGATAGACGCCCTCTATGGCCTGCGAGATCTCGTCGAGCAGACCGTCGTGGTTGCCCGGAATTAATATCACCCTTTCGTACAGCCTCGCGAGCTCCTTCAGGAACTGCCTAACCTCAGCGGCCGTCTCCCGGGGAGTAGGCAGCTCGTGCTTCACGTCGCCGAGTATCGCCAACGTGTTGGCTCCCGCCTCCTCGCCCCACCGCCTCAAGTCGTCGAGAAGTCTATTGGTCTGGCTGACGGCCCGTATACCTCTGAGCCTCAACTCGGCCTCGTAGCCGACGTGGGTGTCGGCCACAAGCAGTATGTTCTCGCCGTCAGCCCTGAGGACAACGCCCCTCACGCCCCTTCATGGTCCTAACTATTTAACCTTCTCGCTATATCCACAGCCGCCTTGACCATTTTGGCAACTCCCGCGCTCCTCAACTTGATGGGATCGACGCCGCTTGCTCTATATATGCGTAATTGCTCATCGAAGGGAATTGAATAAACTTTACTATATTTACTATATAGTATAATATATTTTAATTTGGGCATTCCGATCACCATGTTGACCAACACGCCCAATTTCCTCCCTCGGGCTAGCTTCAGGAAGGCCTTAGCCGACTCCGCCGTATATGGATCCTCGTCTGCTACGAACACAATATTTCTACAGGATAGATAGAGGGAAAGCAGTTCTCGGTCGCTCAGCTGGAACGCTGGGAAGTCGTAGACTCTTATATGTCCCTGTCTATCTATTAAATCTGTTCTAATATCTATATCAGTTTTTATTCTATATGGTATCCTTGAAATATTTATAACAACAATATTTTTTTGATAAATATATTTTAAAACATGGGCCATGATGATGCTGAAAGTGGTCTTGCCGGTCCCGCCTCTGGATCCCGACGTGACGCAGATATCCACGAGCTATACGGTAGTTAAAAGCTACGTTGCTTTTTAAGGCACCAGCTGTTGTGGACAGCCTGGTTGAATATCTCTACACGTCGGGGGAGATATCGTTAAAAGAGTTCATAGACCTTCTAAGCTATAATGTATTTAAAAGAATTGTAATAGCATTTAAGATATATTATAGAAGAAAGATAAACTATCTATGACAGAATGAATCAAAGGATTTTCTTTCAGTTAATTCCATCCTATAGCCGTCTTCGCCGTCGCTGTAATAGTTCCTAAGTACCTCGACTATTTGAAATCCAGCCTTTTTATATAGATCTATAGCATTTTTATTGCTCATCCTAACCTCTAAATAGATTTTCTCAACTTTTCTATTTTTCAGGAGCCTTAACGCGGTGCAGAGAAGGGCCGAACCTATGCCCCTACGTCTAGCCTCTTGCCTTACCGCGATGGATATTATATGGGCCGCCGATCCCTCTACACAAGTAATGATATATCCCAAGACTTTATTATTTTCAATATATATATATGAATTTTCATAACAAAATGAACAAAGGAATTTAAGTAAGTCAATACTATATATATCTTCTTTTTTAAACGAGTCAAGCTCCACCTCGTAGATCCCGTCGAGCCTCTCCGGGGAGCAATGCTCCAGGGGCACCTCAACCCACTGGACACGGCATTTATAGGCGTTGCGTAGCGCTTCTTGTCTATAGCTGATATATTGTCGTTAGGGGCTGACTAGCGTGCTTAACGTCATAGACTCGCCTTTCAGCCCGTCGGGAGTCACCCATCTACATAGGCTACACCGTGCGCTTGGGTTCAACAAGGAGCTCGCCCAGATCGCCGATCTGTTCGAGCTAATCGCCAAGACGCGTAACAACGTCCTCGCCGTGGTCGTGGCGCCCTACGGCTACGGTAAAAGCGAGTTCCTAGACGAGGTGCAGAGGGAGGCGGATTCGAGAGGCTTAAAGACGGTGCGCGTAGCCCTGTCGCATACCCTCAAGGAGGACGTGTTGAGAAGCCTACAGGGGAAACGTCAAGGCGATCCCCTGGTGGTGTTGATAGACGAAGCCGACGAGCTGTCGAGGATAGCGGCCATGCATAGATTGGGCGCCCTGTCAAACGACGAGTTTAGACAGGCGGTGATAGATCTGGCATCCATAGTGCGGGCGTTGCTCGAGCCGAAGAACTACCCGCACGTGCTCGGGAACCCCGAGAACTACGACAGGGTGTTGGTGATAGCGGCGCTGACGCCTCAAGTCTACTACACTATACTCAAGAACGTGGTGCCGGACGTCTTCGACATAACCACCGGCAGAGTCTACAGGGAGATAGTCCTCGACACCCGGTATCCGTTCTGGCTCTTCGTCGAGATGGTGGCCTCTCGGCTGGAGACGTACGTCAAGGCAGAGAGGCCTAACAGGCTCTGGCCTTTCACCCTCGGCGAACTGGCCGCCTTGTACAACATGGCTTTAAAGAAGGGCGAGGTCAGCCCGAGGTATTTGTTGAAGCTAGCCGCCAAGCTGTTCGAGCTGAAGAACAAGGGGAAGGGGCTTGCCGAGTTGGCCGAGGAGGAGGGAATATATATACAGAATAAAGAGATTGCCGAGTATGTATTATCTGGGATACCGTTAATTAATATAGAGGAAAAATATATAGATATTTTTAAAAAGAAGTATCTATATAAAATACCTTTTAGCGACAAGGAGGCGGTGGCTGTCGTCAATAGATTCCTCAAGCTGAAAGGCAAGGAGATAAGGCCTGCAGACGAGAGATCTGTGTCGTATGAGCCGAATCTATACTACTCGGTGATTGAGGACGGCGAGTTGGTGATATACTTCGTCCACGACGAGAGGCCGGAGGAGCTAGGCGAGTACCTACTAGGCGAAGCCTATGTGGCGAGCGAAGACGTAGCCCCCCTCTCCGGCGGTAAGGAGGATATATATAGAATAAGCAAGGAGCTATTAAGCAAGCTCCAAGATCCCCAGCAATTTCTTGATGAAGTGGAAAAAATTCTTAGCTTGAACGGAATAAATATAAAACTTTGTTGTGGAAAAGCCATATGGTATAACAACTTAGGATTTAGAGAGCTGATATTATTAATATATTTAGATAGAGAGAATGATATAAATATCATTAAGAATTTTATCAGAAAAATAATAATAGAAGGAGCGCTGGATGAATACGGGATAGACTATATTATAGCATATATATTTTCCAACATACTACTAACAGATGATATAGCGACATCTATTTCTCCTCTGCTTAAAATTAGCTGGAAAAACCTATATATAGATACAGCTAATAAATATATTTATCTAAACATTTATGGTGCAGATAAACTAGATAAGTTGAAGGACGAAATTGTTAAGTTCCAAATAAACAAGATAGTCGGCGATGGCGCCGGGTCTCTAGAGATGTTGGAGAACCTAAAGCTGTATAGAGAGAAGGCGCGGGACGACGTGCTTAAATACACCCTTGCGCTACGGAGAGTCAAGGAAAGGAAGGAGCTGTCCCTATTGAGAGTTGCCGAGCAACTGGTCTCGGGCGAAACGCCCGAGGGAATGGCGGCGTACGGCAAGGTTGTCGATATACTCCTCAGGGGCTTAAACAGCGAGATGCACGAAAAAGAGCTGAGGTCGCTCATAGGCAGACTCTTCCCGGTGAGCCTCTGGCGGGATCTGCGCGAGGACGACTTGATAAACCTCATGGTCTATACCGGCCATCTGATCCCCCGAGGCGACAAGACCTATGCGAAATTCAACATGGAGGACGCGCGTAGATACCTAGAGGCTTTGTCGAAGGAGCTAGGCGCCTACTCCGAGATCGCGGTCCATCTCAAGAGCAAGATATTCGGCGAGATAAAGCTCTCCAGAAAGCTCGAGGTGGAGAACATCCCGCTCGACTTCAGAGACGCAAGGGAATATGCCGCGCTGGTAATTCGCTACAAGAAGGCGTTGCTCGACGCACAACAGAGGGCGGCCGCCTTAAGGAGCGAGCTGGAGCGGGAGCTCAAGGCCAAGCAGGAGCTCGTGGCCGCTCTGGAGAAACTCGCCGAAAGGATGCCGCAGAGGATCAAGTACATGACGCCGGACGAGAAAACTCTGGAGAGGGAATCTGCCATACTCAAGGCGGTGGAGGAAATCACGGAGGTCTGGAAGGGCCTATATCCGCTCGCGCAGGAGCTCGGCAAGGCTATATCCATAGAGACGGATCTCGAGCTTCTCTTGAGCTTGCCGGAGCCCTGGGTCGCTGACTATCTCGCCGCGTTGAGGCTCTACTCGGTCAAGCTGAGGGAGGAATACGAGACGTATAGGAAGGACGCAGAACGCCGGAGAAAGGCAACCGAGTGGGCGAAGGTCCGCCTGGGAATATCCGAGGGCGTCGATGAGGTGTTGAGGAGAAAGTCCGAGGAGTTGCAGGTGCCGTATAGGCTTCTCTACGCCATAGCCTCGCGAGGACCAGGGGCCGATCTGGACCCTGAAGCTCTCGCGTCTGAGGTCTCTATGGAGATCGACGCCGTCTCTAAATACCTGGAGGCGCTGGCCGAAAAAGGCTTGATAGCCAGGAGGTATGTCTCCTAGGGTATTGGTCATAAGGGACGGGGGGCTTAGGCTTGAGGGCGAGGTCGTGATAGACGCCAGGCCGCCTTACGACTTCTACGACGCGGTGATACTCGAGGGAAGGGAGCTACGCTCCTTGGTGGCGGTCGGCGAGGCCAGGGGGGACGCGGCCGTCGGGTGGGGCAAATACACGGGGAGGCCGGTCGCCGCCCTCCTCAACGGCGTGTTGTACATAAGGGCGGTTCCACTGACGTTATACCAAGAGGCGGGCTATCTGGAGCGCGAGCTCTTCGTGGAGGAAGGAGCCGACGTAAAGAAGCTTGTGGAGAAGCTGAAGAGGATCGTGTTGGAGGAGAGGCGGAGGTACAAAAAATCGTCGTCGTTGTTGGCGCTACAGAAATTCGCCGACGGCGCCGCCCCGTTGCCGAGCTATCTGGCCGACGCCCTAGGCCCCATCACCAGGGATATCGCCGCCAAGGTGTTGGAGATGCTCTACGGAGAAATATACTGATGAAGCAGCTTGTATCCGAGATACTGCGCCTCGCCGAGATAGAGATACCTAGATATAGAGATAAGCTAGCTGAGTTAACGAACAACTTAGATGAATATAAAAGGGAATTGGTGGTGAGGCCTCGATATATGGATACGCCCGACTATACCGCGATAGACTCCGGATATGCGGTGGTTCAATATAGATATCTAAATATAGCATCAATAGTGGTAGTCATAATAGATAAATACATAAAAACAGAAACAATATTATTTAGTTTTAAAAGAAATGAAAAAATAGATTTGAATAATTATATTAGAAAGCAGGAGTTGATGCGGGCCGAGAGATACGGCGGATATGTTCTGTCCGACGGCCCGATATCGCCCTACTTGAGGGAACCTAGGGGTTTTGTAATAGGCGTCTCGAAGGATCCGGTGGCCCCTAGGTACTGGAGAGGGGTCGGCGGCCGCGCGGGCGAGTGGTTCAAGGAGATATCGGGCTACGTTTCAGAGCTCTACGGAGCCGAGATTCTGCTTAGGGGCGAGCCGCCGGGCTCCATGCTGAGGCCCGTGAAGCTCGGCAGATATCTTGTTACATATATAAAGGGAGATTCTGTCTTCTATGTGGAGTTTCCCGAGTATATACCTCAGGAGGTCGTGTCGTCGTTCTTTAGATATGGATATCCCATTAAGCTGAGAATAGCGCATAGATATGCGAAAATCACGCGGGAGTACTTGAGGACGGTCAAGACCATAGCGCCTAGGCTTCTAGATATATCTATAAAATATAGAGAATATCTATAATCCATTATAGATATAAATTAGATTTGCTATAGCCAAATTAACACAATCATCTAGGTCCAGTTCGTATTTTTTACAAATATCTTTGAGCGCTTTATACTCGGACGGCTTGAGCGAAATCACCACGCGCTCCATATGTCGATTTGGTGTATATATTAAAAGACGAATTGTTAAAAATGTATACGTCTACTTTAGTAGGCTTGTTATCTGCTGGAGCTTGTTCTTAACCTCTTCGAGCTCTTTGCGCAATCTGTCGTTCTCTGCCTTGAGCCTCTCCACCTCTCTAGACATCTCCTCTTTCTCCCTCCTTAAGGCCTCGCAGTCCGGCGCCGTCTGTCCGCATCTGTCGCTTCTGACCCAGTATATGAGCTCCGTCTTGTCCTTATTCCAAATCACCTCGCCCGTGTCTGGATCCACAAGCAGCTCCGTGGATATCATGAAGATATCGCCGCGCTCCAGCTTGTGTCTAGGCACGGCCTCCTCGAAGAACCACCTCTTCAATCCGTCGAAGAGCTCTCTGGAGGTATCTCTGAACTTCTCCGAGTCTCTGATACGCGTGAAGATATTTTCGCCGTCCGGCCCGAACTGCTCTCTGAGCGAGCCGGCGACGGCTCCGAAGAGCAACTTGAAGAACTCAGGCCGGCCGCCGGGGCCGTAACGCCCGAAGAGCCTGCCGGCCGAGGTCTTTCCCGTGTTCCATCTGATCAGCAGAAGCTTCTTGCCTTCCCGAGTGACTAATTCAGACCTGACCTCCCCCCTCTCTTCCTCTCTCACCTCCTCTCCCATGGAGTACATGGAGCACGTTTTTAATATTGAATCGGGATCGCGGTGGTGTATTATAACATACATAGCGGCCCCTTGGCCAAGGGATGCGATATGTGCCTAGTGGGAGCCAAGGCCGTTATCTTCATCACGGGTCTGTGTAGATATCGCTGTTTCTACTGCCCGGTGGATAGGGAGAGGTTCGGCAGAGACGTCATATACGTCAACGACGTGAGGGCGGACACCGTCGGCGATGTGGTTCGCGAGGTCGCCGCGTCGGGTGCCGCCGGAGCTGCCATAACGGGCGGAGACCCTCTAGAGGTCCCCGAAAGGGTTGTCGAGGTCTCATCGGCGCTGAAGCGCGAGTTTGGAAGGGGTTTCCACATACATCTATACACCCGGCCGACGAGTCTGAACAACACGACAACAAACGCCCTCATAAACTCCGGAGTTGACGAGGTGAGGCTCCATTTCTTAAGCTACGGCGAAGTGTCGGGGAGGTTGCACCACATAGCCGCGCTTAAATACGCCGGACTCTCCGTGGGCGTCGAGATCCCGGCGATCCCCGGCCTCGAGGCGAGTATGTCCGGAGCGATAAACGCGTTGGCCGAGCGCGGGCTGGTGGACTTCGTGAACATAAACGAGCTCGACGTATCTGACAGCAACATAGAGGCCCTGAGGAGCCTCGGCTATAGGGTGAGCAACGGCTCGGCATATGGCAGCGTCGAGGCGGCCAAAAGGCTCATGGGGCTGTTGGAGGGAGTCCCCGTCAATATATGTAGAAGCAGGACAAAGGATTTGTACCAGATAGGTGCAAGGATCTTCAGGGAGGCTATGTTCTCGGCGGCCCCCCCGGAGCGCGTGCAGGACGACGGAACTATAGAATATACAGAGCACGGCGTGCATCCAGGCCATAGGCTCGCCGGGAGGATCAAGGTGAAGATGAGACTTGGCGGGAAATACCTCGAGATCGCGTAGGTGTTTTTAACCATCAACACGCTACATGAAGCTGTATCTAGCGCTGGTGGCCGTAGCCATAGGGGTCTACGCCTCGGCCGTCAACGGTACGAACTCCACGACCCCCGCGGGGGTTCTGGACAATATAAATAATATAATAAATAATTGGTTAAATCTAGGCACAAATTTCTTAGTAAATTTAGAATATACATTGAAATATTATATTGTTAAGATATCGGAGGTCGTCGCAATCATAATGGCCATGGTCGGGGCTTTCCTCTACTTTACCAGGTTGAGCAGATATACTGGCCGCGGGCTGCTCATAGGCGCTGTGTTGCTGTACCTCTTCGCCGAGGTCTTGAAGAGCATATAGGGCCACGTGGCCCAACGGCTGGTAGCCGCCCGGCGCCGTCGGAAAGCTTTAAAAAGTGGGGAGATGTACGTAAAGGGGCCCGTAGCTCAGCATGGTAGAGCGGCGGTGGACCCGGCCAGATCCGCCGAGGCTTTTAACCCGTAGGCGGCGACGCCGGCGGACGTCGTGGGTTCGAAGGGGGGGGGCCCCGAGAGTCCCACCGGGCCCGCCATGGACTCCACGGTTCGTCCCGGCGCCCAC
>Ga0081473_127312_pt1 | contig 22382 bp, 30 predicted proteins | sample CisSprmetagenome_FD_70977 | JGI IMG/M metagenome (GOLD analysis project Ga0081473, IMG submission 70977) | Hypoxic/sulfidic aquatic microbial communities from Cistern Spring, Yellowstone National Park, USA v2 (version 2) | ecosystem: Environmental > Aquatic > Thermal springs > Hot (42-90C) >...
AAATGCCAAAATCTTCCTCTGCCTTTAAAGCTGCTTTATGTATCCCTTTTATTACAGTACTAAAATCAACTCCTCTCCTTGTGTGGGCCTGAGGGTCAAAGAAGACCTCAGCCCTTACAACTTTTTGAGAAGCTGCTTTTTTAAAATATGCATAAGCTAGATCATAGAAGTCCTGCTCATCTACAAGCGAGCTAACCCCTAAGTAATAAAGGTCAAGGAAAGACTGAAGATCCTTAAACTTATACGCGCTTTTTACGTCTTCTATGCTCTTATAAGGGAGCTTTATCCCGTTCTTCTTAGCCTTCTCCAGCATCATCTCAGGCTCAAGAGTCCCTTCAAGGTGCAGGTGAAGCTCAGCCTTTGGAAGCTTTGAGATAAAATCAGACAAATTTTTCATAAAGAATTTATTCCTCGGAGGGTAATAAATCTTTGTATCTTTATCATTTATTTAATTCTGACCTCCTCACGCCCTGAGGGTGAGGGTTCCTGAGGTATTAAGGTTACAAAATGAACGAAAGCATCGCCTCTTCTAGAGGGGTAAAATTTTAGTAAAAAACATTGTAAAGCGTATTAAACTGTGTCCCGAAAGGGAATGCCCGTGAGGGCTCTACATATCCACGAGTCCGTTGAGGATATGGTTAAGTGGCTGAAGGCACAGCCCGTGTCCATTGCTGGACGAGCGGAGCGGCTGGGTAACTACTAGCTATGAAGTAATGAAGATGATCGCGGTAAACCACAAACCCATGACCCGCCTTGAATGAACCATCGCCTTTTAAGGCGGGGAGGATGTCAGCCCTCTTAAAATGTCAGCCCACGTTGTACGCTATTATTTTTGTTTCGCTCATTTCTAACATTGTATATTTTACCCCCTCCCTTCCTATTCCGCTCTTTTTAACTCCCCCAAAAGGCAGGTTGTCAAACCTAACTCTTGTCATATCGTTTATGATAACGCTACCTGCCTTGATCTTTGATGCCAACTTCTGACATCCTCCCCGCCTTAAAGGGCTAGTTTTTCTTTAAGGCGGATCATAGGTTTGTGGTTTACCGCGATCATCTTCATTACTTCATAGCTAGCAGGTGCGAATCGCACCCACCCCGCTCCGCTCGTCCAGCGATAGACCACGGGCTGCGCCTTCAGCCACTTACCCCTATCCTCAACGGACTCAGGGATATGTAGAATGTTTATTGCCCCGTTCAGATCAGCGTTTATTACCTTCCCTGTGTGAGGACACTTAAACAAGCCTCTTTCAATCCTTCCGTTTTCGTGAATTTCCCCACACAGGGAACACTTCTTAGATGTATTTTCTTCATCAACAAGCTTGACCTTTATTCCGTATTCCTCTGCTACTTCCTTGATCCGCTTTATTATTGCAAGATAGCTCCAGAAGTTTGTATTCCTTTCGTTTCCTTTATCCTGAGCTATGCCCTTTGGGTAGCCGATGTATATTTTTCCTACTCCTTTGTCATACAGTGTCTCTACAACTTCCCTTGCTAGCCCTTCTCTAGCGTTCTTAAGCAAAAGAGAACGCTTTTTGTAAAGTTTTTCAAGCTTCCTGCTAGTTTTCAAGCCGTGTCTTGAAAGCCTCTTTTCTTCTATTGAAATGCGCTTTGTTATCTTCTTGAATTCTGATAGCACTGAACCTCCTTTAAAGATCATCCATGAGCCGTCTTGCACAGCTACAGTTGCAAGGTTTACAACGCCTAGGTCTATCCCTGCTTTCATTTTGCCTTTTGGTTTATTATTTACTTTTACACTCACAGGAATCCTTGCGTACCACTTTCTTCTTATGGTATCATAAAATATTTCAAGAGTTCCCTGCTTGCCAACCCACTTGAGCTTTCCGTTGAATTTAAGCCTTAGGTTAAAGTCCAAAAGATATATTTCGTTTCCTTCAATCCTGTACCTATCATTTCTAATCAAAAGAAACAGACCATCTTTCATTTTATGAGGAGGTTTTGGCTTCATCCACTTAGGCAATTCCCCTTCTTTCTTCTTTTTGCTAAGCTTGAAAAACGATTTCCATGCTCCCGCGTTCTTCCTTGTCACTTGCTCAACGTTTGCCCCATGCAATACAGCTTTATATTTTTCATAAACTATTTTTTCTGTTTTTGCGAAATCGACAAGCTCGTGCCTCTTGTACTGCTCAAACCTCAATATGTTAACTTCATTCCAGCAGTGCACAAATGCCTTGCCGATAGAAGTTAATTTACCTTTGGTTTCCTTTCCAGCAATAATGCGCACTGTATTTGAACGTCGCATGCTATTCTGTTATTTTCATTAATGATATATAAATTATATAATTCGTAATTCATCTCCTCCATGAATGTCGGAGCTTTCTTGTTGATGGATTTGTAATGTATTTTGAATGGAATCCCTATTATTTGACAGTTACATGCAAACCCGCTAAAATATTTACCAGACATTCAAATGCTTGCGTTACAAGCGGTGTAGTTGGTCCCACAATGGCAACTTTTTTGCCAGAAGAAATTTCTAGAATCCTTTTTATGGTCTTGTTGACAATCGTAGTACCCGTAATTATAACAAAGATCGCATTTAAAATCTAGTTTATAATCTGGTAAGATAGCAAAACATCATAAAAGTTTTGATTTACTGTCACGGACGGCGTCTCTGGTAAAAAGATGAAAATTTTTATAAAATTACTTGGGTTAATTATAACCTATCTTTATCTGACAATATTTATATAGTGCATCGTAAAGTGGAAACTGAAGCCTCATGTTTTCATAATCGTCTTTTGAAATTTCTCTGAATCCCAGAGCAGCCGCTTTAAGTCCCTTCGATTCTTCAGGAACGTCCTGAGGGTTGTGAGCATCAGCACCTCTTACTATCTTTGCAAGCTCAAGCAGCGCTGGATCTTTCAACGCATACTTTTTTATTATAGCGTCGAAGCTAACGTATTCAATCCCGTTTTCATAATAGTGATTAAGCTCGACACCTTTAACGTCAAAAGGTATTGCGCCTTCCTTTTCAGCAACTTCAAGAACTTCTTCTTCGGGCACAAAAATGAACTGGGCTTCTTTATCAATGAATTTTTTATAAGCCAAGGACAAGCTATTCTGTCCACCATCGCTTTTTTCCTCGTAACCAATCTCATTTTTTATTTATGCAATTCCTATTATAAATATATTTATAAAACAAGAAGCTAAAATAAAATCATGAAAACTGACGTAGTAGTTATAGGCGCAGGTGCTACAGGTCTTCTTACGGCACTTGGCCTAAGCCTCAGAGGCATAAAAGTAACGGATATAGACAGGACAGGTTTGATCAGTGGCACTTCAGGCAGGATGATGGGCTTTGGTCCTGTAAAATAAGCATCTGGAACTAACCCTTTTTTTCTTTTATCAGATCTGCATATTCTTTTTTAGATTATCAACTAGTTTTGATGACCTTCTGTCCTGCCATACTATTACGTTATGCAGAGGGGTTCCAGTTCCTTATCTCAAACTACTAGACTTTCCCTCTGATTGGTAACCCCTATAGAATCTATTTTATTTACATTAACGTTACTTAACTTATTTTAATCACTTCCTTTATACAAGCCTTTACGTTTTGCCAAATTTCAATTGGATCCTGCTCTATCCAACCAGGTTTTGGATAGATCTGAGTTTGCTCTTTAGATGCAAAGTATTCTAACGATCTTTCTCGTGAAAAAGTGCTACCTTTGTATTTGTTGTGCCTTGGTCAATCGCCATTACGTATTTTTTATCTGCCACAAGTAATTATGGATTTTATAAAAATTTAAGCGTATCTACTTTCAAAAAATTCTTTTTGCGTTATAAAATGTTAAAATTTTAAACAGTTTGTTCATTTTATATTCAAAAATATATGGATTAAAATAACAATATTTATATAACAAAACGTTGAAAGAGATCGTATCATGAATCCTCTTTTATTTGGTCACAGAGGAGCAAGGGGCATGGCTCCAGAAAACACAATACCTGCTTTTGATTTAGCATTGCAGTATGGAATGGATGGAATTGAACTCGATGTACATGAATCTGCTGATGGCGAAATAATAGTTATGCACGATGAGCTGGTTGACAGAACAACTAACGGAAAAGGCTATATTAAAGAAATGACGCTGGAACAGATAAAAGGCCTTGATGCTGGCATAAAGTTTTCGCCTAAATATGCTGGAACAAAGGTCCCTACCCTTTCGGAGGTTTTTGAAAGATATCGCGAGAAATTTCTTTACAAAGTTGAGATAAAACACAGCTACGAATATTACCCAGACATTGAAGAAAAGGTTCTTGAAAGAGTTGATAAATTTAATTTAAAGAAAAACGTGCAAATAATTTCGTTTGATTTTGATTCTTTAAAAAAAGTAAGGGAAATTGATAATGACATTGAGATAGGGCTGATAATTGAAGGAAGGCCCAGATGGTTTATAGATATAGCAAAAAAACTGGAGGCAAAATGGATTCATGCTTTCCATGGTTTGGTTTATAATAAAGACGACGTTATTGAGTTACATAAAAAAGAAGTAAAGCTAGGATTATGGACTTTAAATGAAATTAAAGATATAAGAAAGTTCTGTGAAATGGGAGTTGACGATTTAACGGGGGATTATCCAGACAGGCTTTCAAAAGAATGCAGAAAAGGTTATCATTAAATAAATCTATATGTTGATTTATTGATTTTTCAAGAACCTCTCAGTTAAAAATAATTGAAGATTAAGGTATATATAAACTTAAAATCGAGCTTTTCATTTTTATATTAGTATTAAAATGAGAAACAGTTATTTTATCTTCTATTTTTGGAGATTTTCCTTATTCTTAATTTTAGTAAGTTTTGCAAAATTTTTTTCTAAAATTAATTAATAATAAACCGATGCGACTTTTTATTAAAATGTTAAAAGTGATGATCTTTATAAAGTAACGACTTCTCATAAATTATTTAGTATTGCCTAAAAATAAACATTTAAAAAACAATAGAAATTTTAAAGTTTTTATTTTAAAATAAACCCTCTTTTTCTAGTTTTTGTCTAAGATCAAGCGCTTCTTGCTCTGTCAGATCTTCTGATCTTTCATATGTGTATCCAAAATTTATGCCGGCCAGCTTTGCGGCATACCTGTAACCAGCACTGAAGCCATATGATTTTAATATACTTCTTACCCTGTTTACTTTTTTCTGAAGCTCGAGACCTTTCTTATAATCTCCTTTTTTCATGCTTTCTGTAAGCTGTATAATAAGGCTGGGAAAGACGTTTATGATCAGCGAAACAATTCCAACGCCACCAAGAGTGTAAGTTGTATATATAAGAGAATCGCTGCCTGCAAGTAGCAAGGATTTTTCAGGCATTTCTTCTGCAACCTCCTGGAGATGCCCGACATCTTTGGTGCTGTCTTTATATCCTATAAAGCCATCTATTTTCAGAATTGAAACCACTTGAGCCGGTGTTAACAAGTTACCAAGTTGCTTTTCGTTATAAAGTATAAGCGGCAACTGAGATTTTGATGCGATGTTTTTAAAGTATTCTACAGGGTTTTTTAAAGGGTACACCAAAGGCTGTGTTATAACCGCGTAACCAGCCCCCGCATCTTTAGCGTGCTTTATAAGTTCAAGAGTTGTATCAACGGAGTAAGAAGTTACAAGGACTGAGATTTCTTTTTTACTAACATCTAATACGCTTTCCAGAACCTTTTTTCTTTCTTCAATTGATAGAACAAGCGCTTCCCCTCCTATACCATTTACCATAAATCCATCTACGCCTTTTTCTTCCAGAAGCAATATCGCTTCTTTTAGCGCTTTATAATCAACGTTACCTTTTTTATCAAAAGGTACATAAGGTTCAGATATTGCTCCACCAATCACAGTTATTTCTTAATTATCGAATAAATATAAACGTTTATGGTTTAACCTCTATAAGGTTAAGCTAATAATTAATTTTCATGCTAGTTATAGCCTTATACTGAGTTACTGTGTTGAAGCGATAAGGATTAGAAAGATCTAGGGGTTACGCCCCATTAATTGAGTGCTACTTGCTATGAAACATAAAATATAATAGCGGTGAATAAGCTCTGCATCACTGTCAGGTTTTCAGCACAAGCCAGTACAACTTAAGGAGTAGTGCAAGGCTCAAACTATGACAAGCTTAATTTTATACCGCATTTGTTACCAAAATGACTGCAATAGTTTTTGGTTTATTATATTGAGACTTGTTCTTTTTAACGCTTGTTTATTTTTCGGTTTTCAGCTCTAATTTAAGGTTCTCCAAAAGCTCTATCCCCTGCGTCCCCAAGGCCAGGAACTATATAACCATCTTCATTTATCTCAGGATCAACGGCTACTGTGTAAATTTCTGCACTATTATCTTCTTTGTGAACCCTCTCTATACCGTAATTAGTTGCAATAACTGATGCTATGATCTTCCTTTTTGGGGTTCCTTTTGTGGATACATTTCTTAGAACTGTAGCAATAGTAGACCCAGTTGCTAACATAGGATCCGCTATTATAAGAATATCTTCAGGAAAAATTTTAGGAACCCTGACATAGGTGCTCTCTATTTCAAAGCTAAGAGAACCCTTTGTGTGAGATTCTTCAACTCTTCTAGCACTTATAACTCCCATTCTAGCTCTTTCAAATATTTTAACGAGGCCTTCTGCCATAGGCATCGCAGCTCTAAGTACCTGTATTATAACCACGTGTTCAAGGTCAGGTATTTTAACTCCCTTTGCTTTTACCCCAAGAGGAGTTTCTACATATGTTTCTTGAATATCCATAGATCTAACTATTTCATAACCTATTATCCTTCCTAGCTCTACAAGTCTTTTCCTGAACTCTATCTGATTTGTGTTTTTATCGCGCAGGCTGGTTAATATGGCTTGAGCTAGAGGATGATCTATTATCTGAACCTTTTTCAATATAGCCCCTAAAAATTATGAAAAAACAAGCTTATAGGGATTTCTAAACGCTTTAGCGTCTTTGCTTTTTTCCCAAGGCTCTACGTCTCCTTTTACTACCCTGAATAAAGGGTGTGACTGAGGTTCCCTTTTTTGGTCTTCTTTATACTTTTCGGGATCCCTTTTTTCTAATTTTTTAAGTAAATGCGCATACTCAAAATAGAGCTGCCCAATAGTTACATCGATTTTATCAATTTTTGGATCGTACTTTAGAATTTTTTTAGCGTCGAATTTATAACCTCTCTTTGACCCTTCTACATAAATAAAATAAAGGTATGTTCCAATATAAAGCAGAGGATCGGATGTTTTTTTGAACCTGATTAACTGAGGATGGTTTACGTATGCTTGGGTTTTTCCTATAAGAACTTTTTGAGCAAGAAGTCCTTCTCTCCAAACACCAAGAATTCCCTGTTTATCGAGAAACGATGGATGCAGACTCCAGAGTCTCAATTTATTATTTAATTATTTTAGTGCCTAAAAATCTTATCCTGCTAATTAATAAATTAGTTCTCAATATGTGTCGTTATCCTTGTTTTTATTAATTAAAAGATTAAGTTTGTCTGGAATTTTTAGGTCCCATTTTTTAAAAGCATCTATTATGCTAATATACCTGCAGTCTTCTGAACCGTATAAACTCTTTAGCTTTTCAACATTCCTGCAATAATCCGGATGAAGTTTTTGAATGTTTTCCCAAACCCATTTCGATATTATTGGGAAAACATCTATTAGCGATTCATACATAAGCCATGCTACAAGCCTTATTTCGTGGAAAGCTCCTAAGCCTGTCCTAAGAGGGAGAAAGCTCGTATAAAACTCTCTAGAATTCATCTGGACCCAAACACGGCTGGCCATCGCGTTTGGTAAAATATACCTTGCGTCTTCAGGGTTCATGCTTTTTCTTGCTTCAACATAAGCTTTAGATGTCATATCCAAGTAATTGTTTAAAGAGATATGTTCTTGAGGCAAGACATAACGCAGCTGCCCTTTTAAATAATCTACATACCTCTGACTTTCCTGCCAATAACTTGCTATTCTATGCCTAATTAGCTCATGTGTGAGCGCCCTACTGCCTTCTATGAGCCAGCTGGCCCCCATAAATTCAAAAACGCTGTGATGTCCATCCGTTAAAAAGGATGTTATTCTTCTTGAAACTAGTTCAGGATTTGTTTCTGCCCTTTTTAAAGCTTCTTCAATTTCATAACCTCTATATATTACGTCAGTCATAGCTGCTACAAATTTCTCGCTTCCCCAAGTCTGTAAAATTTTAATTCTTGGCTTGATTATAACAGGCATATAAAAAATTGTCATGAGGGTTAAAAAACTTTTATTTAGACGATTCTAAAAATGAGAATACACCGTAGTTAACCTATATACGTCTGGCTTTTTCTTTTAGGGACATAAGCAAGGAATTGAGAGCCGCGCTATTAATAATTATTTAACACAGCACGGTTTAGTAAAAAAGTTTAATAATCAAAAATTTCTTTCTTAATTGTGAGAGCAGACATAGTTGTTGGTCTACAATGGGGAGACGAAGGTAAAGGTAAGGTTGTCGATTATTTAGCTTCTCTTTACAATGCTGTAGTAAGGTTCAACGGCGGGCCCAACGCAGGCCATACTGTAATAGCAAACAACACTTCTTTTACTTTTCATCACATACCATCAGGAGCATTAAGAGGTACAAAGTTATTCATAGCGCCAGGAATGCTAGTTAACCCAGAAATTCTTAATGAGGAAATATTGTCTTTAAAGCAGCTTGTTTCTTCATTTTATTTAAAGATTGACAGCAGAACTTCGCTTATAACTCCCGCAGACGTGGTGCTTGATAAAAAGATTGAAGAACTTAAGGGCGCTTCATCAATAGGTACAACTCTAAGAGGCATAGGGCCTGCATATTCATCAAAAGCATTGAGAATTTCACCAAGGGTTGTTGATGTTTTAAACGAAAGCTTCGATTTTAGTATTTATAAAAAACTTTACAACGTAGAATTTGAATCTGAGCTGTGGTTAAAAAACGCGAAAAAAACGTTAAAAGATTACGCGTCTGATGTCAGAGAAGAGCTTCTTGAAATTTTAAGCAAACAAGGAAATGTTTTATTTGAATCGGCGCAGGGAACGCTTCTTGATCCTATCTACGGAACTTATCCATATGTTACCTCATCTAACACTACCGCCTCTTACGCGTTTGTTTCATCAGGAATACCTTACAAATATTCTGGAAAAGTAATAGGCGTGCTTAAAGCCTACTCAACACGGGTCGGAAAAGGCCCTATGCCTACAGAAATGTCTGAGGATTTGGCAATGGTTATAAGGGAAGGCGGGAAAGAGTACGGAGCTACAACCGGCAGAGCAAGAAGGATAGGCTGGCTAGACATTCCGGCTTTGAAGTACGCAACAGAAATAAATGGAACAGATGAGATCTTTATAACAAAACTTGATGTTCTTTCTGGGATAAAAGAATTAAAGGTTGCTGTATCTTATAATATAGACGGAAAAGAAGTTGAAAGCTTTTCTCCGCTAGAAAACATTGAGAGCGCTAAAGCCGTCTATCAGAACCTGGATCCTATACCAAAACTTTATGCCAGCGATATTTCATACATAATAAAAAACGGCTGGCGCGCAGCTCCTGTTCAGATGAGAAAATATGTTAGTTTTATTGAAGAAAGTCTCCGAACCAAGATTTCTTATGCATCGCTCGGAGCTGAAAGGGGGATGACCGTTAAGGTTGAATAATCCGCTTTCACCACTAGATGACCGTTATTATGATGAAGTAAAAGGTTTAGCCCAACTTTTTTCTGAAAGATCGCTTTTTTATCACAGGTTAGTTGTCGAGTCTTATTATCTGGCTGAGCTATGCGATAAAGGTATAATAAAAGAAGGTTGCCAAGATTATAACCCAGAGACTGTTTTAAAGAATCTTAAAGAAAACTGGTATGAAGAGATAAAAAACGCAGAAAAAGCTACAGGCCACGACGTAAAAGCCACTGAGCTTTTTCTCAGAAAACACCTTCTTTCTCTTGGGTATAAAAAGCTAGCGCCGCTTGTTCATCTAGCTCTTACAAGCGAAGACGTAAATGCAAACGCTTATGGCATAATGCTTGAGAAAGGCAAAAATGAGATTTTAAAATGCTATATTTCTCTTATTCTTAAGATCTCAGAAATTTCAAGAGCGCATGCTGAAAAAGTTATCCTTGGCAGGACTCATGGTGTTCCTGCTGTCCCCACAACGTTTGGTAAAGAACTTTTATATTTTGCTCCTAGGCTTCTAGACGTCTCAGAAAAAATTATGTCTATAAAGCCTTATGGGAAGCTGAGCGGAGCTGTTGGTTCTTTCAACTCATTTTATTTTATCAACAACAACATAGATTGGATCAAGTTTTCTAACAATTTTATAAAAAGAATCGGTTTAGAACCGCCTAAAATCACAAAACAGAACCCGCTATGGGATAACACGGCCAGGATTTTACAGGAAATAACCCTAGCAAATTCTATAATGAAAGAAATGGCGCAGGACCTTTGGCTTTATAACTCTCTTGGAATAATTCGCTTTAAGAGAAAAGGCGTCGGTAGTTCCACAATGCCCCACAAAGTAAACCCAGTTGAACTTGAAGATGCAGAAGGGCAATGCGAGGTTTCAAATTCTATTTTAAACGCTTTGATTTTCGAGCCTTTGGCTTCTAGGCTTCAGAGGGACCTTTCTGACAGCGCCGTTAGAAGGAACGTTGGCGTAGCTTTTGCGCATTCCTATCTTGCGTGTAAAAGGCTTTTAAGGGCCCTTGACTCCTTTGAATTCGTAGGAGAAGATGTAGATTCGCACATAGAAACTCTATCCGAACCTCTACAGATAGCTTTCAAGCTAGCAGGGGATCTTAGAGCTTATGAAAGAGTTTTTGAAAATATAGAATATATAAAGGAGCTTTCTTCTGAACTTCCTGAGAAACTGAGGGAAAGGTTTAACTCACTCAAACCTTCTACTTATACGGGCCTTTCCAAAAAGCTAGCATTAGACATTTCCGAAAAAGTAGAGAAAAGGGCGAAAGAAATTCTTAAAGAGCTAAACGGTGATTAGAATGCACTACATAAAGCCAAGTTATGAAGAACTCAGAAACCTTGCTTTTACTCTTTACACAAAAATAAGGGAATCAAATTACTTACCAGACGTTATCGTGGGGATCGGCAGGGGAGGCCTTTTCGTGCTAAGGTCTTTACAGGATTTTTTCATTGCTGGAAAGGTTAAGATCCCTTATCTCGTCATAGCTGTTGAAAGGTACGTAGGCGTTAACAGGACTTCTTCCATAAAAGTAAAGTACCTTAACAGCAGAGTTATAAAAGGAAAAAGGGTCTTACTTATAGATGACGTTGCAGATCAAGGCATAAGCTTAAAAGTTTCCAAAGAAGAATGTATAAAGAAGGGAGCGAAAGATGTAAAAACCGCAACACTTCACCTCAAACCATCATCACAATTTGTTCCAGATTTTTACGCCATGGTGACCGATGCTTGGATAATTTATCCCTGGGAACTTTACGAAACTATAAGACAAATAATAGAGGCAAACATCGACAAAGATCCAAGAGAAGTCTACTGGGAACTCACGTCTAAAGCGAACGTGCTTCCTGACGAGTTAGAAAAGTTCAGGCGTATACTTCAGCTAGAGAATAAGAAAGAATTGTTATCATTCTTAGAACTTATGTTAAAGGAACATTAATGTGTTAAACTGCTTTCGAGTTTGTTTTTAAATGCGTTTATATTTCAATCGTTCGATAGTTCCAACATGCAGATCGAAATATCGAGATTAAAACCAAAAAATTGAAGAAGCTAATGGCATGATGCTCGAAGCACTTTTTCGCCAGAGAACCTGCTTTAAGGGCAATGCAGTTTACTACAAAGCTTCTGAGTATCAGACCATAGAAGGCTGGTTGCTAAGGCCAGCAAACTTTAAAAATGGCAAAAAGTATCCAGCTGTTCTTTACATTCACGGAGGCCCGGCTACAACATAATGCGAAAGTTTTCAGCACAAGTTTTATGTCCTTTCAGATGGTTTTTGGCTTTACATTAACCCGCGTCGCAGCGCAGGTTATGGGAATCCTTTAAGGATTTGCGACGCTGGTACAGAATCAGAGATTATCAGGACCTCATGGAAGGACCTGATTACTTAATAAAGAATTTTAGTTTGATAGATGAAAAGAGACTTAGGGTTGTTGGAGGAAGCTACGACGGTTTCATGGCAAAACGGATTATAGGACATACATAAAGCTTCAAAGCAGCGATTTCTTAGAGACCTATAAGCAACTGGATCAGCTTTTATGAAACATCGGATATAGGCTATTATTTTGCATAAGATCAGATTGAAGGATAGCTTGGAAAAAATCTCTGGAAGGATGGACTTGTATATTTACTTGGACAGAAGTCCTCTAAAGTGTGCAAACAGGCTCAAGACACCACACTTTTGCTACACTCAGATGGAGAATACAGATGCTGGACAGATCAGGCCTATCAGATGTTCACGAACTCAAGCTAAATGGTGGGCAGACAAAGCTAGTTATATTTCATAAAGAAAACTATGATCTTTCAAGAAAGTGCAGATCAAAAAACAGAATCGAAAGGTTAAACCTGATAATTAGCTGGTTTAAGACATATATTTAATGAACGTTTAATTTTTCAAAGCTTTTTATATCAATCCAGCCTGAGGCTATAGCGTTATACTCATGTATGCTCTCAAAGCTTCTTACGTTAGCATAAACACTGCTAACAGCGTTAAAATTCTTAAACCTTGTATAAAGCCCTGTAACAGCCGCCCGGTAAATATCTTCTACAAACCTTGTGTTTATAATAGATGAATATATCAGGAACCCTTCATCAGCCTTTTAAGGGCACTGTAAACTCTACCGCTCAGAGATGCGTAAGCAACGTCAAGGAGTTCTTCTATGTTTGAAAGATTTTTACCTTCTACCTTAACCGCTACGCTTACCCTGGCCCTTTGCATATGCGTTGGAGCTATCTCCAAGCTATTTCTCAGTTTAGTTTTCATTAGCTCAACCCACACGGACAAGCTGAAATACCAGTAACCGTTACGCCTATTATGTTTGTTTGGTTATTTTTATATGCAGCTTAGGACAGTTCGTAGAATTTAAAGCTCTCAATGGATTCGATGCCAGTAACTGGAGATTCGGTATAAATGAAACCTTTTTCTTTAACTCTTACTTTACTTAACTCTGCATACTCGTGAACCATCAGCAATTCTGATGCTATCAAGCTCGCAATTTCTTCAACATAAAGGGCTTAAAAGAAGTAAACGGCATACCGGTGATTTTTATGCCATATGAAGCCAAAAGACTGTACCAGATTCTCAAGGAACGAGTTTAAGGGTACAACATGTATATTTTAGAATAGTTTTTAAACACTTAAAATATCATATAATATATTATATAAATTAATATATTATATAAATGCTTGAACTTTCGATAGCTATACTGGCAGGTGGTAAAGGATCAAGAATTAGAAAAGAAAAAGCCTTTTTAAAAGTAAACGGCATTCCATTAATAAAACTAATTTATGACAGAATTTGCCGCTTTCAGACGATATCATGATTATAATAGGCAATAAAAGTGCTGAAGAGTTTAAAAAATTACTTCCTGTGTCAGCAAAAATACTTAACGATTTTTACTATACAATGAGCCCTGTCGGCGGGCTCATAACGGCTGCATTAAGCACAACTAAACCTTACTTTGCTGCCTTAGCTGTTGACATGCCACTTATAAACCCAAAAATAATCGAGAAACTCTATTTTATGGCCCAAAGATCACTCGGCGACAATTCTTCTGCTTAAAGATGGGACGCTTGAAGTTCTTTGTGCGGTTTACATTAGCGAAGCCATAAATAACAAAAGCTGATTCAGTAAGATCTTTAAAGGAACTTGCAAAAAGGTTACCGGATTCATTGTTTATAGATGAATATATCCTCAGGTATGTCGACAGTTAGCTTGAAAGCTTTTTTAACGTTAACACGAAGGAAGACTTTAGTGCTCTACTTGAAAACTCAAAGGGTTATAGGTCAAAAAACTGGGAGCTAAAAACAAAAACGCTTGTGTAGGTCAGATAAGCTCTGCAAGCCTCTTTATGTTGACCCTTGTTTTAATAATAGGGTTGTATGCTCCTGCGCCTAGTTTTATAATCAATCCTTTTTGATCGGAAATCGACAACCCTATTCCTATCCTGTTTAGCTTTTCAGAGAGATTTCCCAGCATTGTTAAGTTTTTTATGCTTACACCAAAGCTCTTTAAAAGCTTGCTAAATAGTTCATTCTCATAGATAAAAAAAGATATTTTATTTTTATTAAAACTTAAAGTAGCAAAGGCTTTTTCGTTTATTTTTAATCTAACTGTGCCGTACAGTTCAAGCTTTTCAAGCGTGTTCCTTTTCAACTTTTTCGGTCTGTATTGGATAAGCGGTAAAAGTTATTTTTCCATTTATTACAATTGCGGTGTTTGTACCTTGTATCTTTATGCTGAGATTGTCAAAAGTTACCTCAGCTGTGCTCTTTGTTCCTTCTATAGCCTTTATTATGCTGGTTATCCAAGACTCTTCTTGGCTCATAGTTTATTTTTTGTTAAACAAAGTTATAAACATATTGAAATATTTTAGGCTTATCTCCTATATGGAAATTTAAAAGTTAAATATGATCATTAAAATAAAAAAATTACGTTTGAACATTTCAAAAGGAAGGCTAAACGAGGTATATTTTCCAAAAGATCTTAAAGAAGGCGTAATCAAGTATGCTAGGGAAAACCATCCCAACGAGATCATTCTTCTGCTCAAGGGAAGGTAAATTTTATCTAAACGTTACGAAGCTGATATTTGCTTATATCTATGTATTCTGAAAAATTCTGTATCATTTCATGCGATGTTATAAGAATAATCTTTCCCTTAGTTTTGTTTATAATTGACTTCAACTCGAAAGATTTTTCTTCTGAAATAAAAGCAAAAGGTTCATCAAGCAGTATAACTGGCGCAGAGCTTCCCAGTGCCATCGAAACCTGCACAAGCTTTTTCATACCGTCGCTCAATGTGTAAGCTTTCTGTCCAAAATAGCTCTTCAGTCCCATTTCTACAGCTATTTCTACAGCGCTGTTACCTGAGATCTTAAGGTTGTCAAGGACGCTAATCCTGTTTATCAATGTAGGCTTAGCAGGCGCATAAGTTATTCCTCTTTTTTCGAGCGCATAATTCTTGACCGGTTTTTCATCTAGAAATATATCGCCTTCATATTTTATTATTCCAGCTATCGCAAGCAAAAGCGTAGTTTTGCCATATCCGTTAGGACCGTAAATCAGTACGCTTTCATTTTCTTTAAAGGTGAAGTTAAAGAGCCCTATTGTAAGGTTCCCCCTTTTTATGCTTACATTTTTTAACTCAAGCTTGTGCATTTTTTCTGCTTAAAGCATAGATAAAGAAAGATATTAATAAAGAAATGGTTAGAAGGGCCGCAGCGTACCCTAGAGCTGAAGAAAGACCATAAACATCATACTTGTACCATATAAAAACAGTTACAGGTTTAACGTATTGAAAGAAAGGAAGAAATGTTACGCTGTATGCTATTATTATTATTGAGCCGAACTCGCTTATGGCTCTGCCCAAAGAAAGCAAAGCTATCCTTATTATGCTATCAAATTGTTCAGGGATAAGAACCTTCTCAAAGATAAAATACCTGTCCTTTCCAAGGCTTTGAATGAAGTATTCAAGCTCTACGTCAGCTTTATCAAAAGTTTCTTTTATAGACATTATGTATATTGGGGAAGAGACATAAAACATCGCAAGAGACAGGCCAAGAATATCGTCGACTGGATTTATGCTTTTGAGAAGAGGGTAAAAAGGTGAAGAAGGTGAAAATGTAAGAAGCAGCATTATTCCTACAACAGTATGCGGGATAGAAACTGGAGACAAAAATATATCATATAGCGTTGATTCTAACTTTATAATCTTTCTTGAAAGGGCGTAGGCAACTGGTGTTCCAAGGAAGACGTTAAGCATAGTAGCAAGTATAGCCCCCAAAAAAGTCAAGTTAAGCGATTCAAGAAACTGCGAATCTTCGAATGCAATAGCTAAACCGGTGGGCCATACTTCATAATACAGGACTATCATAGGTAATATTATGATTACAACCAACAGGTATGTAAATATGTGAAATAATTTTTCACTCATAAGCCAAGACGCTTGAGTTTATAAATGATCTGAGCGGCTGTGGGGCGCCATCAGGATTACCGTAAAAAACGGCCACGCTCAATGGTTTAACGCCATAGCTCTCCAGCAACTTTTTGCCCTGAGGAGAAATGAGGAAGAGCACTATTGAAGAGGCTAGCTGTTTATTGAGATATGTGTTAGGTATGGTCAATGAAAGGTATATAGGGGCCCCATGCAAACACACTTTCTGTCCTCCTGAGGTTATGGTCACTTCTGCCTCGGAATAAAATGCAGAGAAATTAGCAGAGCCAAGGTTTACCTGAGAAGGAAGTACTATAAAAGGGATCTTATGAGAAACAGCTGAAGAACGGTAAAGCGCTATATCATAATAGATTTCTCCTGATTGAAGGTATGCAAATAAAGCAGAACCCATGGGCACTTCTGTAACCATTCCAGACATATTAAGGCGTTGCAAATAATTAACATAGTAGCTCCTGTTGTTGTAAACGAAGATAGATGAAAGCTGGAGCATCATCAACGCTCTGTAGCCTTCAGGGTCAGTATTTGGATTGGATGTGCCGAGCTTGGAACTATTAGATAATACTATTTCAAGAATTTTAGAAAGGTAAATTTTTTCAGATGAAATGTTTTCAGAAACTATTGCATTATAAAGGCTTGCGTTTAGCTGTTTTATCTGATTAAATTCAGGTGAATATCTCGAGACCCCTATTACCATCTGATCGGATGCAAGCGCTATGTACCATGAGCTTACATTCTTTGGATAAAGAAGATCTTCTATGACTGCAGGGTCAACAGAAAGAAAGACTGCATACTTAGAAGGCGTAAGAAGAACATTCTGAGCAGCAGCAACGGCACCCATAGAAACAACGCTGCCACTAACGTTCATTTCCTTTAAGGTTTCTGTAAGAACAGGCGCATAAAGGGAGGCTGAAATCACATATACTCCTTGAGAAGTTTTGCTTGCACCAATGTTATAAGAAATCAAAGATGCTATTATAATTACGGCTAGAAAAGCAAGAGCTTCAAAGCTTTTCATGGAAACAAGATGTTATAAACAAATTTATTTATTTTTTGCAAAAATTTTAACGATACTGTTTATTGATTTTTAATAAAGCGTCAGTCATAAAAGCTTAGAATAAACATAAGTATGGAGAACTCAAGCACTCCCGTTACAATCATAGCAAAAATAGATTCAAAGTATCCCATCCTGAAAAACATCATTATAAAGTAAACTGAATACGGCACAGCCACGATTATCGCGGAAATCAAAAAGAACGCTATTGAAAGTGTAACCGTGGGGCTGCCTCCAGATTTCAGCGTTTCTTCAAATATTATGCCTGTCATCGGTACGCTAGCAGCAGGCCCAAAGAATCCTATAAGGAAGGGCAACATGCTCAAGATGCTTCCGTGCTTGATCACAATTACTGTAGCAAGACTGCCTTCATAAAGGTAGTATGTTATTAAAAGCAAAAGCAGCTTTGGCAATGCTATTTTTACTTTGCTGAGCGGGAGCATTCTTAAAACTGAAGCACCTCTCATTTCCATTGCGTAAAAAGCATAAGGAATCAATATAGAGAGGTAGGCCATTTCTATACCCAGGGTAAAAGAAAGCACGTTTAATGCAGATGCAGATGAAGCAACCCCGTTCATAAGGATCACAAGAAAAACTATAAGGGGTCCTGCTATAAGGGCACCAAGCAATGATCTGCTTGCTGCCTGAAAATCTGCTCTAAGAAGGGCAAGCGTTTTCGAGCTTATGATCTTCCACTTATTTGAAACTTTTTTGGTTAGAATGGGGAAAAAGGCGGAAGGGGGCCCACTTATCAGCTTCCAGCTTACATCAGGGATAAGTCTATAAACGCCGTAACCAAATACTGCTATCCAGAAAACGCTTACAAGGGCTCCGCTGATGGTGTTTCCAAAGGCCGCACTAATAGGAGGTACAAAATTCAGCTGTTCTAAGCTCGAAAGGCTTATCCTGTATATTATCCCAGATAGAATTAGAGGAATCACGAAAATAATCGGTAGAAGAGAAGCAACGCTTCTCGTGGCCACAGATGAAACCATTGTTTTTGACCTCCTGTAAGAAAGTTCAAGGGCTACAAGCTGCAGCAACATGCCAAGAGAGATGCCCATAACAACGCTGAAAAAAACATAGAACGCCTTAAAGATCAAGCTCATTATAAATGAAACTCCTATGGTGCCGTATACTATATAATCAACGGTTTTGAAGATGGCTTTTCCCACTATCCTGTGCAAGTCTTCTAGGTCAAGGGAAGTGCTCATCAAAAAATCCCTTATGTTTGTTGAACCGTATATTGCATATGAAAGAGGGGTCATCATGCTGGTCACAGAAAGTCCGCCCATGCCAAAAACGAGCATGGAGCCAGCAAACACACCCAATGATACCTGCTTAAAACTCGTCAAAAAAGCAAAAAGCCCTACGTAAAATGAAAACATCAAAGTATAAATGATCTTTGTAAGCCTTACGTTCCTGATGGATCTTCTCAGGTTTGATGGTCTGAAACCGGTCTGTCTTGCGGCTATATATCCTGCAACTAGAAGCTCGCGTGCCAGGGCTTCATCGAGACTTATCTTTTTCATAACGCTTCTGTCAGCTCCTTTATCTCTTCCTCTGCATGTATAGCTTTGAGGAAAGCCTCTTCAAGGGAACCGGCGTGAAGCTTTTCCAGTATTTCTTTTGTGGGGCCCGATGTTACCTCTGAACCTTTGTCTATTATGGTGATCCTGTCACATATTTTTTCTGCTATTTCCATTATATGTGTTGAGAACAGTACAGCGCCGCCTTCCTTTTTATGATTCTGTATTATTTCTTTAAAGATTCTGGCGGACTTGACATCAAGCGCGTTAAACGGCTCGTCAAGTATCAGGAGCTTTGGCCTATGCACTATTGCAGCAACTATAGCAACTTTCTGCTTGATGCCCTGGGAAAGGTTCATTATGTAATTTCCCAGATATTGTCTTAGCTCAAAGGCATCTATAAGGTGTTCTAGCCTCTGAACATCGCTTACTTTTCTGAGAGATACAACAAGTTCAAGGAACTCTTTAACGGTTAACGATTCCAGCACGGCAGGGCTTTCCATTACAGCACCTATGCTGTTCATAAGATCTCCTTTTGGTCTGCCTTTCCCAAGAAGGTCTATTGAGCCCTGATAGTCAACCATGTTCATTATAGCCCTTATTGTTGAAGTTTTGCCTGCGCCGTTCGGCCCGAGCAGCCCAAAAACCTCCCCTTCGTTTATGATAAACGATAACCCGTTAACCGCTATCTTATCTCCGTACTTTACAACAAGCTTATCAACTTTAAGAACATAGCTCAATTCTGTAAACACTGCCTAAATTTAAGCAAAGCCTTCAAATAAAAATATTGCAAAAATATTTTCAGCTAGGTGACCAAAACAAGCTCGCAAACAAACTTTTTATATACTCAGCATTAAAAGAAAAAAATGTTATTTTGATGCCTGCTGAGCTTGCTGCTGTACAGGAGGTAGAACGTAGATCTTATTTCCAAGAATCATGTTGTTAGGAATAAGAACTGTTGTTGTGTTATCCATTTTCTTTATTACTGTAAAGAGGATGCTAATGTCCTCTACAATGCCTTCCTCTCCAACAAGGTTTACATGATCTGTTATTTTGAAAGGTCTGGAGATCAGAAGAAATAGCCCCGCAACTGCTTGTCCCATAACCTGCTGCGTGGCAAAACCTATAACTATGCCAAGGAAGCCTCCCACGCTAACCCCAGCAAGGCCTCCGCCTACGGCTCCGGCTATAGCAGTTATCAGCGCACCGACACCTATAAGCAAAAAGACGTTTCTGAAAGCTTTTGCAACGTCATGTGTATATTTTATGTGCATAAAATGATAAATCGTGTCTGCAAATGCAACTATTATAAGGTAGCCGAATATAAGCGTAAGTCCAAAACGTTTATGTATACGCTCTGACATCCTCACCGCCTTAAAGGCGATTGTTCCTTCAAGGCGGATCATGGGTTTGTGGTTTATCGCCTTCATCTTCATGACTTCATAGCTAGTGGTTATCCACCCCGCTCCGTTTATCCAGCGGTAAACCACGGGCTGTACCTTCAGCCACTTAACCATATCCTCAACGGACTCGGGGATATGTTGGTCCTTTTGGTGGCATTCCCTTACGGGACACGCTTTAATACGCTTTACAAGGTTTTAGTATTTAAATTTTACCCCGCCTCTTGCCGTGTTGAATAATTCTTTTTTATCTTAACCAATAGGCTTTAATTGATCATGCCATTAGCATTGCGTTCTTAGCATAGCTGACCATTGCATCGTATGCCCAAACTTTTTGCATAGCTTCCGCTATCAGTCCAATTACACTTCTTGCCCTAAGGTCCTCACCGAACTTCCTCTTTACTGATGAAAATATCCCTTCGATAGCCCATCTCAGCCCATACTTGGTATCTTTTGCCCATGTCTTGTACCCAAGCTTCATGTACTCCCTAACTTCCTGCCTTCTTCTCCTTCCTTTACAACGATAAGTTGTAGCGTTCTTCCTTATCTTCACTGCTGATTCTGCATCGCCAATTGCATTGAATATTTCATTAGTGTCGTATGCACCATCGCCGTAGAACTTCTTCAGCTTAATCCCGTTTTCTTTTAGAAGCTCTATATGCTTAACAGCAACCTTTGGCTCAGAACCTCCCTCGATTTTTACATAAACAGCCAGCAGCTTCTTTGAGTTTATATCCGCAGTTATTATTACTTTAACGTACTTTCTCCTTAAATTTCCGTAAACATAAGTCCTGTACTCGCCAGCGTTGCCAGTCTTAAACCCAGTGCCATCTGAGCCAGCCTCGACTTCATCGTAAGTTGGTAGCTTTATTTCAGGCTTCATATCGTGTACTCTTTGCCATATTGTTGTGTAATCATCATGATAAGTTATCAAGCATAACCTTTCCAGTGACCTTGCTATACCCTCAAGTCCCCTTTAACCAACACTGATGCCATACAGCCTGAATTTTTATAAAAGATTTAGGAAGTTCGTATGGCCTACCTTTCTTATTCTCATTTATCTTATCCAATTCTTCATACCAGTTTTCAAACATATCTATCGGCAGCAAAAACTCACCCCTTATTACAAGCTCTTCATTGTAACTCTTCCAGTTCCTTTTGTCGACAAATTTATTACCCCATCTTTTGTTATTATTATTGCGGCTGTCTTTTGGGCACATAAACAAGGAATTGACAACCGCGCTATAAATAATTATTCAACACAGCACACGCCTCTAGAAGTGCCGTTAACTTAAGCTCATACTGATCACCTCATGCTTGCAATTAACAAAATTGGCTTAATCCATTCAGACAGCTGTTCATTTGAAAGTGGCGCTGAACCAATGTCCTCGTTTGTGAATACATAGTTATAGAAGAACCTGAATGCTTTGAAGCAGTTCTTTACGTGCTCAAATTTTGGCTTTTTGCACGGGAAAAGGTCGTCAAAAGCTTCTGTCCTGTCCTTTATGTGTTCATTCATCCTTTCCATGAGGTTCTCCAGGCCCTGTTCATTATCTCGTTTTCACATGAAGAATACTTCATACTCTATCATGCTGCTTGTAGAGGCTCATCAATATGACGTCTCATCTGAGTTCCACATGCTGAGCCTATTGCTGATTTCAAACGATTTAAGTGCTGGCATTATCTAAGGAATCGCGAATTTCCCCGATCTAGGTCTCCAGGACCTCTTATGTCATAATGCGCCTGTCATGAAAGAATATCATCATCCTGAAACGCAACGTACTGATAATTGCTTACCACGTAATGCGCTGTCCTGTTTTTATGCCTTTCTTTACGTTGCTCTTAGCTCGGGAATATATCCTGTTGGTTTTTTAAATATAAGAAAACTCTTGAGCATAACGGTGCCAGAAGATTACAGCAACCCTGATCCCATAGCAGAAATAAAGGTTCATAAAGCTCTAGATGCCTCGACGCTTGTATTCATAACAGCAGCCAAGAATTACGAATTCTTCGAATCTAACGGCATCAAGTACTTTGTTTCCCTTGGGATAAACGGCACAGGCAAACACGCAGGAAGGACGATATATACAGCTGTCTTTATAAATGAACCGCTTTCTATTAATGACCTTGTAGAAATTGTAAAAGTTATAACAGAAGCTAAATGCGGAGCGCTGATGGATTATGGACTCAGGATAACCGGCACTGTTACCGATGCCGTTGCTGCTGGGACATCACATCTTTCGGAAAAAGTCCGTTTTGCAGGTA
>Ga0081473_128585_pt1 | contig 22305 bp, 16 predicted proteins | sample CisSprmetagenome_FD_70977 | JGI IMG/M metagenome (GOLD analysis project Ga0081473, IMG submission 70977) | Hypoxic/sulfidic aquatic microbial communities from Cistern Spring, Yellowstone National Park, USA v2 (version 2) | ecosystem: Environmental > Aquatic > Thermal springs > Hot (42-90C) >...
TGCAGACCTATGGAGGATACTTAAGGCGTCTGGTATAAAGTATGTAAAATTCATAATAGTAGATATAAATGGCTCACCAAGGTCAGAGATAGTGCCCATAGACATGGCGAAGGACTTGTTCATAGATGGTATGCCCTTCGATGCATCGTCAATACCATCATACTCCACAGTTAATAAGAGCGACTTTGTGGCCTATGTAGATCCGAGGGCTGTGTATATAGAGTATTGGCAGGATGGTAAGGTGGCTGATGTCTTCACAATGGTCTCAGACATAGCCGATAAACCATCACCACTTGATTCCAGGAGACTTCTCAATGATGTACTTGGATCAGCTAAGTCAAAGGGTTACGAGTTCCTGATGGGTGTTGAGGTGGAGTTCTTCGTTGTTAAGGAAGATGGTGGTAAGCCTGTACTCGCCGATCCAGGTATTTACTTCGATGGTTGGAACGTGACTGTGCAGTCTCAGTTTATGAAGGAGTTAATAACGGCAATAGCTGAGGCAGGCATAAACTACACGAAGACTCATCACGAAGTTGCACCAAGCCAATATGAGGTAAACATCGGTGCAGCTGATCCACTTAGGTTGGCTGATCAAATAGTATACTTCAAGATAATGGCTAAGGACATAGCCCAGAAATATGGTTTAAGGGCAACATTCATGCCCAAACCATTCTGGGGAGTCAATGGTAGTGGGGCCCATACCCACGTAAGTGTTTGGAAGGATGGTAAGAACCTATTCCTAAGCAATACGGGCAAGATAACCGAGGAGTGCGGTTACGCAATAAGCTCCATATTAAGTAATGCAAGGGCATTAAGTGCGTTAGTCGCCCCGTTGGTCAACTCCTACAAGAGGTTGGTTCCTCACTACGAGGCACCAACAAGGATTGTGTGGGGCTATGCAAATAGGAGCGCCATGGTAAGAATACCACAGTACAAGATGAGGATCAACAGGATAGAGTTCAGATTACCAGACCCATCAATGAACCCATACCTAGCCTTCGCTGGCATAGTCTTAACAATGCTTAGGGGTCTTGATGAAAAGAGGGAGCCACCAGAACCAACAGAGGAGGTGGCTTACGAATTACCAAACGCGCCGGAGACACCGCCAACTATAGAGAGCGCAGTTAGGGAGCTAGAGAAGAGTTTCTTAGCCACCGAATTGCCAAGCGACATGGTTAAGGCCTACGTTAAGTATAAGATGAATGAGTGGGAGGACTACCTAACAAAGATAGGTCCCTGGGAGAAGACCTGGAACGTAATAACCGATTGGGAGTATAGTAAGTACCTAGTGACCGCATGATCAAAAATACCCTATCTCAACTTTAAAATAAATATCATATTTATTTCATACCATATAATATTTATGATAACGGGAATTATTTATAGAAAAATTTATAAACCAGTTGATCAACATATTTTATGCCGAGAACTAAATATCCAATATATAATAGGTTGAGGGCAATAGGGAGGGCGGTGATGGTGGATAGAACTATTAAATTAGTAATACCAGTGGTGCTGGCCACAGCACTATACCTATCCACGGTAGCTAAGGCTAATTTATCGGGCTATCCTTCAGCCTCTGTCCCTGGATGGTTAGATACGGGTAGTAATGCCTGGATGTTAACAGCAGCAACCCTGGTTGGGTTGCAAAGCGTTCCGGGCTTGATGCTCCTGTATGGTGGTATGACGAAGCGTAAGTACGCTATAAACACCATGATGATGGTTCTCTACGCCTTCTCGGTTGTCCTAGTGGTCTGGGTACTACTTGGTTATGAACTTGCCTTCGGACCCCCAACCCTTAGGCTAGGTAGTTACTACCTACTGGGTACGCCAATGCCTGTACTGACGAGTAAATTAATAGCAAGTCAGGCAGCGGTACCAGCTGCTCAGCAGTACCCAAACATACCCCTCTCAACACTCGTGTTCTTCCAGTTTGCCTTTGCAGCAATAACGCCAGCCCTCATTGTCGGTGCCCTGATAGAGAGGATGAACTTTAAGGCATGGATGTTGTTTGTGCCATTATGGAGCCTCTTAGTCTATAGCCCCGTGGCCTTTTGGTTATGGGGAGGTGGGTGGTTAGCCCAATTGGGTGTTGTTGACTTCTCAGGTGGTTATGTAATACACGTAGATGCTGGTATAGCTGCATTCGTGGCAGCAGCGATGGTTGGCGAGAGACTTCGTGAGGAGAGGAAGTTATCACCACATAACTTAACTCAGGTGGCTGCGGGTCTTGGACTTGTGTGGCTAGGTTGGAATGGTTTCAATGGTGGGGATCCGTACGGTGCAACCATCGACGCTGCGATAGCCGTAATAAATACTAACGTTGCCACAGCAGTGGCATTGCTTACCTGGGTTATACTCGATACTGCGTACTTCGATAAACCAACATTCACGGGTGCGGTCTCCGGCGCCGTGGCTGGGCTTGTCGGTATAACATCGGCGGCTGGTTATGTGAACACACTCGCCGCAATAATAATTGGCGCACTATCCTCGGCAGCGGCTTGGTACTCCCTAAACTTCTTCCAATTTAGGTCGAGACTAACGAGGCGTATTGATGACGCTCTTGGCGTTTTCTCGGATCACGCGGTTCCAGGTGTAATTGGTGGCATCCTCACGGGAGTCTTCGCGGACCCAAACATAACAAAATACGTGGCGCCAGGGCTGACCGGAGCCCTCTATGGTAACCCATACCAGGTAGTAATTCAACTGCTTGGTGCTGCCGTGGTTATAGTATACGATGCTATTATGACAACGGAACAAGCCTTGTCTCTTCTTGTCGTGGGTGGTTTTTAAGTCTGGTTGTTTGTTTTTGTTGTGGATGTTGTGTAGGGCTGTTGCTGTTGAGCTGGAGGTTTCTAAGGAGCTCAATAGTTTGCTCTGCTCCGTTGAGTCTGCGTACCTAGGCATTATTCGTGAAGTCGTTGAATACGCCGTTACGAACAATGTCTTGAGTGCGAATAAACTCCAGAGGTTATTCTACAGCAAGTATAGGCTGGAGTATCAGGGCTTGCATGCTCACTTAGTCATACAAGCCATTAGACAGGCATCGCAGATTGCTAAATCATTCGTTGAGAGGAAAAAGAAGGGCTTTGCGAGCAAGCCCTATCCGGAGGTTAAGGCTGTGTCCATTAGGTTCACCGAGTTCACATGGAGTTATGAACAATTTATCCACTCCATAGCCCCAGTCAGGCTTGAGCTATCCTTACCCAATGGTCGAACCGAGGTCTGGCTTAGACCTCACAAGCGCTTCTGGCAATACTGGTGGAGGGTACTAACTGGAGAGGCTAGATTGGCGAGCACATTAATCGTTAAGAGAAAGGTGAACAAGTGGTATGCGGTGTTTATATTCGAGATTAAGCCTAAGGAGGGGACTCCTCAATCCGTGATCTCCTTCGACATAAACGAGAACACGGTAGCTATTAGCAGGATTAACTTGGCATCCACAGTTGGTATGGTGGCTGATTGGAATAGGCGGTACACAACGCCAGAACTGTATACCATAAGGACAGACTTCGGCAGACTAGCCAAGAGGTATAAGATGATTCGAAACAAAATAATCGAGAGGTTGAAGCCCGAATTTGCCTTACCAAATGGTAAGTACGTGAACATAACAAACACTAGGGAGTTTAGGAAGCGTGTGAGGAAGTTACGAGAAAGGGGTAGGAAGCTTGGTCGTGTTAGGTATGTGGCTAACGAGTTAACAAAAACACCGGCAATCATAGTCACCGAGGAGCTTGGTGATAACCCTCAGGAGTCGATGATTGATGGAATTGAGAAAGACGAGTTGAGGCATAGAATCAAGCAAACACCATTCAAGAACATCGAGAAGGCTGTTGGGGATAAGGCTTTGGAGCGTGGATCTAAACTATTCCACGTATCATCCTACAGGAACAGTAAAGTTTGCCCTGAGCATTTCATGGTGATGAGAAAGACTGATGATTGGCATACTCTTTACTGCCCAAAGGGGCATCTCGTGGATAGGGACTATGCATCCATACTCAATATGTTGTGGAAAACAACGCCAGAATCCTGGACAAAGGGAGTATGGTGGGACTTGAGAAAAAAGATGGGCTGGAGAGAGCACGAAGGAAGTTTAAACCCACTAATACCACACCCCATCGTGAAGTATCTACACGTCACACTCAAGGAGTTCACGGCCAGCGAGGAAAGCCCCGCGGTGCTGGCCCGGGGCAAACCCATGAACCACCACCAGATACAAAATGAAGGTGGCGGCGAGGAAACCACCCAAAAAGGGAGGAGGTCAGCTGGTTAATATTGAAACTTATAGGCCTATTCATTCCATTGAGGGCGTCGACTCACGAATTAATAATTGGTGATAGGGAGATGCATGGGGAAGTTGCCTATGATGAATTTGCCTTCGCCACGCAGGGTGACGCTGAGAGGATGGCTATTGGTGCGGTGATCAACGTAATGAATAGTTCAAGTGAGAGGGATAAGGATGAGAAGGCGTAAGCACCGGTGCATAGATCCTCCTAAAATTGCATTAAAATTATTTTATATATTTCTACTGTAGAACTACCTGGATTATATATCATCTCCAGCGGTAAGTAATGCTTAAATAGATTATTTGGGATTATATTTATTGCCCTGATATGGATATAGTGAGTAAATATATAGATGGCTGTGGAATCCTTGGTATCCTTAGGAAAAGCGGTTCAAGCAAGGTACCTGGCGACCCAGTCCTTATGGCAATGCAACCAGCCAAGCCAAGGGGTGCTGGGTTGGGTGCAGGTTTTGCCGTGTTCAATGATGGGGACGGTCCATTAAGGCTTGGGGTGTTTTCGCAGGAGTCTTTTCTTGAGTATGTTAATGGTGTTGTTAGGGGTTGGTTAGCTAGGGGCGGCTTCACGGTAATTAATAGTAGCATTAGGGCTAAACTTGATGGTATTGTGGATCTCGAATACGTGGTGGATGGTGCTTATGATGTTAATGCCCTGGCTGGTATCATAAATAGTATTAATGATGAGTTATGGAGAAGCGGAATGGCCGGTAGAGTGTACTACTGGGGTAGGTATGTCACGGTCTTTAAGGGCGTTGGCTACCCAGAGGATGTGGCTGAGATCTACGATATAAGTAGGGTTAGTGGTGATTTGTGGTTGGCCCATGTTAGGTTTCCAACCAACTCACCAGGTTATTTGCCATATTGGTCCCATCCCTTCTCTATGGGTGATATAGCCGTTGTTCATAACGGCGAGTTGAGTTCATACGGTCTACAGGCTACGCAGTTATCACTGTATCTTGGGGTACATGGATTAGTTGGTACGGATAGCGAGATTGTGACTTACCTAATGCACTACCTAGTTAATGTAATTGGTTTGGGAGTTAATGACTCAATAAGGTTGTTAATAGGTGATTATGCAGGTAGCTCATTGGGTGGCGATATTGTGAGGAAGCTCAATTGGGTTAGTCTTGATGGGCCCTTCGCAATAGCAATGGGTGTTAAGACCGCTGATGACCTATACCTCATAGCCATTGCGGATAGGTTCAAGCTGAGACCGATAGTCGTAGGTTATGACGAGCGTAACTACTACGTGGCCAGTGAGGAGGCTCAGATAAGGGTCATTTCTCCCAAAGCCAGGGTTTGGACCCTTGAACCAGGTGGTTACTTCATAGTGTCGTTAAAGAGGGGCATCATAGCCTGGGGAAGGCCTATTGAGCAAATTGATGTCTTCTTTCCAGAGAGATCCTTCCCGAGGTATGTGGGTGATGATGCTATAGATGCCCACGGTCTAGGCTATAGGGAGATAAATGAGGAAATACTCAGGAGGGTGCTCATGGGTAGGAAGGTTATTAGGGTTATTAATGTCAATGGCCAGAGATACATAGGCAATAACCTACCTAGGCATGGGATCAGCGGAGTCACTGTGGAGATCTATGGAACACCTGGCAATGCTATGGCAAATCTAAATAATGGTGTTGATTTTATAGTGTATGGTGATGTGCAGGACGATGTTGGTGATACAATGCATGGTGGTTCCATAGTTATCCATGGAGATGCAAGGGACGTGGTTGGACAGGCGCTCCAGGGTGGTTACATATTCATTAGGGGTAATGCGGGTAATAGGGTTGGTATCCAAATGAGGGAGTATGTAAATAAGAGACCGTACTTGATAGTCGGCGGTAGGGTTGATGATTACCTAGGCGAGTACATGGCCGGCGGAGTCATCATGGTACTTGGGATAAACGCATACCTAATGGGGAAGGATGTCGAGCTTGTTGGCCGGCATGTTGGTAGCGGTATGGTTGGCGGTAGAATATACATAAGGGGTAGGGTTGATGAGGGCAAGGTCGGTCTTTCAACGGTAATAACGAATACTAAGGTGCTTGAGGAATTATCAAATGATGGGCTTGTCTATGGCGATTTAGTGCTTCGAACACTGAGGAAGTTTAGCTTTAGTGCAAAGCCAAGCATTGAATATAGGGAATTGGGTGAGGATGAAATTAGGGAATTAATGCCAGTGCTATTAAAGTATGCCCAATACTTCGATTTAGGGCGTGATCTCGTTGAGGAGTTCATGGGTCTTAAGTATACGGTAATAACAAGGTCGTCACTAGGTATTATTGAATGAACCCATTGCTAACTATGTAGGTAATGTTTATAAATAAATAAGTTATATATCAAATAATGAGTAAGATTATTGATATTAAGAATATGATTACTATTAGGAACCTATTACCAATACCAGAGAAGGATATCCATAGGGATTTCTGGAGTGGTGATGTTTTGAATGAGATTAGGACTGCATCGCTTACAGGGAGGCCGCAGAGAATATTTAGGAATAGCAAGAGAATATATAGGATACTGGATAGGTTGAGTTTTGGGCATGAAGAGATTAAACTCAAGGGTGATGAGTGTCCCACGTCATCAGTTAATAGTGAGATAGCTGGTATTGAGGTTGCAGCGCCTATTTACTTAGCTGACATGTCCTTTGGGGCATTATCTGGAATTCCTAACGTTGTTGAGGCGGAGTTGGCTGATGAACTAAGCCTGCTTAGTGGTACGGGTGAGGGTGGATTACATCCAGAGGTGGCTAGGCATAGGAGGATATTTGTGCAATGGGCCTCGGCTAGGTTTGGTGTTGACATAACCACCCTAATGAGTGGTATGGGGATTGTAATTAAGATAGGGCAGGGTGCTAAGCCGGGGATAGGTGGTCACCTACCTGGTAATAAGGTCACCAGTGTAATCTCAATGGTTAGGAGGATACCTGTTGGCATTGACGCATTATCTCCGGCTCCTCACCATGATATATACTCCATAGAGGATCTTAAGCAAAGAATTGAGGCGCTGAAAGAGGCTACTGGGAAGCCCGTCCTCGTTAAGGTGGCTGCTACGAACTACATACCTTATATAGCCAGCGGTATTGCCAGGATGGGTGCCGATGGCATAATAATTGATGGTCATGGTGCAGGCACAGGCGCCACACCACTCGTGGTGAGGGATAATATTGGTATACCGATTGAGTTAGCCATAGCATCGGTTGATCAGATCCTGAGACGCGAAGGTATAAGGGATAGGGTCACCTTGATAGCGGCTGGTAGAGTCTCAAACGCGGATGATGCCGCTAAACTAATTGCCTTAGGCGCCGACGCGGTCTCCCTGGGTACGGCGTTGTTAATATCAATGGGCTGTGTCATGGCTAGGACATGCCATAGGGGTAACTGCCCCGCTGGTATAACGTCGAGATTGGTAGACGGTACAAAGGTCGTGGATTACGAATTGGCTAAGAATGGAGCTCGAAACTTCCTCAATTCATTCATCAGGGAATTGGGGCTTATACTGGATCATCTCGGGATAAATGATGTAAAGAAGCTCGTTGGGAGAAGGGATTTATTAAGGGGTCGTTGTATAACCGAGGAATTAGCGAGCATATTAGGCATTAAGAGTGATGAGGAGTGTGAGGGCGTGGACCTCGTGGTTAATGATAATCAATTATGGAGTTCTGATTACTCCATATACGCCAATCAATTATCCCTAAAGGGTGGTTCTGTGATTGTAAGCATGGGTAGCACCGGACCCCCTGAGGTCGAGTTACCAAGGAAATTAATCGATTGGGTTAGGTTTGACGGTGCCCAAGTGACAAAACCTGCAATAGACCCGTATAGGGAGAATATAAATGTCTCAATTGAGTTAATGAGGGGAGGTTTAAAATTGTCGATGCCCATAATACTCAGACCAACTGTGTTATTCAATAACGGTGAGATGATCGAGATCCTAAAGCTAATTACTAACGTGCTTATGGTTGCCATGGACATGTCGAATTTTGATAATGTGGGCAGTAATAAGCGCTTAAGTAGGGTGCTTTGGAATAAGCCTATTGAGGGTCTTGGCGCCTTGGTCGTTGATTACGGAAAGGTTGAAGGTAGGTTTAATGATTTATCGCTGCCTATCTACATTAGGGTTGGTACAAACGTGGATATACATGACTTAATTGATTTTGTGAGCGCCAACCTCGACTTAATCCATGGAGTAATCATTGACGAGGAATTGGGTGTTCACGAATACACTGAGGTGTTCCTAGTGGGTCTAGATCGTGAGTTGAGGAGGATTGGTATTAGGTATGATATTGACATCCTAATTCACATGAGGAATGTTAGGAGTAGTGGTGATGTTGTTAAGTTAATAGCACTTGGGGCTAATGCCGTTGAGGTGAGTTCATTAATGGAGAGATCCCTACATGGATATGCAAATACCGAGGAATTTATAGAAAAGGTGCTAAAGTTCCTCCTGGCGCTTAGGAAGGAGGTGGCTTTAATGCTTGGTGCAGCGGGCATTTACTCAATAACGTCCGTGATAGGTAATAGGGAATTGCTTAGGGCGTTGGATCCCAGGGTTAAGAAATTGTTGCTAGTTAAGGTTGCTGGTGAAACCTAACCTTGTAATTCTAATTCTTAATTATTAATTGTAGAAATTATATATTGAAGCAATGCTTATAAATATTTTATTTACCATATGCACGTGGTTTATCCTCCGAGAACGATGTGCTCACAACATCCAGATTACGTAAACGTTCCTAGTTGGGTTAGTGGTGAGTATATACAGGGTGATGATGAGGTTCACGAAGCCTATCTAGCGTATAGTTACTACGGGTGCCAGGAGGTGATGTGGGATTTCGAGGGCAAGGATGCTGATTTCTACGTGATAAGGAAATTATTGAGTAAGTACCCTGATTTCTTCAGGAAATATGTATTGGGTGAGGATGTATACCTAACTTTGAGGGTTCCAAATCCTAGGGTTGAGATTGCCGAGAGGAAGGTCTTCTCGCAGGCTCTTGAGTTAATACCTGTGGCTAATGATGTGGCTAGGGAGTTTTATGGTAGAGACGCTCGTGCGGTATTTCAGGTAATTTATCCATTAACCTCGAGTTGGGTTGATTTAGCCTTAACACTAAGGTACTATGAAAGGGTTATCGTTGGTAAGGGCGAGGTAGAATTGATTGATGGTATTAAGGTCATAGACGTACTTGGTGATGTGATGCCGAAGACCATAGATGTAATACCACTAGTCGAGGACATGGGGTCATTAATAAATATTGGCGGTATCATAACGGGCTTTTGGAAAGTGGCGAGACCTAGGCAAATGAGGGTTTTTATAGCAAGGTCTGATCCAGCCATGAATTATGGTTTAATACCAGCTGTTATTTTGGCGAAGATTGCCATATCAAGGACCCTCAATACGGGTAGGGAGTTAGGCGTTGATGTGTATCCAATAATTGGTGTTGGTTCTGTGCCATTTAGGGGAGGCTTCAATCCGCAAAATGTAGATAATGTGATTGGGGAATATAAGGGGGTTATTACGTTTACGGTACAATCATCATTTAGGTACGATAACCCATACGGTATTGTTAAGGATGCGATAAGTCATGTAAATGAGTTAGTAATTAATGATGATGTAGATGGGTCAATAATAAATAATTATGATGAGTATGTATTATTACGTATCGTTAATCACTATATTAACGATTATCAATATGTAATAGAGGGATTAGCTAGTTTAATAAATACCGTAGCAAGCCTAATGCCTTCCAGGAGAGCTAGGAAGCTGCATATTGGTTTGTTTGGTTATAGCAGGGGTTTTAGAGGCATAACCTTACCTAGGGCAATACCATTTGTGGCATCTCTCTATTCATTGGGTATTCCGCCGGAGATAATAGGTGTCTCCACATTAAGGGACTTAGGTGAGGAGGAGTGGCGTGTTTTAAATGAGTATTATCTGGGGTGGAGGCGTGATCTTGATAATGCGGGTAAATACGTTTGTCTGGAATGCATTCAGTTAATAATGAATTATAGAAGTGAATTAGGCATAGTAAATAGCGAGATCTTCACTAAAATTGAGGATGACATAAGAGCACTGGAGTGGTTAGGGATTAAGGTTGGACCTAGAGATTATGAGAGTAGGAGACATGAGTTGTATGCGCAGTTACTCATTAACTCACTAAGGGAAGGTAGATATGATGATTCAAGGAAATACGTAATTGAGATGGCTAGGATAAGGGGCTTCCTAGGTTAGTTAATTAGTAAATCATTGTTATATATTTAGCAACACAATGAATTTAGCCCTCAACATATATGGCTGGCCTACCTGGTAGGGCATTCCTAGCCCTATTGCCTGGGTCATAGGTTGGGTTGAGAGCGTCCTGAATTACGACTATAGCACCAACCCTATGTCCGATGTACTTGGCTAATTCCCTAAAGGCCGTGAGTTCGGTATCCCTACTCACTATTTTCCTGGGTATCGTACCATCAATGTAGCGAGAAACCAGGTTCGCCACCTTATCAGCAATACGTCTGTACTCGGGCTTATTCACGAGAGTCCTTATCACCTCACCCATGGTCTTACCCTCATCCACCAGTTTCGATGCCTCATTGGTGATATCGTAGTACTCATTTGGCGGTCCCACGTAGATGTGCACAGCCTTGGGCGAGATCTTGGTAACCCTAAGTATCTCCTGTACATCCTCGATCGTCCTCTCGACAATATTTATAGCAACATCCAAGTCATCACTTATCAAGCCCTCATTGTACGTGGGCCATGGCTCTAAGGATATGAAGGTTGTGTTACCCATTCTATGCCAAACCTCCTCAGCCATGTGAGGGATGACGGGCTGGAGTAATTTGATCCAGCGTTCAAGTACGTACCAGGAGACCCACCTAACCTCATCCTCGCTTATACCGATAACGCTTGATATTTCAAGGTATTTCTCGATTGACGCTAATACGTCAAAGAATGCCTTGAGGACGTAACCCCTAATATTCTCATTCTCTAAATCCATTGTGGCGTCACGGATAGCCCTATTAATCTTAGATATGATCCAGCGGGTCATTAGTGATAATGAATTGAGGTTAGGCGCGATTGAGGGTTTGCCAGCCTTAATTATTCTGTTAACCACATCCCAGAACTTGACTAATCGACTGGCTGTACTTACCACATCGTCCTCTCTCCAATCGAGTGTTGTGTCTAGGTCAGCCGCGGACGCTATGTATAGTCTCGCCAAGTCAGCGCTGTAATGTGTTGGTATATAGGGTAGGGGTAGTACATTGCCCAGCGACCTACTCATTTTCATGCCCTCCCTAATCACGTACTCATTGAGTGTTATTGACCTAGGCCAATACCTCTCTGGGAATATGGCGGCGTGGTGGAATATGAAGAAGCTTAGGTGACTGCCGATTAGGTCTGGACCGCTGTGCCTCTCATCGACAGGGTACCAATAATCAAACTCCCTCCTTAAATCCTCAATAAACTCCTTATTGACTCCGAAGACCTTAGCCACAGTTTCCGAATCACCTTCACCTAGGAATACATAGTTGAAAAACATCATTATTGCACTTAACGCCTCCTCATCAGAACCCCTGCTACTTATTACACGCCTTGCATACTCACCAAGCCTTTTATCAAGCCCTGAGGACTTGATTTTGTGGGCTATTGTATAATAGGCCATGTATATGGTGGAATCACTCAGTGACTCGATAATCCAATCAGGGTCCCAGGGCAACCTGGTGCCCAACCCCCTCTTCCTGGCGCATGGTCTCATGGATAACCAATTGAACACGTCCTCGAAGTTCTTCCTATACTTCTCGGGGATTATCTTCATCGAGTTGAGGCACTTGAAAGCCTTGCTCTTCCATTCTGGGTTCCCATAGTTTAGGAACCACTGGTCCTTGATGACGGCTGCAATCACGGGATTGCCGCTCCTCGTAAATACGTTTCTTGGTTCGAGTTCATACATCCTACCCCAGGCGCCTTGTCCCTGGAGTGACTCTATTGTCCTCTCCCTGGCTTTGTTTACACTTAGCTCTGGGAATAATGTGTTCTCCCTCATGACACCATTGTAGAACTCCTCCCTATACACAATCCTAGTTGCCTCATCAAGTCTTTCCCTGTCATTCTGATTTTTTACTCCGAGCTTCTCAACAACGTCTTTAGCGGGGTACTTACCATAATTGGGGAGTTTTATTATTGATATTGGCTCTATACGCTCCACAATATCCTTAATACCATACTTACTTAAGGTGCTCTCATCCTTCTTGAGGTCGAGTAAGGCTATGTAGTCGTAGGGTGCGTGGGCAGGTACGCTATAGACTATCCCAGTTCCTGTGTTTTCATCAACGAAGGAGGCGGGTAGTACGGGGACACTCCTATTGATGAGCGGCGCCACCACGTACTTACCAATCAATTCCTCACCACGCACTGTACCAAGCACCTTAACGTCATAACCCTGGTAACTGAGCTTCCAGGCGGCTGGTCTCGAGATTATCCACCTCTCGCCATTTACCTCAGCCCTAACATAATCAACGCTTGGGTTAATCCACACATTGGTTATGCCGTATATAGTCTCGGGTCTCAGGGTTGCAGCCACCAAGTACTCGTTCGAACCCTCCAACCTGAACTTAACGAGGTTGAACTCCAGGATATCTATTGCTATTTCATCCCCACCCTTGATATCGTGCTCACCGACAGCCTGCCCCTCATCCGGTGAGTACAGGACCACGTGGCTACCCTGGGTTATGTAACCTGCATTCCTCAATCTATAGTATTGCCATATTATGAAGGCATTATAATCAGGATCACCTGTTGTGAATTGCCTCCTGAAATCCATGGAAAAGCCCAGGGACTTGAAGTCCCTGACGTAAACAGAGGCGAAGAACTTGGCTATATTCCATGGGTTGGTGAATGTGGATAGAGTCTCCTTAACCTTACCTGGGTCATCTACGTATAAGCTCACATACCATGAGTAGAGCTTGATATCGTCCTGGTCACTCTTCATTATCCTATCGGCCACTGACTGAATGGGAGTTCCAGTTATGTGCCATGCTATTGGATATAATACATTGAACCCCCTGGCTCTTTTATACCTAGCCACTACGTCGCCGATCGTGAATGTCCTACCATGTCCAATATGCGGTGATCCGGAAACGTATGGGTAGGGCACGGTAATGAAGTACTTGGGCTTACCAGGCCTTGGTTCAGCGTTAAAGATCCCCTTGTTATACCATTCCTCCTGCCATTTACGTTCAATCTCCCTAACCTCCCTAAGGAAATCACCATACAATTCTTCAACCTTAGACCTAAACTCCCTCATCTCACCTCCCGAGAAAAACCATCATTTTTAAACAATTCCCAAACAAATTTAAACTTAATCTGCACCTCCACTAACGTCTACCTCAGGTTTAGCCTCAGCAAGCTCCGCAAGCCTTGACACAACCCTCTCCTCACTAATTATATCCCTAATCGATATGACACCACGCAACTTCTCACCATCCATAACAATTAAGTGCCTGATCTTATTATCATTCATTAATAACGCAGCCTTGTAAATACTATCCCCAGGATTTACCGTTACCAATTTACCCACAGTGCCAACCTCAGTAACCCTGGCATTCAAGTCCTTACCGCTGGCCAAAGCTCTAACCACATCCCTCTCGGAAATCACGCCAATTGGTTTGCCGGCATCATTCACTATCACTAATAGGCCCACATTCTCCCTAGCCATTATCTCAACGGCATCCCTAACCCTAGCGTTTTGATTTATTACGAGTGGTTTCCTCTTTATTATTTTGTCTACTGTAATGCTCATCGGCAGTTGCCATGCATTATCACTTAAAAACCTTACGCATAATCAATAATTATTGATAATTATAAATAATCAATAGACAATTGATGAAACAATTTAAAAAAGATAACGTGAATTATACTAAGCAATGGAGTATTCAATGATATCATTCATAGTTGGAATCGCAATCTTCCTAATTCTCATTATCGCATCAGTAGTAGGGCTTAGGAATAGGGTTGCTATAATCCACGGAATAACCAGACACCCATGTACCGGAGATACATGTCCTCTATCTCTAGACTTGTTAATACTTAATCCATTGAGGGTCACCTCCATCGCACCAAGGGGTTTTTATGCATACCTAATGATGCGCTTCATCAAGGATGACGGATCCATAGTACATTTCTTTAGGGGTTACGCACCATCATTGAGCAACACTTGGAGGATCCTAGACTTTATACCCAGTGTTCGATTATTTAATATAGCCATTAGTGGTGATGGTATTCACGTAACGGACATAATGCTACCATACCCATCATTCCTAGAACTACCCGGCAGTTCCTCGTTACCATTTGACACAAAGACGGGCGAGCCAACGGGTATGGTGAATTTCCTAAGCATTAGAAGGGCTTTGGCCGTGGAGATTGGCGAGAAGCTCGTGCAATCCATGAGTTTAGCAGAGATCGTCAAGAGGGTCCTGGTTGATTTAGCGTTTTATGACGGGGTTATTCCCACGAAGTACACGATAGCATTACCGAAATTACTGGCGTTGGCTGGCATTCAGGTTGATGGTGAAGTTAGGATCATTGATGGCTCGACGGGTATGAGTTTCAGGAGGATTATTAAGTGTCCATCAGTGCTTGGTTACGGTATATGTGTCAGAAATGGTATCAGGACAACGTGGGTCTGGGCAACAATGGTAGAAGCCCTACTCGGACTGGTTTACGCGTTCACATCATCACTGCTACCACTGGTGTTACTACCCATTGCATACCTAGTAGTAATAAGTGCTGCCGGTAGATTCATCTAACGACGCTGTATGGGCAAACCCTCCTATGTTCACAGAGGGAGCATAATCCACGACCTGGGTTCGGCCTTGGGTTCCTAAACCCCAACCAGTACTCAAGTGCATAATCAACATCTTTAAGGAAGTCATTAAAGGACCTAACCTTGATGCGGTGCATAACCACGTGCTTTGTGAGCGTTACTGCGCCCTCGGCATTTTCCATGTGCTTGATTATAACATCAATGTTGTCAATGATGCGAAAATCAACACCCCTAATCATCTTAACGACAGCAACACCCCTTGGGTCAAGGCCTAGGTAGGTGAGCATGTGGAAGTAGGACTCGGCCTGTAGGCTTTCCCTGCCCCTAACGACTTTGATATTCCTTGGATTGCTCGTGGTCTTTAACTCAATCACATAGGTGGGTTTCCCATCAACGTTTATGATTAAATCTGGGAGCCCGAGTATGGGTACATCACTTCTAACCATGACTAGAGAGGGTTCTTGGATAAATGGTTTTGTGAAATCGGCATAACCAATCCAATTCCTCATCTTCTCGTTAAAGAAGTAAGCGCCTTCCTCGCCCCTATTGATAATTACGGGAGTCCAACCAACATCCAACCCAAGGATCTCCTCATCCACACCCAACTGCCTGGAATGCTCCAATAATCCATAAACGGTGCTCTCATTGATAATCCTACCCCTTAGGTAGTCAAGACTGAGCTTATACTCACAACCCCACAGTTGAGACCCAATGTAACCACTCATTAGAAATAAGGCACCATGCTTAAGCCTCGGAATCCTGATCACTTCACTACCCCAATGCAAAACCGCCGATTCGCCCATCAACTCAATGTGGGGCGCTGCATCGAGCCTAGGCACGGTAATTACCAAGCTATAACACGGTAAACCCAGTATAAAGCGTTTACCTTAAGAAGATTTATATTACTTAATATGAGGGTCATGATGTGGGTAAGGTAAAGATCATAGCGACGATAGGCCCTGCCACGGAGAAGCCTGAGGTATTGAGAGAGCTTGTTAGGTATGTTGATGGTGTTAGGATAAACTTCTCACACGGCAATGCCAACGAGTGGAGGACTAGGGTTTTCAACGTCAGAGAATTCAGGGGTGATGTCGCCATACTAGGTGACCTGAGGGGTCCCGGTGTCAGGACTGGGGTCATGAAGCCCATATACCTAAATGCCGGCGATACCGTTGAGTTCAGGTTTGCAAACCAATCAGATGGTAATTACGTGCCTATACCGAACCAATCATTCTTTAGGGTAATAACTATCGATGACATCATTGTGATGAACGACGGTAGGTTGAGGTTACGCGTGGATAAGATACTCAGTGATAGGGCAGTCCTCACAGCCTTGACAACAGGCTCGATAACCCAGGAGAAGGCTGTCGTAATTAAGGGTAAGGATTACCCAATACCAATACTCGACGATTACGATAGGGAGGCACTGAGGTTCGCCGTTGAGGTTGGTATGGACTACGTGGGCATTAGTCACGTAAGGAGTTCTGACGATATTGAGGAGGTTAGGACGGAACTGAGGAGGCTCGGTGGTGATTGGATCAGGCTTGTGGCTAAGATTGAGGGTCCTGATGCGGTGAAGAATATTGATGATGTCGTGTGCGCGAGCGACTACGTAATGGTTGCCAGAGGTGATTTAGGTATGCACTTCGACCTTGAGGAGATACCCAGGATCCAAAGCTCGATAATAAGGGGAGCTCATAAATGTGGTAAGCCGATGATGGTTGCAACCCAGCTCCTGGAGTCAATGATTGAGCAGCCAGTACCCACTAGGGCCGAGGTTGTGGATATAACGAACGCGGTCATGGAGGGCGTGGACTCGTTACTATTGACAGGCGAGACCGCCGTTGGTAAGTACCCAATAGAGGCTGTCCAGTGGTTAAAGAGGGTTGCCGGTGAGTATGAGGATGAGGTGCATGTGGAGAGGGGCGTATTGGCTAATATAACCGATAGGCTTGCCCTGGGCATCATCCAGCTTGCCGAGGATATTGGGGCTAAGATAGTCATTTATTCAAGGGGTGGTAGATTCGTTGAGGCCATCTCTAGGTATAGGCCTAAGGTCCCAACGTACGTCGGCATTAGCGATGAGAGACTACTAAGGAGGTTGAGGCTTTATTGGGGTGTTGAACCCATATTGATTGGGGATGTTAGGGATTACGAGGAGGGAGAGAGGGAGACTTTGAATAAGTTGATTAAGGATGGGTTAATAATCAAGGGAGACCTAGTCCTACTCGCCCATGGGGTTATTGATACGTACAACGACTACGGAATTAGGATAATAAGGGTTTAAGGGTCCTTAAGCACCTGGGATAACGTCTCTTAATTATTAAGTAAGCTATGTACATAATTAGAACATTGATAAGCAGGAGGAAAGCACCGACTGAAGCATAATTCATGATAAAGGCCTTGATTGTTAGGTATAGGAGTACGGAAAATACCGAGGCAATAATTACTATAATCGCGATACACGCATACGTAGCCATGGCATTTCCAATCCTACCCTTAGTTCCAATCACCTTCAGGGCATCCCCAATTCGTTTACCGCTGGGTTCTAGGTAAACCTTGACATAACCAAGCCTTATTAACTCCTCAGCGGCCCTCCTCTCATTCTCACTTAACGAATCATAAGCCACCCTACCACCACCCAAAATCCTCCTCAATAGTCTCTCTGCATCCTCGCTTAACTCGCCCATCTAAACACCACCCTGCTAACCAATTCAGATGGTTCTAATTGCCTAAATACAACATTACGGGTCCTAAGAAGCTCAACCGCAGTGTTGAGTCTAACAAGTACGTCATTGATGTCGTTACCATAAATCACCAGGTAATGGTCATTACCATCATTGATAATAGCCCCTAGCCCAGCTACATCACCCATTAATGACGAATCAAGGAAACCCAGCCAAAGCGCGGAGATCCAATTGTCACCAATACGCACAATCCAATCGCCAATATCCACATTAAAGCACACCTTACTTGATTTTAAATTGTTGATATCTAACGTATCATAACTCCTAACAACCCCAACCCTCACCCTCGTAACACTAACATCACCAGGTTTACTCATACGTCTAAAGACAAGAAAGTATACAAGCAGTAGAACTACCGTAATGACCACGAATAGGATGGGACTTATGAGAAATAGAACAAAAGCCATCAAAATACCCAAAATCCAGTACCACCTCCTCCTTAAAAAATCACTAACACCCATTATCAGCAAAATAACCTAATCATGAACTCTAATTAACCAAATGGATAAAAAGAGAGAGATAAAGCATAAAATCAAGAACCTCTGGGAATAACACAACATAACTAAGCTTATAAAAATAAACATAAACTCCCACGAAACAAAATTCCCCTCACTTTATTAAGCATGTTACGAATCAACGTCAACAAAAAATAAGTATTTACATAGGATCAATATTAATAATTAATTTGAAACGTTTAAGAGGCAGCAACTTCATACTTTTATCGTGCCCAAGAAATCCAAGAAGACCACAGAGGAGAAGAAGGAGGGAGAGAAGGCAGAGAAGAAGAAGTAAGGCAATATTACGAATAACCGCTTTAAATGCATTTATTTTAAAAATCAATTTATTTTTCTATTTTTCATAAACCCAGGTAATACCGCTATAAGTATGGCCGGTTGCATGCCCAACCACGGCATAACCCCCCTTCTGTAGCATTGCTCTAAGGCCCTACCCGGACCTCACCCGTGGAGATCACAGGTCCCTACTTGGGCCACCATCCCCCTGCGACCTCTCGGTCGGCGGGTTGCCCCGCGGGGATCCACGGCTTTGGGGGAGTTTCCTCAGGTGGGTCGTTGCCGAACCCACCCGGTTCGAGGCCGTGGTTGGGCATGCAACCGCGCTTTAATTTAGAGTTGGTGTATAAACCTTAGCTTAGTTTGTGCCTTGGGTTATGAGTTCGAGGTATGGGATAATTAAATCTTATAAACCCTTAATTCGGATACGGTTTGAATGGGTAAATACATATATCCCGATGCGATTATTACAACGGCTGGTCATGTGGATCATGGAAAAACAACATTGGTTCACGCATTGAGCGGTGTTTGGGTTGCCAGGTATAGTGAGGAGATTAAGAGGGCTATGACTGTTAAGTTGGGCTACATGACAATAGGCCTTTATGAGTGCCCTTCGATGGAGGGTGAATTTAGGGTTATTAGTGATGGCTTGCTTAAGGATGGTAAATGTCCCAATGGTGATGAGCCGATACTGAGGAGGAAGGTGTCAATACTCGATGTTCCAGGACATGAGGTCCTGATAAGCACCATGATATCGGGCATCTCCTACGTGGATGCAGCCCTGCTCGTTATTGACGCATCAATGCCTGTACCGCAACCACAAACTGAGGAGCACTTCACTGCATTATCCATAATGGGCCTTGATAAGTTAATAGTTGTCCAGAACAAGCTTGACCTGGTCGCTAAGGAGCAGGCTCTTGAGAATTATAAACAGATCAGGCGTTTCCTTAGTGGTACCTGGGCTGAGGGTTCGCCTGTGATCCCGGTCTCGTCATTGCATAAGGTGAATATCGAGGCCGTATCCACGCTGGTAGATAGGTTGGTTAAGCCTAGGGAGGTCTCGGATGGTGACTTTAGGATGTTGGTGCTTAGGAGCTTTAATGTTAATAAGCCTGGAACGACACCGGATAAGTTGGTTGGTGGTGTCCTTGGTGGTACGGTTATTCGCGGCATGGCAAAGGTCGGTGATGAGATTGAGATAAGGCCTGGGCTTAGGCTTGGTAATAAGTATGTACCAATAACGACTAAGATAGTTAGTATAGCTATTGGAAACGAACGCGTTGATGAGGCAAGACCTGGTGGCTTGGTGGGCATTGGCACGGAGCTCGACCCAGCGTTAACGAAAGCCGACTCACTAGTGGGTAGTGTTATTGGTAAACCTGGCACATTACCGCCTGTATGGAGTGACCTATCCCTAGAGTTTCACAGGATTGAGAAGCCCGGTGATGAGGCCCTGAAGGAGCTCTCGTTCAAGCCTAAGGATGTGGTTATGGTCCATGTGGGCTCAGCAGCCGTTATGGGCATAGTCAAGGGATTCCACGGAGACAGGTTAGATATTATGCTTAGGAAGGCTGTGTCCGCGGAGGAGGATTCCAAGGTTGTTATTACTAAGCAGGTTAATAATAGATGGAGGATAGTTGGTTACGGAATTCTTAAGGACGGTAACGTTGTCCTTGATTGATGATTATGATGAAAATAGAGTGCGTTACCTTTGATAGTAGTGCGTTGCTGTTTATGTTTACTACGGGTTCAAGGATCTTGGATCAAATAATCAATATTATTGAGTCACCCATAATACCCATAATCCCATACCCAATAATTAATGAGTTAAGGAAACTTAGTGACTCGGGTAGACCTAGTATTGCGAAGGCCGCCAGGAGTGCGTTAGATTATGTGCTCAATAACTTCTCCATCGCAATGGTGGAGGGTTCACCTGATGATTCTGTCATTGAGGTTTCCAGGAGGTATGGGTGTATAGCCATTACACTAGATATGAAATTACTAAGGAGGTTAAGGAGTCTAGGCATTAGGACTATTTACTTACGAGCCAGTTCAAACATGCTCGAATCAGACCTCCAATAATAACTGGTATTCCTCATAGGCAGCATGCACGAAAATAACCTTTTAAAGCGTAGAGTTGTAATAAGGTATCTGGGGGCGAATGAGGGCGGGTCACTAGGCGGCCTTCGCGCCGCAGGCGGCACTTTGCCCGACACCCCCTATCGTAGTCTTTATTGTTGCTGATGGTATCTCTCAATTTTACAAATTTATGATTTTATAATTTGAATTGGTTTGGTCTCCAGCTGCATGTTGTTTCCTGGATTCTTCCCTCGAGTGCGTCCTTTAACAGCTTTCTTGGGTCCTTAACCTCCATCATGGGTTTACCACTTGCGTTTCTGATGAACATGGTAACCTCAGCCAATATACTGAGGGCTATCTCGCCTGGAGTCTTTGCGCCAATATCTAAGCCAATTGGTGAGTGTAACCTGCTTAACACATAATCCAGCTCCAACCCTCTCTTCACCATTTCCGCAATCATTACAGCAGCCCTCCTCTGACTAGCCAGTAGGCCAACGAACCTGGCTCCACCCCTTAAGGCCATGTATAGGGCATCTGCATCATAGGGCTTGCCACCCTCGTTAGCGATAATGACTATGGAATCATTCACAATCAACTTCTCTAAATCCCTCAGGTCATTGCTGATGAGGTAGGCATTACTGAAGGCGTCTTTATCCACATCATTATTGCCTACAACAGCTATGTAATAACCAACTGCGCTTCCAACATCAACCAAGGCCTTGGCTATTAACCCAGAACCAACAACAATTATTGTTGGCCTAACCTCAATCGGTTCGGCGATAACCCTGGTATCGCCAATCACAACATCGACAATCCTATTTTCAGCCAACGCCTTATTCGCAACTTCAATAATGGAATCATTCGCAATACCGAGCATCGCCTTACCATTGATGACTATGTCAGAGGCAGAATCATTACCTTTAATCAACTTGACAATAACTGCCTTACCACCCAATGATGTAGTGCTAGTCAATGCCCTAAAGAACTCGCAGGAGGACACGGTTTATATTATTTATTTAAAGTTAGATAAATCTTTCTTGCCTGCTCTTATTTCACTATTCAGAGGTGTTAGGGAGTGTTTAAATAAGAACTCTGATTATGTATAATGATGAGCGTGCCCAGGACTACGCATAAGGAGGCCGGTCCAAAGGTTGCCAATTTCTTCATAATCACAGTGTCCACATCGAGGTATAACGCAAAGATCAATAATCAACCGTACACGGATGAATCTGGTGATGTTGCCGAGTCAATGTTGAAGGAGGCTGGGCAGAGGGTAGTTGGTAGGGACTTGATTAAGGATGACTTGGTCATGATAAGGTCACTCGTGGACTCCCTACTGCTTAGGGATGATGTCGATGTCATAGTACTCACGGGAGGTACTGGGTTGGCCAAGAGCGATGTTACGATAGAGGCCGTAAGACCACTCTTTGAGAAGGAACTTGAGGGGTTCGGCGAGTTATTTAGGTACCTGAGTTACCCCAAGATCGGTACTGGCACAATAATGACTAGGGCAACGGCTGGTATATCCAGGGGTAAGTTGATAGTGGCGTTACCCGGCTCGCCCGATGG
>Ga0081473_136387_pt1 | contig 22277 bp, 26 predicted proteins | sample CisSprmetagenome_FD_70977 | JGI IMG/M metagenome (GOLD analysis project Ga0081473, IMG submission 70977) | Hypoxic/sulfidic aquatic microbial communities from Cistern Spring, Yellowstone National Park, USA v2 (version 2) | ecosystem: Environmental > Aquatic > Thermal springs > Hot (42-90C) >...
GGCGGGTATCCCCGAATCTGATTGAAGGGGACCGCATTCAGGTCCCGTTGGCGTAGGCCTGCGTGGGTTCAAATCCCACCCCCCGCACCATGAAGAATAAACCTCTTCCTGCTTAATCCCAGGACTGCTTATGCACACATTACATCATGGTTCCGCTGGGATTGGCTTTAGATTAACTGGTGCTAATATCATCCATATATATGTACTGTTTGGTGGTGGGTATTGGTGAGAGGGGCATGTGGATTATAATATATTGAGATGAAGTATAGCTCACCGATCTTGAAGGCGCCGACGTAGTATGAGATAACTGATAGTTCAAAGGGTGGTGGTTCCCAGTAGGTTTCATTACCTACAATGGTCCCGTTGGTTAACTTAACTGTGAAGAGTATGCACATTGCACCGCTGGGGTTTGACGAAGTAGTTGTAGTGTTGTTTTTAGCCACGGATAGCGTGCACCATGGCGTGTAATCCACCATGTAGCCATCAATCCTCACGGTGGTTTGGTTATAGAACTGTCTCGAGAATTGGTCTAGTAAGACGTAACCGTACTCCGTGTTATTCATGAGAATCACCAAGCCATTAACAACCCTAAGCGACATGAAGACTGATGGCGATACTCCAGTGATTAATGGGTGGCTGGCGTTGACCTTACACCGTACCTTAACCCACCGTCGACTGTACTTGGCAACGAGTAGGCAAGCCTCGTCTCTTCTAGGGTTGATGTTGTTTCTTGGTTGGTTTAAAGTTTTAACCTATTGGCCAGTATTTCTGCTTCTAGTTACCTTTTAATTCCCCCTCTGCCTAGCTTATCCTGGTGCTTGGGGTGGTGCCTCCGGAAGGGGGTTGCTTCCCTTGCCTCAGATGAGCCGGTGGGGCGATACCCCACCATTCATCACCACCCCAAGAACAAAACCATTAACCCCACAGAGGGAGTAACGGACGAGACCCCCACTGTGAACCCCGCCTCCCCGAGACGGGAAGGGGGTCATTGAAAGCCCCTGAACCCTCCTAATTTAGTTCTGAAACCCAAAGGCCAGTTGAACCAACGGTAGTGGAGTTAAACCCACCCTTAACTACATTAAGCAATCCATGGTGTAAGGTTAAGTATGTAGCAACAAATATAACTGCAATCACCAAAAATCCCATAAGGATAAAATAAAAGGGATACAGATTATTACTAGAATACGGAGGTACTGAATAATGAAAACTCTAAGACAACATGAGAAACACCAATATCTCGGTAAAACAATCTTAAGGCTAGGTGTAGATAGTGCCAAGAAGTCGGCTTGAAGCTATTCATTGGAATGTATGGTCTTCGTCAGTAAGTATCGCATATGTGTACATGAGCGTTGTGCGCAATGGGATTCTGGTTGCTACGACCCATTACACCCGGTGGTCACATTAATGCACCCAGGTTTAATCCTCCATCCCTAACCTTAAGATCAATCCCCTTAACTTGCATAACGTTTATTTCATCGATTCAATGCTCTCATACACTTTCACGTTCTTCAACAACATAAAACCTAGTTTCTACTTTTAACTACAGGAATCCCCTTTTCACCAACATCCCGCACTGCTGGAGTAAACCTTCCACCAGAACACCATGAATCGGTTCCTACAGGGTTGAGTACTTCTCTAAGTTACTTTAGGTTCCTCAAGTTTAAATTAGGCTAAGCGAAGATCATTATATGGTTGACATTAACAGGAAGTGCATTAAAGCCGGGTAACTGCATCACCCTTAGGGTCTAGACTTAGGTTGACCGTGCCACTTGGGCTAGTTCCGGCATTAGGCCCATTATAATCTGTTGGCGGCTTAGTGTCCTAAGCCAAACCCTACCAGGCCCCTCAATGTGGGCTAGCCATATGCCCTCCTCCCCGAAGAGCATTGTCCTTAAACCACCCACCCTCCTAACACCCACCCTCATACCATCCTCAAAGGCTAATACATGCCCAGCTTCAGCGTCAATAGCCTCCCCTGGACCCAGGTCTATGGTTAATGCATCACCGATGGCATGTATAAACACCCTACCTAAGCCCTTAAGGTGCGCCATGAGTAACCCCTCCCCACCAAGCCAACCAAAGCCCAACCCCATTAACTTAACGTCGTAATTAACGGTGGTCTCCATGGCCAGGAAACTCCTGTGCTCAACCATAACACCCCTTGAACCATCCAGGTCAATCTCAACCACCTTACCTGGGGCGAAGCCAGCCACGTTAGCCTCACCAGGTCCCTCAACCTCAAGCAAGAAGAAGCTGGCCCCTGTTAAGGCCCTCTTAAGACCTGAAAGTAAGCCACCACCCGTGGTGGCCTTTAGGTTAACTGTGCTTGACTTCCATATTAGGTGCCCGCCTTCAACGTAAACCCTCTCTCCAGGGCCCATGTTTATGAGTAGGTGCTGTATGTCACTGCCCATTATCTTAAACTCAACCACATTAAACCTAATGTCCCTTAGTTTTAAAAGTATAACTTATTAATTTCATCTATAGAATCACGGGAGTTACTCTTTAAAGTCAGGTCGAGTTAAGGGTGTTATGCTTAACGGTAAGCGGATTCTCATAGCCGGTGCTGGGCCGGGTACAGGCTCTGCCACGGCTTACTTGGCCTTGGTGAATGGTGCATCAGTGGCTGTCATAGCTAGGAATGAGGCTAGGCTTAATGCGCTTAAGGCAGAGTTATCCAGATACGGTAGGATAGAGGCGATTAGGGGTGACCTAAGCACGGCTAAGGAGGCTGTTTTTGGTTTTTATGATTGTTTGTAGTGTACATGTTTATTGATGCCTAAGCCTCTTAGGGCTGTTAAGTAGGCTGATGCAGTGTGTTTGTCTAGCCTGTACTTTCTCATGGTTTCGTCGTGTTTTGTTGAGTTTGTTGTTCCCTTTGGGTTTACGTAACTGACCCTAATTGAGTACAGTGGTGCCTTCATGGCTATTCTCTCAATGATTGAGCTCCTGAAGATTGTGACCTTGTGGTTGTAATTCTCATGCCTCCTATCGTCACTCCTAACCCACATTAGCCTCAGCCTACCGAGGACCTCCGGATTCTCTAGGAATAATGTTTTAACGCCGTTGTTGTAGGCGTAGTTAAGCATCTCGTGGATCCTCATGCCGATTATGCTCCACGCCTTATACCTAGGGAATCCACGTGCAGTCACCTCGCTGAACCAAAACGTCTTGTGGTCAATGAGTTCACCGTTTTCATTAATGATTGCTAGGTTAACCCTATCGGTGTTAACGTCAACGCCACCAAATAGTTTACCACCATTGCGTTTATGCCTAGCCATGTGCTCCGTAGTAAACATCTAGTGGTATTGTTACTTGAACCTCACCGTGAACCCACAGTTGACTACCCCTAACACCGTAGTCCTTAACCACAACCCTACCCATGTACCCAACACGCTTGGTAATAACAGCACCTAGGAGCTTCTCGTAACTCCTCGGCACGGTTGGCTTAACAACAACCCTATCAATTAACCCATTAAACCTAATTGCCGTAACGTGGAACACGTAATTGGGCTTTAGGGTAATGCTCCTACTCGGGTACTCCAATGAGCTTTGCTGGAACATGAGCCAGTCGGACAATTCAACACCTTTGAAATCAACACCCAACGCCCTACAAGACTCGTAAACACCCATCACGAGGGTTACTGCACCATCAGCATACCTACGGTTTGGAATAACCCTATAAGCAATACCTCTGAACGCATTCTTCCAGCCAATCCTGGTGCCAGACAAGACCTGCTGTTTCGCTATAGTCAGCACCCTATGCGTGGTTATTCTAAACAGCCACGCCGTTAATAGCAATTCCTTAGCCGTATCCCCATCAACATTAAACGGCAACTTAATGGTTAAGCTCCCCAACGCCACTACGGTGAGCGGCCCCAGGGAGACCACCAAGAAGGAGACGGTGGAGGTTTAACACCTCCACCACCTCCAGAGAGACGGCTGAGGAAGCGGTGCATAAGGCTTATGAAGTATTGGGCGGCTTAGATGGTTTGGTGACTGTGCTTGGTGGGTATGTTGAGGGTGGGATTAGTGAGGTTAGTGAGGATGATATATTCAACATGGTTAGGGTTAATCTTGCAGCCCACCTACTCACGGTGAAGGCGGCTGTACCATTAATGAAACGCGGCTCAATAGTGATGGTAACGGCAATCTGGGGTCCATACGCCAATTGGCCCAACCACGTGGCCTACGTAGCCTCCAAGGCAGCGTTATCTAGGGTTGCCGAGACCCTTGCCTCAGAGTTGCTGGATAGGGGTATTAGGGTTAATGTTGTTGCGCCAGGGGGTATTAGGCATGATTTTAAGCCTGGGAGGGATTGGAGGAGTACGAGGAAGCTTGGTGATCCCTCAGCGCCCCCTGAGGACATTGCCAGTGTCATAATTTGGCTCTTATCGGATCAATCCGAGTGGGTTAATGGAGCCATCATCCCCGTTGACGGTGGATTTAGGCTCAGGGTGCGTTAATCCTCCGCCTCTGGTACCTCCGGGAGTAGGCTAATCCTCCCCCTAAGCCAATTATACATACTAAGCCAATCCAGCCTATAAAGCATGATACCAGCCACCGTGAAGGCTACTGCAAAGGCGACCTGGAAGTCCAGTCTAGTTAGGCCAAGCATTGACGTTGCCCCATACGCGGCCCTAAACATGGTTAACTCTATGGGAATCTCAACAGCACTCTTAATTAACTTACCCAACAGCACGTACGCGTTTAACCTCGTTAAACTAGCCCCAGCCGCCCCAGTACCCACGTAGACGTAGTCGTCAAGTGGTAGCCCGGGTATTATGGCTAGGATAACCACTATAAGCCACATGTAACCCAGTTTAAGTAAACCCCTCAACAACGCCATGTTCCTACCCCTAGACATGGGCCTCCTGAGGGCAACACCAATGAGGTACATTATGTTCTTGGATACGGCAGCCCCCAGGGCTGTGACAACTATGAAAAGGGCCACCAGGGGTATAGTGGGCCTAAGGTCAAGAAGTACGAGCGAAGCGTAGACCGTGTAGGCAGCCCCAAAGAATGGAGTTGCATTACTAATGAAGCTAACCGCAAAGGCAAGTAGTACGTAGTAAAGCAGCTCATGCATAACACAACGCATTATACGGAAGTATAAAAACCTACCCCCTACACAGTGGATTCATTAGAATGTTGAATGAAGAGGATCATCAAATAGGTGTGTTGGCTTCATTACTCATAGATCCTCGGCAATGACCCCCTCCCTGCCCTTGTTGGGCGAGGTTGCTCCACTTTGTGAGTCCCATGATGATGTTTTAAATTCTAACAGTGCTGAGGTGTTTAGTAACTGAGGTGGCGCCTCTGGGAGGGGTTTTCCTTGCATTAGATGAGTCGGTGAAACGATACCCACTATCCCCACCACCCCAGGCAAGCCACCAACCTGTAGCAGACGGGGCAACAACCAACCCCCCAAGCGAAAAACCAAAAGACAAGGGGGGAGTCAGTGGCGTTAAACTTGCTTAGTTAAATGCCTTTTTAACGGTATTGATTAATAAGTAGGGACTGGTTCCTGCATAGTAATAATATTTTTAATTCGGTTAACTGAGTGTATGGACATGATTAGGCTTAGGGATGGTGAATCCGAGGTTGTGATCTATGAGAGGGGTGCGTACCTGTATTCATGGAGCATTAGGGGTAGGGATGTGGTGCTGAGGGGTAACATTGACATGCCTACAAGGGGTGGTATGGCGATTCTCATACCGTATGCCAACAGGGTGCGTGGGGCCGAGTATGTGTTCAACGGTGTTAAGTACACTTTACCGGTTAAATGGTGGCCCCCTAGGGAGGATAATGCTATTCACGGCCTTGTGCTCGATAAGGACTTCGTGGTTAAGGAATCGACAATAAGCTCGGTTCTGCTTAATTACGTGCTTAGGCATAGCGGCTACCCAACGGTGCTGGACATTTCTGTTAAATATGAGTTAAGCGGTAACAGCTTAACAACCAGGTTCATGATTCAAAACATTGGCTCATCAGATGCGCCACTAACCGTTGGTGCCCACCCATACTTCCTAGTCTCTGGTGATTGGGATATTAAGGCTGGTGGTGAGTCCTATCAATGCGAGGCAGTGGATAAGATACCCACAGGTAGGCTCATAAGGCGTGAGTTAACTAGGGGTGATTGGGATGATTGCTTCCTGGTCGATGACCCAATTGAGCTTAAATCATCATACTCAAGCATAACCATTACTAGGGTTAACATGAGGTATCTTCAGGTCTACACGGGGATTCCAGGTGCAGTGGCTGTTGAACCGATGAGTGGTGCCCCTGATGCATACCATAATGGAATGGGACTGGTGGTCATAAGGCCTGGTGAGGTTAAGGAATTCTCATTCACGGTCAACGTGACTAAGGCACCGGCTTAATTCGATGAAACAATTTTAAACGCCCCCTTCGGTAATTCAGGTAGCCGTGACTGGTATTAGGATTAAGCCTGAACTGTGCCTAGTATGCAAGGGGTACAGGAACCTATGTGGATTGCCAAGGTGCCCGATACTTGAGAGGAGGCTGGCGTTAAGCAGAGTGGGTAGGTACATTAATGGGCATGTAGATGGTTCATCACCCCCATCCGTGGTTGTTGGGGAGGTGGGCTATCCCGTGGTTAAGGTCATGTTTAACATACCACCTAATATACATGGCATCGGTGCCGCGTACTACGATGACCCCAGCGGGTGGTGGGGTAGGTTGAGTCTCTATGACATAATTAAACTCAGATCCTCAATGGTTGCAGCCTCAATGAGGATTAAGGTTAATGAAACCCAAGCCCTATACGACAATGAACTGGCCCCAGCCTCGGTCTCGGAGAAGCCGGTTGACATGGAGGCTAGGCTTAAGGGTAAGTTAACAGGGCTCAGTATCAATGAGCTATTGGTACCTACCCCACCTGCAGCGACGGCGCTTAGGATCAACGTATCCAGCAACCCCAAGGTCCCTAGGGTCATCGACAGGCTGATTAATGATGATGCTAAGGCCTCTGATGCCGTATGGGAGGCCTACAAGGGTGGTTTAAGCGTCTACACGCTAATAAGGGCATTATCAATGGGTATGCTGGGTGAGAGGAGGAGAAGGAGACTTGTACCAACTAGGTGGTCAATAACGGCCGTGGATTCAATAATAGGCAGTAGGCTAAGGGGCAGGGTACTTAGCCTCCCTGAACTTAGCGAGGAGCTCCTCTTCTATGGGGAATACTTAGGCAACAGGTTCATAATAATGCTTAGGCCAGGTGCCTATAGGGCTAGGTGGATTGAGATCTGGTACCCATCCTCAGCCCTAGTTACCGGTAAAGACGCCGTGATCCACGTGGTTGATGAGGATTATGGAGGAAGGTTTAGTGAAATGGATGGTGGATTCTACGCTGCAAGGTTACCCATACTTGAATACCTTAATAAGACTGGTAGGACAGCGGAAGTGGTCATATTTAGAGAGGTTCTGCCAAGCTACTTCGTAACCGTCGGTAATTGGCATATAAGGGAGACCGTTAGAAGAGCGCTTGAAAATGGGCCGATTGGAAAGGGTACTGAGGTTCATGAGCTCTTGAATAGGCTACTCACCTACAAGGGGGCTTTAAGGTTCATGCCAAGTAGGATCAGTCGAATAACAGATTACCTGGGTGTTGAGCATGGTTAGGCTTAGGTTAACATCAGAAGTTGAGTCGTTAGTAATACGCAACATACCGGCCCTAGTGCTACTGGTACTAATGGTCATGCTTTACGATATACTAGACAGGTTCATGTTTAAGATACCCATAGGCATAGGGACATCATTATCGGTCATGTTGTTCCTCATACTGGTCTCCACGGCAATGGCACTTTTAATGAGAGTCTACGTTAGGGAGAGGATCATAACCTGCAGGAGGGCTAATGAACTTGTTGGTGGGGTAGCTGCACTGCTGTACATTGCAACGTTCTCAGCAATATCGTTTCAATCATTATACGCCATAATGGCTGCTGTATTGATGGGGGCAGCCTTAGGGTTTGGGCTATACATGACTGTACTTGTTGATGTAGCAACATGCCAAAGGATACCAAGCGTCGTAATAAGCATAATAGAGCCTCAGGTGGAGTTCAGCAGGAGCTTGCTTGTGAGGGATAAGGTCACGGTGGGTAGCGGCAAAGGTAATGATGTAACGCTTCCAGCCAAGGTGGGTAATGTCTCCATTACGTTCATTAACAATGAGGGTAACCTAGTCGTAACAGGCAAGGGATTGATGATCGAGGATAAGGGGATGTTGAAGGAGGTTGATTCAGTGGCTTTAAGCATTGGTGAAACACACGTAATATGGATCAATAACGTTAGGATAAGGATAACCAGGTTAAGTTAAAGACAATCTTAATTACATTTAACCATAGTCTTAACCTGGCCTCAGGGTTTTTCGTTATTAAGTCGACAATAGCCTCAACAGCCTTACCATCACCCCTCAACGCATCGAAAAAACATCCCTAATGAAAGCTGGGTCACTACTAGCAACCTCCCTCAAAACCCTCTTAAAAACCTCAACATCCACAGGCAAAAACAATATCATAATAAAACCTACTCCGTGGTAAGCATTATACCAGCCTTAGTCTAACGTGACTCTCATAATATATTAATGGAGGGGGTGTTGGTGCATTGATTAGGGAGGGAAATGATTAATTGTATTACGCTAGTAAAATATTTAAGCTGTGACTTGAGGCGGGCATAATGCAGAATAGTGGAAAGGGCGATACTACCGTTAGCGTGAAGGATCTTGGTTCAGAGACCACTAGGCATGTTGAGCAGAAGCCGGCTAACAAGATAAGGATAACCTTCATAGAGTCGACTGTTGATTCGCTCAAAAATACATCAATAGATGTAGATATGGTTTACTTCAACTCGGTAACCATAGGACGTGCGCCGGAGAACATAATAGTTATACCGGATATAACAGTGTCGAGGAGGCATGCCGTGATAAGTAGGGATGTTAACGGTTCGCTGGTGTTAACTGATTTGAACAGTAAGAATGGCACCTACGTGTATAATAACGGCATGTTTGAGCGTGTTAACAAGGTTGAGTTGAAGGATGGCTTGGTGGTTAGGTTAGGCATGTACACGATAATAAGGGTTAACCTGCTTCAGGATTAGGGTTAAGATCGTTAAGGTGCGCCTAACCACCCATGTAATGCCCCGTGTGTTGAGTTTCATTAACCTGAGTCATGTACATCTCCAGTGTAGCCAATACTTCACCTATGCTAGGCCTCATTTGAGGATCTAAACTTAGGCTTCTTAAAATCAGGTTAGCTATAGGTGGAGGTATGCTTGGGTCCATGGGTGGTAGAAGCCCCCTCAACACGTACTGCTGTGGGTTAAAGCCCATTAACATTTCATAGATTATTAAACCCAGCGAGTAGACGTCAGCCTTATCAGTGGCGGCCTTATTCATAAGGACCTCTGGGGCTGAGTAGGCTAGCGAGAACTGAGATATCTCGACGCTGCGTCCTGCATAAACCTTTGACGCACCCAGGTCCCCAAGTTTAATTATCTTCCTGTCCTTATCCTTGAATAGTATGTTCTCGGGCTTAAGGTCAAGGTGAAGCATTCCCATCTCATGAAGTTCCTTTAGGGCTAAGGCTACCTCATGGGCTATCCTAATGGCTTCACTTAGACTTAACCTACCCACTTGCCTTAGGTAATGCCTCAGGGAGTTGTACTCCATGTAATCCATGACAATGTAAGGTGGGTCCTCCAGGTAAGATTCAAGGTTCCTGTAGGGCAACTTATCCTCATTTATGTGAATCTCATAAACCTTAACAACCCTATCACTGTTAACTAATAGGTAACTCGTCATCTCCCTCTTAAACGATTGAACAACCTTCAGGTCGCTGGCCAGGGGTGTGTTGCCTGGGCTTGTGTACCTAAGGACCTTTATAGCATACCTTTCATTGCCATAGCGGCCAAGTAGAACATAACTGAAGCCCCCTGTGTCAATTACCCTCTCAACATAGTACCTGCCACTGATCCAAGCGTCAACCCAGGTCTCGGGGGGCGGTACACCCCTATGAAACCTCAGTCTCCTAAAGGATGCCAACGCTGGGATTATGAGCATCGACGCGGTGGGCATTAGTAACGTTGACGGTAGTGATAACGCTATGGCTAGTGCACGCCTGGGTCTACTCGCCTTAACTAGAGGTGTGATTAACGTGAAGCTTGCGAGTAGGCTTGGTAATGCTTGGGTAACTCCACCTAGCCTATAGCTCAATATTGCGACTAAGATAGGCGCCGACGCAAGGGTGTACATTACCCACGTAGGGTACCTGTATGGTAATTCAAGCGGCCCACTATACGCCCTCGCTGAGATGTAGGTAAGCAGTAGGAAGCTGAAGATTATGTACATTAGCGAGTATTCGTTAGCAGATGACATAACCACGAGCACGTAGTAGATGCCTAATGTCAAGTAGCGAGCCCAGGTGGGCAGTTGAAAAATGGTTAGCGAAACCGCCACCAGAATACCCACCATCACCACTAGCTCATTTAGGAGTCCTAGTGAGTTAACATTACTGTAGGTGATTAAGGCTAGGGCTAGGTAAAGTATGATAACCGTTGCATGGCTCTTAGCTGGAGGGAATAGTAACATAGGTAACGTAGTTATTATGACTAGTATTATGGATTCGGTGGGTTCCCCAAAGGCCATTCCGACTGCCGTTGATAATACGGCTAATGCCGACATTACGGTTATCCTCTCTGCTACATCGTAGTATCCATACTTCACTTCACTGCGCATCCTAATTAAGCAGCCTATGTAGGGTTTATTAACCTAGAGCTGCGTCGCCAATGATGAGGATTGGGGACTTGGTGATAGACGGCATTGAGGAATTAACAGAACTGGTTAAAGGTAGGAACATAATGATTGAGGTGCCAATAGGCCTAATTAACGCCGCAATTAAGTTGTCTAGGCTATTGAGTGAGAGACACAGCGTGGGGGAGGTCATAGTTAGTGGTAGGAATGCCTGGGGTGTATGCGACCTAGCCACACCGCCCCCCGGCTTTGACCTAGTTCACATTGGGCATGCCCTACCACGCAACGTGGAATTGCTCATGAGGATTAACGGCTTCACCACTGAGAAGGGTAAGATAACGGTTATCAATGGTAAGGGGTTTAAGACGTACGTACTACCAGCCTACTACATACCCAACGAGGACGTTGTAAACTCACTATCACTTAGGTTAAGTGGCTACGAGGGCTCAATGCTACTCTACCCGCTATTATATAAATTGTACGCCGAATCATTAGCCAGGAAAATACATGGCACAGCCATTGGGCCATTCACCGGGTGCTTCATGCCGGTTAAGGCTGATAGGATAATTGTCGTCTCTGGGGGGTACTTCTACGCCCTAACGGCTAAGCTAATCAACCCAGGTTCAAGGGTCCTTGTGGCTGATCCGCATAGGCTAGTTGTTGAGGATGTTGAGCCAGTTTACAGGAGGTACCTTGGCTTAAAGGTTAACGCATTGATGAAGGCCATTGAGGCTAGAAGAGTGGCTATTGTGTTAACCAGCAAGCCTGGTCAAGGTAACATCAGGCATGCGTTGGATGTTAAGCGCAGGCTAATGGAGAGCGGTAGGGAGGCGTTCATAGTTTACGTTGATGATGCAACTCCAGATACGTTGAATAGTATCAATGCAGATGCAATAGTCGTTGAGGCTTGCCCAAGGATAGCTCTAGATGACCTAGATAGGGTCAGTAAACCACTAATAGCCCCCCTTGAGGTTGAATACGTTATTAAGGGTGACATAAACGGCTACAAGATATCCACCACCACAATTATACCGCTTACCGGCATTAAGGGTAGCCATTAGACCCCTGAGCATGCAATCGAGTTAGATGTATGTGAAATAATGCTTATCTAGGGTATACATTAACCATGTATGGGGGTTTGATGTGACGTACAGAGTAATCGTTCAGGTATCAGATCTAGATAAAGTTAAGGCAGCATTAATATCATGCAGAAACCTGTTAAGTGACCTAGGCAGTGTTGAGGTTGAGGTGGTGTTCCACCAAACAGCGGTAAAGGCACTCATCAAGGGTAGTGAATTTGAGAGCGATATTAAGGAGCTCATGGATAACGGGGTTAAAGTTGTAGCATGTAGGTACGCCATGAGGCTTAACAACATTGGTTATGATGATTTAATCAATGGTATTACGGCAGTTAACACTGGGGTTGGGGAGGTAGTTAGGAAAATGGCGGAGGGGTGGTTGTACCTACGGTTATGAGTTTAGACTACTGGCTATAGTCGAACATTCCCCTGAACTCAAGCCTTAACCCCAGTCCCTCCTTAAGGGCCTTGTCGTAAACGACCTTAGCAGTAACCACGTCCTCTATGGATATGCCGAGGGACTTGAATATTGTTATAGAACTTGCATTTAACCTACCCTTAACCCTACCCGTGACTATGTCTGATAAGGGAACAACCTTACTCCACACATCACCCCCGGCCATTATTAAGTCGCCTGCCTCCTCCCTTGCCTGCTCAACATCGTCAACCGCTATTACATCAGCCCTATTCACGGTATCCTGAGTTAACTCAGCCCTATCCCTCCAGTTACTCCCAATAGCATTTATGTGTATACCCTCAGGCAGGTAGTCACCCCTTATGAATGGCTCCTTGGAGTTCGTAGCGGTGATGAGGACGTCAACCTTACACGCCTCCCTATAATCATCAACAACCACGGCATCCACGCCGCTGGCCCTTATGTATGATGCGAAGGCTTCGGCGTGAGCCCTACTCCTGCTGATAACCTTAACCCTACTTAACACGCCCAGTGAGTTAAAGGCCTCAAATTGAGCCCTAGCCTGCCTACCTGACCCAACTATTCCAATCTCCCTAATTGAATTAGCCATGTACCTGCTGGCCACCACTGAGGCTGCCCCCGTCCTAATTTGCCCAAGTCTATCGGCCTCGATGATGGCGAGCAGCTCACCTGATTCAATACTGAAGAGCAGGACGACAAACCTCGTGCCGTATTTGGTACTTAGGTATGCCTTCAGGCCAGCCACGTTGTAATCGCCTAGGGCGCCACTTTGAAGGACGTGGAGCACTGCTCCGGGCAATACCACTCTACGCCTGGGTAGGTTAACAGCCTTACCAGTCCCAAGCATCCTGAACCCATTCTCGACGGCCCTTATCGCCTCATCATACGTTAACAACCTGGCCACCTCACGCTCCCTAATTAGTAGCATGTTGGGTGGTGCGCATGAGAGGTTTATTTAAGTAACCTCAGCTGCCATGTGGACGAAAAATATTAAATAACTCACTGATCTTCGTGCTGTGGAGGAGGTTATTGAGAGTGCGGTGGTTGATAAGGTGGCTACGTTTATAGCGGGTTCAATAGTGATGTCGGAGTCCCCGGGTAGGGAGCTTAAGCGTTGGAGGGAGTACTTCAACATACCTCAGACGGAGTTGGCCATCAAGTTGTCCACAACCCCAAGCGTGATAAGTGACTATGAGTCGGGTAGGAGGAAGTCCCCCGGCTCATACTTCGTTAAGAGGTTTGTTAGGGCCCTAATAGATATTGAACTTGAGAGGGGTGGTTCCAGGCTCCAACTGCTTATTAAGCAGATGTCGGCTGGTGATAGGTACATGACGGCTGTGATTGATATGAGGGATTACGTAAACCCCATTAGCCTTGAATCCTTCTTGAGGGCTATTAACGCATCGCTGGTGGTTCCTCCAGCCACCAGGATGGATATACACGGCTACACCATAGTGGATAGCATTAAACTACTCCTCGATGTCCCATCCTACGAATACCTCAAGCTGTATGGTTCAACAACCCAGAGGGCTGCCATATTCGTCAACACCAGGTACGGTAGGTCACCATTAGTGGCTATAAAGGCTATGATGGCGTTCGTTGACTTTAAACCATCCATAGTGGTTCTACATGGGTTAGATAAACCAGATTACCTGGGTATTGAGGTGGCTAGGAGGGAGAAGATACCGCTGGCCATGACTAACATGGACGTTGACGAGATGGTTAAGGTGCTTAGGACGCTTGGTTAAAAAGGGAAAGTAAAGAGTCCATGGCGTGTCAACAAATTGACCCCACCATGAGGGATGGGTTTTAGGCATTATTAAATGTACATGTAGCAGCGGCGTAATCTCAAGGTTAAACTCCAAAAAGTATCATAAGCGAGATACCTAGAGTAGCGCTTATAAGCGTTATTTAGGCCTAGAGATCAGGTTAACATGAGTTACCCGGTGATTAAACCCTCAGTCACATTATTAATGACGTGGGGTAGTGAGGAGTTTACAGCGGCCATGAGTGACGTGATTTATAGGGCGTATACAGTTGAGAAGGCCCTTGATAGGGTGAGGAACGATCCAGGTATAGTTAGGCGTAGGATAACGAGCTTCCTTAGGGATGGGCACCACAGCGTCTTTGAATTTGCTGGGGCTAGTTGGCTTATTGAGGGTAGTAGGGCCTTAACGCATGAGTTGATTAGGCATAGATTGGCCAGTTACTGGCAGGAGAGCCAGAGGTACGTGGACTATGCAAAGGGTCAATTACGCTACGTGTTACCACCCAGCATGATTAATGAGCTTGCCCCATTCTTAGAGTCAGCTAGTCAAGTTTACGTGAAGGCTAGGGGATCCATGGTCCCCGAGGATGCTAGGTACATTTTACCTAACGCAATGGCTAGTAGGATTTGGGTTCAAATGAACGCCAGGGAATTCTTCCTAAACTTCATACCCCTCAGGACTGGGCTTGGGGCATTCCACGAGATTAGGCTAGTAGCCTGGCTGATGTTCAACACGCTGGTGGACAAATTCCCAATAACAGCCAGGTGGGTTTGGGAAAACCTACCTAAGCTGCACCCAGACTACTGCAGGGATCTTGATAAGTTGAGGGGTGCGTATAATACGGAGGATTGTAGGCTGATAAGCATTAAGGATGCGTTCACTAAGTGGGGTATGGAGGTACCGCAAGGTCTGAGTAAACTCATGGAGGCATCATATGGTAAGGAGCGAAGTAGGGTTAGTGCTTAAACCTCTTGGGCCTTAAATCCTTACTTCCACACCTTCTGCACTTCTCGGCACCAATTGGGTTACGTGCACCGCACCTCCTGCATATCCAGTAGCCAAACCTATGCTCAATAGCTATCCTAAGCTTCTCAGGGTCACTAATGGGCATAAGGCATGGCTTTACCTAACCCCTTTAAAACATTACGCTGTGAGGTGCATTTAAAGGAGTGGTGTACTTAGCGTAAATTCAAGATTCATGTGACATGGCCATTGTCCTTTGGGTTATTTCCCTAAGGATGCTCCGCATGTGAATTAATTACGGCTAGTTATCTGCTCATCCTCATTTAGCTTTAGTTAATGAAGGCGCTCACATCTGGTTACGGCATGTACTGAGGCGAGTAAGGCCATGGTTATGAGCCGTTAATTTAGTGCTTTACATTACACCCTTCAACTGAGGCTCGCGAATTACTGGTGATGTAAATGCGCTGACAAGAAATCCCCAACCCAACTGACAATATTCACCAACTAGGTGGCGCTCCAAATATTCCTAGTCCATTATAGGGTACTACAGCTACTTAAAGACCTAGAAAAGCTTGCAACACATCACCTTTTCGTACTTAAAGGAATGCGAATTAACCAATGACACAGTTATGTTAATTATTAAAAATATTTATAAATAAGGCTCCTCATTGAGGGGTGATGTAGCTATGAGTGTAGTTAGGTTGAGGGCTATTGTTAAGATGGTGAATGATGACGTGGTTAAGGAGGCTTTCATAAGTAAAGTGGTTACACTGGGGTATGTGGAGCCCCTGCTCCCTGATGAGGTGTTTAAGTATTACCCATTGAGTGAGTATGATTATAGGCTTGACTCAACGTACATAGAGTACATTGTTGATAATGCCGAGGAGGTGGCATCCAGCCAAAGGCCTGGGGTTAGTATTAACAAGGTCATGGTTGACCAATTCGGTGAGTGTATTCAATTAACCAGTGGGGAGTATGAGCTCATGACCATGTGCAGGAGGAATAATGACTGGGTTGTGTACCACATGAATAAGAGAGCTTTGATGAGGTACTTCGTCCTTAACGTAATCCTGGAGAATTCTAGCTTAAACATGAGTCAACCAGTTGAGGCGGCGGCCAGCATCCAGAACCATGAGCATAAGGCTAAGTTAAAGGTGGCCTACATACTCAGTTGCAACACACCTGTGGACTTCATGGTGAGTGTGTACTCCAGTATTTACGTCAATTACTTCAGGGAGTACAAGTATAGACTTCCTGAACCCAAGGACATAGTTAACTTCATAGTTAATAATATGCAGAAGTATGGAGGCTTCATTAAGCTCTACACGACTGACTACTACGTCTTTGAATTAACCACGGCGGGTTACCTAGTTGAGGTTGAGAATGAGGGTCAGGTCGTGAGGGTTAACGTTGACGGTGAGACTGTGCTTATGGGTAATCAACTGGGTAATGGGGACCTGTACGAGATAACGGACCTGAGGGTGGATGCCTTAAGGAAACTTGAAATAGGCCTCGACATGATTGAACTTTACTCATGCAACACAAGTGAACTGCTTGAGAGGGCTATTAGTGGTTTGCGAGAGTCAGTGAGGCTGTGACATGGGGTTCCATAGCGCCAGCCTTGCTAGGGTATTCAATAACCCCGTAGTAGACGGGGTAATAATCGAGACTCCTAAAGTGAACCCCCATTCTCACAGAGCGGGGAGGGGGTCATTGGGGTCTTCCATTTAGTACATGGGTGGTACCCTAATCATTGCTCATTAACTTACTTAGCAAGATGGATGCTATAGGCCTCCACGTATCGTACATTGTCATGGTGAGTTTGCATTTAACACCCCTTTGTATTAACCATAGCAACACAGGTAAGCTGGCAACTATGGGGGCCTTCTTGAGGTCGTTGATTGTTCTTGAACCAGTTAGGAACATTGCCACCTTAAACTCCCACATAATCCTACTGATAGTGTCCTTAACGGTGTCGTAACCCTTAAGCGCAGAAAGAAGCATCGGCCTAGACATTGAGAACGCATCCGCACCTACTGCTATTGCCTTAGCCCCATCAAGCCCATTCCTAACCCCACCTGAGGCAAACACTAACCCATCGTAAACGCTGCTCGTCTCGCATATGGATAAGAGCGTCGGTATCCCCCAATTCCTAAAGACCCCAGACTCACCGGTGTCTCGCCTCCTAATGGATTCAATAACTATGAAGGATGTGCCGCCTGAACCAGCCACATCAATGGCGTCAACCGGTACTTCAGCAAGCATTTTGGCAACTTCCATTGAGATCCCGTTACCAACCTCCTTAACTATCAGGGGCCTGTTGGTAATCCTCCTAATTAGCCTCAACTTACTTAACACACCCCTAAACCAGGGTTCACCCTCAGGTTGAAAAACCTCCTGGGCTGGGTTTAGGTGTATTGCCAGGGCATCAGCGTTAATCATGTCCACGGCCTCATTAACCCAGTCAATCAACTCCCTCTCGCTAAGCCTAGAAACCTGCGGTGCACCTAGGTTAGCTATCTTCAAGGCACTTGGTGCATTATCCTTAACAACCCTGAAGCTCCTCGCAGTCTCAGGCCTAACTATGGCAACCCTCTGGGAGCCGACGTACATGCCTATGCCAAACTCCTCAGCCGCCCTAGCCAAGGTCCCATTAATCCTCTCCGCGGTCTCAGTACCGCCAGTTAATGCACCTATTATGAACGGGAAGCTTAGTCTCTTGCCAAATATACTAACACTAGGGTTAACGTCATCAAAGTCAATTTCAGGTAGCGCATTGTGGACTAACTGAACCTCATCAAAGAGTGAGCTACCCTCCTCCACGTCATTCGAAGCCGCAATCTTAATATGCTCATCCTTGCGATTCTCAATCATCCTAAGTGGTCCACCTCATACTTGTAAATAAATTTTACCTATCCGCATCCATTGCGATGAACCAGGATTTGACGCCATGGCACGGCATATCGATAATACTTAAAATACAGAAATATGTTCACGCGTCGATGGAGTTCTCAATGAGGGTAAGCATGGTTAATGATGACGTGTTAAGGATAGGCGTAGTGAAGAATGGCCATAAGTATAGGGAATCACCGGCTGTTGTGGTTAAGCCAACGGTGGATTTAGCCTCTGGCGAGAATAAGATTGGGCCATGGCTGGTTAAGGTTAATGAAGACTCAGTCCACGTCAATGTTGATGGAGTGGAGGTTAACTTAAGGTTCAGTTACAGTAATGGCCAATTTACTATAAGGGGGAATCTAGGACTCGCCGACATCGTCTATGGACTTGGGGAAAAGGCCCTACCTCTTAATAGGAAGAGATTCAGAGTGACTATGTGGAACACTGATGCATATGGGTACAGGTATGGGTCAGACCCACTCTACGTCTCAATACCATTCTTCATAGTAACCAGGAACCACGTATCCGTGGGCCATTTCGCAGATTCCACAGCTAGGATGGTGATTGACCTTGGGGTTGAGAGGGGGGATGAATTCACAGTTACGGTTAACGATGACCAGGTTGACTATTACGTGATAAGGGGGCCTAGGCTGAGGGATGTTGTAACCAGGTTCATAGGCATTACTGGTAAACCAGCCCTAATGCCAAAGTGGGCCCTCGGTCATCAACAAAGTAGGTACAGCTACTACCCCCAGGGTAGGGTTCTTGAGGTTGCCAAGGCACTTAAGGACATGGACCTAGGCAACACCGTGATTTACCTAGACATACATTACATGGATGGCTACAGGATATTCACCTGGAATAGTGAGAGGTTCCCCAACCCCAGGGATATGGTTAAGAAGCTTCATGAATCGGGTATTAAGGTCGTAACCATAGTGGACCCGTACATTAAGGTTGATCCAAACTACCAGGTGTTTAAGGAGGGTATTAACGGTAACTACCTAACCCTCGATTCAGACGGCGGCTTAACCATAGTGCAGGGCTGGCCTGGGAAATCAGCATTACCAGACTTCTTCAATAGGGAGGCTAGGGATTGGTGGAGTAGCCTAATTGAGAGGTGGGTTAGGGATTACGGGGTTGATGGTATCTGGCTGGACATGAATGAGCCGGCTGCCTTTGACTACCCTAACCATACGGTGACCAGTAAGGTGATTACGCATAGGCTCGATGATGGGTCAAGGGTTTCCCACGACTACCTGCACAACGCCTATGCCCTCTATGAGGCTATGGCAACCTACGAGGGCTTAAGGAGGGCTGGTAAGAGACCCTTCATACTGTCCAGGGCTGGCTACGCGGGTATCCAGAGGTATGCCGCCGTTTGGACCGGTGACAACACAAGCAACTGGGAACACCTTAAACTGCAGCTGCAGGTGCTACTCGGCTTAAGTATATCGGGGGTAACATTCATAGGGGCTGATGTTGGTGGATTCGCCAAGTACGTCCCGGGTGATGGGGGTAGTAGGCTGTTTACGCTAACGCCTGAGCTACTTGTTAGGTGGTATGAGTGGGCAATATTCTTCCCACTGCTAAGGAACCACGCTGATGTGGCATCCCCTGACCAGGAGCCATGGGCCTTTGGCCCAAGGGCCCTTGAGTTGATTAGGGACTTACTGAGACTTAGGGCTAGGTTAACGCCATACCTATACTCCCTAATGTGGATCAGTCACATTAACGGTGAACCCATTGTTAGGCCTCTTGTGTATGAATTCCCCAACGATGATGAGGTCATGAATATTGACGACGAGTTCATGCTAGGCCCATTCATGCTCGTGGCGCCGATGCTCAATAGTGGCACCTCAAGGGAGGTTTACCTACCAGGTGGTGAGTGGGTTAATTTATGGAATGGCGAGGTACTTAAGGGTGGGTACCATATGGTTGATGCTCCACTCGGCAAACCCCCAGTATTCCTTAAGAGTGGGTCACTGGTACCCACGCAGGAGTCAGAGGGCGTACTAGGCATACTGGCCGTGCCTGGTGATGGCGAATTCACGGTTTACGATGACGATGGGGAATCTCAATCGCCAACACCATCAACCCTGAGCCTAAGGATAAGTGGCGACAGGGTAACCGTGGGTGATTGGGCAAATCCGATGCCTCAGTTACCAACAACAGTAATACTCAAGGTTTACCTAGGTAAGGAACCCAGCAAAGTTATGGTTAACGGCGTTGAGGTACCCAAGGCTAGGTTCAGCGCCGAACCCGGCCAGCCATCATGGTACTTCGAGGGTAGGTTAATCAACATCAGAGTTAAGGTAGGCAGCGAAACAATGATAATCTAAGCCTTAAATAAATTATTAACCATGGGTTGACCCCGGGGCAAGGTTTTACAACGTAACTATGTGTTGGCGCTACGCCGTTTAAATACTAATACTAGGAGTGTGATTATGAATACGAATGCTAAGGCTAGGTAATCCGCATACCTGGTTATGGTCGCTAATCCAGTTTCCCAGGAAGTGCCAAACATTAGCCCAATGTATATTAAGGCCGTGTTCCAAATTACGGAGCCCACCGTGGTGCATAATATAAATAGCCAAATGTTCATCCTAACGATACCGGCTGGTATTGATATTAAAGCCCTGACCCCTGGAACAAACTTAGCCGCAATTATCGATAACCAGCTATACTTGTTGAACCATGATTCAGCCAGTTTTAAGTGACACCATACCTTAACTCATCATCGACTGTACTTGGCAATGAGTAGACAAGCCTTGCCTCTTTCAGGGGTGTTGTTGTTTTTAGTTAACTTAAAGTTTTGGTCTTTTGGTTGGTATTTTTGTTTCTGGTTACTCTTTAATTCCCCCTTGTTCTTCCTACAGTCTTAGTGCCTAGGGTAGTGCCTCCGGGAGGGGGTTTGGGCTTTTTGGATGAGCCGGTGGGTCGATTACCCACTGTTTCCACCACCCTAGGCACTCTTTCTTCTTTCCCTCCTAAATCGAAGGGTAGGGGTAGGAAATCAAGGAATGGTAATGATGAAATGCGTACGGTTAGGCTTAGGCTACTGCCTAATGGCTCTCAAGAGCGCAAGTTACGTAGGATTGCCGATGCTGTTGCTAAATTATGGAATGAACTGAATTATGCAAGGTTGGTGCAGTATAGGGTAAGTGGCAAGGTGGATTTCAAGGGTACTGGGCACGAATTCTACCACAAATATAACAGTGTGTTGGGTGTTAACGCTGGTCAAGTCATTAACCTGAATAACAGGGCCTGGAAATCATACTTCGAAACGCTTAGGCTGTACAGGCAAGGTAGGTTGCCTAAATTCATGGGTAAGCCTTCACCGCCAGGCTTCTGGAGGGATAAGGTGTTTGGCAGGAGGTTGTTGAGGATTCTGGTTAGGAACGATAGGTACTACCTAGAGCCTATTAGTGGCGGGGAAGGATACGTAATCCTCAAGGATTGGGGTTTGAAAATAAAGTACGCTGGGAGAATCAAGTGGGCTGGTAAACAAGGCATGCTTGTAATCAAGCTTGAAGGCAATAGGTGGTTCGCATACGTGCCGATTACTATTGGCGAGAAGCCTGCTAGGAGTAACCCGAAGGGTTATGTTAAAGGCACCCACGAGAAGATACAGATTGAGGAGCCGAGGGGTAGTAATAAGGCGTTTATCGACATTGGTTTGAACAATTTGTTTGCAGTTGTCTTCAACCACAGTGACACCGCCATTTTAATCAAGGGCTCATCAATTAAGGCTGAGTATTACTGGTGGAAGCGTGAAACCAAGACCTACCAGGCAATAAGAGACTGGTTGAGGAATCACGGTTTCAATGCATGGAGGAGGTATCACGCATTCTACCTTCATGCTGTTTACAAGAGGAGGGAGAGATTAAGACACTACTACAGGACGGCAATTAGGTTCCTTGCGAGGACAATGCATGAAATGGGAGTCAACGAGGTGTTTGTTGGTTACCCATACATGCTTAGCCAAAACAACAGCAATGAGTATAATGTGAACATTTGGTGGTTCAACAAGGTCATTAGGTGGTTGGGTGAGGTGCTGCAGGAATACGGCATAAGGCTCAACGTGGTGAATGAGTATGGGACTAGCAAACAATGCTCCATCTGTGATATGAAGCATGAGAATGGTAGAGTGAAGAGGGGACTATACATATGCCAGACAACTGGGATCAAAATCAACGCCGACCTAAACGCAGCAAGGAATATTGCAAAAAGAGTGGGCTATGAGACGCCTATACCAAAGAAGATACTGAGCTACATAATCACCACTAACGGAGTAAAACCATTAACCCCCATGGAGGGGGTAACAACCAAGACCCCCAAGATTAACCCTACCTCCCCGAGGTAGGGAA
>Ga0081473_136356_pt1 | contig 22174 bp, 20 predicted proteins | sample CisSprmetagenome_FD_70977 | JGI IMG/M metagenome (GOLD analysis project Ga0081473, IMG submission 70977) | Hypoxic/sulfidic aquatic microbial communities from Cistern Spring, Yellowstone National Park, USA v2 (version 2) | ecosystem: Environmental > Aquatic > Thermal springs > Hot (42-90C) >...
CGAATTAAATCTCGAATTAATGCAATTAAATTTCAATTTCCAAAATAACAATTAATGAGTTTTATTTGGTGCGGGGGGTGGGATTCGAACCCACGCAGGCCTTCGCCAGCGGATCTTAAGTCCACCCAAACACAAGTAGGGTCACGGTAAGACATAAATGGGGGAAAACGTGGGAAGAAAAACAAGCAAGGGGCGTGGGCTTTTGGAATAATGCATAGGTGGTCAAGGGCGATGTCTTGAATATTGTGCCACAATCGTGGGGCACCGTGGGGGCTAGTCACGATGTCGAGAAACCCCCACGAAGAGGGGGGTCTCTGCTCTAATTTACCCCCGGCTTTTAGTTATGACTGGAGCATATGACGGGAACAACAATAATCGATAGGGACGGGAGGATAAGGATGCCCAATCGAAAAGTTTCTAAGCTGACGAAGGACCGCTACGGCCTCTACCTACCCGTGGGACTAAACGAGTTATGGGAAGAGTTAAGGCTGAGGAGGGCAAGGCTTCTCGTGGAAATACAAATAATCAACGAGGGTGGAGACGGGCCGAGCCACCCCGTGGGTTCAATCAACAGGCCCGCCTCTCGCGCCTCAGCTCTAGGCGGTCAAGAGCTGGGGCAAAATGAGGACAAAGGGTGAGACAAATGCCCCCATCACAGCACGAAGCTCAGGGGGTTCCCGCCGGGGGGCTGGGCAGAGGCGGGGGCCAAGAAATGAGCGGGCCAGAAGTTAATAAGCTTAGCCCCATCGTTTGCTCAAGCGTGCTTAGCAGCGTGGACAATGAGGTGATTAGCGATGTTATTGACTACCTAAGGGACAATGGCGTGAAAATCGAGGGCGGTAAGTTAATAGAACCCGCGAACTGCGGTGGGTTATTACTCATCGCCCTACCCCAGCGAACCTTCAGTGAGTTGGCTAGTGTCCTAACAAAGGACGCGACCTGCACCTGGCAGGTCAATGACAAGTGCCTAGGCTTGGTTGATAAGGGCGTTGTCGAGGCCTTCAACCTAACCCACGAGCCCGTGGAACTAACGTGCCAGAACCCACCATGCACCGCGAGGGTCCTAACCCCCGAATGGTACTTGTACGATAGCCTCAAGCTGGCCAAGGTTGGTGATTATTATGTTATTTGTTATAATGGCGCGTGTGTGAGGACTGATGAGCCTGGGCTACATGGTGCCCTTGGGCGGTTGAACGTACCGCGTGAGATTGCGGTCAGGGTTGAGGATGATGTCCTAACCAACGCCCCCTGGGGCGTTCAGGTCGGCGAGTTCAGCGATGGTTTTAACGAGTACCCCGTTCGCAAGAAAAAAGATAGGCTCTATATACGGATTGTTAGGACTGTCGAGGTAGATGGGGAGGAGGTCGAGGAGCCTATGGAGAGCACGCTCTACGATGGCTCGCTTGAGGCGATAGTAGCAAGGGATGAGCTGACGAACATGCAGTACTACATACTGAGGACGCAGTATGCCACGTACGTGGGCTTCAACCCCGGTGAGGCGATTGAGACCATGCTCGCCGAGCACGACCCAGGCATTGCCAACACACGAAGACAGTGGGTCGAGCAGGGCTTAGGACTGCTCTTCAGGAGGTCCCTCGATGCTGGTGTTGCTGATACTGCAGTTTACACCGGCCCGTACCCAAACGGCTGGCGTGATGGTTTTATTGAGTACCCAGTCGTCACTTGGGACTGCGACCCCACAGTACTAGAGGACCTAGTAAAATTCATAATGGATAATTATGAGTTGAATAGGAACCAGGCACTGGCAAACGTGGGCCTGGCACTCGGTAGTGTCTACGCGCCAGCCCTCAAGTTTCACTGGGGCGTTTTTGAAAACAGGATTGTGGTGAACACTGGCCCCAGGTGGGTTGGCAAGACCACGGTAATGCTCGCCATAATGAATGCCCTGGGCATCAGGGGTAGGTTCTTCAGTACTGACGAGAGTACTAGGACGCCCCAGAGGCTTAGGAACATCTTGGCGTATAATATGGCACCCGTGGTGTTCAATGATGTGGATGTTGGCACCTTCGAGAGCCTTAGGAACTACGGCCTTGCTTCAACCACGGACGCGACAATAACGGGCGTCCAAGCATCAACAGCTGGTAGGGGCTTTAGGGAGGTATTCATCGCGGTGTCTAACGTGTTCATTACAACGAACCTCACCATCGGCGAGATAGCCAACGCCCTCAGTGGTGGGAGGGGGAGGCGTGACGCCTGGCTCAGGCGTGTACTACCAATAACCTGGGAGGCACAGAGGTTGAGGCCCGGCGTGCATGCCCCGAGGTTTGATGACCACCCTGGCAGGTTGATTGGTTGCCTAAGACAGTTGTGGAGTGATGAGTCTGCGAGGCGTGACTTACTAGACTCTAGTGATTTCCTTGAGCTCTCGGCGAAGGTTACTAAGTACTTTTTCAATAGGTATGGGGTTGAGGTGAACCCAATCATTGAGGCCTTGGTGTTTGTTAAGAATGCCCAGGAGAAGGTCGTAAACGCGATTGAGGCCACCACAACGCCCGAGAGGAGGGCTGTACAACGTATGATTGAAATCACGAGACAGTTAGGGCAGCCTGTTGATGCTTTTAGTATTCTAACGGCACTCATAAACAACCCAACCGCGTTTGACGCAAAACCCTCACCACCCAAGCAACAAGTAAATATGAGCGAGCTTGAGGATTTAGTGAGGGCGCTAGGACGAGACCCGAGCAAATACCCCCTAAACCCAGATGATAAAAAGACTGCGGATAGGATAGACCTACTCCTCGACACGCTCTTCAACTTATACCAGCGTGGTGTCACGAGGGTTATCCTATTCGCAAACTCGCCATATGGTGTTGTTGATGGCACACCACGCAAGATCTTCAACGCCGTACACAGCAACTACAACGACCCGAACAACAACAAGGAACGCGAGGGTTATTCAATCAGCCTCGTGGAGTTGGCAAAACACCTCCTCGCCGTGGCTCCGGAGGAGGCTCAAGAGGCGCGAGAGACCCAAGAGACCCAAGCCCAAGAGGGTCAAGAGACCCAGGGTGGTTAAAAACCCACGGGCCACTAACGAGGTTAGTGGCCCGTAAAGCACCGTGACCCCCAACGCTCGTGGGCACGAGCCACTAACCCCGTGAAACCACGCTCGTAAACACGTTCGTGAGTTACGAGCCACTAACCCACTAACCCCACTAAAGGGGGTGCAGGGGGGCTCTAGTAATAGAGGTGTGTTCTTTCTACAAGTGTATGGGTCAAAAAATGAATCTTAAAATGGGTTTATAATTATAAATAATTATAAATAAATAATCTACATAACACACGAGACTGTCCTTAATATTAGGGACTCTCCCCTCTACCCCCTACCCCCTGTTAGTGGGGTTAGTGGGTTAGTGAGTCGTGCCCCACGAACGTGGGGCACGTGTCGTGGGTACGTCTCACTAACGCTCGTTAGTGAGACGTGGCCCGGCGATGTCGTGGGCCGTTTGGCTCTTTATGGCCTCACTAACTCTGAGTTTGTTGATGGGGGTTTTTACACGTGTCAAGTCTTGTGTATTGTTGTGTTGTTGTGTCTCGACAATTGTTAAACGATGGGCACTCACTAAGTAGTAGGTAGTGAGTGGGTTGTTTGTACTTCTGCTGTTGTTGTCGTTGTGTTTATGCCCCATTGGGGTTGTGGGTTGTTTTTTGTTGTTGGTGCCCGTGCGTGGGCACGGGTGGTTGTTCACTGTACCAGCTGTGGTGGTGTCACGTGTGGCTCGTTTGTTTTAGTTAAACGCTTGGGGTTGTCTTGTGCCAACCACCCGGTTTGTTATACCCCCATTGATTCATTGTTTTTTACGCTTGTTTAGCCACCCTCGCCTACTCTCCCGTGGAAATCTCGTAGTTTTCCATCTATGGAAAACACAATTCTGAGAAATACGCTTGAATACCCTGTCTCACAGTTTGTGGGTCTAGGTTAACCTAGGCACTACAGTTGTAAAGTCGCCCTCGCCAACCTCCACGATGGGGTCTCGTGAGTTTGTATCTATCTAGTTGTAACGCCCCTTCAAGGCGGGGGGCGAGTGGTTTGTGGCTCGTGTGGTGTGTCTTGTGTTTCTAATTAACCCTCGCCCATTGGGCGAGGGTGGGTGGTGAGTCTCCATATTGCTGATTCGTGATGATGTCCTTGTTTGCTGACGCGTCATATACCACCCGTGGCTGGAAAAGCATTTTTTAGTTGAATTCAGCTAGCCTTTTTCCCGCCTGTTTTTCTTGTTTTTACGCAGGTTTTCTAGGATCGGTGGTGCACGGCGTGTACTTCCGAGGCTCGCCTATACATAGGCAAAAACCCTTATTAACCCAGGCAGAAGTCTCTAATTGTATGGATTGTAGGCGGGGTTACAGGCGCGTGAATTTATGCGTCAGGGAGGATATTTACAGGGCACTCAGGTTCCTCGAAGCCTCAAGTGGGTTGAGGAGGTTTGAAATCATCAACGAGGCATTGGAATTATACCTTTTAAATTATAATACTATCAAGAGGCTTGGGCCCGAGGGTGTTAAGAAAGCCCTTGAGGGTCGTACTTAGTAGGGTTTTCGTGGGGCTCGTGAGCCATCGTTTGACGTAGGTGGGGGTTAGGGGGTTTACAATTGTCAAACGAGTGGCATGCCACGCGTCACTCGTTGGCAATGCACTCCTGGTAGTACCGCCATAAAATGATTAATAGCGTGGGTAGGTGGTTGCTGGCTGGTATTACCTCGCCCCACTTGAATTTGCACTCCCTGGCCTGTAGTAACTTGAACTCGACAATGTCCATGGCGTACCTTGTCTGCCCCATCCTGACGACCTCCACGGCGTCTGGGTCGTTGAGTAAGTTCCTGATTACCCACGCGAACTCGTACTTATTCCTTATATTTAATTTTTCTAAAAAGTTCTCAACATACTCGACCGAGTCTAATCGGGGCTGGGCGTTCATTAAACGGTGAATCGCGATGAACCAGTCACGAAGTCCCAGTTCGATAAAGACCCACGACAATCGTGGGTCTGGGGTGTCCATCAACCTGCCCAAACTATACCTCGCCTTGTACATTATATCACGGCTAATCATCTCCTCGAACTGCTTGATTTTCAACGGTCGGCGTGGTATTTTACCCAGGGCTGGGCATAGGACGTCGGCGAATAGGTTAATGACCTTGCACATGGGTATCCTGGTTTTCTCCTTCTCCTCCAGGGCCTCCTTGATGGTTAATAATCGCGAGTACAGGTCTGAGGGAATCGCAATCCTCCTCTTCCCGCAGCAACCACCCTCCGTGCAGTATCGGCAATCCACATCGTGGACATCGAGGGGGTGTACCTTAACGCCCGCTTGTTTCCCCATTCAACCACCCAATTCATAAACACGGGCAGGGTTAATTAGGACAGCCGTGGGCGAGCCACAACAACACCAGCCCCAAGACCCCTGGGCTTGATTGCATGTGACAACACCGCATTAGCACAATCATTACCCTAAGAAACTCCCTATGCCTAAGGGGCTTAGGCCTTGGGTTTTGGGGCTCTTAGTAATATTATAAGGATTAGAGGCGCCCCCGCCCCTCGCTGGGGCGTGGGACGCCGTGGTTTTGATTTGAGAGGTGCCCTATTAACCCCGCGGGGCTAGAAAAGTTCGGCTTTGGCGTATTCCTCTACAGCGTTGATTATTTCGTTAATATTATCATTCGTATTGCACACTATGAAGCAGGTCCTATCATCAGTGCACACTAAATATTTACCGTCCATGTACTTGATGCTGTACTTCCCGTCCTCGTAGTCCCATATCACCCTCTCCACCCTCATGTTGGGTCACCTAGTCAAGCTCTTGTTCGACTGGCTCTATCACGGCGATGTAGGACTTATCAACCATCAACTCCTTGCCTGTGTTATCAACCAACTTGATGTACCCATCATCCTCGCCCGTGATTTCCACATTGATTAACTGCTTATTGTTCTTAAGCAGTAGGTTCACGAGGCGCGTGTTCAGCTTGTTCACGAGCCTCGATTGCTCACGCCTCCTATCATTCATGTACTTCCTCACTCGATACACGAGCCACGCGAACGCCAGGAGCGTGAACGGCATTGGCGTCATTAGGAGCAGCCACGTTATTACTGCCGTTATTACCCAGTATTTCGTTGAAGCCCCGCGGGGCTGGCCAGCCCCGCGACTCATGGCGGTTCAATTACTAATCCCTGTATTACTATTTAAACCTGAGTCCTTGGAAGACAGGCTTATAAGCGAGTGCAGGTATTACTAGTTGCCCGGGTGCGGTTCCGTGGTTTTCCGTGCCTGGGCTGGCGCGGGGCGTGGGTAATCAACCCACGCCGTTCTTGATAATGGACAGTGGGACAGGTGGTACACTGTCACACCTGGTACTTGAGAAAGCCTAATTAAGCAGGCTTGGCAGGTAATACCTGACCATATATGGGGAATAGAACTTGGAGTAGGATAATAATGAGCATGGCGTTAGTGATAGTAGTAACAATAGCCCTGATACTACCAACAATAGCACACGCCATGTTCATCAGTGTCTCTAACGGCTTCGCTGACGGCTCGGTGGGCAGTGGCTACATCGCTAGGGGCAACACTGTGACTGTGGTTGGGCAAAACACGGTAACCACCATAAGCCCCACCAATGGTGGCTATACCGTCACGACCACAGTGTACAACGCCCACGCACAACCCGTGAGCCAAACAGTCTTGTCAGTTGGCCCGGCATCTAAGTACACCTTCACGACCTATAACACGCAGACCACAATCACGAAGACCTACACGCAATATGTGTACTACACGACCGTGATTAATAACATTATCACGAGGTATATGATGCCGTTAATACAGTGGGAGTACACGCTTGTGAACATCGGGAGCCAGCAACAGGCTGGGTACCACAGCCTTAGCAATACGAAGACGTTCCTGCCTGGCGGCTACGGTGGCGAGATATTCGTTCCCGTGTACAGCCAGGAGGCCATATACGCGTTTAATATTGCACCAAGCACGAAGCCCGTTATCACGGGCTGGTACGTTGGCTCACAGAGCCAATACTCGACAACATCGACCAGCGTCAGTAAGACACCGCCACAATTATCAAGCATCCAGCAAACAGTGGACACGATACAACAGTTAGCCACAATCACCATACCCAACGTGACTAGGGCAAACACGTATTGGAACTACATCACACAGCCAGGGCAAAACAATACAATTATATGGACACCACCGCCATACTACTACAGTAAACAGGACATTCAAGGTGCATACTCCACGGCGTGGAGTGACTTTGTTCACGGCAATATATTGGGCGCGGTTTATGAAACAGGTCGCGGTTTATACATGCAAACGTGGAATACTTTGGCGGGTGCGGTGTACAGTGCCTATAGGTTCATGCTTGTTGCAGGGAACGCCTTCAACACCGCAACGCTTGCAAAGTCGATAGGCCTCGGGTTCGGTACAATAACAAGCTATGTGTCAAGCCTCCTAACGCATTGGTAGCGGGAGCCCTTGCTTGGGCTCCCCTTCAAAATTATTTTCCTTTTATTTTATTATTATAAAATCATGGGCTAAAATTGGGTGGCCCTGGGCATTGGGTTTCATTCATGGGGCTTGGCCAGCTAACAACACCACCACACTCCCTATTCGCATAAACCCAGGCGTGGTTCACGGTCTCTACAGTGCCTGACAGCCACGAATTCACATTCACTGGTGCTGGCGCCCAGCCCGTGCCATTCCAATAATACAATGCGAGATAGACCAACGCACTGTTTAATTGTGCCTGCTCTCCATTGCTCGCCCCAGCCAGGACAATGCTTGTTTGCCCATCCGCTATTATGTAATTAGCTCCCACTGGGTATGAGTCATACCAAACAATCGACTTACCGTCAAGGCTGTACCCGAAGTAGGCAACCCCATTCCTAATACTAATAATGAGCCAGGCACAGGGTGCGTTAATCACGTCATTACTCGGGTTACTGGCGTGCAGGAGCACCGCGGCTCCATTGTTGTTCTTTGACCATACATTATCAAGGAAGGCTGTCTGCCAGGCATTGTTAATATACACGAACGTGCCATACGCGTCCTGCACCCCTAACCCGTTGTCCAACCCAGCATCCAGCTGGATGCTGAAGCCATTACTTGAGTCAATATTTGCAATACAATAGTAACCCGCCAACGCGGGCGTTGGCGGTCCTCTGTACACAAAGCCAGCTGGGTATCCCTCGACTAGGTGGGTTCCTGTTGGTCCAAAGTATTTATCATAGTAATTCGTGAAATTGATGATGAGTAGGGCTAGGCCTAGTATGAGCAGGGCTAGGAACCCCAGGCCTACTATCCTCGCTAGGCTCATTGCCCGCCCACCCCTTGTTGATTATTAATTATAACTATTACTATCACCTCCTTCCCAGCGAGGTTGAGTAACGCCTTGCTATTCCTCACTGAGATTTTCGCGTACTCACGACCCCTGACTACGTACTTAACCACCCTCCCAGTTAGAATAATGCACGTTCCTCCAGACATGCCACTCACAAGTAATTAGACTAACAGGCAGTTTAAAAGCCTGAGCCCAGTCAGGCTTATTAACCTGGCTGTTTCAATCACCCCTGTGCCAGACCTATACGGGAGGAGGGCCTGGCTGGTGATAGGACTGGCAGTGGCGGGCTGGGCTTTGGCAGTGGTGTTCATGCTGGCCTACGTGGGCATGTACTACACGGCTTACCACTACTACCTAACCACCCGCGAGTTGGTGAATCAATACAAGGCGCTTTATGAGAACTACACGGCACTAGCCACCAATGCAATGAGGCTCGCTAACTACTCAATAACCGTCCTAAACTACACAACCAGCGTCCTCAATTATACAAACACGATTTTAACAATAAACACGGGCGAGCTGGCTGGTTATAACACCACGGCAACCCAATACGCAAGGCTCCTAAACGAGACTGTGGCAACCCTCAGGGAGGCTGACCAGCTCCTGAATGCCACTGTGAACGCTCTAAACACGTATGATCAGATAGTGGGTAGGCTCGTGAATGCAACCACGGGTGGTTAGGGTCAGGTTTTTATAATCCCGCATGCAGGGTAGAATGGTGTTTACTACTCGCGGTGGGTGGTACATGTACGCGTGGTGAATAGAAACCGCAGTGGCGTATTCCCATCGCGAAACCAACCCCACTAATATAATCCTTTAAATTAATAACAACACACGCGTGGGGCATGCTTGATGTACCAACCCCTAAGCTCCTCGTGGCGAGGCGACCAATAATGCTCGACCAACACCCTGAACTCGCTCGGCGGTGCCCTGCCCTGGAGCGTATTGACAATGCTTTCGGGCACGCCTCGACTGACCATCCACGTGGCAAAGAACTTGCGAAGCTCGTAGAGCTCGAACTCACGACCAAGGACTTGCCTCGCTGTATCCTTAATCTCGCGCCTTAGTCTGTCACGGTCAAAGGGTATGAAGCGTTTAGCCCAATCCTCGGCATTAACGCCAACGCCCAGGTAATCAGCCCTAAGCACATTAACCTTAGCCCTAACCAAGGATTCCCTAATAGGTAAATATTCACGCTTTACCCACTCGATGACCTCTGACCTCAGGAAGGCAATGAAGGCACGCTTTGTCTCAGTCACCTTGCCTATATGAACCACGCCGTGCTCTAAATCAACATCGTCAGTACTAACCAGGAAGGGCTCGCTAGGCCTAAGTCCGCACTCGGCGAGGAGTGTGAAGTATAATTTAGACTCTACAGTGGGTAGTCCCTGCCAAATCTGCCTGAGCTGATCAATGGTTGGTAGCCTCACCCTGTTGTGGTTCTTCGGCCTAACCACCGTGAACGAATTATACAGTAGGCTGAATAGGGTTGGGTCTCTGGGCTTGAGTACCTCCTTTAGGAGTGATTTTAGGCTCGCCGTTGTGTGCCTAATGACGTGGGTCTCGCCCTCCTCAGCCAACTCGGATAAATATTCCCTAATGCCGTCAGGAGTCAATACCCAATTCAACCCAGCCAGGGCACGCCTGATATACCTAACCTCGTCACGGATAGTCTTCTCGCTAAGCCCCTTGAGGCGCTTAGCCTTAACAAAGTCCTCAATGTCCTTTTCAGTCACGTGCCAGGCTTGTTGTAGCGTTGTTATGTAGTCACCCAGGTACTCCTTGATTAGCCCAAGCAGGAACTCCCTAACCCGCGGGTCCACGCGGGCTGTCGCCACTACCCTAACAACATCCCCGAGGCTTGCCCTGGCCTCGGGGATTATACCTTTTAATAATAATTTCAACTCATCCTCCGTAATGTACCTCAAGGCCTGGCACAGTAACCCATCCCCAGCCCTAGCCTTGCCCAACTTGACCATACGCAAATAAGCATCGGTAACCCCCAAGTCCCTTGGCCTAACGCCCTTCCTCTCCCTAACAAACTCTATGATAGCCCTTCTCTGCTCCTCATTGATTTGCCCCAAGTCCAATAGGTTGCAATCAACCATGCCAAACACGCGAACCGCGTGTTTTTAAGCACTACCGTAAATGATTAACAAGCATTGCGTTAATGGGAGTGTTCAATTCTTGGTGCGGGGGGTGGGATTCGAACCCACGCAGGCCTTCGCCAGCGGATCTTAAGTGCGGCTCCGTTAACCTGGCTTGAGTGTCCGCCCCCTTTGACCTGGCTCGGGCACCCCCGCAGGTTTTGTTATACATCGCAAGCTTTTAAAGATTTCTTACGGGAACGTTATCCAACACCTTGGAAAAGTCTTATAAGTATATTTTTCGATAACGGTTGCGTGTCAGCAGTGATATTCAATCATGTTACTAAGAGGTTTGGTCACGTTATTGCTGTTGAGGATGTCTACCTGGAAATACCCGAGGGCAGGATTGTCGTGCTTGTTGGTCCCAATGGAGCTGGTAAAACAACCTTGCTTAGGCTAGCGGCTGGTATATTAATTCCCGACAGCGGTTATGTCTCGATATATGGTCACAAGTCTACGGACCCGAGGGCTAAGCGCAGGGTTGGATTTATGACGCCCATGGATCGTGGAGTTTATTGGAGAATATCCGCGGTGGATAACCTAGTATTCTTTGGGGCGTTGTATGGCTTATCGCTTAGGGAGGCCAGGGCTCGGGCGATTGAATTACTTAGGGACCTGGGTCTTGGTGAAAGGGCTAATGATTGGGTCGCCACATACAGCACAGGCATGATGAGAAGGTTAGAGATTGCCAGGGCGCTTATGCATAATCCCGATGTGCTCTTGCTTGATGAACCAACCAGCGGCATCGATGTTGACGCTAAGCATGGCGTGCTTAATTTCATAAGGAGCCTTAGGGGTAAGAAGACAATAGTGCTTGCGTCCCACGATCCTCAGGAGATAGAACTTGCCGATACAGTGATTTATATTAATAAGAGAATATTGAATGAGGCACCAGCCCTTAAGATTGTTAAAGTCCTAATCAGGGGTGATGTTGGTAACCTTGATGGATTTAACGCGGAGAGTATTGGGCAGGGCGAGTATGTGGTGGTAACGAGCATTGATAGGTTCAATGAATTAATAAGTAGATTGGCGATGCTTAATGGTAGGGTTAGGGTGGTGGATATCGATATTGAGGTTGCCACGGCTGAGGGTAATGCACGTAGGATGGAGAGGGTTATGAGGAGGAGGGAGGGTGGGCGTGATGGGGGTGTTGGATAGGGTTTATGCCTTCGTTGTTATTAGGGGTTGGAAAATATGGATTAGTTACAAGACACAGGTCTTCCTGACAGCCATTAATTGGGTGATTCCTGTATTCATATACTTCTTCATTGGACTAACCCTCGGTTTTGGTAAATTCTCATTAATTAGGAATTATACGGCATTCATGGTAATAGGCACGGCATTTCAGGGGTACTTCTCAGCATCCGTGGCTACGTTGGCTACTCGTATCAGGAACGAGGAATTAATTGGTACGCTGGAGTACCTAATGGCATCACCACTAAAGCCAATGGCATTAATGATGTACAATACCATATGGGGATTGATCATCAACTCCGTGAACGCCATCATGGTGCTAGCCATAGGCGCTGGACTTGGTGTTCAATACCACGTTAACGCCGCATCAACATTATTATTTCTACTACTCTACCTATTATCAATAATCGGATTAAACCTAATAGCAGGTGCTGTGGTGCTTATTGTTAAGCAGGGAAACCCCGTGGCACTATTCACCTCAGTCGCCTCAAACCTATTGGGTGGTGTGGTTTTTCCAGTATCCATCCTACCCACGTGGTTAAGGTACATTAGTTACTCATTATCGCTGACCTGGGCATTATCAGGCCTTAGGGCAGCCATGCTCAATAACTACGGCACACCACAATTACTGGGTTACCTATGGCCATTGGCCGTGCTCACGCTGGCCTATTTAGTGATTGGTACCCTGCTGACGAATTACGCATTCAATAAAATCCTTAGGGAGGGCACGGTGCACATGTACTAGGTACTCGTTTTAAACAGGCTTTTCCTGGCTTTCCACGGTCTTTCCACGTACCATTCCTTAAATATCGGTGTGAGAACTCCCTGGTGATGAAGACGCAAATAGTAATTATGGTACTGGCACTGGCCCTCTCAATGGCTGTGGTGGCCACCGTACATGCCCAAACCTCTGCCCAGGCCTCAATGGGCCTTGAGGTGTCCTACGAGGTTCATCTACAAATCGCTGAGCAGTGGGTGAATAAACTGGGTGAGTATGGTATTAATACTACATCTGTTACTCAATTAATAAGTAAGGCGCAGGCTGAGGCGTCGGTTGGTAATTACGTAGAGGCAATAACCCTCCTAAACCAAGCCATAGCATTATCAGCACAATTAATGGCTAGCCACATATCAAACAATACATCACTAATCATAAGTAACTACGCCAATACAGTAACTAACCTCAACTCATACGTTGAGGCTTCACTAAATAACAGCAACGTAACCACGGCATTAACACTCAACGCACTAGGTTATGCAGGTGGTTACGTTAACTCGGGAAACATCCAGGAGTCGCTAAGGGTAGTGTCTCTACTTAACACCACACTCAGCACGGCGGTGGCGATAAGCCCTGGGCTCAGCGCCACGGTACAGACCATCACGCCCATACTCAACAACCTATACCTAAGCATAAAGAATGCAGAGTATACGCAAAACATCACTGAAGCACAGTTGGCGTTATTGAGGGCTGAGGTCTCCGTAACCACTAAGGTGGTGAGCAGTCCAGGGGTTAAGGAGGAGTACCTACGATTGATAATGAGTACGTGGGAGGGGCAGTTAATGAGTGGTGTGAATTCCACGTACCTAAACATAACAAGCACACTAGGTGCGAGTGCCTGGTCCTACGTGAGTGGTAACGTCAGCGCATGCCTATCCGCAGTGAATAATTTAATACCCAGCGTTGCCGCGGGAACAATAGGCCCAGAACAACTCGTTAATACGTACATCACGTGCTTAACCAGGGAGGAGGCACTTAAGCTCCTCGCAAAAACTGGGGTTAAGGCAATCATGAAGCTGCATGAGGAGTCCAAGGTATTACTTAGGCTTGGGTATGTTAATTACAGCAATTACTTAGCAAGCATGGGTAATTCATGTGGCAATGTAATGCTCAATAACGCAATCGCGGGCAACATAGCATCCCTAAACGCCAGCATAAACACCTGCACCGCATTGGCTAGTCAATATGGCGAACGCATAAGGTATGTATCAACCATACTCAACATTAGCAGTAACAATATCGAGAAGCTCAACGAGACGTTGATTAAGCAATTAAAGGCACATGGGCTGGGTACCACAGAGGCTATGATCTGTTGGGTTAGGATATACGGTAACTTAAGCTCGATGATAGATTCAACAATTAATTCCGTACTGAACGGCACAATCGCTCCACAACTGGCCGTTAACACAATCAATAACTACTTCGTAAACCTTAACTCAAGTATTCAATCAATAGTGGCTGGATGCCTTAACCTAACAACACCAGGTCCCGGCAGATACATACCCATGATCGGCGTTAGCCAGGGGCAACCTCAAGTCACACCAATTGGCCTTGAATTAAGTACTAGTGGTTACATAGAGCTATTGCTACTTGTAAATAACCCAACACAGGCTAACCTATACATAAATGGCTTTGGATTAGGTGGGCTCAAATGCAGCTTTAATAATGAACTTACATTAAATGCCAATTCGCAGGGAACCTTGGTAATAACTCTATACACAACTAACAATGCAGTCATGGGCATCGCTAAGTTAACCACGTACTCAGGCGTTACAGGGTCCCAGAAGACTATGTTTACATGTGCGGGGTCGCAAACTTTCATGGTGGGTACATACTACATGGGTTATTTAATGCTAACTAATAATGAGGAGTTGCAATTCCAGATACGGGCTACGGATTCCACAATACCCTTTAATTGGTAGTTAAGGTAATTGTAAACCTTATATTATTTGCTGTTAGGAATTGAAGTACTACCTCTATCATACCCTCTAAAGAATATGAAATATAGTATGGGATCCAGTAGGGCGATTGAACCGCCAATCAACATGGATAGGAGGTAATCGGCATAATCCATCAATAAACCGGCAATACTACTACCGACACCGTATGGAATTCTACGCGCCACACCTGTTAATGATAAACCCCTTGCTCTCTCGCTTTCATCAATAATATCAACTGATAGGGATTGGCGCAGTGGGATTGTTATCATGTATAGCGCCACCCTGGTTATGTAAAGGGCTGCATCAACTATGAATATGGGTATTAATGCCATTATTATGAATGCTACTGTGGATAATGACCTAAGTATTGTGATCGCCCTAACCCTGCCCAGGAAGACCTCAATTCTTCTTGCGAACATCATGAGTATTATCGACACCGCGTAGGATGCCGTGTACATACTATTTATTTCAATCTCACTTGCGTGAAGATAAAGCCTAAACCACAGCGGTAGTAATGGTGTAACCATTCCAAGACCAAGGCTACCCAGGGAACCTGCAATTGCTATCTTAGTTATGGATCTAGATGACCTCCTCGGCATAACACTCTTAATATTAAGTGATTTAACCCTGGGCCTATCCCTAGCAATTGGGAATAGTAAGAATAGCGATGCAACACTTAAGGCTAGGGATAACCTGAAAAGCACAATGTCGTTAAAACCCATGCTTAAAACCAGGTAGGATACCACGGAACCAAGTAGGGTAAATACCATGGTAATGGATACCGCCAAACTAAAGACCTTAGTCCTCTCATCACGCTCAGTATAATCGGCGAGTAATGAGGTCTGCAGCGGCGCGACGGGACCACCACCAGCACCACCCCCGCCAGCCGATCCCGTGGTTGTGCCGAAGATGGATGTTAGGAATAGTAATAGTTTATTGCTGGTTATATTGAATATAAGCATCGAGATTATGAATAGGCTTGACATTATAATTAACGAATTCCTCCTACCAATAATATCACCCATAAAGCCTGAAAGCAATACTAGCAGTGCTGACGAAATCGTGGCTATGAAGAAGTACGCACCAACAAGGGTTGCTGAGAAACCCACCGCATGTAGGTATAGGGGTATTATGAATGTTAAATAGCCAAACGCCATACTCCTCAACATCCTGGACGCAATGAGTAAATAAACGTCCTTACGCATTTGACTACATGCGCATTTGATTGTGCGGTCTTAAATTCCTTAATCGCATGCCGTGCACTCACCACCATCGATGACTATCGCATGCCCTGTCATGAATGACGAATCATCACTAAGTAGGAATACGACAGCCCTGGCAACCTCCTCAGGTAGTCCGAGCCTACCCATGGGTATATACCTAATCAATCTCTCAACCTCTGAATCACTTAACCAATTAATCCAACCAGTCTTGATACTACCAAGAACTACCGTATTGACCCTAATTTTAGGTGCTAATGCTAACGCCATAGATTTCGTAAGTGCGATTATACCAGCCTTGGCTACCAGGTATGGTATGCCCATCGTATCCCCTGTTTTTGCCGAAATCGATGCTACATTGATTATTGAACCACCATTCCTCATAAGCCTGATGCCAAACTTGGTGCATAGGAATGTACCCTTTAGATCAACGTTGATTACCTCCTCGAAGTCGCCCCATGTTAATTCATTGAATCCCTTATTCCAGATAATAGCTGATCCATGCCCTGCATTGTTAACAATGCCGTACAGCTCACCGTAATTCTCCTCAACGACCCTAAACATGCTCTCAACATCCTCCTCCCTAGACACATCAGCCCTAATACCAAGTACATCAGCACCACTCTCCTTCAGCCTTCTAACAAGCTCCTCAGCCTCCCTGCTTGAGGACCTATAATTAATGATCGCCTTAGCACCCTCGGCGACCACGGCTTCGGCTATAGCCCTACCTATACCCCTCGACGCGCCCGTGATCAACACAACCTTGCCTCTTAATCTCGACATCAATCTCTGATGCCGCTCACTAACAAAAACCCTTTGTTAATGATGTGTTTAATCTTTAATAATGAGGCTTGGGTAGTCCTGTTGATGGATGCCGTATTACTTAGGAGGGTTAAGAGGGATCCTCACGAGGTTAGGGCTTGGTTTAGGGATAGATTGTCAAAGCCCGGCATAGTGGTGGCACCAGGCGCCTTCGATGCCTTCGTGGCATTGATGATTCAGCAACTAGGCTTTGAGGCGCTGTATGTATCTGGTGCCGCATTCAGCAGCTCATTGGGTCTGCCAGACCTTGGCGTCTTCACGCTTGATGAGCTTGTTAAGTTCACGAAGTACATAACCGACGCCGTCGACATACCCGTGATAGTCGATACCGACACAGGTTTTGGCGAGACGCTGAATGTTGTCAGGACGGTGAGGGAGTTCGAGGCGATAGGCGCATCCGCAATACAGATTGAGGACCAGGAATTACCGAAAAAGTGCGGACACCTCTCTGGTAAACACGTTGTTTCCGCCGATGAGATGGTGAAGAAGATAAGGGCTGCCGTTGAGGCTAGAAGGGATGAGAACTTCCTAATAATCGCCAGGACAGACGCCCGTGGAGTCTACGGCATAGATGAGGCAATATGGAGAGCACAAGCCTACGTGGAGGCTGGTGCTGACGTCATATTCCCAGAGGCTCTTGAGAGTAGGGAGGAGTTCGAAAGGTTTGCAAGGGAGGTTAAGGTACCATTACTCGCAAACATGACTGAGTTCGGCAAAACGCCGTACATAACGGCTAAGGAGTTTGAGGAAATGGGTTATAAGATCGTGATATTCCCAGTGACTACATTCAGGGTGGCAATGAAGGCTGTTAGGGATGCGCTCATTGAGCTTAAGGAGAAGGGTACCCAGAAGGGCTTGCTTGATAAGATGATCACTAGGCAGGAGCAGTATGAAGTAATCCATTATTGGGATTACGAGAATTGGGATAAGGAATTGAATGAGGAGGTCAATAGGAAATTCGCGGGCAAACTAAGGTTAAGGCAGCAATGAACTTATGCTGCTCGTAAAATAACCCGTGTAATGGTAATATTAAAATAATGAGACATTCTAATTATTCCGTATGTCAACCCTAGGCATAAGGAGGGTCGCGGTGCTTGGTGCCGGCACAATGGGTCACGGAATTGCCGAGGTATTTGCAATGGCGGGTTTCGAAGTTAGGCTCATGGATGTATCCGACGAGATTCTTAGGAACGCCCTTAATAGAATTAGGGATAGTCTTGAGCGACTAAGTAAGAGGGGCGAGTTGAGGGAGAGTGTTGATTCCATAATGGCTAGGATAAGTACAACCACAGACTTAGCAGTGGCTGTCAAGGACGTGGACTTCCTAGTGGAGGCTGTGCCCGAGAATGCTGAGCTGAAAAAGAGGCTGTTCAGCGAGGCCGATAGGTATGCGCCGCCTCACGCTATATTCACCTCAAACACGAGCACAATACCAATAACCGAGCTCTCTGAGGCCACTGGGAGAAGGGAGAGGTTTGCAGGCATGCACTTCATGAATCCCCCACCATTAATGAAACTTGTCGAGATCATAAGAGGTAGGTACACCAGTGATGATACTATGAACATTGTCATCCAATTAACGAGATTACTCGGTAAGGAACCTGTCGTTGTCAACAAGGATGTGCCAGGTTTCATAGTTAATAGGGTCCTGTTTAGGGTAATGCTTGAGGCATGCCGTGAGGTTACTCAGGAGGGCACCAGGATTGTGGACCTGGATGCGATGGCCAGGAACGTGCTTGGCCTGCCCATGGGACCCTTCGAACTTCTTGATTACATAGGTCTTGACACGAGCTTATTCATAGTCAGGGCAATGATGGAGAGGGGGTTCAAGGCGCATCCATGCCCATTGCTTGAGGATCTCGTGAATAAAGGAAGGCTTGGTGTGAAGACTGGCGAGGGCTTCTATAAATACCCAGGTCCTGGACAATACGTTAAGCCCAAGGTCTTACCTGACCAGGGGCTTGACTTAGACCCTGTTAGGTTAATAGCACCTGCAATTAATGAGTTGGCTTGGCTAATTAGGGAAAACGTCGCCACAGTAGATGATGTGGATAAAAGCGTTAAACTCGGCCTTAACTACCCATGGGGCCTATCAGATTTTGCAGATGAGGCTGGACTCGATAATATTGTGGATGCCCTAAACAATCTCAGAGGCGTTAGCGGCTGGGAGGAGTATGAACCAGACCCATTACTTCTTGATTATGTGAAGGCTGGTAGGTTAGGTAGGAAGGCTGGTAAAGGGTTCAGGGACTACCCCGAGGTTGAGGAGAGGAGGTTTGAGGAGGTTGTGCTTAGGGTTGATCCACCTGCCGCATGGATTGTGTTCAATAAGCCGGATAAACTAAACGTGTTGACTCAGAGGATGGCTGATGAAATTGTGAACGCATTGAGGGCTGTTGAGGATGACCCAAGGGTGAAGGTCGTGGTTATTACGGGCAACGGTAGGGCATTCTGCGCAGGTGCTGATATTAATCAGTTCCAAAACACATCACCAATACAGATGTTCAAGGCAATGAGGCATTACCATTCAATGACTCTAGAGATTGAGTACTATACGAAGCCCGTGATAGCCGCGATAAATGGCTATGCCCTAGGCGGCGGGTTAGAGATAGCCATGGCTTGCGACCTCAGGATCGCATCCGAGGACGCCTTGCTCGGACAACCTGAGGTTAATCTAGGTATAATACCTGGCGCCGGGGGTACACAGAGGTTAACAAGGCTAACGAATCCTAGCATTAGTAAGGAGCTAATACTCACGGGTAAGCAAATAAGTGCCACAAAGGCTCTTGAGTACGGTATCGTTAATAGAGTCGTTCCTAAACACGCACTTGAGTATGAGGTTAGGAGGTGGGTTAAGGATCTCGCGTCCAAACCACCGCTGGCGCTTATGCTAGCTAAGTACGCCATTAATTATGGAATTGAAGCGCCAATATGGAGCTCACTGAATGGCGAGGCCTCATTATTTGGTGTCGCGATTAGCACCAAGGATGCGGTTGAGGGCGTGAGGGCATTCCTGGAAAAGAGGAAGCCCAAGTTCACCGGTGAATAGCTAGGGTTTAAATCGAAGACTTCCGCCGCCGATTATTTCCGCCAGGACCAGTATCACAATCGATATTATTAAGGAGGCTAATGCGTAACCAAGTGCCATGGGTAATCCATAAACCTCGTAGGTGTACCATATGAGTATTGGTAGTGGATACACGTAATTAAATAATGGTGGATTCACCACATAATAAGCGAGTATTACTATTGAGCCAAACTCACTGACAGCCCTACCCCACGCAATCATGAATGAAGATAACAACTCCCTATGCATCATTGGAACCACAACCCTCATGAAAACGCCCCATTGACTTAGACCAAGCGTTAAACCCACGTACTCATACGTTAGATCTAACTCATCAAAGACCTGCTTAATTGCTCCAGTCGCTATTGGCGCCGAAACCACGAAGTAGGCCGCCACGAGACCCCATACGGTATCCACCAGGGGTAGCCTACGTACGATGGGTATTGGAGATATTGGTGAGACGAGAATTAATAGCGATAGCGTGCTAATGGCAAACCTCGCCCCTTCTTGTCGTGAGTGGTTTTTAAGTTTGGTTGCTACTTTTCCTGTGGATGTTGTGTAGGGCTGTGGCTGTTGAGCTTGAGACCACTAGGGAACTCAACAAGCTGCTCCACTCCATTGAGACTATGTATCTCAGCATTGTTCGTGAAGTCGTTGAATACGCCGTTAAGCACAATGTTACAAATGCAACTCAGCTCCATAGGCTGTTCTACAGCAAGTATAGACAGGAGTACCAAGGCTTGCACGCACACCTAGTAATCCAAGCCATTAGGCAGGCATCGCAAATTGCGAAGTCATTCATGGAGAGGAGGAGGAAGGGCTTGGTGGACAAGCCCTATCCTGAGGTTAGGAGAGTCTCGATTAGGTTTACAGAGGATGCATGGAGTTATGATCAATTCGTTAAATCAGTAGCCCCGGTTAGGGTTGAGCTATCCCTACTTGGTGGGAGGAGGGAGGTCTGGTTGAGGTTGCACAAGCGCTTCTGGCAATACTGGTGGAGGATACTAAACGGGGAGGCAGAACTAGCGTCAACGCTAATGATTAAGCGTAGGGCTAACAAATGGTATGCAATTTTTATCTTCGAGCTGAAGCCTAGGGTGGAGGAGCCAAGATCAATTGTTGCCTTCGACATAAACGAGAACACGGTAGCAGTGGGTAAGATCGACCTACCATCCACCGTGGGCAAGGTGGTTGATTGGAATAGGCAGTACGCAACACCACAGCTCTACATGATAAGGACTGACTTCGGCAGATTGGCGAGACGATATGAGAGGGTTAGGAACACAATCATCGAGAGACTAAAACCACACTTCACATTACCGAATGGTAAATACGTGAACGTAACGAACACTAGGGAATACAGGAAGTTTGTAAAAAGGCTACGTGAGAGGGATAGGAAGGTTGGTAGGGTTAGGCAGGTGGCAAGTGAGTTAACCAAGAACCCATCAATCATAATCACCGAGTATCTTGGCGATAATCCTCAAGACGAGATGATTAATGGCGTGGGCAAGGGTGAGCTCAGGCATAGAATTAAGCAGACACCATTCAAGGCTTTGGAGAAAGCCGTTGGGGATAAGGCTTTGGAGCGCGGCTCCAAAATATTCCACGTATCATCCTACAGGAACAGTAGGGTTTGTCCAATACACTTCACAAGGCTTGAGAGCACAGATGATTGGCACACATTACAATGCCCACTCGGGCACCTCGTGGATAGGGACTACGCATCCATACTCAATATGTTGTGGAAAACAACGCCAGAATCCTGGACCAAGGCATCCTGGTGGAACATGAAGAACCTAAACAAGAACATGAACTGGAGAAAGCACGAAAATAAATCAAACCCGATAATACCATACACCACCGTACAGCACCTGCACGCAATACTCAGGGCTTTCACGGCCAGCGAGCAAAGCCCCGCAGTGCTGGCCCGGGGCAACCCCATGAACCACCACCGGATACAAAATGAAGGTGGCGGCGAGGAAACCACCCGCCCTTCAGGGCGGGGAGGAGGTCAGAAACCAACTATCGTGTGGGGTATTGTCAATGGACTGAGGAGTATGCCACTAACAACATCATCCAGGGGCTTGGAATTAACCTCCTCGATATTGCATAGGCAGTCGGTGTACCCAGAGGTAGGTCCAGTGCCGCTGCAATCAACGCACCGAGGAGTGTCAATGCCACACTTTCTATGAATAGGCTGCTCATTATGGATCTCAATACGTATTTATAACCGCCGTAAATCAACGCTACCATTGGTAGCGTGAGCATTAGGGATATCATCACTACGAAGGGTAGGAACAATTGTTTCGAACTATCCAACCCAATCACCCAAGCCTTAACTGCCTGAACCGCCGTAGGCTAGGATTGATGAATTCACCAGAACCCTAATGAGTGGTGGCGCTCCACTTATATTGCCGTAGAATATAGCTGGGACTAGCGGATTGATGCCCAAACTCCTCATTAACCCCTGCCCGCGTGGTGTTATAAGGTAAATGATCAATTCCTCGGCTAGCTCCTTATTAGGCGACTGGTTGGGTATCGTTATGGCTAACTGTATTGGCGCCCCCTTAACAACCAGGTTGTTACCACCAACAGTTATTACCACACTAGCCTCGCCATAGAATGATGAGTACTGTGGCGACCTTATA
>Ga0081473_129419_pt1 | contig 22162 bp, 22 predicted proteins | sample CisSprmetagenome_FD_70977 | JGI IMG/M metagenome (GOLD analysis project Ga0081473, IMG submission 70977) | Hypoxic/sulfidic aquatic microbial communities from Cistern Spring, Yellowstone National Park, USA v2 (version 2) | ecosystem: Environmental > Aquatic > Thermal springs > Hot (42-90C) >...
GGAGTAGGTCAAACCTACCACTACCAAAGACAGGCTCCCTCCTAACGACCTGGTACCCCCTCAGCACAATGCCATTGCTTACTAACCACGCAACTATGTCATTATGAATTGCCGAGTTAACTAATACGAGCTCATCACCTAGATCCACAGCGACCAGGTAGTACCTAGTCTTACCACCAACCTTATTGTAGGCGTAAATTCTAACACCGGGCCTCAGTAGTTCTCTCAATCTACCTGGGTCGTGTATGTGCACCCTAACCCTCTCGCCATTAATCTCTGCAATTCCCACAAACCTGTTCAATCTCTCCAGGAAAGTACCGGAAACATCAGGCCTCCTCAATGCGTAGGCTGTCATTGCCATCGCCGAGGTCCGTGAACATCACTGTTTAAGATCTATGTTTAATTAAATTTTAATCACGCGGTATATCGATTGGGGTTACGTCAGATGCGTCTTTTAACACCTCGCTGGGATAGGTAAGGATCGCTTAAATACAGTGATAATTCGATGGTGGGCCCGCCAGGATTTGAACGTGGGTCTCTTGTGGTTGTTGTGCCCTGGGTCTTATTAAGTAACTGACTAAATCTTCACGTTAGTACTACCCTCGGTAGTTTCTATATTATTTTCCTTGGTGCGTGTTGTTGGGTTAGGTGTTTGTTGTGGTTGTAGTTGCTCTTCATTAGTATTGCGTGGATGGTTGGTGTGATTCATTTTTAGGGCTGGGTAAGTCCTATGCCAGCATTACCCTCGGTGGTTTCCTCATTGTTCCTGGCTTTACGTGTCTTTGTGTTGGGTTTTTGTCTGTGTTGTGGTTATTCGATATGGTGTGCCGTTGATGCCTCCTCATCCCCGTTAGGCGCAATCCCATTGGGACCAGCCCTTATTGTATTGCCATGAATTGTATTTTGGCGAATTGAGTGGTAATTCTTATCGTGAGCGGCTTTTATTTTTTGTTGCTACTCTTTCTTGTGAATGCTACGTAGGGCTGTGGCTGTCGAGCTAGAGGTCACCAAAGAGCTCAGCAAGCTACTTTATTCTGTCGAGACTGCATACCTAAGCATTGTTAGGGAGGTTGCCGCGTATGCCGTTGCGAACAATGTCTTGAGTGCAACCCAGCTTCATAGGTTGTTCTACAGCAGGTATAGGAGTGAGTACCAAGACCTGCATTCCCACCTAATAATCCAAGCTATTAAACAAGCCTCTGAAATCGCCAAATCATTCATTACACGAAAGAGGAAAGGCTTGGTGCACAAGCCCTACCCAGAGGTTAGGAGCGTCTCGATTAGGTTTACTGAGCAAGCCTGGGGTTATGAGCAATTTATCCGCTCAACAGCCCCAGTCAGGCTTGAGCTATCCTTACCCAATGGTCGAACTGTGGTCTGGTTGAGACCGCACAAGCGCTTCTGGTTGTTTTGGTGGAGGGTACTAACTGGAGGGGCTAAGCTGGCTAGCACGTTAATCATTAAGAGGAAGACGAACAAGTGGTATGCCATATTTGTCTTCGAGCTGAAGCCTAGGGTGGCGAAGCCGCAGTCAATCATTTCCTTCGACATCAACGAGAACACGGTAGCTGTTGGTAGGATTGATATCGAAACCACTGTGGGCAAGGTGGCTGATTGGAATAGGCAGTACGCAACACCACAGCTCTATACGATCAAGACTGATTTTGGTAAGCTAGCCAGGAGGTATGAGGCGATTCGAAACAAAATAATCGAGAAACTCAAGCCCGAATTCGCATTACCAAACGGTAATTACGCGAACATAACAAACACCAGGGAGTTCAGGAAGCAGGTAAGGAAATTACGAGAAAGGGTTAGGAAGGTTGGTCGTGTCAGGCATGTGGCTAATGAATTGACAAAAACACCGGCAATCATTGTTACCGAGGATCTTGGCGAGAACCCTCAAGACGAGATGATTAATGGCGTGGGCAAGGGTGAGCTCAGGCATAGAATCAAGCAAACACCATTCAAGGCTTTGGAGAAGGCTGTGGAAGAAAAGGCTTTGGAACGCGGCTCCAAGATATTCTACGTATCATCCTATAGGAACAGTAGGGTTTGTCCAATTCATTTCACAAGGCTTGAGAGCACAGATGATTGGCACACATTGCAATGTCCACTCGGGCACCTCGTGGATAGGGACTACGCATCCATACTCAATATGTTGTGGAAAACAACGCCAGAATCCTGGACCAAGACATCCTGGTGGAACATGAAGAGCCTGAGCAAGAACATGAACTGGAGAAAGCACGAAAATAAATCAAACCCGATAATACCATACACCACCGTACAGCACCTGCACGCAATACTCAGGGCTTTCACGGCCAGCGAGCAAAGCCCCGCAATGCTGGCCCGGGGCAGCCCCATGAACCCAGCCAGAGGAGCCAATGAAGGCTGGGCGAGGAAACCACCCGCCCTCCAGGGCGGGGAGGAGGTCAGAAACCAACTATCGTGTGGGGTATTGTCAATGGACTGAGGAGTATGCCACTAACAATATTATCCAGGGGGCTTGGAATCAACCTCCTCGATATTGCGTAGGCAGTCGGTGCACCCAGAAGTAGGTCCAGTGCCGCTGCAATCAACGCACCGAGGAGTGTCAATGCCACACTTTCTATGAATAGGCTGCTCATTATGGATCTCAATACGTATTTATAACCGCCGTAAATCAACGCTACCATTGGTAGCGTGAGCATTAGGGATATCATCACTACGAAGGGTAGGAACAATCGTTTCGAACTATCCACCCCAATCACCCAAGCCTTAACTGCCCGAACCGCCGTAGGCTAGGATTGATGAATTCACCAGAACCCTAATGAGTGGTGGCGCTCCACTTATGTTGCCGTAGAATATGGCTGGGACTAATGGATTGATGCCCAAACTCCTCATTAACCCCTGCCCGCGTGGTGTTATAAGGTAAATGATCAATCCCTCGGCGAGCTCCTTATTAGGCGCCTGGTTGGGTATCGTTATGGCTAACTGTATTGGCGCCCCCTTAACAACCAGGTTGTTACCACCAACAGTTATTACCACACTAGCCTCGCCATAGAATGATGAGTACTGTGGTGATCCAAGGTTGATCTGGGGTGGTAGTGGGAAGTACGGTAGACCTGCGCTTATGGCTGATGATCTGTAGATAGCTATGTCGAACCACACCTTACCGGTCTCCACAGGACCGAACAACTCACTACCCGCAAGTACCTCATAAACATTCCCTGTGCCGTTGGCGTAATTGAATAAATTAACGTAGTAATCCTTACCCAGTCCCCGGTATATTCCCGTTAATTGTAGAACCATGAGTGCACGGTAACCCTCCGGGTCCGTGTTTGGGTTTGACATACCTATGGCGTAGGCGCCGTACTCATGCGCTAGGGCGAAGGTGTCGTTTGAGAATATTAGGTTTAGGAATTCCCTAGTTATTATCATAGCCTCCGTGTAATTCCCAGCCTTTAACGCAAGTTCCTCAGCTCTCGTTAAATTCTCCACAGTACCTAGTAACGGTTGCGGGAGGTTTGGTGAGTAGGCTATGGCCATTTGGTCGCTGGCAATGGCTATGTACCAACTGGTTATGTTACTTGGGTAGAGCATAGATGTTATTATGTATGGGTCTATGCTGGCATATATTGAATAACCACCCGGATTCAGCAATACCTGTCGAGCAGCTTGTACCGCGCCCATCCCGGTTACCGCAACGTTAATACCCAACTCCTTACCTGATTCCTTAAATAAATTCGCGTACAACGATGCCGTTATGACGCTTAGGGTTTCCTGGCTTGTCTTGGTTATCTGTGGTGCATGCATTATCGTTGTCGGTATTGAGTAACCCATTAAGAGACCGATCAATAGCGATATTATTATTGAACCTATTATCGACGTCCTCATCGATTCTTCACTGTGCGTTACGTGTATTTAAGCGTCTTGATATGGCTATTCAGCCCGTAACCGCATCACTAAAGTGTTTTAAGTTTTGAAATTACGTAATCAGTGCCTGGCATGGTTAGGACTAATTTTGATGCGCGTAAGTCGGTATTTGTTAGGAGGTTGGTTGAGGAGGGTGCTCATGGTAGGGTTGACTTTGACATCTACGACTTCCTACTAACATTCAATAAGTCATTAAGCGATTACTACACAACGAGTAGCTGCAGTGGTCGTATCGCGCTGGCGGTGGCGCCAAGGCTTAGCTACTCAAAGGGCTCTGGCTTGTTTAAGTTCATTGTTAAGTGGCATAGACCCGTTACCTATAGTGAGGTAGTCGACGTACTCAACAGTATTGATGGCAATGACATTTGGTTACTGGTTAGGGCCCCAATAATGCATTTTGTAGCTAGGGATTTACATGGTGCGTTAACCATACTCAGGATGGCTAGGGAGGCTGGGTTTAAGCACAGTGGCATATACTCGGTTACCCGTGATGGGGTTGTGGTTGAGGTTCAGGGTGAAGACCGCTTCGAGGTTCCCATAGTGATTAACGGAAGGTTAATAACGCCCACAGATGAACTGAAAAGGCTTATTGATATTGCGAACGAGACGCTCATGTTTGGAAAGTTTAGGCTTGCCCACCTAATACGGTTAATTGAGATTAGATTGCTCGGTAAGGATTGGTTAGGCGACATGCCCAGGAATTACTTCCAGAAATCCTATAGGGAATTCGATATTGGTAATATCAATATTGAGGAACTCTCATGAATGCAGAGACAGAGGCGTAAGATTTTTAAGGTTTCTCCGCACCGCCGGCACGGTGGGACAATTGCAACGATGAAGGAGCCTATTCTCGAGGTTGTCAATGTTAGCTATAGCTATAAGACTGAAAGAGGGCCCATACCTGTCCTTAAAGATATAAGCTTCAGTGTTCATTACCACGAGTTCGTGTCAATAGTCGCACCCACAGGCACGGGCAAGACCACATTACTGAGGATAATCGCTGGATTAAGAAAGCCCGATAGTGGTAAGGTATTATTGATGGGTGAGGAGGTTAGGGGTCCAACACCGAAGCTTGCCATGATATTCCAAGACTTTGCATTATTTCCCTGGCTAACCGCCCTGGAAAATGTAGAGTTAGCACTCATGCATAGGAAGGACCTTAACAAGGAGGTTAAGCGGAAGATAGCTAGGAAGTACCTGGCTTTAGTCGGCCTAGAGGGTTTTGAAGATTATTATCCAAGGGAATTGAGTGGTGGTATGAAGCAGAGGGTTGCGATAGCCAGGGCATTGGCTGCCCAACCAGTGGTCCTTTTGATGGACGAGCCCTTTGCAAACCTTGACGCAATAACGGCAGAGGGTTTAAGATCCGAGGTCTATAACATGGTTTTTAACGAGGAGTCCACCGTTAAGGCAATAGTGATGGTTAGCCATAACCTCGAGGAGGTAGTGGAGCTCAGTGACAAAGTTATAATACTTGGTGGCAAGCCAGCGGGTATAATTGCAGAAGTGGATGTTGAGTTACCGAGACCCAGGAACACGAGGGATGCGGAGTTCCAGGATTATCTAGATAGGCTTTACTCGCTACTATCCATAAGCTTGAGGACCTAGGTGATATTAATGTATGTGTCGTCTATAATCACAATAATCATAACAGCTATACTAGCGACGCTGGCAACGTTTGGTAGGGTGGCGTTAACGATAATACTCAGTATAGTCCTTGGTTGGTTCCTGGGATATGCCGCGGTAAAGAACGGGTTATTTGAGGGAGTATTCCTCTCGATTATTCAAACCTTGGAGGCCGTTCCAGTCATCACCTTCTTCCCGCTGGTTCTAATATTCTTTGTGAAATCAATAGGTGGTTACATAGGAACGGAATTGGCCGTGGATTTCCTGGTTTTCACGGCCGTTGTTTGGAACATATGGGTTGGTGAGTACGAGTCGATAAAGACCACATCACAATCCCTCGAAGATGCTGCGGAGATGTTGAGACTGGGGTTTTGGGGTAAGTTTAGGTACTTATACATACCAATAACGATGCCTAGAATCGCGGGTAACGTGCTCGTAAGCTTCGCCGACGCGTTATTCTACATAGTCGTTAGTGAAGTCATCACCCTAGGCACGACCCAATACTCCGTCTTTGGAATAGGTGCATTAATTGCGAATTGGGTAAGTAATGGTGAGTGGACAGACGCATTTACTGGGCTTGGGGTATTAATTGTTATGGTGACGGCGGTTCTCTTTGGAATACTTAGGCCATTCGTGAATTGGGCCGTTAAGTATAGCTATGATCCACTCATGGAGGTGACGAGGACAAGGATTAGAAGACCTGTGGTTACTAGCCGTGCAAGGATCTTTGTGGCGAGGAATATCAGGTACATAAGGAGGGTGGCGGCGATTGAGGATGCCGTAATGCCTGTTTTTATTAAGGCATCGAGTTACGCCATTAGGCATAGATTAACGACTAGACCAAGGCCCAGAAACGTATTAACGGTTACGGAGAAGTACGTCGGCCTAGCCTTTGGGGTTGCAATCATTGCTTGGCTTACTTACGCAATATACTCAACATGGCAGTCTACGTGGGTACCGATAATAAATGATATCTATAACCACGGCATACTCTATCTCTATTACCTAGGGCTTGATTGGTTAAGGGTTGTCTTGGTGACCTTGGCCTCGATAGTAATAGCAATACCCATTAATTACCTAATGGTAACAAATAGGAGGGTTGAGGCAATTCTATTACCAATACTCGAAGACCTTGCCTCAATACCCGTATCCGCATACCTGCCATTAATAGCCATACCGTTCGTGACATACCTAGCCGTAACCCTAGGCATACATGCATCGCTGGAGCTCCTCGTATTCATAGTTGCCTTCCTCAGCACCGTCTGGTACGTCATATACAACATGTACGTTGGTATGAAGACAATACCAAGGAGCCTTTGGGACGTCGCTGACAACCTTAAGTTAAGCACTTGGCAGAAGCTCAGAAGACTGGCTATACCGGGGGCTATGCCCGCCACAATAACAGGCCTTGCGAGCACCGTTGGGTCAACATGGGGTGGACTTGAGGTTGCGGAGTACATACAGGGTCTCAATGGTCATGTATACATGGTCCATGGGTATACGGCACTCATGGATTACTACACGGCCGTGGGCAACATTGTTGGTTTAGAGGCTATGAGTTTAATACTTGCAATAAACGTGATATTGCTGAGCGTCTTCGTTTGGAGGAGACTATTTAGGTTGGCTAGGGAAAGGTATAGGCTTGAGGGTGCTATTACCCTCTAAATACTCATGGAATTATTTATTCTACTAGTCTACACCCTGATTTCATGAAACTTACATGGCAATAATACGCGATATTTCACGGTTATTACGTTAATCCGTGTGTAATAAGGCTTATAAGTATTCTAATGAATTCACATAAATAGTTGATTATTTATGTCTAAGGAAAACACAGAACAGGGGGCGGAGGGTTACTCCAGGACAACAATTATGGTCCCCAAGAATGTGGCAACCGAGCTATCCCACGTAGCTAAGAGTAGAGGTAAGACCCTCTTCTTTGTTGCTGGTGAGGGGCTTAAGTTAGCGGCTGAGCTTATTAAGGATGGGTTCGAACCTTCGGATTTGATTTACTTCTGGAGATTATACAAAATCCTAAGTACGATGGATGTGATTCCCATGCCCATGAAACTCGTTGAGGAGGTTTGCACAACAATGACCACAACACTAATTAGGATGTCTACGGATGATAGATTACCAAGCGATTTAAGGGAGGAGATGAGCAAGACGGTAAACCTGCTATGGGACATATATGAGAGGTATGGGCACCAGGTTGGAACATTAATTAGGATGGAGTTTGATAACCTTGAGGAGCTACTTGAGGCCATATCTAGACTTACTCGATTAATGGCTGTGAGACACGTGGAGATTAAGAAGTTGGATAATAACACGATAGAGTTGATGGCCATAGGCCCCAGTGGCGCCACTGATATTGGTAATAAGGCCCTTATGGCATTCATTAGAGGCTTCGTTTCACAGTACGATTATGAAGTTGTTAGTGAGGATGTGAGGGCTAACGTACTTAGGGTAGTTCTTCGGAAAAGAACCTAGGTGGAATACCTATGGGTTTGTAAAAATCTCCTGTTAAATTATTATTGTTGCTAAATTCGATATACCGGGCCACCTTAAGGCTGCCTCCATGGCCACTGGACCATGTATCTCACTACCCTTTGGTGCACCATTCTCGTCGGTTATGACCACGGCATTATCCTCAAACGCGATCCAGGTCCCATCAGGCCTCCTGTACGGCCTCCTCTGCCTAATCACGATAGCCCTCAATATCTGCTTCCTAACCTCAGGCTTACCCTCAACTACGCTCACAACAACCATGTCTCCAACTGCTGCCCCGGGTATTTCCCTATGTACGGGCTTTGCTGTATGCCCTATAATGCCTATCACCCTAACGAGCTTGGCACCACTGTTATCAGCCACAGGGACTAAGCTATTCATGAATATGCCAGGTGTCTTATGAAAACGCCAACTAACACCTACCTGACGTGCTCCGCCTCTCTTCGCCATCGGCACTGTTAGCGAGTGATCAGTTTATAAGTCTAATCCACCATTATCCTTCACCACTACAGTGAGGTTAAGAGAATTGGCACTCTAACGATGAAAATGAACGGTCAGAACAGCACTCTTCCATTAATAAAGCCTTGGCAAAATTATTCGTGTTTCAGGCGTTACTTCTATCTCTTATCTCTCGTAATTAATTGAAGACCCATCGACTTAGCCAGTTCATTTATTGTTAATTTTCTCGATACCGCATTGACCACAATATTGACCACATCACTAACGCCAACCCTTACCTGGGCCTTCGTATCTCTATCCCTTATGGTTACGGTATTATCAACTGGGGTTTTGTCATCAATAGTTATGGCAAAGGGTACACCGAGCGAGTCATATTTAGCGTATCTACTGCCTATGGTGCCATCGTCATCATACACAGCCCTAACGCCAGCCATTGAGAATTCACGGAATAATCTCTTACCAATACTCACGTAATTATCCTTCCTAATTATTGGTAATACTGCCACCTTTATTGGCGCCACGTCAGGCGGTAGCCTAAGTAGTGGCTTACCATCAATTTCGGTGTACGCGTGCTCCAACGTTACGTAGACAATCCTATCTACTCCAAAGGATGGCTCCACATCATGGGGCACGAACCTTTCCACAAAAACCTTCCTCCTCTCCTCCTTAATAAAAACCATGTCACGCGTTATTGAGTAACCATTTACAGTAACCACACCCTTACTGCCCAACTCACTGGCTAACCAGCTTGGGTCTGCCTTACCCACTGCCTGCATAACCTTAGACGCCTCATTACCGAAGGCGTCCCTAATCCTTTGTGGGTTTGGATATACCCTAATCTCGGTAACCTCCTTGGGCGTGCTTAACCTCCTCTCCACCGTTAAATCATAACCACTATACTTCATGTGCCTACTCAAGTCATAATCGGTCCTATAGGCATGCCCACTAACCTCAACCCAACCAAACCTCTCACTATACACCATCTGGTCAAAGCTGGCTGAAGAATAATGAGCCCTCTCCTGAGGTAACTTAGCCAGGAAGTACTGGTGATCGAGCGGTATACCAAGCTCGTTCATGTATATTGTGGCTAAACCCATGAAAAACGCCATCCACTCATTCGGCACCACACCAACCTCAACAGCCTCCCTAGGACCGAACTCCCTGGGCTCCTTGGCACCAGCAGCCACGTCCCTCTCGGGTATTATCCTAAGCTTAACATCCAGCTCGTCCAGGTACGGGCACTTGGCATCCTCCGGATCAAAGAAGAACTCTATCTCCATCTGCGCAAACTCCCTAAGCCTAATGAGACCCTGCCTAGGCGATATCTCATTCCTACCAACCTTACCGATCTGGGCAATGCCAAGCGGTAATCTCCTACCAACTAGGTTGAACACCTTCGGGAATGATACGAACATGCCCTGGGCAGTCTCGGGCCTTAGGTAGCCAACGTTCTCACTGTATGGGCCTATGGTTGTTTGAAACAACAAGTTGAAAGCCCTAACATTACCCAGCTCACCACCGCAGGCTGGGCATTTAATACCATATTTCCTAATCAACTCATCAAGCTCCTCGAAACTAAGCCCCTCAGTCTTGACGGAAATACCCCTCCTACCCAACTCCTCCTCTATTAGGTGATCAGCCCTGTACTTACGACCACACCTCGTGCATTCAACAATCGCATCCGTGAAGTGTTCAAGGTGCCCGCTCGCCTCGAAAACTATCCTGGGCATTATGATGGGTGTCTCGATCTCAACTATGAAGTCTTGATATGGGTACACAAATACTCTGCGCCATTTCTCGATAATGTTCCTCTTCAATTCAACACCCAGTGGGCCATAGTCATAGAAACCGCCAACCTCAGCCCTGCTTCTATAAATCTCGAAGCTCGGGTAGAAAAATCCAGCCTCGCTCATAAGTTCCAGGAACTTTTCAAGATCCATCAGACAAGGCGAACCCAGATATCAAATAAACTTTTAGGTTAGGTAATTGAGTACGTCAAGTATGAGCTTGATAACCACAGGTAAGGACATTAGGTTCGGGTCATTTGGCGGTGAATACTCAACCAAATCCACAACCCTAACCCTAGAACCACCGTGATCAAGCACAGCCTCCACAACCCTCAATAACTCACCATAACTTAGCCCAAGCCCCTCGGGATTACCAACGCCAGGCATTATTGAGGGGTCCAGGACGTCAACATCGATACTGAGGTGTATAGGGCCTGAGTAGCTATCCAATAACTCCCTAACCCACATCCTAAGCTCGTACTTACTCATTAACCTTAAATCCTTGGTCGTGAGGAGTACGGAATTCTCGAGATCCTTAACAAAGGTAAGCTCCTCCGGATCATATGACCTAGGCCCAAGGAAAATCAATAATTGCGGCTTGACATCCCTAACAATGTGCCGAACAAAGGTTGCGTGGGATAGGGGTTGACCAATGGGCCACTCTTCCCTTGAGTCAAGGTGTGCGTCAACATGTACGTAAATACCATACGAACCCCTATTCTCGCTTAAAGCCCTCGCGGTGCCCAAACTAAGCGTGTGCTCACCACCAATGCTTATGACCCTACCCCACCTACTCAGGGCTTCATTAACGACAGCCTTAATCCTCTCAACATTCCTATCAACCAAGCCCTGGAGGAGCGACACATCACCAAGGTCACAGGCCTTACTTAATACGTCAAATCCAAGATCAATACTTGGGGTGAACTCGAAGTATTGACTCCACTGCCTAATCACACCAGGTGCAAATCGTGTACCAGGCCTGAAACTAACGGTATCCTCCATTGGAATACCAAGTATAGGCACACCAGAGCCACACCTGGATATACCGAAAAACGTGTTTAGGGTATTAACATAAAAATCCAAGCTATCCATGGGCTCCGGCGGTAGGTCTTTAGGTGGTTCCACCGCAATTATCACGGGGTGTAGCTCAAATAAGGGTTCTTATTTAATTAGTGTTGTGATGAGGCTTTACCTAGCGGATTTGTGAAGGTTATGCTGAATGGCACGGGTATTGGTAGGTAATCGAGCATTACACCTGAGGATGTTGTTGCCGCGGCTGAGGGTAATAACCTGGCGGCTTGGTTAACACCGGATGCCGTGGACCTACTACCCCTACCCACAAGCGGAGTGTCACCGTATTTATTGAATTCGGAATCGGTTTCCTAAATTTATGAAAACCGTGGGGTCCTACAGATTAATGGCTAGTTCACGATATCTTGATGATTTAAAAATCCGTGTTTTCATAAATTTAGGAAAAACTCGGTGCTTATATATTCATGAGCTCCGCGCAACTCCTGTTAGGGTTAGGATTGGTAAGGGGCATTCTATTGTGTCTACGAGGGAGGGTGCCGAGTTTGCGCTTGTTGATTTCATAAGTGCCAGCAAGGGTGATGCCTACCTACTGGCCAATAACGATACAATACAAATAATAGACCCCACAGAGGACCCAGGCAGTTATCGACAGGTCGCGACAGCATTAAGCAATGCCTTAAACGACCTATTCATAAAGGGTGTATATAGGGATATAACGGTATACCCAGTCTACGACGCACCAAATGATGAACTAAGAAATGCACTAAGAAGGAACATTGTAGAATTCGCAGGTAGGTGGGGTCTCAAGTTGGTTGACCCTGGCCAACCCAATGCGAATTACTTGCTCATGGGGGCTACGGTTGTTGGTACTCTGGATAAGGAACCACCGATGTTTTACGATAAAATAGGGAGGGGGTTTAAGGTTCTTGTGACTAGACCCTTTGGTGAGCTCTCAATAATATCGACCTATCTCACAGCACATGTCGATGAGACGGTAATGGAGGAGCTGGAGAGGAGGGTCATGAGTATTGATGAGCTTGAAAGGCTGAAGGAAAGGATAATGGACATGCTATCCAGGCCCAACATAGATATTGCCAAAATCATTAATAAGTATTTACCAGGGCCTGGTGAACCGTTTAGGGAGGACGAGCATATAGCCACAACAATAGATGTGTCTGGGCCAGGTATATTCGTGTTTAAGGAATTGGCGGAACAGTCCAACGTGGATATTAAGTTAGACAGCATACCGCTTATCTCGCCCGAGGTATCGGCCTTCGCCGCCGAGAATTATATAATAACCGATGCTACGGCGGGAACAAATGGGTCGATAGCCATAATAGCCAGTGACGATGTCATAGACTCATTAATTAAGGATCTGAGGGGCATTGAGGGGGTTCAACCAATGGTTATTGGTGAGGTACTCGGTAAGGGATCGGGCAGGTTGCTTGTTCCTGATTATGTGGCGAAATACGTGGTTAATAAATCATTGCTGGCAAAGCTCACCACAAACGCTGACATGCTTAAGAGCCTAAGGAGGCAGGCGATAAATTGTGAAAGGGTTAGGGTTGAGATTAGGGTTTATGGTGATGTGCAGGGTGTTGGCTTTAGACCAACCGTACGTAGACAAGCCCTATCCCTTGGATTGACGGGGTATGCCAAGAACCTTGAAGATGGTTCTGTGGAGGTTGTTGCTGAGGGCTGTAGGAACGATGTAATGGCACTCGTTGAGTGGATTAAGAGTAGTCCGGTTGGTAATGTGAGCTCGGTGGATTATGTTATTAAGGGGTATGTTGGCGAATTTAGTGACTTTGAAATTAAATAAATATTCATGGCAACTTCCCAACCCTAATAGGTCCACCATGGTTCAACCAATCAACCCAAGAACCTAGATAAACCCTAACCCTACGATACCCAAGCAATTGGGTTAATGCGAACCATACCAATGCAGACCTGGCACCAGTCCTGCAATAAAGTATGACATCATCGTCGGGATATACACCATTTTTCTGAAAAACCTCACGTATTAACGAAGTATCCCTAAACCTACCTGTTTCCTGGTCAATAACCGAGGTCCAGGGAATATTAATCGCACCAGGTATATGACCCCAGATCTCGATCACACCCACGTACTCATCCAATGATCTGGTGTCAATAATGGCAACGTCCTTACCCACACCACCATCCTTAACCACATCCCAAACATCATTAAATGACACAAAGTAATCCCGTAACCTATTATTGATTAGATTAGTAATACCTTGTTTAATTGATCTTTGCACATGATGACCACTGCATACACACCTTGGCCTATTAAGTAATTGCCAGGCTAACCTACCGCCGTTTAATAGACTAACCCTCTCATAACCATAGGCCCTAAGTATCATGAAGGCTAGTGCGGCGTGCCTGTTGTCAATCTCGTCATAAAGAATGACATTATCGCCAAGGCCTATACCACGTAACTTAGCCGCTATGTCAACCCATTCATTAAGAACACCCACATCCTTAAGTAAATCACCATAAAGCCGCAGCAGAATTGCGTTGGGTATGTGCCAATTATAATAACCAACACTTGGATCCTCATCAACCTCCATAATCACGCCATCTACATTATCTACATTGATAGAGTCGACATCGATTAATACGTCCATTGCAATTCCTCAATTAGCACCTACTTTTTAAGCACAGAAAACAAATGTATTCTTTAACCTTCATATAAATGCATTTAAGTGCAAATAATTAGACGCTGACCTTCAATCTATGCACATTACCATCAGTATCCACAACCTCAACAACCTTACCATCAACATCATTGGTTATAGACAATTTATTAACCAACTTAATATTAACGAACCTATTAACCTCATTAAGAAGTCTCATGAATAAACGAGCATGAGCTTCACAACAGAAGAACAATTTCCTGCCATTAACCTCAATATTAATACTACGCCACTCCCTACCACATACAGCACATACGAACCTTCCACTTACAGTCATAACCCTCAATAAATCGATGGGAAAACCACAATAAGCACAGCCGAATTCTTCTGTGCCAACCTCAATACCATTAATGAAAACCCTCATAGCCAGCCAAGTTAGTACTGGTTTAATTCAAATATAAACCTTTCTAGTCTAATCTATAATTAAGAATACTTATGAATATAAGTACATTTAATGCACCAATAAAGTGGCTTATTATCCTCATGCCTTTTGATTAGCGGTATACCTGAGGAAAGGAAATTGGGAATAGTGTTTGCATCAGGGGCGGCAAATAGAATATGTTGTTTAGTTGTTTATGGAGCGGCAGCACTGGCTGCAGGATATAAGGTTGTCGTTCATCTAGTAAATGAGGGACTAGTGGCCTTCAGGAAGGATGTATTGCCAAGATTAAATACTCAGGATCTCGGTGTCACAATGGGTCCACAGATCTATGTACCCTACATAGAGACCTATCTACGCAACCTAAAAAGTGCCGTTGAGAAGGGCGAATTTAAGGATTGGTACTCGTTCCTAAAGGAATTGAAAACAGCATACGGTGATGCATTCAGGATATATGCCTGCCCATTAGCGGCTCAATTGTATAATATTAAGAAGGAGGACTTGGTGGACATAGTTGATGATATAAGGGGAGCTGAATCATTCCTCGAAGAGGTCTATGGAGGACCAATACTATACCTATGAACCCATGGCTACATAATTAAGCTTAGGCCACTGTCGATGCAGCCTTAAAAACCAATCTAATCAGTTAATTGCGGCATAGAAATTAAAATTATATAAGCCCTGGTTCTCCATCCATGTGATATGGAGAGTACGGTTGATGTTAGAGGTATGCAATGCCCAACACCTGTGACCATAGTTGCAAACGCGGTGTCTAAGGCGAAGGTGGGATCAACATTGACCATATTGACTGACGACTTCATATGCTTCATGATGATACAGAGAATACTCAAAATACTCAATGTTGAGATTAGGGAGGCGGTGCAAATTGACGATAAGAACTACAGAATAATCGTCGCAAAGAATCGCGAAATTACGTAATACGGATTGCCATGGAAAATTAGCGATTTTAACCCAGGCCTGGAATAATTAGGTTCGGATTATGATATTCATAGAGACCCTCGTATATATCGTAAGGGATAATAAGGTCCTATTGATTAGGAAGAAGAGAGGATTGGGCGCCGGGTTATACAATGGGGTTGGTGGTAAGGTTGAGGAGGGAGAGGGTATTATTGACGCGGCGATTAGGGAGTGTGAGGAGGAAATAGGCATAAAACCTATGAACCTTAGGTGGTCTGGCCTGTTAGAGTTTTGGAATTATGAAGATGATAAAGTTGAGTCGGTGCACTTCGTTCATGTCTTTATAACGGATAGCTTCGACGGAAAGCCAATGGAAACCGAGGAGGCTGAGCCATTATGGTTCGATATCGACAAGATCCCCTACCACGAGATGTGGGAGGATGATAAGTTGTGGCTACCCAGGGTGCTCGAGGGTAAAAACATTTATGGTCACTTCGACTTCATCAGATGGAAACTCACTAGGTCCGAGGTCTACGAGTTGAAACCTACGGAGTAATCAGAACCGTGTCATTAATCATCACGAACCACTTAAGCGGCTAGGTAGTTAAATCCCATTACGATGAATCCCTCCAGTACTGACTTATTAATTAGTCCAGCCACTGAGCCGGTCTTACATGAACGACTCCTCAAACAATGAAAGCGAAAAAATCAATACGCATATACCTGCTCAATCCATGACCACGGCAATAACCTATACCACGCCCAACCTCTACGAGGTACATTACTCATTAATGCACTTAACACTCCATGGGCAGCAGAATCTCTGCTTAATAATTCATCAACGCTAGTGTTTATATGAACTACGTTAATATTAATAATGCTTAATAGATAGATCAGTGGCATTATTAAGAATTTCAGGAATATCAGACTAGCATTTCTCATAATAGATTTATCATAATGCATGCGGGATCCACCGTCCGTAGCAGCGGACGTGGATCTTGGCGGCACCACTAGGTACATGGCTGGCACCTTCGGATGTATATGAGGTCCACTCTCGAAGTATATAAACCCATACCTAGGCTCCCAATACCAAGCCTCAACAAACCAAAGCAACGAACCAAGATCATAATACCTCCTGGTCAATACATTCACACCAGTGGGCAACCTTGTGCTGATAGTCCTCCCATTGTGCGGATAATAAATTACTAATGATGACCCAGGCTCAATCGAAAACGGCAATGAAGACATCATAAGCACCAAACAACCTAAACATAAAATACTAATATTGAAAGTAAAGAGAATAATTGTTTGACAATGCTCGCCTACACCATAGTTTCAATATTCCTTTGAAATCATCGTAAAGCACGATAGCGTCTATAAGGTGCCCTACTTCGTGATTGTTTCAATATTCCTCTGAAATCAACTTACAAGGACCCAGATGTATATAGGCTTATTGACCTTTGCCGGTTTCAATATTCTATTGAAATCATCGTTCCTTCTTCGTTCTTTTCTTCCTCGTTTTGCTCGCCGTCTTTCAATATTCTATTGAAATCATCCTTGGCGAAATTACCAAGTAGGGTTGAAGATACAGTTGTCTTTCTTTCAATATTCTATTGAAATCATCTAATACTTCCACAGTAATATTCGATGGCAATGCTGTTGTGATGAACTTTCAATATTCTATTGAAATCATCCGCTGTGTTGGTTTTTGTTTTGGGTTTTAAAGTTTTTCCTTCCCGTTCCTCGGGCTTCATGGGAACATGTTTCTACTCCTAATGCTTATGGTTCGTGCCTGTTCCCACGATCTACTTTAGAAATTGAATTAATGTTCCCACGGAATTTCAATTCCCAGGGTAACGGTTTGTTCCCACGATAAATAGTCAAACATCAAGCGTAGAAAATGCACGAATTCGTGCATTTAACACGGAAAGCCTCGACAACGAAAAACGCAACGTGGGAATTCACGAACTCATGCATTGGGACTATTGCTTATTGCACGGTTTCGTGGGGTCCCTTTAAAGGTTGGGCCCAAATCACCGATGATTAGGCTGGTCATCGGTAGGCTGGACTACGGGGGTGTTAGCGGTGCCCTAGCCATCACGTTTAAGGATTACGACGGTTCAATCAGGCTAAAGGGCGTGCCTGACATGGAGCTTAAGCCCCTAACAAGGCTCGTCATTAACAAATTACTTAATGTATTAGGCATCCAGTTCGATACATCGAACGTGAAGAGACTCGGTGACGTGTTTAAGTACTGCACGCAGCGCTCGTGGTTTAGTGGGTTCATAAGCTTCGTTGATGATACCTTGCCCGGGAACACAATAATCACCGTGCCTGTGCCAATGATTGAGCCCATGCTCAATAGTGGGCTTAGACTGGCCCTCAACACGGGCATCGAGGTTGAGCTCTACAGCGATTTGTGGTCACTAATAACTGACGTGCTGGCTTATACCGTTAATTCCCGCCGACTCATGCTCAGGCCGGTAAGACTTAGTCTGAGGGTTTCCTTAGGCACTGGATGTGTCTAGCTTAGTCTCTGGCACCGAGGTTAAGTGCACTATTGCTGACAACGGCTTGCATTAGTTTTGACTTGTGGGGATTGTGATTGTAGCTCATTACACCCACGGTAAAGCTTTATAAATAGAAACTTGTTGTAAATATGGAGAATATGAGCTCCTCCCTACACACCCCGGGTCTTTCTCCCAACCCCAATTCCAAGCAAGTCCGTGACCGCGTGCGCGTGTTCCTCTACTCGATTGCTGATTATGTGGCAAACCGCGTGATTGCCGGTGACGCACCGGCAGAATTGGTTGAGGCTGCTATCCGAGCGTTTCAGTATAAGTTAGAAACTCAAAGAAGATTATGCGGTGATCCCAGTGATCTTCCTGTATCGTGCCTAACAAATATTATTCGTGTCGCTGGGTCAGGATATAGGAAACCAGGGAAATACGATGTTGTACTCACGAAGGTTATTGATTACATGTTTTCTAAGACTGCGTTGGCTAGTGCCACGGGCTTTATTATACCGGCCAAGACCGAGTTCTGCGTGAACATGCCCGAGACTGGGGGCATCATATGTGGTAAGCCGGACCTACTGATCTACGACCTAAAGGGTAAGACTGTGCACATTGTTGAGCAGAAGACCGCGCCTGTGTTCGATGATTACTCCCTGTTTGTTAGGAGGGCTGCTATACGACTTGCGATGTACTCCTGGTTATTCAATGAGTACTATAGCAGGGGTATTGATTGGTTAAAGGCATACATCGTCATTATCCGCTATTCCATATCAAAGAAATTACAGGCGAAGGCCAGGGTCATCCCATTATTCATACGCTTATCCAACAATATAAGGGATTTAATGATTGATGCATACAACGCATTGATAAGTAAGGGATTGGTCACAGTTGATGAGTGCCGACTAGCCAAGCTCATCTATGGGGAATACGCAGACTGTGGCGATAGTGGTACTGTTTTAATAGGTGCACCGAGTGTGGTGGTTGAGGTTAATAGGAAGACAAACAACCTCCTCTTCAAAAGATGGAGGGGTACGCCGAATAATGGGGCTACGACTAAGGAGGGGGTGCTCCCGCAATGACCAGCGAGAGGCCTTTTTTGTTCTCCATGGACTCCCAAAACGCCGAGGTGATTTGTGGTAGGGCGATTGGTGATGAGGTTTTAAGGAGGATTTATGACCGTGATATTAAGGAGGTGGTCATTGTGAGCCCGTGGATAAGCCCCGAGACAGCGTCGAGGATTAAGGAATTAGCCAAGAGGGTTGGCGTAATCCTAGTGACCATGAACGACCCGCAGAGACCACCCCACCAAGCCGCACTATCCTCACTGTACGAGTTTGTCACTGAGACGGTTAGGCCAACGCGGGCGTGGCTCATAGCACTGGGTGTATTAATGATAATACTCATCCCGATCTCGGCAATCGCAGCCGCAACGTACCTCTTATTACATGTACCGGCCAGTTACGTAATGCCGATATCGATAATTGTGGGTGCTGCAGTTGTGGGCTCCATCATCGGCGGCATCGTATCAATACTCATGGGCATGGGCAAGACGAGGACAGTCAGGGTAATGCCTCTCAAGGGGTTATACATACTCCCGAACATGGCAAGGCTGCACTCAAAGATGATAATACTCCCCGACAAGGGGGTTGTGGGGCTCGGTAGCATGAATATCACAGGTGGTGGGCTCCATGGCAACATTGAGTGCTGGACTTGGATACGTGACGAGAACATTACGAAGAAGTCGCTGGAGTTCGTGAACTGGCTAACGACGCAGTCCACGTACACACCACAGGCCACGCAAGCCGCGGCGCAGACCATAGAGGTTGAACGCGATATTGAGTGATAATGTCACGCCTAATCACAAGCTTAATCCGGTATGGCTAGTGATTAGCCTCTCGTGCTTAATTTTATATACCCCGAGGCGTGTCTAGTAATAGATGACTAATTCACAAACCAAGGCACTACCCAAGTCCGGGACTCAATTATTCGGCGTGATTAAGATAAGGGACGTGTGGTTGAACGAAATGGGCGATGGGGCAAGCCTCATATGGGACAATAAGGCAGGGAGGTGGAGGAGGATAGATGAGCAACTCCATGATTTAATGATCACGTGGGGGTGGCCGTTTGGGCGTGATGCCAAGATGGTTGGTAGCGAATCATGGGGTAAGGACCTATTCCCATTCGTTATTGATTACTACATTGCAATTAAGTGGGAATTGATTGAGAAGCACCACCTAGAGTGGGCTGTGGTTGATAGGCTGGAGGCGTCTAGTGTTGAGGATTTACCATTCATAATTGATGTTTATCATGATGAGTTACCAATGGATGCCCTCGCATTGGGTAATGATTAAATGGCATAGTGACATTGCTCGAGGAATGACCCACCATGTGCCATGCGATTTGGAACTAGCCAGGGAGGATTAATTATTACTCCTCAATGATTACCTGCCACCTCGGTTTCCTCTCAAACTCCTCAAGCACGTAGTTAGACAAGCCCAACTCCTCAATGAGCCTCATTGGGAGGGCAAATCACCTGTCAGACACGAACCACCTACCACCACCCTCGAACCAGAACTTCCCCATCACGGGCCACCCATGCTTTTCAATCTTGACCAGTACCCTGAAGTCCAGTGGGTCCCAATCGTTTTCCCCGGGTTCCAGATGCGGAACTCGGCACGCCTTCTCCCGTCCGCTGGCGCCCTGTCCCTGATTTTGACTACCTCGTACATGCACATTTTCAATACGCCCCCAATATATAAGATTATCAACGGGACGGGGGGTAGGGCTATTATGCAGTCAAGACCGTGCTGGTTTAGTAATGCCCTCCGGGGACTGGCTTAATTAGGGCACTCTGGCGGTGTCCAGCCCCAGTGTGTGGTTAATGCGTTGATTAACCTATCATATTGTCTTTGGTTTAGTGGGATTGTGTAATCAAGCGAGCCATGAGTCACGCGTAGTCCTAGTCCCTTGGGTGTATTCCTAATACAGACTATGTTACCATTAACAACCACGTTTCTCGGCACTGTAAAGCCCATTCTACCCCTAACAACCAAACCATCCTCAGTGAACAAGACCCCAACTACGGGATTCCTGCGTAGTATCACGTAGGTCACCGCAATGGCGATTGCGATGAGGATTGCCATAATCACTATGTCGGCGAATATTTCCTGAGGTGGGATTGTGAGGACTGCGATTGCGAAGATAGCTGTAAGGATTGCGTAGAAGAAGTTGATGAACACAAAGTTAAGATTCCCCACCCTCCAAATCACCTTACTCATAAACCCACCTCAACGTAAAGATACACTTCGAGTTTAAAAGCATTGATTGAGGATTGACTACCGCAAGGCCGTGCATTAACTCCCTTAAAAATCAATGCATCAAATCCTGGTGCAGATTTCCAAGCCGAGAATTATTAGCCATAAATGAGGAAAAGGCTGTTCACTGTTACCTAGCACGCCTAACCGCGGTAGAGGCCATAACTGAGTAAAACCCTGAGCACAGCCTAATGCTACCGCCTAAACCCACATGCCTTAGTGGCAATGTGGCAAGAGCCGGGGAGAAAACTTACTAACGCTTGCACCAGTAAGGCCAGCGTGATTATTGCTTTAACGGCATTAACGCCTCATTAACCCATTGCTTTTGCTTATGCAGCGATGATCATGAGTATCACCGATTAGTGGAGATGGCACGTATCTGTTAAGACCCCTCTTTTAAAGTCAAAGTTAATTATTTAGTGGAGATGATGAGACCCTGAGGTATATCGCTTCCGACTCGCGGAGATTGTTGATAGTGAGGTGGCTAGGCTACATAGCATGGTCATGGAGGAGTTGGGTAGGCTTAAGGCCGAGATTGGGGGTAAGTAAGGCTTTGATGTTGAGTTAGTTTTGACGTCTAGTTCTCCAGCTTGTGCATTGTTTACCTGTGAGCTCCATGAGCACCTCGCGGTTTGCCTACCTTCGTAATACGTCAAACGCGACCACAGCTTAGAACCTTCACAAACCCACACCCATGGCGACAAAACAAAAACCAAAATAAAGTTCATGGCGGCCCCGGTGGGATTCGAACCCACGACCTACGGCTTAGGAGGCCGCCGCTCTATCCTGGCTGAGCTACGGGGCCGATAATTTTGTTGGTCCAGTCCTTTTTAATCTTTTACTTCATTGTGTGGACCGAGGCTTCATTGATTATTCATGTTGTGGTTTCGGCCTCATTCACAATCCTTAATAATGCATTGTTGGCGCCCTCCATGAAGTGCCTCTTGATCCATGATTTCATTAATACAAATAATGGGTTAATGTTGACACTCCA
>Ga0081473_123465_pt1 | contig 22071 bp, 20 predicted proteins | sample CisSprmetagenome_FD_70977 | JGI IMG/M metagenome (GOLD analysis project Ga0081473, IMG submission 70977) | Hypoxic/sulfidic aquatic microbial communities from Cistern Spring, Yellowstone National Park, USA v2 (version 2) | ecosystem: Environmental > Aquatic > Thermal springs > Hot (42-90C) >...
TACTCGGATGGTTTCTTGAATAGTGAGGGTATGACGCTATTGAGGATTATTGCCAGGGAGGTGCTTAGGGAAAACCCGGCCTTAAAGCCAAGGTTTGCTAAGGCTAGACGTAGGAGGGATTATGAGTATGTGTCTCAACTGCTCAATGACGTAATCTCCTCTCTCTCACAGACTTCCTGATAAAACTGATTGATTCGTCGTAAATTTTACTGATATTGAAGCCCCTACCCCTCATGATTATCATCATCATGAGTAGCGTGAGCAATACCGTAGACTTCACACGTTTGTAAAATCCGACAACCATCCCTGTGACGTTATTGATCATGGTGCCCTTAAATTATCACACTACACTTATATTTTAATCTGTATTGATTTATGGCGTGCCTAATGCGGCAATTGCGTTAGATATTGCTAGGAAGTGCTCGTCATACAGTGATTTAATGGGTGGTACACTGGCTGAGTATGAGTTCATACAATGGTTCCTTAACCAGGTAGACAATCCCATGCTTTCGTACGAGTTACAACCAGTGAGTGTGCTGGTTTGGAGGGATAGGTTCTCGAGGATTGTCCATGGTAATAACGAGTACAGGGCATTGGGCATGCCGTTGACGCTGGGCGGTTCGGGTAGGGGTAAATTAACCATGGATCTAAACGATGCCGAGGGCAAGGTATTACTCACCGATTTCCCGGAGGATATGGATGATGCCAAGTACGTGTATATAAAGGCCATGGAGAAGGGCGCACTAGCCGTGATATTCAGGGATAAGTATCCGGGCGTTGCCAGAAGGATAGTCGTCACAGCAACCCCAGACTACTCATGGGATAGGGCTCCACCACCAACAATGCCGGCCCTAGTCGTGTCTAGGGAAGTTGGTGATGAGTTGAGCAAGCACGTTGGTGAGGATGTGGAGTACATAAGTGATTCAGAGACGAGGCTAGGTACTGGGTATAACCTGATAATGAGTCTTGAGGGTAATAGGGAGGAGGTTGTGGTGCTCGCTGTCCACCATGATCATTGGCTAACGGGCTTTGCCGATGATTGCCTAGGCGTCGGCCTTGGCGCACAACTCCTTCTCAATGCCCTTAGGAGGAGGGGTGATTTGAAAAGGGGATTAAGTTTTATTTCGTTTACTGCGGAGGAGGCTGGTAACCCAGGTTTCGCAAGTCTCTATTGGGCCTATGGATCGACAAGGTACGTGGAGTACCTTAGCAGGAGGGGCTTACTCAACAATGTGTACGCGGTGTTGAACCTTGACGTTATTGGTAGGCAGTTCGTGATACACACAAGCGAGGATTTATCAATGCAACTAAGCCAGTTAGTGAGTGCGCAGTGGGAGCTGCCGAAGCCCTACTTTGACTCACTCAATTTTGAGATGAATGGGATACCCTCAATGACGGTATCGAGTCTCGACCATTACTGGGATGTGTACCACACAGATAAGGATATTGAGGAGAAGGCTAATGCTGAGGATATAGAGTCCTCGTTAAAAGTCTCGCAGCAATTGCTCGATTATTTACTAGTGAATGACCTGACCCCATCACCATACATATCAGTCCTAAACAGGGACGTAATAAGTGTGGGATTGGGTATTGAGCTTAGGGAGGATTGGGAGACGTATAGGCTCGTTAAGTACCTACTCTCCAAGTACATCGTTGAGTATAGGCGCGATGGCTCCGTGAAGACCGTGTACACAAACTCAATACTCTCCTACGTGAGGAGGTTCATCAACATAAACGACATAAACCAAGTACCACTTAAGGTGGAGGAGATGGGGACTGGTAGGGTAATAATGGACACGAGTACAATAAGAAACCTTCGGCAGCTCAGTGAGTACATAACCCAGGTGATAGAGTCGTTAACCGAGGAAATGAGTATAAACCTAGTCACCTAAACCCTTCGTTCCAGTCCTATCCCTAATCAACGTACTCGAAACCTTATTACCAAAACCATCCCTAATTATCGGCACAGCAATTATGTAAAGGGGTCTTAACCCCCTCTCCCTCCTTAGGTTATTTATCTCGATAGCCCTTGGCAATGTCTCGAGACTTACAACAATGGCGTCTATCGTTGGGTCAACAATCGTTGGACCATATGGATCATTTATAACGTCAATTATCACATCATTATCATTACCACCCAACTCCTTAACCAAGCTCCTTAGATTAAGCACTCTAATTTTCAGGGGCTTCACCTTGTATGTTTTGTAGGCCTGGGCAAACTCGTCACTGGTCACGCCAACCAAGACCTTACGCCCATAATTAAGTGCGGTAAATATCAACGCCGTATGCCCCGTATGTAACGTATCGAACGTACCACCCACAGCAACCTTCCTAAATTTAAGACCCCTCATGGCACTACCTCCAGTTATAAATACCCCGAACACTTAATAAATATTTGCGATTATATCGTAGTTCCTTTATCTGCGGAAGAATTATATATGTAGTGATTGGTTATATATAGTGGGTAGAATGATAATACCTTAGGCATAGGATTTTTATACCCAGTTACACCCTATAAACGTGTCGTCAATCTACAGGAGGGTTATTAGGATTGGGGAGAAGAGCATAGGCATTACACTACCCAAGCGGTGGCTCGACACAATCAATGTGGGTATTGGAGATGTTGTTGAGGTCAGCCTGATCGGTAAGGTTATTGTGGTTAAGCCAATAACCCAGGCCGGTGGTGAAACAAATGAGGTCAGTATATCGCTTAGTGGTGCAATAGACGAGACAACACGAATAATAATCGCAAGCTATATTGAGGGCTACGACAACGTGGAAATAATAGGGCATAAGGACACCATTAGGAAGGCGTTCTCAAGTGTTGAGCATAAATTACCAGGTTCACTGATGCTTGAGGGCGATGGTAACGTCCTAATAAAGGTCGCCACAAGCGAGGTGAACGTTGATCTTAATGAGGTAATCAGTAGCATGGCTAACATACTCAATTCAATGTTTGGTAAATTCATTGATTACCTAAATTCGAACAAGCTGGATCTGCTTAAGGAGGTCCTTGAGTTGGATGATCAGATGGATAAGTTGTACTTCCTAGCACTGAGAACGATTAAGAAGTTATCGTTCAAGGACCCGAAGAGGGCCATTGACGATACCATAGTGGTTAAGAACCTGGAGCACGCCGCAGACGCCCTGGATAGGTTATCTAACGCCTTCATGAGGACGCAACCAGCACAATGCAGGCGTGAAATTAGTGAGAAGCTTAAGGATGTCTGGTCCTACGTAATGAAGGCAGTGTATGCGTACCTCGATAACAACATAAACAATGCCCTAAAGGTGCTCCTGGATAGGGAGCGTATGCTCAATAGCATGCTGGAGCTTGCAAACATGGGTTGCATGGGCCTAAGCGGCCTATTAACCGCTTCAATACATGAGGGGCAGTTGATAGTGGCCTTAGCCGCTGATATTGCCGAGGCGGCTTTCAGTAGGCATGTTAGGAGTATAGCGAAACCCGCAAAAATACCCACCAGCGAGGAACTAGGTGCTGAGGAGTAATGAATGGTTTGTGATGACCACGTCGGTAGCTGATTGGTGAGGATGGTCAGAGGTGCTGAAATACGCAGGTTGAGGGACCTGGAACTCCTAATTCAGGGTATCCCAAACTATACAGCACCAAAGCTTGAGCTTGAGCAGTACGTGACCGACGCCAACATCGTTGCAGTGGCTGTTTGGGACGCCTACATGAGAAACGACCTAAACAATGCAACAGTGCTTGATCTAGGCTGCGGAACCGGGCGATTCTCAATTGCAGCTGCAATCATGGGTGCGAAACACGTGGTCTGCGTGGATGTGGACCTGGATGCGGTATCCATAGCTAAAGCCGTATCAGGCAAATTCGAGCTCCAGAACGTGGATTTCGTAGTAATGGACGCCAGGAGAGTGGGGCTTAGGGGTAGATATGGCGTGGTATTTCAAAACCCACCCTTCGGTATATGGTCAGGAAAGGGGCTAGACATCGAGTTCCTAAAAACAGCCACTAATTACAGCGATACCATATACACAATACACAAACTGACCACGCTAAATTATGTCGAGGAAAAGGTCAGGGAGTGGGGCTGCACAATGAACATACTAGACAAGGTCACAATAGCAATACCACCCATGTACAAACACCACAGAAAGAGACTGCATAAAGTCGAGGTCTTTCTAGCTAGAATTGAATGTAAGCAGGGACATAACGACCTAGTAAAGTTAAAAACACCGCAGTTTAAGCATTAATCCGGCGGGGGTGCCCGAGTTGGGTTAAGCGTCTTAATCCTTGGTGGCTTTGCTGTTAATGGATTGTGTGTAAATGGCATCCTACTAACATGTGGTTGGTAGATTACTAGGAATGTATAGCACCAGGGTTTTTCAGTGGTGTGGGATTCAAACCAACGCAGGCCTTCTCGCAATGATGCTTAGTTTTACGGTGATTATGCCTCCCGTGGTCCTCACGTTAATACCACCTTCAGTAGTTTCTCCATGGTTTGCCTTGGTGCGTGTTGTTGTGTTAGGTGTTTGTTGTGGTTGGTGTTTCTGTTTTGTGCCTAATCCACAGTGCCTTCCTTAGCTTACCAATCACGATTAGTTCGTGTATGGCGTGTGTTGGGTTTGATTAGCTGTGATGGTTAGCCCATTATTGGTCTGTGGGTTTAGGCCGAGTCCCATTCGCGGTCGAGTCGGTAACGTACTCCCTAATCGAGGTCATCAATTAACCAAGGCCTTGTTTAAAAGGCTAAGGATGAAGGGATTAGTTTTGATTGGTTTTTGCGGTTAGGTTGTTGTCATGGGCCTGCGCAATAAGATGGCTCGAGTGTGCTCCATGATGTGACCCCACTCACATATGTGCCTGGTTGTTCGTAGAATCCGTACGATGCTGATGTTAAGCCTGTGCTTGAGCCTGTTGGTTGTGCGTAGAGCCACCAACCACCATCAACCCAAATGTACTCATAGGTGTTGTTGTAATAATCACAAGATCCGATAGGCACAATCTGCGAGCTAGTCAAAACCTCAGCACTCACATAGACAGGCAGGTAGGCGGACTGCTGGGAACTTGAGAAGTTCGGCATAATCCAATTTGGCGTTGGGTCCTCGAACTCGTTGTAGTAATTATTGTTCGGTGTGTTTGCGTTGTTGAGGTTAAACGTCCAAGTAACGTTACCATCGTTATAACCGTAGGCCTGCGTTGATGGGCCGTAATTAAGGCTTATACTCTCACTTGAGCCGCTGGGTAAGGTAACAGTGAACTCGACACCAGCATATGGTTCATTTCCTGCAAAGCCTGCAAATACGGATATGGAGTAGCTAGTCGTTGAGGATGTCGGTTGAGGCTGCACACTACCCGTACTATATGGACCCTCGATTATTGAGTTTGTTATTGATTCGTTGTAGTACTCATAACTCGTGTAGTAATCAATTGTGCCCGTCTCGGTCAGAACCTCACCACCATTGTTGGTCATGGTTGATGTTGGGTCATAACTAACGTGACCATAGACCACGGCAGGCACGTAGTAGACGTTTTGAGCACTGTTGTAGAAAACCTGGGTATTTATTTGCATGCATGTGTCGTAGTAGAATGTGCCATTACCATCACTATAACCCTGAACACCAGTCTGAATAGTACCGTACCAGTTCATCATTGGGAGTAGCCATATGAAGTAGCTGTTGCTTGAGCTTGACTCATAAATGCCTGAGCTTACTGAGGCGGCGTTTTGGTAGTACTCCTGGTATATGTAACCGCACACGTCATAATATGTTGATGATGAGGTTGATTGTAGGTTTGCCTTAATCATGCCGAAGCTAAGCCCAGCACCGCCCGTCTGAGCCTTACTCGCCGGTAAATGCTTCAATGCCGTGTAGGTCATTATCGCCTCTACCACATCCCTCGGCATCACCGGACCAATGACCAGGTAGTACGGGCCACCGAAGGCAGCAGCCAAGGCCTCCTTGCTCCCTACCGGTATTGTTGGGAGTGCGATTAGGTAATCAAATGGCACACGGCCCATGTAGAGTATGCCGTACCTCCTAGCCCATGAGTAGGCCAGTAAATACTCCATTGCCGGTAGGTCGCTTGTGTTTCCGTAGAGCATGACCAAGTCACCCTTGGTTATTAGGCTTGTTAGCAGGTTAATCACTGGACTCGTTAGGTTAAGCCCAACCCTGCCCTTGACAACGCCAACAACGACTTCGGGCTCAATCACCGAGTAGTCAATGATGATTGTGGAATTACCAGGCAAGGAAGACAACTGACCCAGGCTTACTGGCTTAATCAGTGATTGTGGTATACCGACGCTAACGAGCCTCTGGGTTAGTGTTTGTGGTCCAACGACGTAGATTGGCGTGTTTAGGCTTACGTTTATTGGTGAGCCGATTGGTGTTGGTGCATTGAAATTGGCCTTCGCCTGCGTTACTGGCTTATTGTTTACATGGGTTAGGGGCAGTACTGAGGCTATTGTTGCAACCAAAACCACTGCGGCGATTACTAGTGGAATGATCCAGATCGGTTTGGGTATTCGTTTCCTGTCCCCAAACATCAGCCTTGGCGCCAGTCACCTCCTAAAAAGGCTTGTGCGAGTAAAATAAGTACACTATTTATAACCACTTACAAATACATAGCCCAACGAGGAAAAGACGGCAGGTGGGGCTGGGTTAGGCTGATGTGGAGTAGCCTTTTATGCCTAGATGCGGTTGTTGTTTTTGTGGTGGTTGAGAACTCACCCTGCATTGCGGGTGGTGGTGCTGGTTTCCTGTCGAGGGTCGTTAATGAGGTTGTTGGTTACCTAGTTAATGGTGATTTGCCTAGTCGCGTGCTTAAGAGTGCCATTAACAGGAGGGTTAGCAATACTGTGAGTAAAATAATGGGTGTTGTGCATGTGAAAGGCCATAGGTGGCCATCAACCATTGAATCCATACTATCGAGGACAGCCCACGCACTATTCAAGGAGGCAGCGTTGGGCGTGAGATCGAGTAGGTTTATCCCATCACTCACGGAGTTCTGTGCATACGTTGATGAGGCTAAGGCCGTTATATGCGGCTCTCCTGACTTGTTAATCCACGACTTGAGGAGTAAATCGACGTTCTTGGTTGAGTTGAGGTTGGCACCAACCTTTGGTGATTACACGCCGTTCATTAAGGTTGCAGCCATCAAGCTAGCCATACACTCATGGCTCTTAAGCAATTACTACGCCGGAGGCGGTGATTGGCAGTTGGGCTACATAGCCCTAATACACTACACAAAACAAAGAGACAAGACACTCGATGCCGAGATCTTCCCAATATGCATTAGGGTAACGGACTCGATAAGGTCGTTCACAACCAACGCCTACAGGGCCTGGAGGAATAAATCGATGGTTAGGGTCAGTGATTGCAAACTGGCGAGGTTGATCTATGGGAAGAGATTCACGAGGTGCGTGAATGAGGAGGTCTTGATAGATGTGCCGAGTTGGGCAGCCTCAATGAATGAGGCAGTGAACAATCGATTATTCAGGAGGTGGAAGGCGCTACTGAAAGAGGCTTCGGTGGGGCCACGTTAAAGCCTTATTAAGCCTAGTGAGTAAAGTAAAGTGGAAGCGAAAATGAGTCCCCGAGCAAACCACCCCGGGCTGGCCGGGGCGGAGGCTCGGGGATGATTCAATGCAAAACCCCGCGGGTGTGGGTTGGGGAAACTACCCACTAGCCTGGCTAGCCACCTACAGCGGCTCAGACTGCCAGCTGTGGAGGTGCGTTTACGATAAGTGCATGGAGGCAGAACTATGCCGAGAAGCAGCAGAGCTACTGCCCACCATCGACTACGACCTAACAAGGCACCGATGCCTCCATCCATAAAACGCCCAAAAGCAATCAAAATACACAAACCCCTCAAAACCAAGGCTACCCAATCGCCTAGATGCCCACGCCCGTGCCTCCTCTCCTCCAAGGCCCAACCTCCCACCCCTAAACACCCCCCCTTCACACGCTAACGTGGGTGAAGCAACGGTGGCGCTCCCCCCAATAGGGGGAGTCCCACCGACAAAGCCCGATGTGGTGTAGGAATGCCAGAGGGCTTGTCAGTGGGGGTGCCGGCTCTTAGGGACCCGATGGGCTCCGGAACTCCAAGGGCAACCCTAGGAACCGGCACGGGGAGTGGGCCCTGGAGGAAGGGCACGGGCAAAGCATAGCCGCCCAATAGCCCAAAACAAATAGGCAACAAAACGAGGCAAAAACAAAACAAAAACTCAAAACAACAAGCGAGGAAATGAATAAGAGAAAGCAAACCCCAGCCCAAAAGAAACAAAAGCCAACCAGGGATTGAAATGACACGGAGAACAATTGGTTGTTGCACAATTCGAGGAATAAAACAATTATTGAGCCATATGCCCAATAAACTGGATAAGAGTAAGTTGTCCCTAGGGCTGTTGGAATAAGTGGCTAGGAGTGGTATTGACGAAAGCGTTATAAGGTTGAGGCAAGGAAGAGATATTGCCCCGCCTTTGGGGCCGGGCGGGGTCCCGATCCCGAGACTCGGCGGGCTTCGGTGGGTGTTCCCTGCCGGGGCCCGCCAACCATCCTAACCCAATCCTCATCCTTGATTTTAGTTTTGGGTTGGGTGGTGGTACCGGGCCTCGGTGGGGAGTAGTGCGTGTGTCCCGGGTGTCGCCCGCGAGGGCGGCTACCGGGCTACCACGCATGAAACTGCCGGGGCCCGCTGGGTCTCGGGATCGGGTATGGGCGTCAAGGGTCAGAGTGGGTCTGCGGGGCTCCAGGGCTCCCTGCTCCAGGCCCCGGCAGGGAGTCTTGGGGCCGACTTTAAAACCACAGCATCCTGGGGTGGGTCCGCTAAGGACCCACTGGGGCCTAATGCATCTAATGCTTCAATGGGTGAGCCACCATGAACACCCCGCAAACCCACAGCCGTGGGGCGGGTAGGGGTAGGCTCGTGGAGGAGATTGAGATGATGCTGAGAAAGGAGTTTGGCTGGAATGAGGTTGTAATGAGTGAAAGAATGTGGAGGTTTATTGGTGTTAACGTGAGTGAACTGATTGCGTATGGCATAAATCCACATGAGTGGATAGAGATTCTACGCCACCTCAGCATAAACGACACATACATGTTAGGCGCAGTACACGGCGACGTATATGCAAGACCAACATCGTGCTGTTATGAGGTTTCGGCACATACTACAAGTACGACGGGTGTGATGTATTTTGAAAGGTTGATGAGAACAATAAAAACGCCAACTGTTGAATTTGCAACGTGGAGGAAGAAGCCCAACGTGATCTACGTAAAGTTCTATTTTAAAATAAGAAAAAGTGAGTGGCCGTGGTATGGGAAGGACTATGGAATAATAGGCAGTTTCAATGCAAGAGAGCTTTTAAGGTATTTGTCTGGCCTAATCGACACAGACGGCTCAGTAACGATATTGAGAGAACGATATGGATACAAATTCGAGATAAACATATCTTCTACCGATACAAAACTTTTAGAGCTTCTTAAAAACATGGTTTATGAGAGGTTGGGTATTTCGGGCTATATCAACGTTGACAAAAGACCAGGAAGTGCCAACAAATTGCGGTTCCGAAGCTTCCAAGCTGTTCAGCTATATGAAGAGCTACAGCCGTATTTGGCGCATCCGGTGAAAAGACTGAAAGCAGAATTATATTTGAGATACTACAACAAGGAGTTGACAATAAAAGAGTTCGAGCACTTTTACGAGCCACTGAAATACGATAATAATGGCAACGACCCAAAGAGATACCACGCCGCAGATATGCTCACCCAAGCGGCCCCACAAACCCACACCCACGGGGAAGCCTCCCCCGTTAAATCCCCAAGGCTAGCCATTAAGAATAAGGTTAAGACGTACATGAAAACCAGGACAAAAAAGTTAAAAGCCTGCGATATACAATGAAGCCTGCGGGGGTGCCCGAGCCAGGACAAAGGGGGCAGGTACCCGAGCCAAGTTAAAACGGGCTCGGGCTGCAATGAGGTCCTGCTGGCGAAGGCCTGCGTGGGTTCAAATCCCACCCCCCGCACCAAAAACTGAAAACCATGTCATAAATCATTTATGAAGTTTGTGCATACCGTTTACGGGACTCATGTATACTACCATCACCATGTTACAGTTTTAACGTTTTCCTGTTATTGATGAGTAAAAATATTCATCGCGTTAATTACTTCTTCTCATCCTCATGCGTTAGTCCTACCAAGATGCCTCTTAACGTAATAAGTATCTATATAGTGAGCGCAGGGACTTAACTTGCGTGAATTGGTTGTTAATCTTCAGTTTTCCTGGCGAAGTTTAGTTACCGTTGTGGTGGATGGATAGTATTAAGGTGAGGTTGAGGTGCTGGGGGTAATACTTAATAGGTTTCATCGATTATTTGAACTATGGGTTTTTCGAAGAATCCGGTGGATATAGTTAGGGATAGAAAGTTAAGCCAGGGTGAGGTTGCTGATGCGTTAAGACTTGCGATTATGGCTGAGCTTGATGCAATCAACCTATATCTTCAATTATCTAGGTTGATTGATGATGAGAGGGTTAGGAGGGTTTTTGAGGATATTGCTAAGGAGGAGAAGACTCACTTCGGTGAGTTTCTGACGCTGCTTAAGTCCATTGATCCTGAGCAGGTGGAGCAGTTAAAGGCTGGGTCTAAGGAGGTTGGCGAGTTGACAGGGATTAAGGTTCCTGGTGATGGTGATCCACCCCAGCAGGATGTTGTTAGGTCATCGGCATTGACTGAGGAGGAGTTGAGGTATATTGAGGGTAAGGTTAGGGAGGTTGCTGATGGTGTTAGGAGGTTTAGGAAGTATTTACAGCTCTACCCAGTAGGTCCTGGTGCTGACTCGGTGATCCTTGAGGAGGTCGTGATTGATAAGGTGGTGAGTAGTTTGAGAACGGTAATATCTCTCAGGGAATTGAGTATTAAGTTCACAATATCGCAGAGACAGGTTGAGTACTCGAGGGCGCGTGGTGAACGTGTTTACTCAACCTCCATTGACCAAGCCGCTATTAGGCTTGCCTATCAGGAGGATAGTGCAATCCTCAGTGATTTATTAAGTAATGCAAAGGTGCGTAGAGTTGCGATGACGTCGTGGGAGGCGACTGGTTCTGCTGTTGATGAGGTGTCTAGGGCTGTTAATATGCTCTTTATGGACTCGATACCTGAGCCCTATGTGTTGTTCGTGAGCCCTGGTAGGTACACTAAGTTATTGAGTGTTGTTGAGAGGACCGGTGTGATGGAGCTAACGAGAGTTAAGTCATTGGTTAAAGATGTGGTTGTGATACCTCAGTTGGCAGACGATACCGCGTTGTTGATGTCAGTACATGGATCCATTATTGACCTAGCGATTGGTGCGGATACGGCATTGGTGTACTTAGGGCCCGAGGACGGAGCCCACTCCTTCACGTTATGGGAAACGCTGGCTCTTAGGATTAAAGACCCAAGGGGCATATTAGTGCTTAAGCAATCATAGTAATTCGTTGCATGGAAGTAGTATTAAAATAATCACCTGGTTTGCTACGGACGCTGTTTCCTGAATTATCATTCATGCATGTTTAACCACGTAATTATCTACGTGAAGGCCTTATTAAATAAGTATCGACGGTTCTGTTGAGATTGCTCTGAGCCATGCAGAGGTTGGGGTTGGTGTTAGTGATTCAAGAAAGTAGAAAGGTAAAAGGATTGTATGCACAAGAGCACTTGTAGCTACTGTAGCTACTAGCACAATTATTCCCGAGGGCTCGGCCAACGAGTTAGGTTTGAGGAGGGTTTAGTGAAAGGGTTAAAGTCATTACCGCCAGCGGTATTAAGGCGCTTGAGTTATCGCATGCACTAATTGAAATTGAGGATAAGCGAAGGACAACGCCTGTTTTTTATTAGTAATAAAATTGATTAGGGTAATAATTGGTGTCGTCGTTCCTGAGACAATGCAATTACGTGTAAACTCTGTGACGGAGAAGTTTGAAGAATTCACAGTATTCTTGCTAAAATCAACTCCTCCTAAATCCCCAAGCTAGAAATCTTAATAAATTTGTTATATTAAATTACTAACCGAGTTATTATGTTTATGGCGAGTAAGTATGACTCGTGGTTTCTCAGTAATCCTTACGTGCTTGAATCAGAGGTGTTACTACTTAAGTACCTGCTTGAGCCAAACCCTGGTAGGGCGTTGAGTGTTGGTTGCGGTTCTGGGCTTTTCGAGTTCATCCTCAGGACTAGGTACGGCATCGTCATTAATGAGTGCGTTGAACCGTCAGAGGACATGGTGAGAGTGGCTAGGGCGCGTGGTTTAAATATTAAGATTGGCTATGCAGAGGATTTGCCCTACGGCGATGCTGAGTTTGACACTGTGATATTAAATGGGGTTCTAGACTACGTTAGAGATGACGTTAAGGCTATTAGAGAGGCGTATAGGGTCCTCAAGCCAGGTGGTCACATAGTCGTTGCGGACGTTATTGCCGAGGGCTCCTATGGCCTGCTTTATAAGCTTGCCGAGATCCTCGGCTCATGGGATGACCCGTACATCGTTAGGGTTAAACCTCCCAACCCTTACCCCATTGAGTACGTTAGGCAGGCAAGATGGCATACAGTTGATGAAATAATGCGCCTACTCAGGGATGCAGGTTTCGTAATAGTTAAGGTGGCTCAGACGTTGACGAGGCATCCTAAATATTCAAACGAGTCAGTTGAGTATCCTATTGAGGGCTTTGATAGGGGCGATTACGTAGGATTTAAGGGTTGGAAGCCGGGTTAATTCTTACTGGCGTGGATATTTAGAGCTTGGCTTCGTTGTGATTAAAAATCACTTTTGAGGCTCTTGGTCACTTGGCTTCATGGCAGCACCCTCCAATTAAAAATCGAAAGAAACACCCTATAAACCCTCCGCATAATGGCATCAAGAGGATTAAAAGTAATTAGAAGTAATGGACAGTCACGTAAAAACATTACAGATCGACTGTTTCGAATAATGGTTTAATGTTTTTAAGCCAACTTTATTCTGGTGTTTTGATGAGTGATGAGTGGTTGATTAGGGATGTGAGGGGTGTGTTGGAGAGGGTCGATAGGGTGGGTCTTGGTTTTAAGGCGGTGAATCCTAGGCTACTTATTGTCCTATTTTATGATCTGCATTGCCCTGGTTGCGCAATCCTTGAGGATGAGGCTGGTGACTACTTGATGGAGCTTGTTAATGATGGTAAGGCGTCACTTTACTTTGTGGATTACCCTGTGCATAGGGGTATTGAGAGGCTTCACGCAGCCTTCAGGTGCATCTACAGGCGCAACCCAAACACCTTCATTGAGTCGCTTAGGAGGCATTACGAGGCGTATTTATCGGGTAAGTTGGACAATGAGGTGGCGCTGGCAAATGCTACGGGTGATTGCTTGAATGAGGAGCTTCCCAGGGTTATGGAGGCGAAGGCATTGGCTAAGGAGCTTGGTGCACCTGGTACACCAACATTGATAATCGGCAACCTAGTCAAGAACATAGGTCAGGGTATCTTTGGCTACCCAGGGCTTACTAAACTAATGAAAACAATAGAGGAATTCTACCTGTGAGATACTCTACGTGTTGGTACGTACCTCCTCCTCAGTTGAAGTATTGATATGACCATTGAGGCGTTGCCTATAGCGTTTATTGCTGTCCCAGCCTCCATGACGCTAGGCACTAATGCGAGCCACATGATGACGGCAATTATTGAAATTACGGAACCTACCCTACCCAGGTTGTTCCTAAATTGATTACTGAGCATTAGCGCACCAACGTAACCCGCCACTGACAAGCCTAGTAGTATGCTTATTGATATTAGGAATAGTAGTGCGGCGGCATCAAAGTCGTGGTATAGGTAGAATATGTATGAGATGGCTAGTGTGGTTGGTGCTATGAACATTATGTACCTATACATTGTGGATAACCTACAACCACCCCTATGTATAATGATGCATACATTGTTCCAACCGAACATACCAATGCCTATCCATAGTATCGCCGTTATTAACTGAAGTAGGTCGTAAATGATGTCCGTAAAGCCCATTAATAATAACACCTTCATTATCACATCGAGTATGAGGGAGTACGTTATGGCAGTTAATCCCTCGTAAACACCCCTAACAATGCTCATAATGAGTACTTCTATGGTTGATTGATTTTAAATCATAGTCTCAGGGTTAGGTAGTTCGTTAGGTTCATTATTGGGTGTATTAGCCACGTGGGTGGGATTGTGGTTGAGAGTACGATTATTGTGAAGGTTATTATCAAGCCCTCGGCTAAGCCCCTCTTCCAACCTGTGCCCAAATCCCTGGCGAGCCTTATGTAGTATGGCACGGATATGACGGAGTTTATCACCAGAAGTACTGCCAACCACACGAGGTTTCCATAAACGAGGGCAAGTATTATGTAGAGCTTTGACCAGAAGCCGAGGAGTGGTGGTGTGCCTATGAAGGCTAGGGATATTAACCACGTGCTCACTGCATTATTGCCCTTAGAATATACTGAATTGAAGAATCCCATCTTACCTGCTGCATTCATGAATAACTGGGTTATCAAGCCGACGAGTGCTAAGCCTAACGTAATCATTGAGTGTAGTGCGTAGCCCATTATTGCCGCTGCCAATGCAGCCATTACGTAACCCATGTTGGCTATTGATGAGTAGGCCAGGGTTCTCGCGTTTTCTCTACTCGTTAATGCACCAATGTTGCCCAGGAACATGGATATTGTTGCGAAGGCACCAACTATGTAGGCTAGGTAATAGGGTGGTATTGAGCCCATTGTTGTCAGTATTACCTTTACGGCAACTATGAATGGTGCTATCTTGGCTATCGAGGCTATTATCGAGACGGGTATTGGATTACCTGCGGTGAATACGTCAGGAACCCACTCATGCATTGGGGCTGCACCAACCTCTAGGGAAAGTCCGAGGAGTAGGAGTGAGAATCCTATTATGTATGTTACTAGTGAGGGTCCTGAGCTGATTATTACTGCGCCTACGAAGAATAATACCGTCGCTATTATCATGTTCACAACGTACTTAATACCTACCTCGATACTAACGTTCGGGTCTCCCATTAGGATTAATAGGTATGTTGGTGCGGACACGAGCATTAGCGATAGTAGGATTAGGGCTAGGTTGCTCGTGTATAGTGCAAGTACTGTGGCTATTATCATTATGGCAACCAGCATATAATCAGCGCCCCTGATTGGTGAGTTCAGCCTCATCAATGTCACGATACCCAGTATTCCAATCACCACTATGAAGGATACATAGGTTAGCAGATACGTGTTTGGTGTAATTAATAGTATTAGCATGGATATTAGGGGGGCTACCCATGAATATTTCCTGGCACCCTCATTTAATAAAGCCGGTGCTGTACCTATTACGTTAATTATTGTTGAGGCAAGGAGGACGTATTCATAGGGGATTGGCATTGGGCATCACCTATAGGTCCGCATTTTAGGCATTACTCCTAGCTCCCTCATACGTTTCACCACCAGCCCTAACCTCCTCAACACTCACCGATTTCCTAACCCTATCCAACGCCATTATCGCTATTATCAACGTCATGAATTCCGTGGATGACGTTAGTATTGTCACAATTAAAACGCCGAATGCGACCACCGGATTCACAGCAAATAGTGGTATGAGTGCTAGGAATATGGCGTTGAACATAAGCTCCAGCGATATTAACACCCTAATTAGGTCATTAGCCCTTAATGCGCTGTAGTAACCAATCATTAGTAGGATTGATGCGAAGCCGTAAATCAATGCTGCATTCACCTCCATCGACCACTCACCTCTAGGTAGTACATTATTAGGCCGATCATTATTGCCATCAGCAATGATGAGAGTAAGGCAATTAGTAATAGATCGCTTGGTGTTGATACGAAGCTCATTAGCGATTGGCTTGTGATTGGTGTGATGTTGTACGTGGTTTCGATCGAGGCTATTATTATGGCTATTATGAAGAGTATCATAGGCAGCACCCAGGACTTGCCAGCACCACCCCTGAACTCAATGCGCCTGTAGGTTGCGGCGAGCACTATTGTTATTGTTATTGTTGCGCCAACAAAGACTAGGTATATCAGTATGAAGCCGTAGGTTATACCGAATAATCCATAGATTGCGCCAACGAGTCCTGTGGTTATTGCCAGGTAGATTGCGGCGTATAGATTGTCCCTAGTTATTGTGATACCCAATGCAGTTAATACTGAGACTATACCAAGTGCAATCAATGCACCTAGGTAGGCATTGATCATAACGGGAAACCCATCGATTCGCGTGTTTTTAAGTCTTAACCAATCGACATACTACAAGTGATTGATAATTACCAATACGGAGACACAAAACTAAATTAATAAGGGTTGTGTGCTGGGTTGCCGTGGGTCTCGTATTACTCTACACGGGGAATGGTAAGGGTAAAACTACGGCAGCCCTAGGCCTTGTGCTTAGGGCTGTTGGTCATGGGTATAGGGTCGTGATTGGGCACCTAATGAAGACTCTGATCTATAGGGGTGAGTATGTTGGCGAGTACTTAGCAATAAAGAGATTCCTTAGTGATTACGTCGATGTCTACTCACTAGATCCAGACCAGCACCTAACTCCGAGAGATGTCCTCACAATGGCTGTTAATAGGGCTAGGGAGGTTAAGCCATTCCTGCTAATCCTCGATGAGGTCAACAACGCCGTTGCGGCTAACTACCTGAGTGCCAGTGAGGTGATTGAGGTAATCAAGTCATTACCGCCGGAGGTCAATGTTGTGCTAACCGGTAGGGATGCGCCCAGGGAGTTCTTGGAATTCGCTGACTTGGTCACGGTTATGGAACCTGTGAAGCATTATTTCGATAGAGGCGTTGTCGGTATTAAGGGTCTTGAGTGGTAAGGGTAACATTATTTAATTGCTGTGCAATATGGGTTCAATGCCAACGCTTAGGTTTAGGGAGGATAGACCAACACTAATCGGCGTTATTCACCTACCGCCACTACCTGGCTCCATAAGATACGGTGGTTTGGACATTAGCACCATAATTGACTTCGCGGTTAGAAACGCCAGAGTACTTGATGAGGCCGGGTTTGATGGAGTTATACTAGAGAACTTCAATGATTACCCATTCAAGGCTAGGGTTAGGGACCCAGAGACCATAGCCTCCATGGCCGTGATAGCCAGGGAAGTCGTTAAGACCGTGACAATACCAGTCGGCATAAATCTCCTCAGGAATTCAGGGCCTGAGGCTGCGGCTGTAGCGATTGTCGTGGGTGCCTCATTCATAAGGAGTAATGCGTACTGCGAGGCAGTGGTTAGTGCTGAGGGTATTCTTGAACCTGTTGCCAGGGAGGTTATGGAGACCATGACTAGGCTGAACTCTAAAATAACGGTGCTGGCTGACGTATTCGTTAAGCATGGAAGCCCACTGCACAGGATGACTATTGAGGATGTCGCCAAGGACTGCGTGGAGAGAAACTTGGCAGATGCCCTGGTGGCAACTGGACCTAGGACGGGTGAACCACCGGATCCTCTGTTGGTTAGGCGGGTGGTTAAGGCCGTGAGCGCCAAGGTTCTTGTTGGTAGTGGTATAACGCCCAACAACGTAAATGATTATAAGGATGCACATGGTTTCATAGTCGGCACATACCTAAAGGATGAGGAGGGACAGATAGATTCGGTGAAGGCTAGGCAATTAGTGAGTGCTGTGAAGCAGTTGGGTAGGTGAGGGAAGGGTCTCCGTTTATTGAAGGGGATAGGATTTATTTTTTAAGATTGAACGCCAGGTAGGTTCCTGGCTCCCTTAATACCTAACCCTGTCTCGAGCATCTTCTTGGCTGTGTAATACCTCCTGCAGTCTGGGCATAGGTATAACCACTCAGGGTCGCCCTTGATACCAAGTCTCACCTTGGTGGTCATTATATGGCGCTTTGTGTCAAAGGGCTTACCGCACATCTTGCACCTAACAACCTCATCCTCAACCTCATCAACATAATCATCACCGGGTATTGAGGATGCCCTAGACACCGTAATAGCCTTCTCCGGGCATAACTTCTCGCAATACCCACAACCAATACACTTGGCCCAATCTAGCCTAAGCACAGTCTTATCACCAACCCTGGTAACATCAAAGGCCCTCTCAGGGCACTTTGCAAAGCATACACCACAGAATGAGCATTTAACGGTATCAATACCAACATTAAACACCTTAAGGTTATCTCCACCCATGCCTGTCATAATGGGCCTTAGGGCTTTCAGGGCCTTTGCATAATCACTACGTCTAATCCCCATGTAGTTTATTGATTTATTAAACAAACCACCACTTATCGTGTACTTACCCCTAACCGTAACCTTCAAAGCCTTTGATATGTCGCCTATCAACCCCTCACTAACCTTAACCCCAGCCAATGGGCAATCCTCCATGGGGCATTCCAGGGAGACCTCATTAACCTTCGTTAGGTCCATCATCAACCACTCGGGACTAACTGCTGCTATGCAGGGTACGAAGTAGACATACTCACCATTACCAGGGGCTCTCTGGTTAGCTGTGCATGTGTACGTTATCCTAGTTACCTGGCTAGTATTATTGAGTTTATTCAACAGTAATGCGTGTTCATTATCATCAGCACCAGCCATGATTAAGGCGCCGGTTGGGCATGCCCTAACGCATAGGCCACATTCTATGCACGATTGAGCATTTACCTCAACCCTATTGTTGACTATAGATACAGCACCCACGGGACATGCCTGCAGACACTCATGACACCCATACCTAGCCTTACATGCGTTCTCAATAAATTCAGGTACATTCTTGGGCTTAGTCCTAACAACCCTACCCCTAAGCAGTTCCCTCCTGGTTATTGGACCCTCGATTGGAACTTCCATAGGCTTAACCCTCCTACCCATCAACTGAGCCTTAAGCAATTCCAGGTAATCCTCACTTGGATTCCTGAGTATGTGTACGTCAATTTCGTGCTTGTTAAGTATTGTTGTATCCACCTCATCCCTATTCCTCAGTACGATGATTATTGGCCCATCATGCTCACTAGCATCCCTTAACTCCTCATCTGTTGGGTCCTCAAGTATTAATAACCTACCCTCTTCCTGGATTGGCATAGGCATCACGCACGAAACCTATTACATCCCTATCCCTGGTTATGAAATCCCTTGTGAAGTTCAGCAGGAGTTTGAAGTAATCGGTCTTAACGAGTTTTAGGGCGCTTGATACAAAGGTTGGTATCCAATTCAGTAGGTGATTGCTTATGAAGTAATCCTCCTCCTCGATGTACTTCAGGGCATCTGCTGAGTCCTCATACTCCTTATACGCCAGGAAGCTCATGAACGCGAACTCAACCGCTATGTGATCACCTCTCAAATCCCTGAATTCCTTGTTAAGGGCTAGGTCGTAATCCGCATATAGCTTCCTTAGTGAGATCTCCACATTCATGTCCAGGTAACCCGTGTGTGTATAGCCCTCGTACGGTATTGCGCCGTAATCAACCTTCGTGAAATCAACCTCTATTGGCGTTAATAGGTCGTAATTGTTAATCCCCTCAGCCACATCCAGAAACTTCATCAATAAATCCATGGTTGGGTAAAGGTTGGATAAGTACTTAGCCGCATCCCTAGCCCTGGGTATCCTAGACTTAACAAGCCTCTCGAAATCACTGATCCTGTAGGGGTATAAGAAGCATGATGATAGGAGGTCATAAATAATGGATCTAGAAAGGGCTATTGATTTTAAAACCTGGGGATCTAACTGCTTCATACTGCTCACGTACCCTGACCCTTAGAGTTACCAACACTCTCAACCTCGCAATGACCGCCTGACGGTTTAACGCCACTAAGCTTCTGTAGGAGTGTTGGTAGGTCTGCGGCACCAGTCCTCAGGGCGAATTCCTCGGGCTCCTCCTTAGTCACTATACGTGTTGATTCGTTTGTCTGGATTCCCGGCATTACGTATAGGCTCGGTGGGTCAGTACCATATTCAGCGCCCATTGGTGCAGCGCCCTTCCTCACCGCCGTCCTGTATATTATACTGTTGGGGTCATCCATATCACCAAATATCCTAGCCCCCGCTGGGCAGTTCCTGACACATGGCGGTATCCTCTCATACAGCGGCAGTGATTCATTGTAAATCCTGTCAATGGCTAAGACGCACTTCTTAGCCACACCCTCCACCGGGTCAAATGTTATGTTGCCGTATGGGCATGCGTTCTCGCAGTACCTACACCCTATACACACCTCGTAGTTAATGACAACAACACCATCCTCCTTCCTCTTATATATAGCACCCGTTGGGCAAACGGTGGTGCAAGCCGGGTTCCTGCAGTGGAAGCAGCTTATGGGTACACTAAACGTCTTGGTGTTTGGGAACTCCCCAACCTCAACCTGCAACACCCTTAAGAAGAACAGAGACCACGGCCCCTTACCCGGCTCTGGACCCCATGGCTTAAGGTCCGTCATTGGGCCGTAGCAACCGCTGGAGTGCCACTCCTTGCATGACATCATGCATGCGGCGCATCCAAAGCATTTACTTAGGTCTGTAAGTATTGCTAACTGGACCATTCAGGTCACCCTTGTCCATTACCATTCCTCCTGGGATCCGCCGTGTTTGATTTTGAATCAGAGGGTGATGCCGTAGCACTACTGAAGGAGTAACCCATGGAATGACTTATTGCCTCTTGGAACTGTAGCCACGATGAGTTCACCTCATACCAGCTTATACCCATCTCCTCAGGGCTCTTATAGGCGTTGTAGTTGAACACCTTGATGTTCCAAGCCTCACTACCAACTATCAGCTTCGGCGGTGTCTTAACTATTGGGTCCGCATTACCCCACGCCGAGTATGGCTTATCATTAGCAATCCTAACAATCTTCACCCTAAGGTCACCCCAGACAGTCTTACCGGTAAATGGGTCGAGGTTTAGCGTTGGGTAGTTACCGCTCTGTACCGCACTTATTAAGCCATTCACCGTGTACTGGCTATTGGGCACACCACCCTGGCTCTGGGCCCTGGTGTAGACGTATATGTCGTTGAACATGAAGCCCCTCACAGTCTCCAGCGCATTAGGTGGCAGAGCCATCATGCCAGCCCTAGCGTTCCTAGACTTCCAGTAACCAACCACGCCTGGCGCTATGGCCTCCGTTAGGAATACCTGCCCCCTAGCTATCTCACCACCCCTACTGGTTAGCTCAACCCAATCACCATTCTTAATCCCGTATTGGGCAGCCGTCTTCGGGTTCATCCAGATCACCGAGTATGGCAAAATCTGCCTCAGCCATGGGTGGTGTTGCTCCCAGGTGTGGTAGAACCAAGGATTCGACTTCCTGTTTAGCGTGGCCAGTGGGTATTCATTTGGCGGGGATCCGTCTGGGGCTGTCCACTCAAGCGACTCATACCAAACTGGTATTGGGTGGTAATACTGCTTAATTATCTGGGCAACATGAGTACCCCACCAATCACTTGGCGGAGTATTGTTCTTCTCAGCTAACTGTAGGTACGTTGAGTCACCAGTCTTCTCGTACATGTAGTAGAAGTAGGCGTTCTTACCCTTCCATAATCCGTAGGCAGCCAGTATAAACTTCATTATTATTTCTGAGTATATCGGTATTATTACGGGCTTAGCATAGGGCATCATGCCGACACTTGCAGCCCACTCGAGGTAGCCCTTATTCACATGCCTATAGTACCTAATCTCCAGCGGTAACTCGTAGTAGGCGAAGGCATGGCCAACTGTCTGCGTACCTGGTGATACACCAGGTGGGTAGACTCCATTGGTTACGGGCACCTTCTGTGGTGGCGGGTACGTTTCACTGCCTGAGTAGGCTGCGGCATTTATGAAGCCCGGGTAAACATACATCTTTATCTGGTTGGGATTAGGCTCACCCTTGCAGCACTTAGTGCCATCAGTACCCCTGGCCATGAATAGGACACCGACACCAGGCGCGTACTGCCACTTCCACAACCAGTCATACATCAGGTTCGGGTACATGGGCTCCCCAGTATCCGTGACAAAACCTGGCAATCCCAACTTCGTACCCAGTATAATTTCGCCATCACTCCACGGCCTAACCTCCTTAAATAACGGTGGTAGTATTGGCCACTCAATGTTGTCACCGGGTC
>Ga0081473_127467_pt1 | contig 22064 bp, 16 predicted proteins | sample CisSprmetagenome_FD_70977 | JGI IMG/M metagenome (GOLD analysis project Ga0081473, IMG submission 70977) | Hypoxic/sulfidic aquatic microbial communities from Cistern Spring, Yellowstone National Park, USA v2 (version 2) | ecosystem: Environmental > Aquatic > Thermal springs > Hot (42-90C) >...
TGCCTTTAGTGTCGTGTCTAAACCAAGGTTTGAGTACATGGGCATAGTCGGAAATTTACTGCAAAACTCACGCCTTCAGTGCGGTGCCAGGTTTAGAATTACTTACCGCTGGATTGGTGAAAAGTTTGTTGCGAGGAACTCCATGGGATGGATTGGCATTTATGATGATGGAGGCAAGCAAGTCCATGGTTCACCAGGTGTCTGGACTTGGGGTAACGCAGTAAGCATCAACATTGTTGGCGAGGAGACTCTGATACTCTTCCTAGTACACCCCTCAGATATAAAGAGCACAAACGACCCCGCATTAATTATATCACCAACCCCACTCCCCGGAGCTGCAATCTGGCAAGGGGACTCTTCCTCAACATGCTTCAACTATAACGGTTACAACGGGCAATCTATATGTAACAATGTGGTGGGTAGCTTACGGCCAAATTATAGGGTTAGGTTCAGAGTAACCTCAGAAAATGCGCACGGCACAGAGAAAAACCTAACACTAAGGGAAGTGCTGGATCTATGTATAAAGTCACGTGATAATAACGGTGAAGTAATGTCAAATAAGTCGTTACAACGCTCGACTAAGATGATGATACAGCAATTACCTCATTGCTTATCTGTTTGCCTACGGAACTAAGAATTTCCCCTAGACCATTAAATTATCCTAACGCACCTGTACTCCATGTCATCGTAGTGATGAGTCTAAGGGGTATTTAAGGTATCATTGTCCCTACTTGTGCGCGCTGATGGTTTACTGTCCTTGATGTACCAGGTTCCACTATTAGCAATTTCTAAGGATTTGCAATGCGCTACGAGGGGAAAGAAAACTTTATTTACCTGCAGTAAAGGCATTTATTGTATGCCCAAGCAGTGGATGGTTAGGTATCGAACCTTTGTTTATGAGATTATGCCAACGGGCAGTGATAAGCTTGACAATGCATTAACAAGCATGTTTAAACCCTACGACAACTTCATTAACGGCTTCCTAGTGGGCATGGCCGGTGAACTTAAGGCGAGGGGTTTAGACGTAGATTACAGCCCTGAATCCGAGTCAATAACCCTGAAGGCTGGTAATTTAAGCAGTGAGGATGTTATGGATAAGGTTTATGACTCTATGAAAAACCTACTAAATAGCTACAAGGGCTTCCTAAACCACCTCGGTAAAGAATGTAGTGCCCTTAGCTCCAGTGGCTGGTTCTGTGACTACGGTGACTTCAGCGGTGATGAAGACTTGGTAGCCTATGAGGTGACCCTAGTAACCCCACCAGAGAATGGTAGCGTGTGGGTTGCCTACGTTGTTGGTAAGGTGACTATTTACGATAATTACGATGGCACATACGACATCACGCATAAGATGTGGAACACCCACAGCTTAGTCAAGGACTACAATCCTGACGCTGATAAGGCGATGCTGGATTGGTGGATTGAAGAGTTAAAGGGCATTTACGATGAGGATGAGTTATGGAGGAGGGTAATGGTGGTGCAGACTGATAGCGGCTTCGAAATCCGCAAACCCAAGAGGGGGCATAAACAAACACACACCTAAGTTTCGCTAAAGAACCTTTAAAAATATGTTAGGAGTCTGTTAAATGTTATGATTCAACAGAGCCAAGATTGCAGTCCCTGGGTGGACTTAACTAACACTCATAAGGAAATTCGTGAGGAACTTGAGAAAACAATGTTAGGTTATGTTAAAAATCAGCCAGGTCAATTAAGTGGTGGGTACTTAGTCCCAATAATAGTTGCCCCCTACGGGTCAGGTAAGACGACATTAATGAGGCATCTATTATGCTTTGCATTAAAGAATGGCATACCTGCGGTTAAAGTAAACCTGTCTTCACTGGTGAATTACTTAGAGGCGAAACTAAAGGGAGGAAGCAGCAGCAAGATACCTGAGGATCAATTACCTGGTTACGCATCAATGTTCTGCGGACATGTAATTAACAAAGTTATTAAGTCCAATGATGCTGAGGAGTGGGGGGAGTTTGAACACTGCTGTGTTAACCATGAGGAAGTGGTTAGAGTCCTAGAGAGGTACATTAAAGAACACTCAAAATGCGTACTGCTTATTGATGAGATAGAGGAGCAATATGAGGAGCTTAGGAATCTTATCAGCTATACTACAACACCATTTAGGGGATTATTCGATAAGGTTTATGAAGGTAAATCATGGGTATTTCCAATACTTGCCTTCGGTCCCTCATCAATATATGCCGAGACAGTTTCAGCGGCAGGGACCTGGCGCACCAAGACTTACACCATACCACTAGTATACCCATTAGAATTATCTGAGAAATTATCCAAGGTAATTAAAGATGATGTATTAAGGAAGTACTTAGCGAACTTAATCTGGTGGATGGGTAAGGGGCGTATAGGCCAAGTATACAAGCTAATCAATACGTATAACTCAATCAATAGCGATATAATAGCAAGTGTGATAAATTCCAGCAACCCTAAGATTAGCCTCAGTGATTTATTTACCCCATTAAAGGGAGCCGTGATTGCCGAAAACGTACCTTACGTCGATCTTAACGCGCTCGATGAATTACTTAATAACGTTACTGATCCCCTTCACCGTAAGCTACTTAGCTCTTTAATAATCTTAATTGGCCAAGTACCTGAATCACTATTGAAAAGCTTCCTTACTGATGATGAACTTAGCAGGTTAAAGATCCAGAAGCTTAATGAGGATTTCTTCGTAAAGTCAAGGAAAATTATTAAAGTTGATGACCTGCATAGTGCCATTAAAAGGGCGATTAAAGATCTCGATAAAGATATTGATACCTACGCAGATGACATATTAAGGATTATTATCCAAGCATGGAGTGACCATGAGTATGTTGCGCTTAATGAAGAATCGCTTAAGGATTTACTCGAAATCATTAAGGGTATATCCATTGAATTCTATAAACCTGAAATCTACGACGTATTCAATAGTCTAGATCCTAATGCAGTCTACAGCAACTATGTGGCTCAGTCGTTAATGGAGGATACGGAATATCATTACGCATTAAGTCCTTCAGTAATAGAGCGTGTATATCCACCAATCATATTGATGCCAATAATTGGATGCAGTAGAAACATGCAAATTAATAATCTCATAGAGTCTCTTTACCAGAAGTTCAGCAAATATAACGAGCAATATATTTTAGATGTAAGTGAGGAATTAATGAATCACATTAAATATGAAATATTAAAGGTGGATTCAAGTAGTGATGCCACTAAGAATTTAATGATCGTATTTGTACCAAGCACTCACGTCGATAATGATAAGCTTAAGACAATAATTTTACAAAACCTATTAACTAGAGAGGGAGTAAAAGGGGTTATATTAATTCCAATACCGCTAAAGGAAGGTATAGATAACATAATTAATAGGTTAAGGGAGAGGTGGAGGCATTTCATAGATGTTGGGATTGTTCATGTACCGTATCTTGGTGATAAGGCAACATTATTCCTCATAAGCATGTTTTATAACATGTTAAATGAATGTTCTAAATTAGATAGAAATGAAAGGAACCTGGTAAGCCAATACGCAAGCACCATCTACAGGATTACCGATGAATACGCCAGAAAAGTGAAAACATTAAACGTAAATGAGTACATTAAGGCCAATGACATAATTAAGGAAGTACTCAGTTACCTAGTTGAGGAAGACCACTCAATTGGTGAGGCAAATGCTAGGTACATTTGGTTAATCGAACCCTCTAAAAACAGTGAAGTATTATGGGACTACTTAAAGGAATTTGCTAGTCAATTAAATGCACTTAACGAGGACTTTGAGAAGATTTTCGGTGAAAATGGCATTTCATATAAGCTATTAGGGAAGAAAGTTGATTCAATACTCTCAAACGCCAGTCTAATTAATAGCCTGATGAGGAACAGTAAGTATTTCGAGAGTCTACATACTGCTTGGACTAATATTAACAATATCATTAATGATCCAAATAATAGGCCATTCAAAGAGGCGCTTAAGGATTTAATATCAATAGCAAGTATGAATATTCAAAGCAATAAGGGCAAAAGCATTGACCTAAGAAACTTAATTAACAAGGTATATAATAAGATCGACACTATTGTAAATATGGATCACGAAGCCCTTAGGTACATGTTAACATGGTATACGCTTCAAGAAATTGAAAATGAAATACCCGAATATATGGAGAGCGTGATGGAGGAAACGTGCAACATAGTAACTACACTAAATAATGTAACTAATGTACTAGGTAGGATGAGGGATAAACTTGAGGAACTTAGGAATGAAATCAGTAGATACATTAATGATAGTGAAGCCGTGCAGGTAGGTTTCATAAATAATGTAGATGAATTAATGAGAGGGCTTGAGAAACTTAGAAGTAAGCTTATGGAATTAAATAACGGCATTTTCAACGGTGCATCATGCGAGGAGTTGAGGAAAAACCTTGAAATTGTACCCTACCTTCAGAACACAGGTTACTACGAGAAGCTACTTATCCTTGAGTTCATGATTAATAAATTAATTGGTGGCGTAATTACTAATATCAACGATGTGCTTACAGGAGAGGATACAGAAGAGGGGATGTTTAATGTAGTGATGAATAGTGTAAATGAATTAATGCGTAAATTGAATGAAATTAATGAAAAGATTATTAGTTCTGAACTTAACAATGATCCAGGGGCTATTAATGCAATACGTGAAGACATTATAACCAGTCTCAAGGAATCAGCAGGCTTCAGTGATTTTTTAAGTAGGTTAGAGAACCTGAACAAGGACATTGATTACCTAATAGAGGTTTTAGGTAAACAACGGGAAGTTATGAACAAACTAGGAAGTTTAAGAAATGAGATTAAGAACCTTAAAAGGGCTATAGGGGGATGAGCATGACGAAGACCTGGGAATATGCAAATAGTATAGCCAGCAGTGGTAACAGGATAATTAATCTATTGGATGATGTTGAAAAAAGGTACTCCATCTTGAAAACTATGATAGATACCTTACGTAAATCTAGCATTACGATTAAGCCTGATAAATTCAAGTCCACGGCAATTGACCTTAATAAACTCGACCCAAGCGGCCTAGAGTCATCGCTAAGAGCATTGATTGAGGCATTTAAGTCAGATATAACATACGTGTTATCAGTAGTATTAAGTAAGGTACTGGATAGGGACGTGAATATAGAGGGGTGTGGTGCAGTGGACGAGTTCATTGAGAATTTTAATAAGTATTATGGTAATTACAAACTACTGATAAGCAAGATTAATGATAAGAATGATGACTTAAGTATTTGGATTAGGGAATATGCAGGTGAGTGTCTTAAAAATGACTGCCAGCTCCTAGAGAAAATGCAAATTGGCGACTCATTAAGCAGTCTCAGTAACATTATCCAGCATGTTACTACCCTTAAAAGCACCTTAGGCAGTATGGGAATTAATGGTGATTTGGTAAGCACCTGCATCCTACACATAGTTACTAGGAACTTCTGCAACAACCCACTGAATATAATGGATGAGTTAAGTAATGTAGAGGACAAACTAAAGATAGTTAATGTCCTCAGAATGGTAAGCGACGAGATAGGTAAGGTAGATGGTAAGGGGTTGAAAACATCCTTAGTTATGGATTTGCTAAGTGACCTCCAGAACATTAGAAATAGCGTTAAAGATGCGTTGAATAAGGTGAACGAAGTAAGTGGGCAAGAGGATTGCCTCCATGGCATTAAAGATATTTATGAGATGCTTCATGAAGATATCGGTGAAAAAATCAACTCTATGGAATCCCATATTGATTCTATAAAACGTTTACTTGATTATATTAACAATAGGTTAAATTCAAACAATAACAATAATAATGTTTATATTGAAAAAATTAATGCATGTATTAATAAAATTAGTGGAGTACTTAGCGGTAGTGTTAAGGATGTCAAAGTTGCTGTAGATACGTGTAGCGGTATTGTACATTATATGGAGAACTTGGATAAAACTATCAATGATAGCATCATAAAGTTCAGAGACTTAAACGGCGCAGATGATAAAGAGATTAACATATTAATTAAGATTTTCGAAAAATTCAGTGGTGAGGTTAACTTCAAGCAGCTTAATGAGAGCGGTGTATTAAGTGATGAGGAATTTAAAATATTCATTGAATTATGCAGGAGGGGTATATTACCCTGCGTGGTGAAGCTGTAATGAGCGGTCTGCTGGACATTAAGTGGCCTAGTGGGGTTGAAGAGCTCTTCAAAAACTGTGGTAAGGATGGGGAGTTCCTGGATAAGTATGTAGTTAATGCTGTTTTATCATACATTGAGGAAAAGGAGCAGGACCTAGCCTTGGGTATGCAGTATGGTGAATGGGTTAGGATTGATAATAATGAACGCGGTAAGATGATAAATCAAATATTGGATTACTTGGATAGATTTTCAATAGCCTGTAGGGGCAGAGAGTTAAATGAAAGCATTACTGAGGAGTTGAGAAAAATCCTAAGCGATAGTCACATTATTGAGAAATCTATATGTTACCTATATCTAAGGGGCATATACGATGACTGCATAAGCAGATATCTACTAATTAATGTTGATGGTGTTAGCGAGTTGCCTGACTTGGAGATAAAGGATAAAGATGATCGCAATAAGGCCTGCATGGAGGCTAGTGAACTTATCCCTAAGTGCGTTAAGTTGTTAAGCAGTAGAGAGTTTAAGGTTAGGAGCAGGTTCATAGAGATCACCCGCGACCTCTATAACCTTAAACAGAGGTTCCCAGACACCTCAGTATTTGAGTCACCTCTATTAACGTCAAGGGTTTTCGCCTATGCGCATCCACGTGAGTTACCCCTCGGCTTTTGCAGTATTGATAATGTGTGTAGTAATGATGGGGATTGCTCCCTAAAGAGACAATTACATGCATTCTTCACAAGGTACTATAGTTACTTCGCTGGGGATAATAATATAGGTAATGTTGATTCGCTATGGGGCGAGTATTGGGATATCGTATGTAGTTTCCTCAAGAGAGTCTTTAGTGGATTACGTTTCTATAGGTTCCAAATAAGGGGAATTAGGAGAGCTTTTGAGAAGTTGATTCAACGTATTGATAGTAGTGAACCGGATTATTTAGTCATTGAGGCACCAACAGGTAGTGGTAAGACTGAGATAATGGTGCTCACAATACTACTAACGGCGTTGGCGAGGAAAATCATCCTAACAAACTTGAGTGCACAGAGCGGTAAGAACTCACCCGTGGGTTTAGTAATATACCCAAGGAGAGCCTTGGCTAATGATCAAGTAACCAGGTTAATAAGGTATATTTATTACCTCAATGATGAGCTTAAAAGAAGAGGGGTTGAAGGGATACGTTTAACAATAGATTACACAGACGTTAGGCCTAAGAGTGATTATGAGAATGAATTGAAGAAGAATAGAGGAAAAATTGATGAGGTTTGCAAGGGAAAGAGGGAAGAACTAAAGTTAATGCTTAAGTATGAGGTTCCCGCGTATGTTAAAAAGCATAATGATGAATGCTATGTCGAGTTAAGATCCATCCAATGTCCAGACGGTTCATACCCAATGTTTAAAATTGTAAAGAGTGGTGGTGAATTAACGATAGATGACGACGCTATTTTATGCGGGATTGCCAATAGAAAGGAGAGTATCGACTTTGTGGCTCTCACCAAAGGTAAAGTTAGTAAAAAACCTGGTGATGTTCACCTAGCATTACTTGAAACACTACGTTTAAACTACTTACTTAGCACAAGTAATGAATGGAGTAATGAATGGTTATTTGGTGTTACTAGGAGGATAGAAAATAGGCAGGTATGGGATTCCCCATTAATCATTGTGCTTGATGAGGTGCATACGTACGTAAATGTAGCTGGAGTTAGGTATGCCTATGTCCTAAGAAGGATTCTCAATAGGATACGGTATAATCAGAGCTGGAAAGGGACCGGTAAATTAGGCACGTTAGTTATTGGGATGAGCGCAACCATACCTAAGATTGCGGATTTTCTAGGTAGGTTATTTTCAGAAAAAATAAGAGAGGATAATGTAAACGATTACGTAATCACCGTTGATAAAGATGAGACAATACCACTCGGTAATGAGTACTTCTTCATAGTGGTACCTACAACTATCTCGGCGGTTAATAACATAGCCGTTTCCATACAGACTATTATGGATATATTCTACAACATGCCATCAATCTACAATGCTGATGGCACTTGGAGGAAGAAGGCCATTGTTTTTGTCGACGAATTAAATACATTAAGGAGGATGAGACATGATTTAGCGGATGCAATTAAGCGAGAGGGATCTGGAGGGGAATTTGGGCTTCAAGACTTTAGAAATCCACGGAGTGATAAGTTCACGAATGAGTATGGTGATGATGAAAATGACATAGCTAATATTAAGAGTGGTAAAATTAGCCACGTAGTATCAACTAAGGCATGGGAGGATGGGGAATTATGGTGGGGTTACATGCTTGACACCATAGTTAATAGTTCAAGAAATGCCACGACCACGTTATTCAACAATGTTGCAACGTTCTCAAGCCGTGAACGTGATGATATTAGGAATGCCACTCTGGTAACATCAACCAGTTCACTTGAGGTTGGGGTTGATTACTCAGACGTGGTTTTAATATATCAGCATGGCGCTCCGCTCAATATTGCATCACTGATTCAGAGGGCTGGTAGGGGTGGTAGGAGGATGTATGAGAACCCATTAATGAGGGCTGTCGTGGGTATACAGCTATCCCATGAGTTACCTCACCAAGCATGGCTTTTTGAACTATTCACTAGGGTTAAGAGTCTCAGGGATGCACTTAACTACGATATGCTTTACTTACCTATAGATAGTGAGGAGCTTATTAAACAGACAATAGCTGAATTAGCTGTTGAGTACTACATCCTTAAGCACCATGACACGCATAAGCATCACAACCTTAGTAGTAATGGTGGATTCAAATATGAGTGCCCAATAATTGAATTATTGAAGTCACCAAGTGATGATTTTATGGATTACGTTTACGGCGTTTTCAAGGAATTGGAATCAATTACTAAAGAGGATATAAGAAGGCATACTAAGGACATAGGCAATGAATTATACTCTCATTGCGAGGAAGGTGGGAGCCATGAGCGGTAGATTTATTCTACAAAGACTAGAAATACTTAGGCGCTACATACCTGAGAACCTCTTTGCTGAGGCTAAACTGCCGCAGATACGTATTTACCGTGAAGGGGAAAAAGACCCTATAGCTTTTGAAAATCCATCCTTGGTCATTTCAGCTGCGGGATATTTACCAGGGAAACCAACTTACAGGGAGAGAACAGGGTTATTTATACCACTTAGATCACCTCCATCTTTAAGCGAGGATGTGAGACCTATTATTACTGACATTAATGGCTACTATAGTCTTAGTGGAGAACCAATACATATTGAACTACCTAAGACTGAACAGGCTGGACTTACATTGCCTGATGAATATCAATACATAGTCAAAGAAATACTTAGAAGGGAGTACGTCGATGCAAGAACCATAGACTCTATACATATTAAGTCATTCGGATGTAGAGAATACGATGAAGGATATAGGAGGCTATTTCATAGGTGGTTATTTTACCCACGTGTAAAGCATAATTTTACTTGTGATGAAGTATCGAAAAAGCATAATTTTTATACTTACTTAGATTTAAGTAACTCATTCCCAAGATTCTTTACTTATCAATTTCGAACAGAATTGCCTGTGCTTTCATTAAAGATACCGTGCGGTCCTCTTAGGGAAATTATAAGAGATGAAGGTATAAGACTTTACAAAAACTCAAATGTTTACTTTGGTATATATGCAATTGATGTAAATGCAAATATTAAGGGACCTTTCTGTAAAGAAAGGAATGAGGAAAAACAGGGTCACTGCATTGTTGTCGATACTATTGAGGGGTCTGATTCTAGGTGCAGATGCGTAAAGGCACAAGGACGTAGATATTTTAATGACTCTGTTAAGGTACATAAATATTTTAATAACTTTGTTAAGGTTCTTACAAGAAGCGTTAAGGGTGGTTTATGGGATCCAGTTACCGTTGGGTATAAGATTAATAATACAAGGGTTCTAGAGATAGACCTTGATGACGGTCGAATAATTCAGGAGCAATTCGAACGCATTATGAAGAGGATAAATGATGATAGATCTAGGAGACTTGAACCGAGTTACTACGAACTTAGCATTAATACGGCATTAGTAAATTCACTAAGGCATATACTTACCAGTGACTTACCCATTGTTTACTATTTTGAATTAATGGGTAGTGTGAAGACGGCTGATCTCATAAAATTGGCATTCCTACATCACGAGCTTAGAAGTAGTGTTAATATCACTGAGCTAATATATAATGTTGACAATGCGAAACCCATAATTGATATTATTCGAAACTTCATTAATAATTATAATAATGACGATCTAGCGCTTCTTCTCAGGTATTTCATGAGTAAGCTGAGGAGAAATTATAAGCTCATTACGTTATTCATGCGTGGTAAAGTAAATGATAGTAACCTACTACAGAAGGTAAGTGATAGATTACAAAATATACTGAATAAGTACAAAGAAGTTTGGAATAATGATTGGAAATTTGGTGTAATTTTCGATTTAGTAAGACATACCTTCAGTCACCATCTTATAAGGACAATGAGCACCAGGGGTGGAGTTATGGCTGATAAATTTTTGGAGCAGTATGAAGAGTTATCGACGGATCCCATTAAAATCGTGGAGAAGGACTCAGGCGGTATAGGGGTTATGCGTGAAGGCGAATACATACTAGATATCTGGAAAAACGGTGAGACGTTAGTTGAGGACTTATTACTCTCATTAGGTAAGTGCCTCATTGGTACTCCTGAAGACTTAATACACTTTGCCATTGTTAAGAGAGAGAATGAGTTAAGTGGAGTAATAAAAGATGACATTAAGCCAATAAAGGAGTTAACAGGGCTCTTTAAGCAGGTGGCTGATGATTTAGGCATAATAGTGACTCCTGATGAACTTAAGGAGACCGTTAAACAGTGGCTCTCGGTGTTTGAGGAGGCGACTAGAATAGGGAAGTTAATTGGCGAGGGTGCCTTCAATATTCTTTGGGAAATACACAGTGTTAGATACGATTTTGAGCGGAAGTATAGGAGGTTCCCTGACTTTGATGAACTCATCATCTACACAGTGATGGTCATTAGTAAGTACCCAACATTACGGAAATTAATACGTGTATTGCTCAGGAGGGTACTGAGCCAGCGTAATTTAACTAGCGTTCTGCGGAACCTTTATGGGGCTGAAAACTCCGAGGAACGTTTCATAGATGATGTATCTTCGATGCTTGAAACATTAGCTGTAAGTGGTGCCGTGAGGAATACTCAGAAGTACATACTTGACTGCCTAATGCAGAGGAGAAGTCGGAGTAACCAAAGCATTGATGATTGCGAGGGAGTTATATCATCACTTGTATTGTTGCGTAAAGTAATCACCTCGGTACTAACACACTTGGCATTATTATCCTGCAATGGGGCTTGCGGCATGTGCTACGTTAACTCTAGGTCTTGTGGTAGGTTTGGTGCACCATTCATACAGGCCAGGACCCTGGATAGGAGGCTGCTTAAGATACTTGCATCCATGATTATTGAGAAGGTAGGTAAGGCACCTGACGGCGAACTAGCCTACAGTAACGGTGCCATTGTTGAGTTCCGGGGGAGGGCATACAGCCTGGGGTGTGGTGGGTGATTGCGTGTAGGGGTCGTGATAACTTAACCGCGGGGCGTAGTATCGAGGATTTAATTAGGGGTTTCCTTCATGAATCCTTCAACAGTAGTTTCATGTACATAATATCCCCCTGGGTAACGAACTTCGAGTTCAGTAGACCATTCATACACTACCCTTGGGTCTCCTCAACCAGGGTCCTCGACATTATTGAGGCTATCATTAACAAGGGTGTTGAAGTTAAAGTACTAACCAGGTGCTTCGACGATGCGCTCAGGTTTGATGTACTTGACTTAGCCGGTAAAATTGTTAATAGGGGGAGCGTTGATGATGAGGTTAAAGGTTTCATTAAGTCCCAACTGGAGGATTTGCTTGGTGGCATTGAAGCCATGCTTAGGTTAAGTGAGGTTCTTGGTGACAACCTTCTATTTGACTTGGGGATTGGGGATTTAGGTAGAAGACTTCACACGAAGCTTTACATTAACGATAAGCATGCCTTGGTTGGCTCAGCTAACTTCACTAAAAGCGGCATTATTGACAGTTCTAATTGGGCTAACTGGGAATGCCTTATAGCAATTAAAAGCAGTGAAACAGGTTACGGAGAACTGCTGAACATCACCAAGGGTTACTTAAACGCTGCTAGGGGGTTTAGTGAATGTGAAGGTAGGTTCATGAACATGCTTAGCAGGTTCAGGGGATTACTGCCTAGGGCAGTGGGTAGTATAACGGACGTCATCGCGGTGCTTGAGGACTTAATAAATACCCTCTCCTAGTTAAAGGAGCCACTTATCAAGGGTTACCCCTGTGCTGCTTAGTGCCTTGGTTAAGCGCTTAATGTACTTAAGCCTTGCTGTCAAGCCTCCAGCCAGCATCACCTTAGCCTTAATGTCCTTAACGTCCTCAATTATGGACTTCGGCAGTATGAGTATTGCATTATCCATGTTAAGCAACCTCCTTAAAGCATAACCCATGGCTATAGCGTACTCCCGCGGTAACGCAACGATAATAACGTCATACGGCTTCCCCACCAGTTCCACGAGTCTCCTCTCTAAGCCTAGTCTCTTAGACCAATTCCTAATGGCATCAATATCAAGCCCCTTAAGTGTCGCATTATATGGTAATATTACCTCACGTTCACTTATTAACCCATACCTAGCACTTATCACGTACACGTCCACCTGCTTACCCAGTCTCCTAAAGGCCTTAGCCAGGTTCCTAATAGCCCTAAAGGAGCCACCATACATCTCACTAGCCGGCTTCATGAACTGCCTAAGCACTTCCCTATACGTATCCTCAAGTTCGATGTCGAAGGAAGGTACCTTAAGTCCACGGCTCCTAAGCAGGTTTAAAACGTCATTCCAGTTCACGTTCTTCTCATCAGTGCAATTAGTAATTATGAGGACTCTTGAAGCCTTCTTAAGCAGGGTGGTTAACTCATCACTCGTTGACTCATCACCATTAATTGAGTGGTTCGCCTTAACGTTGATGAATCTTATATCCTTTCCTGATTCAAGTAGTCTCTTGAAGACGTAGACGTTGTGGAACCCCCTCCTCCTATTCCTATCATTACCCCTAAAAATCACCACATCAATGCCCACGGTTCGGCATATGGCACAGCTGCACTTCTTCCACGGCGTATCCCTTAGCAGCGCCTCGTAATAGGGTAGGTAATGTACCTGACCAACCTTAGTCAGGTAATTTCTCAGTGTTGCAATGGTTTCCTCAAGGCTTAATGCACCCTTGTCGTAAAGCCTTAGGGCATTTAGGACGTCGTGGTTATCGCCAATCACCCTAATGGCAGTATATGCCTTACCGTTAGTTGTTAGGTAGTTGCCCACCTCCCTAGTCCACGCCATTCTAAGCATTGCTGAGCTGTCGAAGGATACCTCATTAACGTGGTTCAGTAATTCACTTAGCATGGGGATTATTGATAACCTAGTGACGCCGAGGAAGTGCACCTTCTCCACATCACTCCTCCCCCTAACGTACTCGGTTAGCGCACTAACCAGTGCCTTAATGAAACCAGTGTTCCTCTTAGCGAGGCCTCCTATTGCAAAGTGCCTGTAACCTACATTATACAGCTTATCCATGAACTTCACGTAGTGGTCAACTTCAATACCCTGTACACTGGCCATTAGGGTGAACTTATAGTTGCCGCTCCTCCATAGTTTATACATCTCCACCGCATTCCTGAACGTTAATTCCATCCTCTCTTGGGGGTTGCCGAAGAAGGGTATGTGATCCAGTGTAACCCCATAGTCAACACCCAGCCTACTGTAGTAATCCATCACCTCATCAACCCTATAGGGTGGCACATCCTTATCCCTATACTGCCAGGCTCCACAGTCACCGATCAGTTGCATTTTACCTGGGAGCCTTAGGAAGTTTCTGGCTCCCCCTGCACTGAGTATTTTCTTCATTTTGTCCCGCTTAATTGCCGATATTGAGATTAAGACACCATCTATGACTTCATCACCCAGTAGATCCCAAATCCTAGCACCATGCATGTACCTACCTTTCAGGTAACCCTCAGAGTGCTTCTCATTAACGAAGTCGTAGTTAGCGTCAACAATGTCATCCCAATCAGGCAGTATCAACTTTAAACCCTTCATCAGCTCTTCAATTTAGTTTAATATTACACCATTTTTAACAATAATTTTTAACAATGATTACCCATGGCCCATACTTTAGGCATTAAAATAGGTAAGTAATACTAGTGAATCCCTAGTGATGTAATTGAGGATTTTTGAGTTTACAGTAATATTGATATGAACAGGCCTAATTAACAATTTACGATATTTATCACACTTATCAGGCAAAATTTAAAAGGAACCTACCCAGGCCAGGTCCAGTGTATGAGACCCTTCACGCTTAACTCACTATACGAATTCATGAATACTGTTAAGTCAGGTGCGGCGCCGGTTAACGACCCTAGGTTCAGGGAATTGCTGAGCGTCGCCATTGACCTCGGCTTCATAAATGGCGATTCCAATTACACGGTTACGGAGAGGGGGTTGGAGTTTCTTAACGCTGTGAGTAATGGCGACTCTGAGGCTTTGCATGAAATATTTGTAAGTAGCCTTGAACCATATAGGAGGGTTTACGAGCTCATGGCTAAGGGCGTTACTAAGCCCAGTGACATAATTAAGTTAACTGGCTATAACGCAGTCATAGTTGACTTGGCGTTGAGACTCATAAGCGAGGTGGAGGGGGTTGGTAAGGGTCCTGTGGTTAATGAGAAATTCTACAGCAGGTTTGAGAGCGTTTTACTTGAGAAGTACAGGCTACTGAGTAGGAGAAGATGGAGTAGGTATGTTCCGATACAGCAATTGCTTAACGAGGTTAAGAGCGAGCTATACGTGCCCAGTAGGCTCATGGGTAGGTTTTTTGAGGAGTTCGTTAGAAGATGGAGGGATAAGGTTGTGTTGACCGGAGCCCCAGGCGCCACCAAGGGTTCAGTGGAGGTTTTCGGTAAGAGGTACGTCTACATCATGATTAGCCTGGGTGATTGATGTGAGGACACTCCTACCAATACCCAGTGACGAGGATACTAAATTCCTCTACGACCCACACGGCAACGTGACCGAACTCCTGAGGTATGTGGAAACCGTAGCTAAGGGCCCATCAGGGGCCGGTGTCATAATTGGCAATTACGGCTTCGGCAAGACCCACATTATGCTTCACGTGGCTAGCCAGGTTAAGGCTAACTTCAGGGACTCCTTGGTAACTTACGTTAATACACCGGGCTCAAGCTTCATGAACCTGTACAGGGCATTCATCAACCTAATGCTAAGGGACAGTGAACTGTTGAGTAAAGTCGCCACCCACCTTGAGGATCCTTTAAGGGAGGCTTTAACCCTTATATTAAGTGGTGGTGAGGACGGCGGTTACGCTAGGCAGTGGCTTATGGGTGAGCCAACGCCTCAAAACTTTAGGCTTAAGCATGGGCTCGGGTCCAGGGTTAATGATGAACTAGCCCTAAGGTTCATGGTGAACCTTAGTGATGCAGTTGTTAAGGCTGGTTACGGCCCAATACTCATACTTATTGATGAATTAGAGGACGTGGTTACCATTGGGCAGGTAAAAAGGCTGCAGTACCTAAGTCTTCTCAGGAATCTTATTGACAACCTACCTGGTAAAACTCTACTACTGGCGGCTTCAACACCCGCCGGTTGGGATGAGGTTGTGAATACGTACCCAGCCTTAGCCAGGAGGCTCTCGTCATTCGTAATTTACCTGAAGCCGTTCACCTACGAGGAGTCGCTGGAGTTTGTTAGTAAGCTTGTTAAGTGGAGGGGGCTTGACATGGATATTAGCGAGAATGTCGTTAAGGTCATACACGACTACACCGAGGGTAACCCTGGGGAGATTGTCAGGGCTATTTCACTCATATACACGTCCCTAGGCGGTAAGGTTAACGTTGATGGCGTTAAGGAGGTGCTTTCAAGACACGTGTAATTATGCCGAGACTTTACCTGACTTGGTTCATTGAACCTGAGGATCCGCATTACTGGAACTTCTTCAGCATTGACGGCTTGGTTGTGTCCATGAAGTCTATAGTGAATATGAGGCAGCATAGGGGTGTACATAGGTTAACTAGGCTGCTTAGTGAGGGGTTTAGGAGGTTTTACAGTTACAATGGGCCATTAATCGTGGACTCAATGACACAGCCACTACACGCCGTTGGGGGCTTGCAGGTGAGCCACCTAAGCCAGGCTCAGGTGCTTTACACTCAATACGTATTAGGTTCGGATATACTTGTCCATAGGGATTACCCAATACTGCATGTTAAGGATCATGAGGTGAGGGTCAAATTATTCGGTAGGAATTTAGTTAACGCCGAGGCTGCATTGAGGTTTGGGGAGTCCCTGGGTAGGGAGGTTATGCTTGTTGTACAGGGCTGGAACCTAGACACGTACGTTAAGTGTGCTCAGTATTACAGGGATCTTGGGGCTAGGTACATTGGTGTAGGCTCCCTAGTACCTCATAAGGGTGACGCAAGCTTCATAATTAACGTGGTGAGGGCTGTTAGGGATGTGCTTGGTGGTAGGGTGCACCTGCACCTATTTGGGGTTGGCAGCTTAAACATGCTGCGTAAGGTGGCTAGCCTAGTGGATAGCGTCGATGTGAGTACACCAGCCATAGCGGCAGGTAAGAAGGAGGTCCTAATACCAAGCGACAGCGGCATTATTAGGGTCAAGGTTAACAGTATGAGTGGGATATCAATGCTTAAGGAGAGACTAGAATCAACAAACGACAGCATCGAGAGCCTCCTAATAGGCAGGATACTTAATGCAGAATCCCTTAAGGAGGAGAATAGGTCAGTGATGCTCTACAACGCCTACGTACTCACCAGGCATAAGGCATTGATCCTAGGCAGCTAAATACTTAGCTAAATACTTAATAGACCCCAAGCACTAACACCGTGAATGCAGGACTTAAAGGCTAAGATTGAGGAGTGCGTTAAGGGTATTTGCAGCAACTACAACATACTTGAAATGAACTGCGCGTCAATAAGTGATGTTGGCGCTGGTGTATATGTAATCAGTGACGGTAAAACAGCCCTAACAGGATACTCAAGCAACGTCAAGAATAGGCTACTGGCCATATGCCGCGGAGACTTGAGGATAAGTCAAGTAACTAAGTTACTCATGGCTAACCTAGAGTACGTACTACCCAACCTAGAGGAGGTGAATAGCGTAACAGGCAGGATGGCTAAGCTTAAGGAGGAGATTAAGAAACTAACAAGTAAACTAACGATAATAGCAGTAACCTGCCCAACAGCAAACACAAGGGAGTTACATGCAAGAATCAAGAAATGCATAAGCACCTAACCCAAGGCATAATAAAGACTAACACCAATAATGAACACTAAGATTAGGGCATGTGCTCAAGATAATTAATTTATTAATGAATACTCCGGGACGCATGCAGCAACGGCAAGGGCAATACTGCACAAACAATGCGCAGGAGCCGTAAGTGATTTTTAACTTGGTTTATTTCAATGCCTCGTATATTATGAGCGCTAGTGCTGTGCATATTGATTGGCGTGGGTTGCAGGCTGAGGTTAACTTGATATCGATTATCCTGGCACCAGCCTTAGCTAGCTTGGCTAAGGCATCGTTCAACTTCGGCTCAAGCATCTCTAAGTGACCCGGGTCTGCACCGTAAGCCACCACAACCCTAACCTGCAAGGCACCCACTACCACCCACCCCCACCCTTCAACCTCCTCCACTCGCCTGTGAGTGTCTTGGCAGCTTCAATTAGCCTTGGTGCCTAATCCTTACCTAGTGAATACGCCTTAACATTAATCGTGGGGTTACCCATTTATCCACAGCAAAGTTCACGCACCAATGAAGAAATGCGTAATCATCGGCGTAGGCATTAACATTACACCAGCTAGGCTAGCCCTCATCAATTCCGACGTTAACGATGGTGACTACATCATCCTAGTCGGCAGCAACAGTGATGCACTTAGTGCACTGGTTGAATTCGCTAAGCAAGTTTACCAAGACTTGAACATAGAGGTTAAGCCGATTACCATTAACACCCAGGTTAGCCTAGTTGATGCTGCTTCAATGCTTAGGGGCATGGTTGAGGCTAACTCGCCCTGTAGCGTAACCATCGGCATCGCAGGCGACAGGTGGATCACAACAATACTGAGTTTCCTAGCTATGACGTTGGCTACTGTTGGTGGCTTCATTAATGTTAGCATTGACAGAGTCTTCGTCATGCCCAGCGATAAGGGTGAGCCAGTTGACTGGCCAATCGTGCCTAGGCTCATTGACCTTAACCTGATTGAGTACAGGGTCCTAAGGCTTATCTGCAGTGGCTACAGCCTAGCCAAGGAGGTTGTTAAGGGCTACACCTCAAAGTACGGTGAAGCAATATCCCTACAAGCCATCGAGAGGATGCTAGCCAAGCTTAGGGCTAAGGGCATCATTAACAGTAGGCCAGTTGGTAAGGCCCTAATGCATGAATCAACAGCATTAGGTAGGTTAATTGCATGCAGTTAAACTCTCACTCATCATCACTTAGTTTAGTGGAATACTTAAAAATGCTTAACAATTACCGTGTTATGTCTACTAAAACTAGGCTAATAACCACAGTCTCAGCAATACTAATAGTAGCAGTGCTGGTAATCGTGGGTGCAGTAACCAAGGCACAGACAAGCCAATCCTATGTGCAGGTTATTCTAAACCTGCTTAATGGCCAACAATACTTCGGGGTGCCACACGTATACCAAGGCGACAATGATGGTGCACCAACAAGTCAGTGGCCAGTGTACTACGGACCATCAACAGCAAGCCAGTACTGGGGCTCTGTATCATCAAGCATAAATCAGCCAGTGCTTATGATGGTTCCAGCCCAAGGCTCTTCAGCCAGTGCCATGTTTTGAAGCGAGACCTACAGTGGAGGTTCAGTGACAATAACCATGGTCAGCACTTTCTCCGAAGGGTCTTCACCTCCCGCTGATGGTTTAGAGATATACCTCTTCTTAAAGCCGACGATGTGGGGCATAAGCCCGGCATATAATTGGTCAATACCATACAACTCAACGGCTGGGGAAGGATGGCTTATTGTCCCATCATACCCATCGCCTACTGAGGGTGATGTTATCCTGCCCCAGAGCTCAACATCATACCTCATTATTCAGTGGGATCCGTGGTGGCAGACAGCTGCTACACAAAGTGGTGCTACTGGGCAGTGGAACGTATGGATTGTGAGTAACCCAAATGGTATCACGGCATATGTTAGTCCATACCCATCGCCAAACCTTGGTAGTGGCTATGCATGTTGGGATGGTATTGGCACAGGTTACTTTAAGCCTAATCCTGGTGATCGTATTAACATAACCGTGACATATAACCCAAGCACGAACATGCTCAGTGGTGTTGCTACGGACCTAAACACCGGACAGTCAGCAAGCTTTACACTAAACCTAAACGGTTACTACACACCACCGGATAGTGGTAGCTACGTGTTCGGCATAGCAGGAAATACAGGTGATGCTTATACTAATTGGGCTTTGTTGTACGTGGTGTTGATGGGTAATGTGAAGCCGTCACCATCAACCACCTCCACTACCACACCTGCAACAGTCACGGTCACCACAACTACCACTGTTACTTCAACAGTAACCAGTTTAGTTACTACAACGGTCACCTCACCGGTAACTACCACGGTAATTAGCACCGTTACATCACCCATAACAACCACCGTGGCGAGTACTACAACGTTCACTGTAACCACTACATCACCAGTCACGGTAACGACAACAGTATCCACCACACCAAGCATCATTCAAACAATGATAATAGCGCTCGTAATCATCATCGTGGTGTTAGCCGCAGCACTAGTAGCCGTAACCATTAGGAGGAGGTGAGAATACACCACAACAACCCACCACTCAAACACAAGGGGTTAAGGGCTTGTTAACTGTAAACGCTCAGGTAGAGCACTGGTTTATGAGGTAACCCAACTAGGCAGGTTGATTGCTTGTGGTTAGTGTGTCGTATTGGGGTTGCTGGAGGTGTGGGTTATGATTAAGTGTATTAACTCACTACACTTTTAAAGTACCAGGGAGTATTGGTTGAGTGCCTGGTCAACGGGACTCCACTGTGGATTTAGAGGAGGCTAAGAAGGCTGTTCTTAGGCTTAGTCCCGATGGTCTTTGTTTGGGTGGGTTGCTTGATTTGAGGGGTGCGGCTCCTGATGTTGCCCGTGGGGTCATTGGTGCAGTTACTGATGCACTCCTCGGTGGTGGTGTATTGGTGAGGATTGCCAGTGCCGCAATTGAGGCGTTGACTGGTAGGTCACTTAGGCAGTTGCTGGTGAAGCGGGGTGTTGTTAAGAATGAGGCTGTTGAGTGCATTAAGGACATTGTTAATTCGGCTAGGGAGGCGAGTAGGTACATTGATGATGAGGGGCTTAGGGGTGTTGTTGAGGAGGTAGCCAGCAAGTGGGGTTGGGACGTTGACACTTTCAGGCGTTTCGTGAAGACAGTAGCAGGGAAGACCATAACCGAGGACGAGGTCAAGAAGATGATCGAGGAGGCGCTGGAGAAGATCAAGGAGGAGTTAGGCAAGGTTAGGGAGAGGGTGAGTGGTAAGTTGGCTGGTGTTGATGTCTTCTTCATAGACGATGTTGAGGATGGTTCGGCGTACCCCACCGTTAGGTTGGTTAATGGGGAGTTGATGGTTCTTGGGGGGTATGGTTACCACGAGGTTGTTAGGACTGGCTCCTTCGGTGCTTTAGCGAGCGAGGTGGGGCGGAGACTTGGGGCTGGTTCGCTTGTTGTTCTTACGGGTCCTAAGGGTGTTGGTAAGTCAACCCTAGCCTCAGTCACAATCTGGGAACTACTCAGGAGTGGTGAGGTGGGCATGGTTCTACGCATTAAGGAACCGCCTGAGGGTGAGGTGGTCGAGAGGTTCAGGTCGTTTATTGAGAATTTCTTGGTTAGGGATTGGGAGTACTTCGGTAATCTAGTCATCCTTTACGACCCAACCGGCGTGTACGGGCAGGTTGGGGGTGTTGAGGCACCAAGCAAGCTTGAGACTACTGTTAGGAATGTTTTTGGAGCCGTTATGAAGGCTCAAGAGAACGTTAGGTCAATCCTGGGTAGGGAACCAAGCGCGAGGATTGGTGTCCTAATCATACTACCAACAGACCTATACAACGCACTAAGCAATGACGTGAAAGGCAAGTTGGAGAGCTACAGACTCGATGCCTCACTGAATGATGTAGAGTTCCTAGCTAAGTTAATAATGGAGTACACGAGAACCAGTGACAAACCAAGTGGATGCAAAATTAGTGATGAGGAACTCAGCAAATTAGCCGGTAAAGTGGCTGGGTTCGACTCCGGCCACGCACTTATAGCCAGGCTAGTTGGCGAGGAGCTAGCGAGGAACAACTGCGATGTGGGCAAGATCGAAGAGCTAATCTACAACGCCAAGGGCAAAGCCGAGAAGTTCATAATACTACACATAAACAAACTATTCAAAATCCACGAGGACCCCGACACAGCCAAGGTCCTCGTCGAAATCTTCGCATTAAGGAGACCATTCATTAGTTTGGTGATGCCTAGTGTCCCAATACTGACGCCAAGCATTGTTGAGTTAATTGGCGAGAAAAAGGGAGCAAGTTTGCTCTATAGTGCGGAGGGTAAGGAGTTGAGGGGTTGGTTAGCTCTTAGGCAGCACGACCTAATCGAGGAATCGATAGAGGAGTTGCTCAAGTGCGTTGTAAGTAAGGGTGAGGAATGTAAGAAATTTGATGATGAGTTGTTAGAGCCTTGGAGGGAGGCTCATGTACCCAAGATAAGAAGTAGGGCTGATGCCGTGAAATACTTCGCAAGGAAACACGGTAAAAG